>Ga0302319_10002611_pt1 | contig 38476 bp, 41 predicted proteins | sample Bog_T0_2_FD_203319 | JGI IMG/M metagenome (GOLD analysis project Ga0302319, IMG submission 203319) | Peat permafrost microbial communities from Stordalen Mire near Abisko, Sweden - Bog_T0_2 | ecosystem: Environmental > Terrestrial > Soil > Wetlands > Peat | place: Sweden: Abisko, Stordalen Mire... | reverse complement strand
ATTTACCAGAAAATGGCCGCCCTTCAGGGGCCGCGCTCGGAAGAGGCAAATGAATTGCTCACTCAATTGCGTTTAAAGCACTTCATTTGGGAGGAATAAGAGGGAACAGCCCTGGACGCTTTGAAAAAGCTGTGGCAATGATCAGGGAGTTTGGTATTGAACATTTGGCAATCGTTTAAAATCTTGTGCGAAGTTCAAAGCTTCTTCCCGAATATTATTTTTAATAACCTGTTTCTTCAATGTCATCCCATACCAAACTTTTCATTCCCGGTCCCGTAGAAGTATCGGCAAAAACCTTTGCTGCTTTCACCACTCCTCTAATTGGTCATCGCAGCGGGGATTTCAAAAAACTTTACGCCTCGATCCATCCCCGCCTCCAGACTCTGTTCGGTACAAAGCAGCCCGTTTTTATCTCCACCTCCTCGGCATGGGGGGTGATGGAAGGCGCATTGCGCAACGTCGTCGCAAAAAAAGTCCTCAACTGCATGTGCGGCGCCTTTTCGGATAAATGGCTTGATGTGAGCAAACGCTGTGGAAAGGCTGCGGAGGGACTTCAAGTTGATTGGGGGCAGCCCATCCGTCCGGAATTGGTGGATGAAAAACTCGCCACGGGTGAGTTCGACGCAATTACGCTCATTCACAACGAAACCTCGACTGGCGTTACGAGCCCGCTGCGCGAAATCTGCGAGGTCGTGGCAAAGTATCCGGATGTCGTCCTCATCGTGGATACCGTCTCCTCGTTCTCCGCGGTGCCAATCCCGATGGATGAACTTGGGATCGACGTGCTGCTTACAGGGTCGCAGAAAGCTCTTGCGCTTCCTCCTGGCATGGCTCTTTTTTCAGTTTCGCAAAAAGCGTTTGCCCGCGCGGAAACGATCAAGGATCGCGGTTATTATTTTGACTTCATCGAGTTCAAAAAAAATCAGGAGCAGGATATGACGCCGAGCACTCCGGTCATCTCACACATCTTCGCTTTGCAATCCAAACTCGATGACATCTTCACGGAAGGGGTGGAAAATCGCTATGCCCGCCATGCCCGGCTGAACGGCCTTGTTGCCGATTGGGTGCGCCGCAACGGCTTCGAATTCTTCGCCGGGGAAGGCTATCGCTCCAAATCACTCACATGCGTTAAGAACAATCGCGAAATTGATGTGGCTGCGATGATTTCCAGGCTCAAGGAGAAATATCACTGCGTCATCGACGGCGGTTACGGCAAGATCAAGGGCAAAACCTTCCGCATCTCGAATATGGGCGATGAAACCGATGAGACGATCACCCAACTCCTCGGCTGGCTCGACGATTGCCTGAAAGGTTGACAAGTCCGTTTTTAAAGTAGCGCATGCCTCCGGCTTGCCGTCGAAAGCTCTCAAGCTGCAAGCTTGTACTTTTGTTTTCCAGAGGTCGCGTGTATCACAGTGGCGGTTTGGCGGGTGGGCGAGCAGGGCGCGATAGGACCAAACCGGCGAACCCGCACTCTTTAAAAGGCGACACTATTTAACTAAACGCCCTTAAATCTCGGTATCTTCGCCCCCGCCCTCGGACATCTTTTTCAGGATATCGCTCATATCCTCGACTTCGTCCCAGACTTCCTGGCTCACATAGATGGCCGATTTCTGCTGCGTCGCCAGGGCGATGCTGTCGCTTGGCCGGGCATCCAGTTCGATGATCTTTTTTTGCAGCAATTCGTTTTCCGCGCTGATGATGAGGCGGGCAAAATAAGTGGAGCTTTTGAGGTCGTTGATAATTACCCGCTCGACTTTGGCCCCGAGTGCGGTCATAAGATGTGTCATCAAATCATGTGTGAGAGGACGCTCCTTGGGCGTATCATTGATGAACATAGTGATCGCAGCTCCGACATTTTCATCGACGTAGATGACAAAGACCTTGTCTTCATTCCCAATAAATACAGCCCTGCCTGCGCTTGTTGGCAATACGGCACGGACATGGACTTCAACGACAGATTTACCCATACGCGAAGACCGTATCATTCCTTTGTGAAAACACAAGAATCGTGGAATGGGTGACCCGGCGGAAATGAAACTGTATTTTTTTAAAAGAGGCTATTGCAAACGCGAAAAGGTGAAATAGGATGCGCAACACATGACAGATTCCTGGGATATTCAATCGGCCGTTTCGCTTTACAACATCGAGCGTTGGGGAATGGGATATTTTTCCATCAACGGGAAAGGCAATATCCAGATCCTTCCCACTCAAAATGAGGCTACGCCGATTGACATCATGGAATTGGTGGCTGAGGCGCAGGAGAGGGGATTGACCTTCCCCATGGTGCTTCGATTTCAGGATTTGCTGCGGCACCGCGTCGAAACCATCAACAAGGCGTTTCAATCCGCGATTACCGAGGCTAATTACAAAAACGTCTATCGCGGCGTTTTTCCGATCAAGGTGAACCAGCTTCGCGAGGTCGTCGAGGAGATCATGGATGCGGGCAAACCCTACCATTTTGGGATCGAGGCCGGCAGCAAGCCCGAGTTGATCGCCGCTCTGGCCATTCATAACGATCCCGAAAGTCTGATTATTTGCAATGGGTATAAGGACAATACCTTTATTCAAAACGCCCTTCTCGGCAGCAAACTTGGAAAAAAAGTGATTCTGGTCGTGGAAAAACTCGAGGAGCTCTTCCAGATTCTTCAAGTTTCGCGCGATGCCGGCGTAGAGCCAATGATCGGCCTCCGGGTTCGCATCCAGGCAAAAGGTTCAGGCAAATGGGCCACAAGTGGCGGCGAAAATGCAAAATTTGGTTTATCTACCGCCGATCTGGTATGTGCCAGCGAGACTTTGAAGCGCGAAGGGCTTTCCCATTGCTTGAAGTTGATTCATTTTCACATCGGATCGCAGGTGCCGGATATCGGCACGATCAAACGCGCGGTACGTGAAGGCGCCCGGTTCTACGCGAAGATGGTAAAGCTGGGTCACGAACTCGGTTACCTGGACGTGGGAGGCGGTCTTGGCGTGGATTATGACGGTTCCCGCACGACTTTCGATAGCTCCACAAATTATTCGCTGCAGGAATACGCCCGTGACATTGTTTACAATATCATGGATGTCTGTGATTCCGAAAAAGTCGCGCATCCGACGATTGTCAGCGAGAGTGGCCGTGCGATTGTCGCCCATCATTCCGTCCTCGTCGTCGAGGCCTTTGGTTCAATTGAAAAAAACAAGGCTCCCATCCAGTTGGAAGTGAAGGATGTGGATTCCAAGCTGGTTGGTGAAATTATTGAGATTCAGCAGACGCTTTCCAAGCAAAACCGCCTCGAGAGTCTGCACGATGCGCAACAGATCAAAGAGCAGGCGCAGTCCATGTTCGATCTCGGTTTGCTCGACTTGGAGAGCAAGGCGAAAATTGAATCGGTTTACTGGCAGATCGCCCAATCCATCGTCGAACTATTCGCAAAGCTGCGTTATGTGCCCGACGAGGTGAAGGTGCTGGAAGTTGCGTTGAGCGACCAGTATGTATGCAATTTCTCCGTGTTCCAGTCATTGCTGGATCATTGGGCGGTGGGCCAGCTTTTCCCGGTCATGCCGATTCACCGTCTCGACACCGAGCCGGAGCGGAATGCAACGCTGGTGGATATCACCTGCGACTCGGATGGAAAGGTGAGCAAGTTCATCGATCTTAACGATGTGAAGGAAACGCTGCCGCTTCACCGGTTGCAGCCGGGCGAGCCTTATTACATCGGTTTTTTTCTCATGGGGGCCTATCAGGATATCATGGGCGATCTGCACAATCTTTTCGGGCGTGTGAATGAGGCGCATGTGTTCCTCGATGATGACGAGGAGTCCGGCTATTACATCGAGGAGACCATCGAGGGCAGCGCGATTAGTGAAGTGCTGGCGATGACGCAGTGGAATCAGAATGAACTCATGCGTCTGGTGAAAACCCAGGTCGATGCCGCTATCAAAAGCGACCGTCTCAAACCCAACGAGGCCATGAAGCTGCTGGCCAACTACGAGAAGGCCTTGAAAGGGTACACCTACCTGCATATCAATGGCACCAAGCCCCAGCCTGCGTTGCCGGCGCTCGCGGATACCTGATCTTATCGGGCCAGATATTTTTTCGAAAGTTCCACGTACTTTTCCGCCCAGTGTTTGATGGAGTGCTGCTCCTCGAGATCGAGCTGGCGCACGACCCTTGCAGGCGAGCCCAGGACCAGCGATCCCGGGGGTATTTTTTTATTCTGCGTCACCAGCGCCCCCGCGCCGATGATCGAGCGGGTGCCGATTTCCGCGCCATCAAGGATGATCGCACCCATGCCCACCAGCACTTCATCGGCGACTGTACATGCGTGCAGGATCGCCTTGTGGCCCACCGTGACAAGTTCCCCGACATAGGTGCCGAAATCGTCTGCAAGGTGCACGACGGAGCCATCCTGGATGTTTGATCGCGGGCCGATGCGGATTTCATTGATGTCTCCGCGTAAAACCGTGCCGAACCAAATGCTCGATTCCTCCTCAAGCGTGACTGCGCCCACGACGGTGGCCCCGGGCGCGACAAATGCGGTGGCGTGAATGTTGGGATTGCTTTGCAAATAACGCTGGGTTCTTTCTTCAAATGTCATGGCGTTTTGTTTGATTTTGTTTATATGGACAGCCCTCTGATAAGTGGAAAAAAACCATTTCCGGCATGAAAACTTTGTAAATAAACTATTGACATACTGAGACGTGTTCTGTCAGAACGTGCGCCAATCTTCTGCTGGTATATCTCCAGCGTAAATCAGAAATTTTAAAAATCCACACATACCCATGAACAAGGCAGAATTAGTAGAGGCGGTTCAAAAGTCTCTCTCCTCCAGCAAGGCCGACGCGGAACGCGCAGTGGCAGCTGTGATCGACTCAGTCAAAGGCGGCTTGAAAAAAGGCAAACCCGTTCAACTGGTCGGATTTGGCACATTCAAAGTTGTGCATCGCAAGGCGCGTCCCGGCATCAATCCCAAGACTCTTGCGCCAATAAAGATCAAAGCCTCCAAGACGGTTAAATTTTCGGTCGGCAAAGACCTCAAAAGCAAGCTCAAGTAAGCTTTCCCCCTCGTAACCGAGAAAACCCGTTTCGCCTCATGGCAAAACGGGTTTTCTTATTTTAAGGTCAATCAGGTGTGTGGGATTGCTTTGTGCCTGGGCCGCATTTGATGAAAAAGCACATTTGAAGTTGTCATCCATTATTGTATAAAGTATTAAGTGTGGCACATCCAAATTTGAATTTATGACACGACTTTTTGTTACAGGGGCTGCGGTTCTCGCGGTGGTTTTCATTGCGGCTTGTGCGTCGGATACGGACTCGCAGAAAAAGGACAACCACAAATTCGGCACGCCTGCATACAGTGACCAGACGCCGGCTCCAGCGCCCACCGCCACTCCGGATGATACGCCTTTGCCTCCTGCTCACACTGACGTTAAAATCAAGGACCAGCAGCCGGGCGAGGACACGACGAAAAAGGGCGATGTTCCTTATGCCACGCCGGTTGCCGGCAAACCAGGTTTTGTCACGAGCCCCTACTCTCCTTACGCAGGTTACGTCGATGTGAGGGGATTTCCTCCCGGCACCGAGGTCAAATGCCCGTACACGGGTAAAATATTCCTGGTTCCTTGATCAGGTGGCTTGATCTGCCATCCGTCTGCTCCAGAGAACGAGCCACGAAGATTTTCGCGGTTCTGATATTTCCATGACTTTTTCCAGACTTGCAATCATAGGCCCGGGCTTGCTTGGCGGTTCCATTGCGCTGGCTGTCCGTGAGAAAAAACCTCAGGTGGATGTTTCCATCTGGGCGCGCCGGCAGGAAATGGTGGATGAAGTGCTCCGGCGGAAAATTGCCGGCTTTGCCTCCACTGATCTTGAGGCGGTGGCTGCGGGTGCCGATATGATTGTGTTTTGCGTGCCGGTCGGGGTGATGCCGCCCCTCGCGGAAAAAGTCGCGGCTTGTGTCGCACCGGGTACGCTCGTTACCGATGTTGGCAGTGTGAAGGGCCCGGTGGTGGAATTGCTCGCACCCATCTTTGCGGGTCGCGCAAGATTTGTCGGCAGCCATCCCATGGCCGGGTCCGAGCAGACTGGTATGGATGCTGCGCGCGCCGATCTTTTTAGCGGCGCGGTATGCATTGTGACACCCGGGCCAGGCTCGGTGGAAAAGGATGTGGAAGCGGTCCGTCAGTTTTGGACCCTGCTCGGCGGTCAACCGCGCCTGCTTTCACCGGCGGAGCATGATGAAGTGATCGCCTTGGTAAGCCATCTGCCACATCTGATCGCGGCTACCCTTGTAAATTTGGTTTGCGCGCAAAACGCGAATTCGCTCAACTACTGTGGTAGCGGTTTTCGCGATACGACCCGTGTGGCATCTGGTCCGCCGGAGATGTGGACCGGAATTTTTGGCTGCAATCGTGACCAGCTGAAGAAATCAGTTCACGCGATGATTGAAAAGTTACAGGAGGTCGCGACGTTCATAGACGACGATGGGAAAATGAGACAGTTTCTCGTGGACGCAAAAACAGAGCGCGACCGTTTGAAAAAGGGGAAATAAATAAAATGTCGGTTTGGAAGATAAAAAGAGCACCACTTATTGAGCGTGAAATCCGGGTTCCCGGGGATAAAAGCATTTCTCATCGCGCGGTCATTCTCGCGGCGCTTTCAAATGGCCCCTGCGTAATCACCGGGTTTCTTGCGAGCGAGGATTGCATGCGCACGGTCGGGGCCATGAAGGAACTCGGCGTGAAGGTCGAGAATCCCGAGCGCGATACATTGATTGTGTATGGCTGCAAAGGTGCATTGCATGCGCCCGGGGGCGACATCGATTGCGGCAACTCCGGCACCACCATGCGGCTTCTCGCCGGCATACTTGCGGCTCAACCCTTCCGCAGCCGTTTGATCGGCGATGAATCGCTCTCGCGTCGTCCGATGAAGCGCGTCATCGATCCGCTCACCAAAATGGGCGCAAAGATCAAGGCCGAGGGGGGCAAGGACTGTCCTCCGCTCGTAATTGAGGGCGGAAATCTCGCTCCCATCCAGTATTTTTCTCCCATAGCGAGTGCCCAGGTCAAAAGCGCGATCCTCCTCGCCGGTTTGTTTGCAAAGGGCCGCACCACTGTCACGGAGCCGGTCCAGAGCCGCGATCACACAGAGCGCATGCTGAGTTACTTCCTTGTTCATCCTGTGAAGAATGAATTGAGTGTTTCCATCGTCGGTGGTCAGACGCCTGAATCGCGCGATTTCGTGGTGCCTGGCGACATTTCCAGCGCGGCATTCTGGATGGTTGCGGCAGCGGCGCAGCCCGGCTCGCATCTGTTGGTGAAAGATGTGGGATTGAACGAGACACGCACTGGCATTCTCGGTGTGCTTTTGCGCATGGGCGTATATGTGCGTGAAGTCATTGAACAGGACGAGGGGGAGGTTCGCGGCATCGTCGAAATCAAGGGGGCCCGGTTGAAAGGCACGGAAATCCGCGGCAAGGAAATCCCCAATGTGATTGATGAACTGCCGATCCTCGCCGTGGCAGCCGCGCTCGCGCATGGCACTACTGTGATCGCTGATGCGAAGGAGCTCCGGGTGAAGGAAACGGACCGCCTCAAAGCCATCGCTACCAATCTGCATGCGATGGGCGCAAATGTTTCGGAAAAACCGGATGGCTTGGAGATTTACGGCGGCTTCCCTCTCAAGGGTGCCAAGCTTTCCAGCTTCGGCGACCACCGGATCGCAATGGCTTTTGCCATTGCAGGCCTGTTTGCGGATGGCGAGACGATCATTCAGGACGTTGAATGCGTGGCGACTTCATATCCTGATTTCTACAAGACGCTCGAGCAGGTCATGAAGGAGCCGAGACAACCCCAGACGCGCGTCATCAGCTCCCTGCCGTCTCAGTCCGTCGAGGAAAAACAGAATTAATCGTGAGCATGGATACGCATACCGTGGTTGCGATCGACGGTCCCGCAGCCTCCGGAAAAAGCGCCGCTGCGCGCACACTGGCGAAGAAACTTGCTTTCGTATATGTCAATTCCGGTGCCATGTATCGTGCGGTGACATGGGTTGCCTTGCAAAAAGGCATTGCCACGGACGACAGCCAGGCGGTGATCTCGCTGCTTCACGATATGCAGATCGAGTGCGGGCTGGCCAATAACGAATCGAACATCAGGATCAACGGCATGAACCCCGAGCCTTTCCTCAACGACGAAGCCGTCAATCATAACGTATCAAACATCGCGAGCGTTGGAGAGGTGCGTGAAATCCTCGTGGCTAAGCAACGCGAATACGCGCAGCATTCCGATCTGGTCATGGAAGGCCGCGATATCGGCACCGTGGTATTCCCCCACACCCCTTACAAATTTTACATCGACGCCTCGCTGGAAGTCCGCGCGCAGAGGCGCGCCAGACAGGGGCTGAGGGATGAAATCAGCGCCCGCGACAGGCGCGACTCCACCCGCCGCGCTTCGCCGCTCATGATTGCCGAGGATTCCCACGTGATCGACAGCTCCAATCTCACCATCGATGGCGTGGTGGGGGAAATCATCGGGCGTTTGAAGCTCAAGGGACTGAAGATCAATTATTGAATTTTATTTATGGGCGCATGGTACACCTTCGGTTACGGTCTTACAAAGTGCATCGCGCGCACGTTCTTTTCCTTCCGGGTGGTCCATCCCGAGCGCATCATCGAGACAGGCGGTGCGCTTCTGGCGATGAACCACCAGAGCTTTGTCGATCCGCCTCTGGCGGGCATTTGCTGCAAGCGCGAGATCCATTTTCTTGCCCGCAAGACGCTGCTCGACTGGCCGGTGCTTGGCCCCATCCTTCCAAAGGTGAACGTCGTCCCTGTCAATCAGGAGCGTGCGGACATGAGCGCGCTCAAGACGGTTATCAAGCTGGTCAAGGCCGGCAATTGCACCATCATTTTTCCCGAGGGCGGACGCACGGAGGATGGAAAATTGCAGCCCGCCCAGCCCGGCCTCGGCTTGATCATTGCAAAAAGCCTCGTCCCTGTCGTCCCCATGCGGATCTTCGGGGCCTACGAGGCATACCCGATGGGGGCGAAATATCCAAAAATGCACCCGGTCACCATCGTCGTAGGTGAACCCATCATCTTCACCCGGGCGGACCTCGTCGGGAGCGGACGCGAACTTTACCAGCGCCTCAGCGATCGCGTCATGGAAAGCATCGCTGCCATTCAATACGAGCGGCCATAATTACCACCATGGCTGAAGTCACAGACTCCTCGTCGAAAATCTTAGGGCAATCCGTGGCAATTCGTTTGGGAGTCGCCCTGCTGCTCGGCTATGGAATTATCACCGGCTTGGCGGTTCGCGATAAACTGCGCCTCTCCTCCATCGAGAAAGCAAACGCTTCCACCGCCGTCGGCGACAATGCATTTTTCCCCGTGCCGAAATCATTCGACCCTTCCACCCCTCTGGCGAACTTCGACGGCCACTCGCTTTACTTCGTCGATTGGAGGAGCTTGCAGGATGAACTCGTGCTGAGGCAGGGCATGGATGATACAAACTCCTTCGCCGTCTATAAACTCGATGGCGCAAAGGGCGACGATGCATCCGCCTTCTTCCTGAAAATCAAGCCAGGTTACTACGTAAAGACAAAGCGGCAATAAGCCCCCGCGTCTTCCGGGGTAATCAACCATTACCAACCCTTACGAACCTTGGGCCTTGCCTTTAAGGCAGCACCTTCCGGTGCACCCAGACGCTGTTCAGCAGTCCCAGCCCGAACATGATCACCAGCGCGAAGGACCCGCCGTAGCTCACCAGCGGCAACGGCACCCCGGTGATCGGCAGCAGCGCAATCGTCATCCCGACATTCTGGCAGATGTGCGTGAAAATGAGCGCGATGATCCCCACGCACACGAGCAGCCCGAGATCATCCGAGGAGCGGTAGGCAATGTAGAGCCCCGTGAGCATCAGCAGCGCAAATGCGCTTAGCAACGCCACTCCGCCCAGGAATCCCCATTGCTCCCCGATCGCCGTGAAGATGTAATCGGTATGTCCGGCCGTCTGGAAATACCCGAGGCTGATCAAGGTGTTCGGCGCCATGAAGCCCTTGCCCGCCCAGCCCCCGGAGCCGATTGCATTCAGCGATTGGTTGATGTCCCACGCGATCCCGAGCGGGTTGATATCGGGATCAATGAACGCAGTGATCCGCTGTTGCTGGTAAGGGTGCAGTCCGAAAACATAGACGAGCGGCACGAATGCCGCGCCTCCGATGATGAGTGAGATCAGGTAACGCAGCGGTATCCCCGCGATGAACAGCATTCCCAGCACTGTCGGCACCCAGATGATCACCTCTCCGAGATCCGGCTGGAGCAGGATGAGCAGACACGGCGCTCCCACGATCAACCCGCAGAAAAGCAGTTTGATCATCGGGTGCAGGCTGCGGAATTGGCTCAGGAACAGCGCCAGCACCAGGATTCCTGCGATCACCGCCAGTTGCGCCGGTTGGAAATTTACCGGCCCCAGGTGCAGCCAGCTCTTGGCCCCGTTCACTTTCGAGCCTTTGAGTTTCGTGAGCACGAGCAACACGATGCCCACCAGGTACATCGGCATCGCCCCCCACTTGATCCAGCGGTAATCCACAAGGCTTACCACAAAAAATGTAACGACACCGAACAGCACCCAGTAAGCCTGCTTCTTCCAAAAGAGCAACTGGTCGTCCCGGATGATCGTGGCGCTGTAAACCGCGATGATGCCGAATATCGCCAGTGCCACCATCAGCACAAAAAGGATCCAGTTGATGCTGAGAAATTTTTTCAGGTAGGGAGTCATCGCGGCGGAAGATTATCGGGCATGGATTTGCTAAGCAAATTTAGGTACGGCGGCGAGCAGCTTCTTTGTGTAGCTATGCTGCGGGTTTTCGTAAATTTCCTCTGCGCTGGCGGATTCCACGATATTGCCGCGATACATCACCAGCACCTGGTCGCTCACATGCTCCACCACCGCGAGATCATGCGCGATGAAGAGATACGTGAGATTCAGCTCCTCTTGCAAATCCTGCAGCAGGTTCACGATCTGAGCCTGCACGCTCACGTCCAGCGCGCTCACCGGCTCGTCGCATACGATGAACCTCGGCTTCACCGCCAGCGCACGGGCGATGCCGATGCGCTGCCGCTGCCCTCCGCTGAACTCATGCGGGTAGCGCCCCATCATTGCCCCGTCCAGCCCGACCTGTTTTAAAAGTTCCGCCACGCGGTCGCGGCGATCGCTCGCGGTCATTTGCGGGAAATGGATCTCCAGCGCCTCGGCGACGATGCTCAGGATCGTCATCCGCGGGTTCAGCGAGCCAAACGGATCCTGGAAAATCATCTGGATGTCGCGCCGCATCGGGCGGAACTCGTTTTCCGTCATCGGCAGGATGTTCTTCCCGTCATAAATGATCTCGCCGCTCGTGGCAGGCACCAGTTTCAGGATCGTGCGCCCGACAGTCGTCTTTCCGCTGCCGCTTTCCCCCACCAGCCCCACTGTCGTTCCCGCTTCCACCGTGAAACTCACATCATCCACGGCCTTCACATCATCCACATGGCGGCGAAGCACCCCGCCATAGACAGGGAACCACGTTTTGAGATTTTTAACTTCGAGAAGCGCCATGAAGAAGTGATTGGGAAATCCGAATGACGAATGCTTAAACGCAAACCGTCATTTTTTCAACTATTCATGGGTTATATTGGAAAATTAACCCGCCCTCAAAAACCCCGTGAGCGGACTCGTCGCCGAAGCCGCGGCCCCCGGCGTCGCCAGCCCGATTTCATACGCCTCGCGCCCCGCTTCCACGGCTTTCTTGAACGCAGCCGCCATCCGTGAGGGATTCGAGGCAATCGCGATCGCCGTATTCACCAGCACCCCGGCAGCCCCCATCTCCATTGCCTCGGCAGCCTGGCTCGGCGCTCCGATCCCCGCATCCACGATCACGGGCACCGTCGCCTGTTCGATGATGATCTCGATCTGCGCGCGCGTCTCGATTCCCCGGTTGCTCCCGATTGGCGACCCCAGCGGCATCACCGTCGCCGTCCCCACATCCTGCAACCGCTTTGCCAGCACAGGGTCTGCATTGATATAGGGCAGCACTACAAAACCTTCCTTTACCAATATTTCCGCGGCAAGCAACGTCTCCACCGGATCGGGCAACAGATAGCGGGGATCGGGATGGATCTCCAGCTTCACCCACTTCGGCAGCCCCGCCGCCGCCGCCAGCCGCGCCAGCCTCACTGCCTCTTCCGCGTTCATTGCCCCGCTCGTATTCGGCAGCAGTAGATATTTTTTGGGATCAATGAAATCCAGGATATTTGCAAAAGGATCGCCCTTGCCGGAGATATCAGCCCGGCGCAGCGCCACGGTCACGATCTCCGTCCCGCTCGCCTCCAGCGCCGCAGCCATCGATTCATTGGAGGAAAATTTGCCGGTCCCCAGCAGCAGCCGCGATTGAAATTCCCGCCCTGCGATCACCAGTTTTTGAGTTTTGTCAGACATCGAACGGTCAAAATAACAGCAAAGCCCCGCCTTGTCATTCGTGTAAAATTCCATGGTATTCCTTGCCGAAAGCCTTCAGCCGAAATAAATTGGAACCGTGCGTGAATTCAGCCAGTCATCCTCGGAGCTTGCAGGCTCGTTTTTGGTGGCGCATCCCAGCCTCATCGATCCGAATTTCAGGCGTTCCGTCGTGTTCATGACCACGCACGACCCCGAGGAAGGCTCCCACGGCCTCATCATCAACCGCCCCACTGGAAACACCGTGGCCGACCTGCTGCCGGCCGGGGAAATGGGCTCGCTGGCCGGCCTCCCCGTCTTCATCGGCGGCCCCGTCGCCGCCGACCAGTTGAGCTTCGCCGGATTCCGCTGGGAAATCGCCACCGGGAACGTCGTATGCGAGGCCAATCTCCAGGTCGAGGAAGCCCGCGAACTCGCCGCCGACAAGCTCACCTCCGTCCGCGCCTTCATCGGCTACTCTGGCTGGAGCAAGCAGCAACTGGAAACCGAACTCGCCCAGAAAGCTTGGATCATCCGCAAGCCCGACATGGACGCACTCGAAATTGACCAATGCAAGCAACTCTGGCCCTCCATCATGCGCGAACTCGGCCCCTGGTTCCGCCTCCTCGCCTCCGCCCCCGACGACCCTTCAAGAAATTGACCGGCATTCCATCGAACATTCAATGTTCAACGTTGGAAGTTAATACCAAATATTCTGGGCGACCTTAAAAAGTGCAACGAATTCGGACTTGGGGCTTCGTCATTCTTTCGTCATTATCTGCCTGCCGTCGCCCAAATGACTCAGCACAGCAATCATCTCTTCGCCTTCGCCCCATCACCCTTCTTCACCACCACCTCCGCCTTCTTCCCGTCCCGCAGCCACTTCACTTCCTCCGCCGTAAGAAACCGCCATTCTCCCGTGTGGACATCGATCTTCAGCGGCCCGATCCGCGTCCGGCCGAGCTGCTTCACTTCATAGCCAAGCGTATAGAGCATCATACGGATTTGCCGTTTCAGCCCCTGCCGGAGAATGATCTTGAGCTTGGTCGGCGCTACTTGATGCACCACCTCCGCCTTCGCCCGCACCCCCTCGATGAAAACGCCCCTTAGCATCTCATCCCGGTGCTTCGGCTCAAAAGGCTTGTTGATGATCACCTCATACTCCTTGTCGATCTTGTAACGGGGATGCGTCAGCTTCAGCGCAAGATCGCCGTCATTAGTCAGGATCAATAGCCCCTGGCTCTCCTTGTCCAGCCGTCCGATATTAAAGAGGCGCGGCCAGTTCTTGGGCAGGATGTCAAAAATCGTGCGTCGCCCCAGTTCATCCGAAGCCGTGCAAAGATATCCCGGCGGCTTGTTCAGCGCCACATAGAGGAGCTTCTCCTGGTGGATCAGCTTGTTATTCACCTTCACGCTGTCCTCCGGCCCCACTGTCGTCGCCAGATCCACGCATGGCGTGCCATTGACCGTGACCTGGCCCGTGCGGATCAACTCCTCACAGCCCCGCCTCGACCCCAACCCCGCCGCCGCCAAAAAACGATTTAAACGCATGATATCCCCACAAAGTCATGGCTCTCGCCCGGAATGTCGAGCGCATTTGCGGGCCGCCCCATAAACTAAGGCACCACTGGATTTCAGAGTAAATCCAAAGAGATTACATATTTATTACAAATAGTTTCCGAAAACACTTGCGCTCTTTCGTAATATTTTGTAGTATTGGCTTCAATGAAAAGAGTATCGAACAATGCCGCTGGAAAGAGGTCAAAGCACCGCGACATGGAAAAATGATAGCCGCGCAAAAAACACATCTTTTTTCCGAACGAACCCAATTTTACTCTGTAAAGCCCAAAAAACGAACCCAAACGAACCCATTTTCAGACGTTATCGACCCAAAACTAAGCCCAATTTGATCCCAAATCTATGTCAATCTGTGGACCAATCTCTTCCCAATCTGAATAGTCCAACCCCCGGGTTGGACTCCGAACATCTCGCTACCAGAGTAATCAAAGCAAGCCGAGCGCAGCGAGACAACCTTGCTCTCTTAAAACCCAATAAATCCAAGGTAATCAAAGCAAAACAAGGGTAAAAAAATTCACTGATCACTGATTACTTTCCGAATACAAATGCCACCCCTTCTCACCGAAATCCCTGCCCCGCACTTCAATCTCCTCCTCACATTGGAGTCGGGCCAGACCTTCCATTGGCACCCGCATGGGGCAGGGTGGGTTGGGACCATTGGCGACCGGCCGGTTTTTATCGAACAACGTAAAAACTCCCTTTGGATTTCAAAAGGAGCCGACCCGTTGGTGAAGCATTATTTCGCCTTGGATCACCCCTTGGAAAAAATCTACGAAACCTTTCCAAAGGATCCCAATATGGCGGCGGCATTGGATTTCTGCTCTGGAATCACTGTAATGCAACAACCTGTATGGGAATGTCTTGCGACATTTATTACATCTTCCATGAAACAAGTCGCCCATATTCGTCAGATGTCCCTGGCGATCCGGAAAACCTTCGGTGAACCCATTGTTTACCCCGGTTTTGAGCTGCACTCTTACCCTACTCCGGAGCGCCTCGCAGCCGCCACAGAGCAGCAGCTCCGCGACTGCAAGCTCGGCTTCCGCGCCAAAAATCTGCTCGGCACCGCCCGCATGATCGCCAGCGGCGAAATCGACTTGGAGGCCATCAGATTCATGGACGATGAGGCCGCCCTGGCCGAGCTCTGCAAGCTGCCGGGGGTGGGGGAGAAGGTGGCAAATTGCGTCCTCCTTTTTGCCTACGGGAGACTGCGTGCCTTCCCGATCGATGTCTGGATCGAGCGCGTCCTGCGCGAAATGTATTTCAAGGGCAAGCGCAAGGTCACGGTCGAGAAGCTCAAGCGCTTTTCCAGCGAATACTTCGGTCCCTACGGCGGCTATGCGCAGCAATACCTTTTCCACCACGCCAGAAAAACCTATCGTTCCACCTCAAATTCCTGATTCAATCCCGCGCCCATGAATGCCATGCATATCGACGTCACCCTCTCACCGCCGGAGATCGACCTGCTGCCGCAGGCATCCCTCGGCCGCACGGTGTGCGTCGTATTCGATATTCTGCGCGCAACCTCGTCCATGGTCACCGCGCTCGCGCACGGGGCCGGGCATATTCTTCCGGTACTCAGCATCGAGGAAGCGTTGATTTTGAAGGAGCATAATCCCGACGCCCTCTTGGGAGGGGAGCGGTTCGGCAACAAGATCGAGGGATTCGATCTCGGCAATTCGCCGCTCGAGTATCGGGAACTTGCTGGCCGGCGCATCATCACCACCACTACGAATGGCACCGTGGCCCTCCGTGCCTGTGAAAAGGCGGAGAGTGTTCTCGTGGGGGCCTTCCTGAATATGGATGCCATTGTGGTGCGCCTCCGGGAACTTTCCCCGGAAAAGATCATGCTGGTATGCGCCGGCACGTTTCGCGAACTCGCTCTGGAAGATGTACTTGCAGCGGGCGCGGTTTGCGCGAATTTACCGGGCGCGGCCCTCAGTGATGCCGCCGTGATTGCCATGTCCGCTTTTAAACGCTATGAAAACGACCTGCTGTCCGGGCTCAGGGAGTCGCGCAACGGTCGCGCTTTGATATCCGCCGGTCGGGAAGGGGATGTGGAATGGTCCGCACAGAACTCAATTTACGATGCAGTGGGGGAAATGAAATCAGGGATTATTACTCTAGGAAGGGTTCCGGACACGGTGCTCTGAAATGGCTTCGCTCTCTTTAAGTCCAGCCTCCTTCAGTGCGCCTTTGTCAGAAAGGCAGAAAATACTCTACGCCATCATTGCGTCGATTCTTTTGCAGATCCCTTTCTTCGTCTTGATCTTGTGGGGGCTCCTGTCGAACGACAACAAGTCGAATACCCTGCAAAATCTGCGCGTGGTCGAGGTTGCTGTCGCCACTCCCACCCCTGTGCCCGTGGATGTGATCCCTTCTATGCCGCTTCCTGATGCGACCCCGCCTCCGATCGATTCCCGAGGGTTGAAAAAAACCGATGACGCTCCGGTGAATCCGGTCTTTCAATCGGATGTAAACAGCGTTGCCGGCAGCCAGTTGCCTGCCACTGGCAGGATGCCGCTGCCCAGCCAGCTTGGAAAGGACCGCCGCGACCTCGCGTTCGAGACAAGGAATTTCACTCCGGGAACCACCGATGGAGGCGCTGCCGCCGCGCCGCCGGTGATGGAGTTTGCCCCTGCGCCGGATTTGCCGCATCCTCCCCGGCCCGTAAGCACGCCGGCTCCCCAGCCAAAACCCACGCCTCAGGTGACACCCACCCCCGAGCCGAAGGTGACTCCTACGCCTGCCGAACAAAAGCCCGCCGCCACGCCTGAGCCAACGGCGGGTGAAGAGCCTTTGTACAGACCGACTCCCGTGCCCACCCCCACACCGGAAGCGACTCCCGATTTCGCAAGGCCGACGCCTGTTCCAATGCCGAAACCCGTCGCGAGCATGGCGATGATGTCGACCCCAAGGCCGAGGGTGGAGCAGTCCCGCCCCGAGGCGCCCGGTTACCATCCGGAAACGCAGCAAAACAAAATCGACGGCGGAATTTCGAACCGTGGGCCGGCCGGTGTGGACGCCCTCGGCACGCCTTTGGGCCTCTACCGGAAGAGGATCGGCGACGCCATCGGCTCGCGCTGGCATTTATATGTGAGTCAGAACAATATGGGTTTGATAAATGCCGGCACTGTCCGTATTAAGTTTTACATCAATCAAAAGGGGCGTGCTGAAGACTTGAAAGTTATTGAGAAGGAGGCAGGCGAAGCATTGACCAATGTTTCCGTGCAGTCTATTTGGGAGGCAAAATTTCCTCCGCCTCCCCCGGAAATTGCGCCGACTCTCGAGAACGGGCGGTATGAGGTCACTTTTACATTCACCATATATCCAGATTAATGAACACACTTCCACTAGCCACTTCAGCTGTCACCATGCTCCACTTTTTCCAGCAGGGCGGTTTCTTCATGGGCACTCTGCTAATCTGCTCGATCGTTTCGGTCACGGTGATCCTGCTCCGCTCTGCGGCTTTGCGCCGGAGCAAGGTGATGCCAAAAATCATTGAGCAGGAAATCGAAAACCTGCAGCCGGGCGACAACACGGATTCCATCGTGAAACTGGCCCGCCTTGTGCGTGGAGATGAGTCGCCGCTTGCCCGCATCGCCCAGGTGGGTCTGCAGCATTTGCAATGGCCCAAGGCGGAGAACGTGGAGGCTGTGCAGACGAAGGCCCGCCGCGAGATCGTGCATCTCGAGAGCGGCCTTTTCATCCTGGAAATCGTGGTCGGCATCGCGCCACTCCTCGGTCTGCTGGGTGCCGTCTCCGGTCTCGTGACCGTGTTCGCAAATCTCGGCGACAGCGCTTCCGTGAGCGATCCGCGCGGGATCGCAAAGGGCATTTCCGAGGCGTTGAGCACCACGATTGTCGGTCTGGCGATCGCTATTCCCAGCCTCATTTTCTACAGCTATTTTTCCAAGAAGGTCGAGATCATGGCTGCCGAGATGGAGACGCTGATCGCGGATTTGATCGCCAAGTGCTACTTCCAGAAAAGGCGCCGCGACGTCCAGAATGAGAATTACGAGGGACTCTAGGACCGTGTCATGAAGTTCTACCCGCGCAAACGGCGCATGCCGACCGTTATCATCGTCTCGTTGATCGATATCTTCGCGATCCTGCTCATTTTCGTGATCGTGACGAGCACGTTCAAGAGCCCGCAGCCCGAGGTGGTGATCAAGCTGCCGGAATCCAAATCCGCGACTTCGGGCCAGGCTCCGGCTGATCCCATGAAACTCTCCATCACCAAGGACGACGAAATGTCCCTGGATGGCAAACCGGTCAGCCCGGATGACTTGAAATCCGCGCTGGAAAGCGCGCTGGCGGAGGCGCCCAACCGGCCTCTCGCCCTTAACGCGGACACCAAGGCCTCATTTGGCTTTATCATCAAAGTGCTGGATATTTTAAAAGAAGCCGGGGTAAAAAACATCCCCGCATTTACCGAGAAAAAATGATCCTTGAAATAGTCAAATACCCCGACCCCGTCCTTCGCGCGAAAGGAAAAAAGATCGCGCAGATCACCGACGAGATTCGTGAACTCGCCGCTGATATGATCGAGACAATGCACGAGGCCGATGGCGTCGGCCTCGCGGCGCAACAGATCGGGAAGGCAATCCAACTCACCGTGCTCGACGTCAAACAATCGGAGGACCGCCCCAGTACCATGACACTCGACGGCAAGCCATGCGACTTTGAGAAATTAATGCCGATGGTGCTTCTGAATCCGGAGCTCGTCCTCAGCCGTGAGCGCGAAGTCGGTCGCGAAGGGTGCCTCAGTTTTCCGGAATTGGTGAGCGAGATCGAACGCTCCTCCACGGTCCGCGCCACCGGCCAGTTATTGGACGGCGGCAAGGTCACCTTCGAGGCCACCGGCCTGCTCGCCCGCGCGTTGCAGCACGAGGTGGATCACCTTCATGGCATCCTGTTCGTGGACCGCATGAACTCCGCCGCAAAGGTAAGCATCGCGCCGAAGCTCAAGCGCATGCAGCGGGAGGCGAGTTAGTTTAAATGTTGTTTTACTCCCACTCGATGGTGCTGGGTGGCTTGCTCGAGATGTCGTAGCAGACCCGGTTCACGCCCTTGACTTCGTTGATGATGCGCGTGGAAATCTTGGCGAGCAGCTCGTAGGGGAGCCGCACCCAGTCGGCGGTCATGCCGTCCTGGCTCTCGACGATGCGCAGCGCGATGGTGTTCTCATAGGTCCGCTCGTCGCCCATCACGCCGACGCTGCGCACGGGCAGCAGCACGGCGAAGGATTGCCAGACGCGGTAGTACCATTCGCTCGCCTTCATCTCGCTCACGACGATTGCATCCGCATCGCGCAGGATGCGCAGCCGCTCGTTCGTGACTTCCCCGAGGATGCGCACCGCGAGCCCCGGCCCCGGGAACGGCTGGCGATAGACGATCTCGTGCGGGAGATCGAGCTGCAGCCCGACCTGGCGCACTTCGTCCTTGAACAATTGCCGCAGTGGTTCCACCAGCTTCAGCTTCATCTTCTTCGGCAGTCCGCCGACATTGTGATGGCTCTTGATCAGTGCTGCGGGATTGCCGGAGATCGAGATGCTTTCGATCACATCGGGATAAAGAGTCCCCTGCGCGAGGTATTTGAAGTGTGCTTTCTTCGCCTTCTTCGTCAGCTCGGTTACCGCATCGTCAAACACCCGGATAAATTCGTTGCCGATGATCTTGCGCTTCCGCTCGGGATCGGTGACACCCTTCAGCTTCGTGAGAAAGCGCTTCGTGGCATCCACGTATTTAAGCTTGATGCGGAAATTCTCGCCGAAGATGCGCTGCACTGCTTCCGCCTCATTGTGGCGCAGTACCCCGTTGTTGACAAAGATGCACGTCAGTTGGTCGCCGATTGCCTTGTGCAGCAATGCCGCCGCAACGGAGGAATCGACGCCGCCGCTCAATCCGAGCACAACATGATCGTCGCCCACCTGCTGGCGGATCTCCTCGCACGTCTGGTCGATGAAGGAGCCCATGGTCCAGTCCATCTTGCAGCCGCAGATGTTATACACGAAGTTCTGCAGCAATTCCTTGCCCCGCGGCGTATGCGCCACCTCGGGATGAAACTGGAGTCCGTAAAAATGCCGCTTCGAATCCTCGATCGCCGCGAAGTCCGAGTTGTCGGTCTTTCCCACGGCAGTGAAGCCTTTCGGCAGTTTCGTGATCTTGTCCCCGTGGCTGTTCCAGACATCAAGCGTTCCCGGCAGCCCGTGGAAAAGCGCGCACGATTTTTTGACATGCAAAAGCCCCGCGCCGTATTCCCTTCTTTCGGAATGCTCGACCTTGCCGCCGAGATGGTACCCCATCAACTGCACCCCGTAGCAAATGCCGAGGATCGGCAGCCCGAGCTTGAAAATATCCGTATCAATTTGAGGCGCATTCTTCGAGTAAACGCTTGCCGGCCCGCCTGAGAGTATGATCCCGTTTGCCCCAAGCTTTTTGATTTCGGAAGCCGTTGTGTCGAACTTGACGATCTGCGAGTAAACCTGGCATTCGCGCACACGGCGGGCGATGACCTGGGTGTATTGCGAGCCGAAGTCGAGGATGAGTATTTTTGAGCCGTGGAATTGTTCCGCTTGGGTCATAGTCGGAGATGCCAGACTTTGACCCCCTTTGGCAATTAAATTTTCATCCCGGCCATAAATCAGCTACAAACAAAATATGAGCAACCCGACAAAATGATCCCGCCTGATCTGCTAATCGAAGCCTACAGCCAGGGCATTTTCCCCATGGCAATGGAGGAGGGGGACATTGGATGGTTCTCGCCGGACCCGCGCGCGATCATTCCGCTGGAAGGCTTTCACATCCCGCACGGTTTGAAACGCACATTACGGAAGAACCCTTTCGAGGTTCGCATCGACACCTCCTTTGAGAAAGTGATGCGGGAGTGCGCCGCCCGCGATGAGACATGGATTAGTGAAGTGATCATTGAAAGCTATTGCGCGCTTCATCTGCGCGGCCTCGCTCATTCCGTGGAGACATGGCTGGATGGGCGTCTCGTCGGCGGCCTTTATGGCGTGAGCATGGGGGCGGCCTTTTTCGGCGAGTCGATGTTCCATCATGTCGCGGATGCCTCAAAAGTCGCTCTTTGGGCCCTGGTGCGGCTGATGCGGCAGAATTACTTCCGGCTGCTGGAAGTGCAATGGATGACACCCCATCTCAAGACATTTGGCGCCATCGAAGTCCCACGTAACGAATATCTGAAACTCCTGAAACTGAGCTTGGGGGAAACCTGCAAGTTTCCAGCTTCGTAAGCGGCATCAATTGCTGGCTGGCAAATCTTTGGGATGTACTGTGGTCGATGCATCGGTCATCTCGCGCAGAGTGACACTGCCCGGGGCGATCCGGCGGTAGTCGGCCACCATCTTTGGGGGCTGCTTGCGCTCGGCAAGATTTTTATAACTGTCGATTCCTTCCACGATCGCCTCTGCAAGTTTCGTGCGCCACGCGGCGGAGCCTACGAGACTGCTGTCGCTGACACTTGAAAGAAATCCTCCCTCGATCAAAATAGCCGGCACTGTCGCCAGGCGTATGACGGCGAAACGTGCATTCTTTATACCCCGGTCGGCTTGCGGGATGTTTCCCAGCAACGAATGGTAAACGCACGTCGCCAGCGCGCCGCTTTGCACGTCTACCACATTCCCCGGTTCGCTGCGGACGTCCCGCAATGACAATGCCTCATCCGCCGTTGAGGGAGCGCCTCGCGGAGTAATCGAAAATACCTCAAACCCGCTCGCCTGGCCATTCTCCGAGGAAGCGTTGAAATGGACGCTCACGAAAATACTGTCAGGCGTCCGGTTGGCGACCTGTGGGCGCTCTTCCAGCGGGATGAGGACATCGGTGCTCCTCGTCATTATTACCTGGTAGCCACGATCAAGGAGAATCCTCCGCGCCCGCAGGCACACGTCCAAGGCGAAATCCTTTTCATTGCCATAGCGGCTCACAGCCCCTTTGTCATTTGCTCCATGTCCCGGATCGAGTACCACGGTTTTTACCGGGCTCATGTTCGGGATAAATTCGGGTCGCAGGGAAGGCTCGATGATTTTTGCGAGATCCAGGCGCGAGAAAAGCACATTGTCCCCTTGTTCGATTACGGGAAATGCGAGCCAGTGCTTCACACCGTTGATCTCGATTTCGCGGCTGTTCAGGGTGATCTGCATTTGCGCTTTCCCTGAATCCAAGCCGATCACATTATTGACCGGCGCAAGGTGACTGGCGAATCCGTAAAACTCCTCCATCTGCTGCAAGGAGACATAATCCCGACCTTCAAAGCGTTCTGTACGCCATGTGAAATCCACCGCGCGTGACGTGCTGGCGAATAGCACTAGGAACAGTAAATGTCGGATGACAGGACGCATTGATCTAAATCTTGAAATCAGTTGATAATTTATATAGCATGGATTTGCCTTCAATTCAAAAGCAACTTGCCAGCCATACATCGGTGTTTTTTTGGAATAAGCCTCAAAGAGAGGTTCGCCCTGCAGCACACTGATGATTGACACACTGGGTAAGAGCTTGAATATTCGCAGGCTGTGACGCGATTTTCGTTGCTCTCAATTCTTTTCTTTTTTGCCGGCTGCGCCTCCATCGCGGCCACCCCTTCTGTCGCGCCTGCAGAACCGCAAAAGTCAGAAGTCTATTACATGACGGATGATTCATCCATCACCGATTATCAGGACGATCCGGAAGTCGTGCATAAAATGGTCGATTATGTGGTGATGGCCACGACCGAAACAAACGATGTCGCAAGCGCATGGCGCTCCTTGGTTAAACCCGGTGACCGCGTGGGAATCAAGATTTCGGCGGCGGGTGGAAAATTCTTCTCAAGCCACAAGAGTGTGGTGGAGGCGATCGTTGAAGGATTGGAGAGTGCGGGAATTGCGAGGAAGGATATCATCGTTTGGGATCGTGAAGGTCTCGCAGCCGCGGGCTACACTAATCATGAAGGTGGCTACCAGGTGCGTTCCATCGAGTCCGGCGAGGGGTACGATCCGGAGGCGGTGATTTTTTCAGGCATCCTCGGCAAGCTCATTTGGGGCGATTTGGATTTTGCAAAGAGGGATCTCAAACAGCGCAGTATCGTTCCACAGGAAAGTGAGCAACTCAGCCAGGACAGTCATCTTTGCAGGATCTTGAGTCACGACGTAACGAAAGTGATCAATGTTCCCGTGCTTAGCACCTCGGAATCATGCGGGATTGCAGGCTGTCTTTATAATATGACGGTGCCCAATGTGGACAACTGGAGGCGTTTCGGCGGGAACGATTCGTTCATTTGCGACCTGTATAGCGACGAGCGCATTGGTAAAAAAGTCGTGATCAACATCATGGACGGTCTGCTTGCGCAGTATGCCGGTGGACCGGAATTTCAACCGAATTATTTGTTCCGCCATGCCTCGATTTACGCCAGCAAAGATCCGGTGGCACTGGACACCGTCGCCCTTGCCCATATCGAGCAGTGGCGCTCGCAGGGCAAGTTGCCCCGTATCGCTCCGCGGGCGGCCTATCTTCCCACCGCATCGCAGATGGGGCTCGGCGCCGTTAAGGGGGATCAGATTGATTTGCGGGAAATCCGGCCGCGTTGACCACGATGGCTTCTTCATCCAACGAATCACAATACCTCGGTGGAGCGCTTCTGGCGTCGGTATCGCGGTCGTTTTATCTTTCGATCAAAATCCTCCCGCGAGGGGTGCGTGAATTGCTCGGGCTCTCTTATTTGCTGGCTCGCATCGCTGACACGATTGCAGACGCTGCGGAAGTGCCGTCGAAATTGCGCTTAAAGCATCTGCAGGCCTTTCTAGGAATGATTTGGAGCGGAATCGATCGTGAAAAAATTCTGCTTTTACAAAAGGAGATTATTCCGTCCGACAAGGCGGAGCTTAAGCTCTTAACCAAAATCGAATCGTGTTTGGAATGGCTGCATTTGCAACAGGATGAAGACAGAAGGGATATTGTAAACGTCCTCGAGAAAATCATCTGCGGCCAGGAGCTTGATATAGTGCGGTTTCCCGGTGCAAGCCATCCCCGCGCACTGCAAAATGGTGCGGAACTGGACGAGTATACTTACCTGGTTGCGGGATGTGTAGGAGAGTTTTGGACAAGGATTTGCTGCCGCCATTTGCAACATTACGCAAAGATCGAGGGGGAGAGACTTTGCTCACTCGGTATCAATTTTGGGAAAGGCCTTCAACTCGTCAATATCTTGCGCGACATGCCGGCGGATTTAAGGGCGGGGCGTTGCTACTTGCCTGCGGACGAATTGAAAGTCGCTGGAGTTCAACAGGAATCGGTCATGGCCTCACCAGAGTCAGTGCGGCCCATTTTCGACGGATGGCTGAAAAAGGCTGCCGCCCATCTTGATGACGCTTTCCAATACATTGAGGCCATATCGAACAGGCGTGTCCGCATCGCCTGCATTCTGCCATGGGCCATTGGCATGCGTACTTTGATTTTGTTGAAACAAAACTATCCGCTCTCCACGGACAAGCGGCTTAAAGTCACCCGTGCGGAAGTGCGAAGATTGTTGTTTCTTGCGCCAGTCGCGGCCTTCTCTGATAAGTTTTTGCGCCGGATGCGGGCAAGTTTGACACGTGCCTTTGCGGAAGCGCAGGCGACGGATATCTCCTGATCCGCGGCTATGCCTTTGAAAGAAAATAATTTCGCTGCTTTTCGCTGATCGGTCTTCCGAGCTTCTCCAGCACCAGTAGCATATCCTCCCACACTTTGCGTTTTTCAGAGAGGGACTGATTACGCAGCAAATAAGCAGGGTGGTAGGTGGCCATGAGCGGAGTTCCTTTGAAATCATGCCAGCGGCCGCGCAATTGGTTCATGGGAACCGTGGCGTCAATGAGCCCCTGCATGGCCGTGGCTCCGAGGGCAACCATCACTCGCGGTTGGATGATTTCGATCTGTTCAATGAGATAGGGGAGGCACGTTGCCATTTCGTCCGGACGTGGCTTGCGGTTGCCCGATTCACCGGAAGGCATGTCGGGACGGCACTTCAGGACGTTGCCGATGTAAACCGTATCGCGCGAGAAACCCATCGTCTCGATGATCTTTGTTAAAAGCTGTCCTGCCTTGCCTACAAAAGGCTCTCCTTGCAGGTCTTCATCCGCACCCGGAGCTTCGCCCACGAACATCAGTTCGGCATCAATATTGCCCACGCCAAACACGACCTGCGTCCGCGATTTCACGAGGTGGGTGCATTTTTCACAAACAAGGGCCCGTTCCCTCAAAGCGTTCATGCGTTCAGCTTTGTGGGAACTGCGACCTGAAGACGGCGCGGAACTTGTGGCCTCTCTATTTTCCTTGGGAAGTTCCAATTTTGCGGAACTTTTTGGAGGAGCCTTGGTATTGACGAGTTTTGCAAGGGAATCTTTGGAAGCGCGCACGCCCTTCCCACCGCTTTCCTGTATTCCTGTCAGCGCTTCGTGAACGATTTGGAGTGCCTTGTCGAACTTGCTCATTTTCAAATGGTCTGAATTCCAGCCTGTAAAAAATCGGCGGGTATTGGAGATTGAAATTCCATCCATTCTGAATTGCGAGGATGAAAAAATCCCAGCTTCCGGGCATGCAACATCTGGCGCGCGAAGCCATCACCGTTTTTTGCACCATACAATTTGTCCCCGAGTAATGGATGGCCGAGGTGTTTCATATGGACGCGGATTTGGTGCGTCCGTCCGGTGTGGAGCGTGCATTCCACAAGCGACGCATTCTCCAGTTCCTCCAGGACGCGGTAGCTTGTTTTTGAGTTTCTCCCGCGTGACTCATTTACAACCGCCATTTTCTTGCGATGCACCGGATGGCGGCCGATGGAGTTCTCGATGAGTCCGCTTTTTGTTTTAAGATGGCCGGAGACAAGAGCCAGATAAACTTTCAAAATCTTCCGTCCCGCGAACTGTTGCGAAAGATTTTGGTGGGTGAAATCATTCTTCGCAACCACGATGCAACCGCTTGTTTCCTTGTCCAGTCGATGCACGATTCCGGGCCGCTGTTCCCCGCCTATGCCTGAGAGCATGGGGCAATGGTGAAGCAGCGCATTGACCAGCGTATGGTTCCAGTTTCCCGCGGCGGGATGCACCACCAGTCCCGCAGCTTTGTTTAGCACGATGAGGTCATCATCCTCATGCAAAACTTCCAGTGGAATTTCTTCCGCCTCGGTTTTTGTGGAAATGACGGGCGGTTCCTCGACTGCCACAACATCGCCCATTCTGATTTTTGCCCCGGGTTTCACCGGGCGGTCGTTGAGGAGAATGCAGCCCGATTTGATCAACCCCTGGATGCGCGCCCTCGAAAGATGGGCGATTTCATGGGATAAAAAATGATCCAGCCTGCTACCGGCGTGCTCTTGGGTGATGCGAATTACCGGCATAGTGATCGTTTGCCCCAACGATAATGACGAACAACACTTACCTCAATAGAGAATTGCTACCTGTTTTGATTCCGCATTACACTACGCACCAATGCCAGAAGACGTTTCCAAGAATTCCCCAATTCTGCAATCCTGCCCCGACTGTGCCGCTTTGCTGGATATCAGTGAAGAGGAGCCTCTTTCCAGTGTTATCTGCCCGGTATGCGGGACGCCGATGCGTGCCCGGACGCAGTTTAATAATTTTGTTTTGCAAATGCAGATCGGCATTGGTGGCATGGGAGCGGTTTACCGTGCACTTGATACAAAATTAAACCGTCTGGTTGCACTGAAAGTCGTGCTCAAGCAATATAGCAGCGATCCTGCCTTTCTTGCGAAATTCGAGCACGAGGCGCGCATGGCTGCTGCGGTCAATCACCACAATGTGGTCAAGGTCTATTCTTTCGGCTCCGACCATGGCCTCTTTTATATTGCCATGGAACTCGTGGACAAAGGGAGCATGGATGAGTTGCTGGTCAAGGAAGGGCGCATTCCGGAGGCGCGGGCGCTAGACATAGGCATTCAAATAGCGCAGGGCCTCAAGGCTGCATGGCACCGGGGTCTCATCCATCGTGATGTGAAACCTGGCAATGTTCTTTTCTCGGATGCCAGCACCGCGAAGATCGTCGATTTCGGGCTGGCGCTGCCCATGGAACATACCGTTGTTCCCGGCAGCAAAACTGAGGAAGTGTGGGGCACGCCATACTATATCGCCCCCGAAAAACTGACTCACGAAGCTGAGGATTTCCGCAGCGATATTTACAGCCTGGGAGCCTCCCTTTTCCATGCCTTGGCGGGACATCCTACTTTTGAGGCGGAGACAAATTCCATCAGTGCCCTCCGGCGTTTGAAAAGTCAGGAGGTAAATTTGCAGGAGGTGGCGCCCGATATTTCCACCGCAACGGCATATGTGATAAACCGGACGCTTCGTGTGGACCCAAAGGAGCGCCCGCAATCCTACGATGAGTTAATCGAGCATTTGAATTATGCCCGCGGCAAACTGCCGGAGTCGGGAGGCGCTACACAATCCTCCTCAAGGAGTAATGCTCATGAAAAACGCTTAAAAAGGAAAAGAATCCTGGTTTCTGCACTCGTAACGGCAATCCTTGTCGCAGGCTTGTTGCTGCTTGCCATCGGCAACAGGAGTTCAAAGAGTCCCGATGGGATGTTGCCAAGGAAGCAGGGCGACATCGGAAGTGCGGATGCGAGGTACAAGCTCGGGCGCAAGCAGTTGTTACGGAGCGACTTTGCGGCTGCGACAAACACCTTTCACGAACTGGGGAATGCGGTGGATGTTCCTCACCCTCTCGATCGTTGGGCTGTCTTGCACGAGGGCTTGAGTGCTCTGTTCGGGGGGCATCTGTTAGTGGCTCAAACTGCATTCGGCAGGCTTGCGCAACTCGGCATTTATTCCGACGCACCCGAGGACAGGACACTTGCGAATTTCTTTGTTGAGGTAGGGCGCTCGGCATCCGGCTCCGAGCCGTTTCCTCCATCCATGGGGGCGCAATACAATCCGGATAACTGCGAGGCTATCGGCCTCCTTGTTGGTGCGCTTGATGACTGGGAAATGTCGCATTTTGAGGATGCATGCACGCTGTTCCGCGACTTCGTCTCATCCGAACCCAAGCCACCTTACGATTGGATTGCACAATACAAGCCCCTGGCACAAAAATACGTTGCGGATTATGACGCCTACAAAAAAATAACCGCTGAAATCAAATCCGCTGACACGGCGCAAAAGCAGACGGACGCACTGGAGGACTTGAAGATCTTTAAAAGCAACATCCATATACCCGGCAAACTCGCCTCGGACTTGCTTCAGACTGAAACAGAGTTGCAAAACAAGGTGGCCACCCGTCAGGCGGAGGAACAGCGCGCGGCAGCGCAGGCTGCATTGATACGTGACCAGGAAAGCAAGGCGCTTGAAATTGCAGGCGGGAAATTCGCGTCCTGCATTCATGGCTACCAATTTGAAGAGGGGATGGCCGCGATCGTAAACACGCAGGTTACCGATCCCGGGATCAACGTCCGGAAAGTTGCCTTATTGAAAAAAGCGCAATGGCTCGTGCAATTCAAGGATACGCTGGTCAACGACATCAATGTGTTGGGTTATACCCAGCCCATAGTGGAAATAAACGGCGCTTCCATTGCCGGGGGCGTTCACAAGGCAACCAAGGCCCAGCTTGAAATCGACACGCAGTACGGTGCGCTTATCGTCCCTTGGGGGGAACTGCCGCCTTCGGAAATTATGGTAATGGCGGATTATTTTACCAAAAAAACCACAGTACCTGGAGCGGTGGCGGATCGCATGTGGCTTGCCGGCGTTTTTGGCGTTGAAACCGGCTTGGTAAAGAATGGAAAGGCGTTGCTCGATAAAGCTGCCACAATAAAAGCCGACTACTACTATGAAATGATTCTCTTTCCCAAGTGAGCCGCCTGTTTACATGCGGGCATGTGATGCTAAGTTTCTAGAAATTATGAGTGACCCGAAATTTCCCACCCCTGAAGAAATTCAGACAAAACTTGCCGAGTTTATGAAATCAAACTTCGGGGGCAATGTTTCCGTAGCCTCGATTCCTCAGCATGAAAAAGCGGAAACAGACGGTGGCTCGGACGGGCCGAAAATGCACCCGGAGACTTTCGATTTTCATTATCTTCCCCGCGATGTGAAGGCTTATCTCGACCGTTTTGTGATCAAGCAGGATGAGGCAAAAAAAGTCCTCTCGATCGCGGTATGCGATCATTACAATAATGTCAGGCATCAGGCCGAGCAGGAGATTGAGGGGCACGCGCCGGTCGAATACACGAAACAGAATGTAATTTTGATCGGGCCCACCGGCGTCGGCAAGACGTATCTCATCAAGCACATCGCGGAATTGATCGGGGTTCCGTTTGTAAAGGCGGACGCAACGAAATTCAGCGAAACGGGATATGTAGGCGGCGATGTGGAGGACTTGGTGAGGGATCTTGTGTCGAAGGCCGCTGGCGATGTTGCCACGGCGCAATATGGCATCATCTACATCGACGAGATCGACAAGATCGCATCGGTGGCAAATGCCCAAGGGCGGGACGTGAGCGGACGCGGCGTGCAGACCACGCTGCTGAAACTCATGGAGGAAACCGAGGTGCCGCTGAGAAATCCCATGGACATCCAGGGACAAATCCAGTCGGCGATGGAGATGCAGCGCGGTGGTGCCGGAAGGGCGAAGAAGGAGACGATCAATACACGCAATATCCTGTTCATCGTGAGCGGGGCATTCGACAAGCTCAAGGACCTGGTGGAACGCCGCGTCAGGCACGGCAGCATCGGCTTTTCTTCCGCCAACTCGCCGCAACCGGCTCCGGAGGAATTGATGCGCATGGTTACGACACGCGATTTTATCGACTACGGGTTTGAGCCGGAATTTATCGGGCGTCTGCCCGTGCGCGTGGTATGCGTGCCTCTCGAGGTTGCCGATCTTTTTGAGATTATGAAACGCTCGGAGGGAAGCATCATCCGGCAATACACCAGGGATTTTCAGGCATACGATATCGATGTCACGTTTGAGGACGATGCGCTTCATGCCATCGCGGAACGCGCTGCGGAGGAAAAGACCGGAGCCCGTGGCCTTCTCACCGTCTGCGAAAAAATCCTGCGCGATTTCAAATACGAACTCCCCGGCATGGGCGTCGCCGGGTTTGCAGTGAACGGCCGTGTCATCGAAAAACCGGATCTCGTGTTGAAGGAACTCCTCGATGCCGGCCGGGAGCAGCGTGTAAAGGAGCAGGCCGCTGCCGTGGAGGAGTTTGCCGCGAAATTCACCAGCGAGTTCGGGGTCCGGATGCGGTTCAGCGACGAGGCGGTCGCACGGTTGATCGACAAGGCGGACCAGGAGAAGGTTTCCATCCCCCGTCTTTGCGAAAGACTGTTTCAGGATTATGAGTTCGGGCTGAAACTGCTCCAGCGCGACGATGGCAGGGAATTCGTGGTCGAATCCGGGGCCATCGACGATCCCGACAAATTTCTCAGCGATTGGCTGGTGAAAACGTACCGCGATGCTTAAATGTCTCGCCCTCTCGCGGTGGAGTTGTGATATAAATTCCACCCCAAGGGGAAAATCGTGCGCTACTTAAAGATTACATTACTGTTCGGTTTTTTGGTTTCCGTCTTGGTGGCGGGACTCTATGAACTCGGCGCCTTCATGCGTCTGGATGACGGCCTTTGGAGCTTCATGGGCCGGATATCCGGTCATCCGCCCAGGCATACATGGGTGCAATATGCTGTTTTTGTCTCGCTCGCGTTTGGCATCGCTTGGACCACGGTGGACATCAACAGGCCCTCCTTGAAAGCTGTGGTCGCCGCCGGTGCATTGATCCAGGTGCTTGGCGTGCCGTGGGTGCTGAACTTTTTTGATCATTTCTTTTCACCGTTCCCGGGCTCGCTCGCCGTAGTCCTGAGCTTCGGTGCGGGTTTCGCTTACTCCCGCAGCGACGCGGGGAAACGCAAGCGCACCTTGCGCGTTGTATTCGGCGACAGGCTCTCCAGGAAATCTTTCGTGACACTCGTCAATTCCGATTCGCCGCTGAATTTTGAGGGGGAACTCCGGGAAACCACGATCGTTGTCTGCGAACTCTTCAATCACGATGCCATGGCCGAGGTGTTGCCCGTTGCCGATTACGTGGCGATGACGAACGCGTTTCTCGATGCCTGCTCCGACTTTCTTGTGGACAAGGGCGGCTACCTGGATGAGTGCGACGGTGAGAGCGTGCGCGTGATTTTTGGCGCTCCGATCGAGGACAAGGACCACGCGACCAAAGGCTGCCAGGCTGCCCTTGAACTTTCGAAACGTCTGGAAAATGTGAACCTCGAGTGTGAAATCAAGTGGCATCACAAATTCGATTTCCGCATGAGCGTCAATTCCGGCGAGGTCGTCACCGCTGCTTACGGTTCGCGGCGCCTCGGCTCGTTCAGCGTGGCGGGGGAATCGGTGGAATTCGCCCGCCGCCTCTGCTCGGCAAATATGATCTATGGTTCCCGGCTCTTGATCGGGCCGGAAACTTACTCACTCGCGGCGGAGTCCATCGAGGTGCGTCCGATCGAGTTGATCCGTGGAAAAACCGCCCAGTCGTGCGAGGAGATTTACGAGATTCTGGGCATGAAAAATGTCCTCTCCATCGAGGACTTGCACAAGCGCGACCTCTTCTGGAAAGGCATCGTCTACTACCGGGAGAAACAATGGGAGGACGCCCTCGACCATTTCGCCGCCGCGCTTTCCATGGGACTGCCGGATGCTCCCATTGAATATTACATCCGCAGGATCGAGCACCTCCGCACTGGCACGCCCACGCTCGATTGGGAGAACGCGAGGATCTAGCCCCATTGAAACGCGTCGATTATCCCTCCGCTATTCGTGATCTCGTCGGGCAGTTGAAACGCCTCCCGGGCATCGGTCCGCGCAGCGCCGAGCGGATCGCGCTCTGGCTCGTCCAGTCCCGCGACGCCCACCCGAAGGAAATCGCCCGGACGCTTCTCGATACTGCGGAATCCATCCGTCCATGCGCGAAATGCGGCTTTTTCTCGACCGCCGAAATTTGCGAGATATGCGCCGATGACTCCCGCAGCGCGGACCTGATCTGCGTGGTGGAGCAGGCGACCGACATCCTGCCGCTGGAGCGCACCGGCGCATTTCGCGGAAAATACCACGCCCTCGGCGGCCGCATCTCGCCGCTGGACCACGTCGGCCCGGGGGAATTGCGCATCGGCCTGTTGCTCGACCGCGTAAAGGTGGAATCCCCCTCGGAAGTCATCCTCGCCCTCGGCGCGGATGTAGAGGGCGAAGCTACGTCAAACTATATCGCCGACCTCCTCCGCGAGTTTCCGGTCGCCGTCACGCGCATCGCGCAGGGGATATCCGCTGGCGGCGGGCTGGAGTCTGCCGACGAGCTCACCCTCAGCCGCGCGCTCTCCGGCCGCACAAAAATCCAGTCGTGATTGATTTCGCCCGCGAATACCGTAACATCCCCGGATTATGTCGTGCGTAAAACTCGATCCTTCGCTTCACCAGGTCCGCAAGCCCGATTGGATCAAGGTGCGCCTCCCCTCCAGCCCGGTCTTCCATTCGACCAAGGCGCTCGTCCAGGATCTCCGTCTGCACACCGTCTGCGAGGAGGCCCAGTGCCCGAACCGCTGGGAATGCTGGAGCCAGGGCACCGCTACTTTCATGATCGCCGGCGACCGCTGCACGCGCGCGTGCGGCTTCTGCGCCGTGACCACCGCAAAGCCATTCGCATTGGAGGATGACGAGCCGCAACGCGTCGCCGAGGCCGTGAAGCGCATGAAACTCAAGCACGTCGTCATCACAGCCGTGGCGCGTGATGATTTGAAGGACGGCGGCGCGGAACATTTCGCGCTCACCATCGGGGCGATCAAGCAGGCCGACCCGGATGTCGTCATCGAAGTCCTCGTCCCCGATTTTCACAATCGCGAGGAAGCCGTCCGCAAAGTCCTCGATGCAACCCCCCACGTCTTCAATCACAACCTCGAGACCTGCGAGCGCCTCACCCCCGTGGTGCGCTCCCGCGCAAAATACCGCGTCTCGCTGGCTGTCCTCAAGCGCGCGAAGGAAACCGCGCCCGGCATCGTCACCAAGAGCGGCATCATGCTCGGCCTCGGCGAGACGGAATCCGAGATTTTCCAGACCATGGACGATCTACGCGAAGCCGGCGTCCAGGTGCTCACCATGGGCCAGTACCTCCGCCCCACGCCGCAACATCTCCCGGTCATCGCCTACATCCACCCCGACACATTCAAGACTTACGGCGAGATCGCCTACACGAAAGGTTTCGAGCACGTCTCCTCCGGCCCCCTGGTCCGCAGTTCCTATCACGCGGGTGATTATCATCCCGTCAAGCGATGAGCGGGGCGTTTGCCAACCGGGCCAATGTCGCAGCGCTGATCCCCGCGTATCGCGAGGAAAAACACATCTTCGAAGTCGCCAAACGGGCCCTTGCTCAACTCGACCACGTCGTGATCCTCGACGACGGCTCGCCCGACGCCACCGCCGCCAAGGCCCGCGAAGCCGGCGCAGAGGTCATCGTCCACGAGGTCAACCGCGGCAAGGGCGCAGCGATCAAGACCGGCCTCAAGGCCCTCACCGACCGCGGCTTCCAATACATCCAGATCCTCGATGGCGACGGACAGCATCTTCCCGAGGAAATCCCGCGCTTCCTTGAGGAGGCAAACCGCTCCCAGTCCCACATCATCCTCGGCAACCGTATGAGCGACGTGGAGGAAATGCCCTTCGTCCGCAAAATGACGAACCGCTTCATGTCATGGCAGATCAGCCACGTCTGCCACCAGGCCATCCCCGATTCCCAATGCGGCTTCCGCATGATCCACCGCGACCTCGCCCCCTCGCTCTTCTGCGAGACCGATGCATTCGATTACGAAACCGAGATGCTCCTCATCGCCGCCCGCGCCGGATTCAAGATTTCCGCCGTCCCCGTCAGCACCGTTTACGGCGAGGAAAAAAGCAAAATCCGCCCCATCCGCGACACCATCCGTTTCTACAAACTCATGGCCCGCTACCGCACGACGTAGCACCTCCGGAAACTCGTCACGAATCTCTACCGTAAGAAAATGAATATACATCCAAGAGAGATGCCTGCGCTGCTGGAAGCCTTGAGGGAAAGCAATACAAGACGAAATCTACAGGTGAGGAAGAATTACGAAGAAGCAGTTGCTAACAAACTTTCTCAAGTAATAAATCCTCCAGAGTTCTCGACTGATAGAATCCCAACATTAGAACGTGGCATCTATCAAAATTCCACACCGATGCTAAATGCCCGTTTTGCCTACGCTGGTTCTTGGGTGAACGCATATCTCGCTCACACATGGCTTGGCATTCGGGAAATGGAGCAAGTTTGGGATGATGTGGAAGTTTTGGAGCAGATTCGAATCCGACGGGAAAACTGGGAAGAGTCTCCGCCAGCATCAGCGCCATTAAATAGAATTAGTTTATTTGGAATATATCGCGAGCAATGTGAGGAGATATACTTGCTATGGGACATCGAAGATTCGGTTGAACCGCGCGTCTATTCGTATGCTGGAAACTACGAGGAACAGTTTACTAGCTTGGCGGATTTTGTCCTGTATTGTGCAAGATGAAAGCGGCGCATCGCGCGGAGTGCCCAGTTCCAATCTGCCTTGGTGCCTTCGTGTCTTGGTGGTAAAAAACCGCTCACTCCCCATAACTACGATCGCCCCTCTACCATTCAGGCTTGGTGCTTCGTCATTCGTCATTCGAGCTTCGTCATTTTCTATCCTCCCGCCACAATCCGGATAACCTCCACCCGATCCCCCGCCTCCAGCCCCCTCAATCCCCACTCCTCCCGCCGCAACGCCAGCCCATTATGCTCCACAAGCAGGGTAGGGGCGGGGAGTCCCAGCGTATCAACCAGTGCGGCAATGTTTTCCGCCGCCACCTCTTTCTCCTCCCCGTTCAGCCAGATCTTCACGGCGTCAGAATCGCTTTGTCCCAATCCTTCCACACGGGTTCGAATCCCTTCCGCCTCAGCAGCGCCGCGATGTCCATGGCGGACCGCTCGTCCGCGATTTCAAATTGCTCCGTGGCCCCGGCATCCGGCGGCATGATTCCCGCATCCACCTTCCTGCCGCGCACCGTGTGGTGCAGCGAGTCCTTGCCTTGTCCCGTGTAGCCGCCCGGCTCGGTATGGCTCCCCGCGCTCATCATGGTGATCCCCAGCGGCAGCAATGCATCGCGCAACTCCGCCGGCTCCCGCGTGCTCAGCACGATTCCCACCTGCGGAAAAGTCATCCGCAGCGTGCACACGAGCTGCACAAACTCCCGGTCCGGCAGGAAAAAGCGCGGCGCAAATCCCCCAGCCGCAGGCCGCATCCTCGGCATGCTCACCGTCAGGTGCGCCTTCCAGCAGGTTTTCAAAAGATGCTCCGCATGCAGCGCCAGCGACACAGTCTCCTCATGCCAGTCCCACAGCCCAAAGAGCGGTGCAATGCCGATCCGCCGGAACCCCGCCGCATACGCCCGCTCCGGGCAGTCCAGCCGCCAGTCGTAATCCTTCTTCGGCCCGAAAGTGTGCAACTCAGCGTAAGTCTCGCGATGGTAAGTCTCCTGGTAAACCACCAGCCCCTCCGCTCCCGCCTTCACCAGCGGAATATAATCCACCGTCTCCAGCGGCCCTACCTCCAGCGACACGCTCGGGATCTCCACGACAAGCGCCTTCACGCACTGCTCCAGATACCCGTTCGAGACAAATTTCGGATGCTCCCCCGCCACCAGCAGGATATTGCGGAACCCCTCCTTCGCCAGATGCCGCGCCTCCTTCAGCACCTGCTCCACCTCCAGCGTCACTCGCAGGATCGCATTCTCCCGCGCAAACCCGCAGTAGGCGCATGAGTTGATGCATTCATTGGAAAGATAAAGCGGTGCAAAAAGCCGGATCGCCCGTCCGAAATGTTTCAGCGTCAGCGCCTGCGACGTCTGCGCCATCGCTTCCAGTTCCCCATCCGTCTTCGGGCGCATGAGGTCCTCAAACCGCCGGATCAGCGGCGATTTTTCGCGTTGGTCTATGATTTTTGAAAACGACATCGTCTCTTATGGAGCCTCGCTGGATCACAGCGGGAATCCCAAGTATTTCCCGCCATCCCCGGCATGGCAAGCGATTTGAAGACTACTATAGCGAACCCGTTTGTAATTGACAAATAACCGCCCCGGATTTGTTAGTCATTACGCAATGACGAGCTCCCCCCAGTCCCGTCCCAAGGAATCGTGTATTTCGACGATCATCAAATTGCTCACGCTAATTGTATTCATCGTAGTCCTTATAGGACTTCTGTTTCCCTTGGGTTTCGGTAATCACATGCATGAATCCTCGAAAAAGGCAGAAGCCAAAAACGACGAAACCCAGATCGTGACAGCAGTAAAAGCATTCTACGTCGAATACGGATATTACCCGGTGATCGGCTCATGGGAGACGAAAAAAGACGCCTATTACGGCCCTGGGCCAATACCGCCATCACTCTCGGGCACGGTCGCGAACATGGGCTCCAATGCGTTGTTGATGGATGTTTTGCGCAACAATACATCAGGTGCCAATGCCTCAACAGTGAAGTCTTTGAATCCCAGAGAAATCGTTTTCTTCGACGCTCCCACAGTTCGGGATATCAGGCACCCTGTATCAGGCGTCATCCCCAACGGCTCGCCCAATGGAGGCGTTTACTTCGATCCATGGGGTTCCCCATACAATGTTTTGATCAACGCATCCTACAGCGGAACCCTCATAAACCCATATCAGGACGCTCCCGCCGGCGCGATTCTCAAGACAGGCGTCATCGCATGGTCATTCGGCAAAAACGGTACCCTCGGCGGAGGCCCCGCAGTCAGCGACGGCTTTACCTCCGAAAGAGGAACCGCTGAATTCTATTACTCCAAACCCCATGATTCCTCCGCTGCCTCGTGTGGCGACGTCATCTCTTGGCAATAGGACAATTGCAATAAAAACGTAGCCACGCACAAAGCGAAAGGTGGAACGTTATCTACGAGCACGATGCGAACACACCGGCGCAGCCGCACTTCCCTCCCCAGCGCCCGAAGGGTGCGCCGGAATTAAAGCCCGGGGGTGCAGCATAGCGAAACCCCGGGAATCCTACCCTACACAAACTATAAACCCCCGAAGGGGGGTGACGGATTTTCCCCCGCCGACTCCAAAAACTTTCGGATTCTCTGCGCTAAAATTACGCCCCACCCCATTGTAAAATTTGCAAATGGCCCGATTTTACCCCACAGTGCTTCCGTTGTTATGCATATCACCCTCTTAAAATCGAAAATCCACCGCGCAACCGTCACAGGAGCCAGCCTCCATTACGAGGGCAGCATGACAATTTCCGAGGACTTCGCCGAAATGGTCGGCCTCCTCCCTTACGAAAAAATCCTCGTCGGCAACATGGCAAATAGCGAGCGCTTCGAAACCTACGTCATCTACGGCGAGCGCGGCACCCAGCAGATCCAGCTCAACGGCGCCACGGCGCACCTCGGCAAGATCGGCGACCGCCTCACGATCATGAATTTCGGCTCCTACACCCCCGAGGAAGCCAAGGTCCACAAGCCCCGCGTGATCGTGCTGAATGAGAAAAACGAAGTCGTGCGCGTGGAAGCAGGCGCCGCAACCCCGGAATTGAAAGTGGTTTAACAAAATGGACAAAACGATTTTCTACGGTCACTTCGCCCTCGGTCTTTACCTGGGCCTCATATTCGCCGCCCTCGCGCTCTACCGCATCATCCGTTTGAAATTCGAATTGAGCGGCTACAAGCGCCACCTCAGCAACAAACTGGAAATCGAAGCCGAGCAATTGCAGAAAATGAAGCGCGACCAGGAAGCCGTGCGCAAGGAGAACGAAAACCTCCGCGTGAAAGTGGCAGCCCTCAACGAAAACCCCGAGCGCCGCTCCCAGCGCGACCTCGAAGTCTTCGCCCGCGCCGAAAAGCGGATGCTCGTCACCGTCCCCGGCTTCGCCCCCGCATGGGAAGGCGCAAAAAGCGCCGCGCTCTCCGAGATCCAGGAAGAGGAGGCAGGCAAAGCCCCGCCCAAAAGCGTCTTCTCAAAAATCTTCGGCGGGGTCCGCCCAGAGACCTCGGAAGCCCCCAAGTCCCTCTCCGACTCCCAGCCCACCCAGGCCTCCTAAAAACCCAGTCGCCCCATCGAAAAAACGCCGCAGGCGTTCCCTTCGAAAAATACTCAGTCATCCTGAGCGCAGCGCAGGCCTTGCGGAGCGAAGTCGAACGGATCTCTAACTATTTCTGGACCCTTGGCGCGTGGTTACACCGAAAGCGCCGGAATGATTATGGACTCCCGGAAAAACTCCAGTCGCTTAAAATCTGTGTTAATCCGTGTTGGTATGAAGTCATTCAGCAACTGGCGCTGGGCAAACCGGGAGGTTTGGTACAACGTCCTAGGCGGAACCCGTGAGTGCTTGCAACACGCAGGGGTGGCCGAAGGTCCAAAGGTTCGATGATT
>Ga0302319_10002610_pt1 | contig 38482 bp, 30 predicted proteins | sample Bog_T0_2_FD_203319 | JGI IMG/M metagenome (GOLD analysis project Ga0302319, IMG submission 203319) | Peat permafrost microbial communities from Stordalen Mire near Abisko, Sweden - Bog_T0_2 | ecosystem: Environmental > Terrestrial > Soil > Wetlands > Peat | place: Sweden: Abisko, Stordalen Mire... | reverse complement strand
GCTCCGATGCAGGGGATTCCAGAGATGAGGGAATGGCAGGCTTCGTTCATTCCGCAAGAGGCCAACCGGGCAACGATTCAACAGTATTCCCTTGACATCGGCCGGCCTTCTCATGGAAGCCACTGGGCAGCAGGCAGGGGCTAAAGCCCATCGGAATATGCGTTGTCGGCGGCACGGCTCAAGCCGTGCCCTGATACAAGGCGTCCAACTTCGGAATTCAGGGTAAGCGGCCGGCGGGCGGTGACGCTCATTTCTTTCGACTCAATCTCTTCTGTCATTCCGCCGGCGGTGTCCGACGCCGGCCGCGTTTTATGAGCTTCGTAACAGATCTTTGAAGTCGGAGTTGATCTTCATGGATGCCCTTCGCGGCAGCCGCGGTGACGACAAGATCCCACGCCGCCTCGAAGATCCGCGTGGGACCGAGGGCTTGCCAGAAAGCGATATCGAATTCGCGTCCTGGCGCCCGGCCCCGCGTCAGCCGCGTCATGATCACTCGGTCAGCCATCCCCCCATTATCCGCCCAAATGCGGGTCTGTCGGACCGCAACCGCGCCCCTATCCTGCCCGGCCCGCGCATTACGCATTTTTCATCGAAAGTACCGGGGCGTACCCGTAACCTTGCGGCAGTTGCGCTAATCTATCAAAGCGGAAGGCTTCGCAGACATCCGCACGGTACTCGATGCCCCGGAGCCGGGAGATGCCTATGTCGCTGAAACCGATTGCCGCCATTCTACTCATGCTGGGCCTGCTGGCAACGCTGCCGGCTCAGGAGCCGGTGGCGCCGCCTCCGGACCAGAGTCTGACGGCGGATCAACTGGAGAATCTGGTGGCGCCCATTGCGCTGTACCCGGATCCGCTGCTCGGCCAGATAATGGCCGCCTCCACCTATCCGCTCGAAGTGGTCGAAGCCTGGCAGTGGCTGCAAAAGAACCCAGGTCTCACCGGTGCCGTGCTCACTTCCGCGGTCCAGCAGGAGAACTGGGACCCCAGCGTACAAGCGCTGGTCGTGTTTCCCGACGTGTTGAAGCAGCTCAACGCCGACGTGAATTGGACCACCAACCTGGGCAACGCTTTTCTGGCGCAACAGCAGGACGTGATGGATGCGGTGCAAGCCCTGCGGCAGAAGGCGCAGCAGGCCGGCAAGTTGGCTTCCACGCCGCAAGAGCAAGTGGCTGACGACCAGGGCGCGATCGATATCAACCCGGTGGACCCGAACGTGATGTACGTGCCGCAATACAACCCGGTCTGGATCTGGGGACCGGCGCAGTACTATCCCTATCCGGGCTGGTATTGGCCGCCGGATTCCATCATGGTGGGCGGCTTGTATTTCGGATTCTACCCGCCGGTTTCGATGGGCTATTTCTTCGGCTATGGCTGGAACGGTTGGGGTGGCTGGGGCTGGCGCCCCGCCTGGGGGTCCCACACCGTGGTCGTGAACAACGCGTTTATTCATCGCTACAACTTCAACGAAGCCAGGGGCGTGAACCTGCATGGCACCACGGCTTGGGTGCATGACCCGGCGCACCGGATGGGCGTCCCGTATGCCAACCCGGCCCTGCGCACCGAGTATCGGGCCAGCGTGAGAAGTAACCTGGCCGCGCCAGCCGAGCGCATGCCGGCCCAGAATCGTTCCTCCGGCGAGCCCACCGAGCGGATGGGCGACCGCGCCGTGCCGCAGAACGCTCCCGCCGCGAATCGCAGCGCGTTCAGCGGCTATGAAAACGGCAGCGCCGCGCAAGCGCACAGCGACCACGGCTATTCCAGCCTCGGCCCGGCGCGCAGCCAGCCGGCGCCGCGGGCAGCCGCGCCGCAGCGTCAGGCCGCCAGTCCCTCCAGGCAATCTTCGGGAAATCGACGTTAGGAGGTTTGGAGCATCATGCGAACATTCACCTTTGCCGCCATCGTTCTGGCCGGCGCCTGCGTTACCATTCAGGCGGCTCCGCCCGCCGGCCAGCGCAGCTTCGCCACGCCGCAAGAAGCCGCGCACGCCCTGGCCGCTGCGGCGGAAGCTAATGACACCGCCGCGCTGCTCAAGATCCTCGGGCCCGAAGGCAAGGATATCGTCTCCTCGGGCGATGCCAACGAGGACAAGTCCGGCCGCGCCCAGTTCGCCCGCCTGGCGGCGGAGAAACTGCAAATCCGGCAGGATCAGGCCGACCGCAACACCATCCTCGCCGGAAGTCAGGAGTGGCCCTTTCCCGTGCCGCTGGTCCGCCAGGACGGCGTGTGGCGCTTCGATTCCTCGGCCGGCCGCGTGGAGGTGCTGGCGCGCCGCGTCGGGCGTCATGAGCTGAACGCCATCGAGGTCTGCCGCGGCTACGTGGAAGCGCAGATGGAATATGCCACCCGTCACCACGACGGAGGCGGCGCGATGCAATACGCGCAGACGATTGTCAGCTCGCCTGGCAAGCAGGACGGCTTGTACTGGGAAGGCGAACACGAGAGCCTGGTTCCCAAGTCCTTTGCCGGCGCGGCTGCCGCCATGTTCGCCGAAGGTAAGAAGCCGGTTCCGTATCACGGTTACTACTTCCACGTCCTGAAAGCGCAGGGACCGGACGCCGAAGGCGGCGCCGCGGATTACGTCGTGAAAGGACAGATGATCGGCGGTTTTGCGCTGGTGGCCTTCCCGGCCGAATACGGCGTCTCCGGCATCCTTACTTTCATCGTCAACCAGCGCGGCATCGTCTATAGCAAGGATTTGGGGCCGGCCACCATGACCCTGGCGCGCCGAATGACCGTCTTCAATCCCGACAAGACCTGGAAACCCGCCCACCTCGAATAGGTGGGGCATCCTTTAGGTTGCCCGTCTATTTTGAGATGAAAAAGTCCTAAAAGGATTTTAGGGCCACCAACCAGCCCGCAGGAACCCGAATGGAAGACAAAGGACTTGTTTGTGTTCCTTTCGTGCCCCAAGCGGCCTTTTTTCACCCCATAAGAAAATCCGATCCCCGGAATAGAAACTTCTGCTTTGGTGATCTTCGCGACCCTAGTGGAGAATCAAGGGAGTGCCTTGTGAGCACTTGGTCTCCCAGATGAGTCGACTAACCCCGTTGTTTCTGTTTGCCTCCGTCTTCGCGCCTGGTTTGCTGGCGCAAGGCGCTTCGGACCTGAACGGCCGAATTTCTGCTGTTGAAGCTGCGGCCCAATCCGCCCAAAGCGCCGGCGATAACGCCTGGATGCTGGTCAGCGCGGCGCTGGTGCTGCTGATGACCGGTCCGGGCCTGGCCTTGTTTTACGGCGGCCTCGTGCGCCGGAAGAACGTACTCGGCACGATGATGCAGAGTTTTGTCCTGATGTGCATAGTGACCGTCATCTGGGCCGTGGTTGGTTACAGCCTGGCCTTTGGCGGCAGCGGGCCATTTATTGGCGACCTGAAGTTCGCGTTCTTGCGCCACGTCGGCGCCGCGCCTAATCCGGATTACGCGGGCACCATCCCGCAGCAGACCTTCATGATCTACCAGTTGATGTTCGCCATCATCACCCCGGCGCTGATCTCGGGAGCCTTCGCCGAGCGCATGAAGTTCAGCGCCATGCTGCTCTTCACTACGCTCTGGTCGCTAATCGTCTACTTCCCCATGGCGCACATGGTATGGGGCAAGGGCGGCCTGCTCAATGCCTTTCTCGGCGGCAAGTTCCCGTGCTTCGATTTTGCCGGCGGTACCGTCGTGCACATCACCTCCGGCGTTTCCGCGCTGGTGTGCGCGCTGTACCTGGGCAAGCGTCTCGAGTTTCCCAGTCCCGACATGAAGCCGCACAGCATGGTATTGAGCTTCATCGGAGCCTGCCTGCTCTGGGTGGGTTGGTTCGGATTCAATGCCGGCAGCGCGCTGGCGGCGTCCAGCCTGGCCACCAGCGCGTTCGTGGCTACCCATTTCGGCGCTGCGGCCGCCGCGCTCTCCTGGATGCTCGCGGAGTGGTTGCACTCCGGCAAGCCGAGCGTGCTGGGCGGTATCTCCGGCGCCGTGGCCGGACTCGTCGCCATCACCCCGGCTTCCGGTTTCGTCCAGCCATTCTCCGCGCTGGCCATCGGTTTCCTGGCTGGAATGGTCTGCTACTTCATGGTGGTCAAGGTGAAACGGTGGTTCGGTTACGACGACGCGCTGGATGCCTTCGGCGTGCATGGCATGGGCGGCACACTGGGCGCCATTCTCACCGGCGTTTTCGCCACCAGCGCCATCAACAGCGGTCTCAAGGATTCCGGCGGCCACGTTCTGCCGCTCGGGTTAGTGGATGGCAAGGCCTCGCAGGTGCTCAACCAGATGATAGGATGCGGTATAGCGTGGGCCATCGCCGTCGTAGGTACGCTCGTAATTCTAAAGGTGTGCGACGTTTTGATCGGCTTGCGCATATCGCCGGAGCAGGAGAGGGAAGGTTTGGACCTTTCCCAGCACGGTGAAGAAGGGTATATCTTCGAATCGTAAAGTCCCAGGAGACTCATTCCATGAAGAAGATCGAAGCGATTATCCAGCCGTTCAAGCTCGATGAAGTCAAAGAAGCTATGAAGGCCATTGGCATCGATGGCATGACCATTACCGACGTCCGCGGCCATGGCCGCCAGAAGGGCCACCGCGAAGTCTACCGGGGCCAGGAATACAATGTCGACCTCTTGCCCAAAGTGAAACTGGAGCTTGTGGTGCCGGAGGCCCGTTACGAAGAAGTACTGAAGACACTGACCGCTGCCGCGCGCAGCGGCAAGATCGGCGACGGCAAGATTTTCGTCTTCGACGTCGCCGAAGCTATACGCATCCGCAACGACGATCGTGGGGAAACCGCACTTTAGCTTCGCGCTCAGTCCCGCGCCGCCCGAGCTTCTCGACACTGGCGACGCGGGCACCGCTTTGGCCGAACGTTCGGCGCACGTCGATCGAACCGTTTCGGCCGCCGCGGCCGAGATCCTGTTTCCCGCGTTTCCCACCGACGGCCCGGCGCTGGTAGCGGTGGGCGGCTACGGCCGCCGCCAGATGTTCCCCTATTCCGACGTGGACTTGCTGCTGCTGTTCCGCACCACGGAGCAGGCCGTCCAGCGCAAGGACGCCATCTCCGCTTTCCTCCAGCAGCTCTGGGACTCCGGCCTGCGCATGAGCCATTCCGTGCGCACGCCCGAGGAGTGCGCCGAGGTGTACGACCAGAACACCGAGCTCAACATTTCGCTGCTCGACCAGCGTTACCTGGCCGGCGACCGCGCGCTCTACGCGGCCCTGGCCGCCAAGCTGCCGCGCTTCGTGCTGGCCAATCGCGACGCGCTGGCGCGCAACCTGGCGCGCCTCACCCGCGAACGCCACGCCAAGTATGGCGATACCATCTATCATCTCGAGCCGAACGTCAAGGAAACCCCCGGCGGCTTGCGCGATTTTCAACTCTTTTGCTGGCTGGAGCAACTGCGCAACACCGAAGGCCATCGGCTCGGCCTGGCGGCGCCTCCCGCCGAATTGGAGCAGGCCTTCCGTCACCTGGCGCGCCTTCGCAATTACCTTCACTCGGCCAGCGGCCGCGATAACAATACGCTGAACTTCGAGGCGCAGGACGCCATCGCCGAGCAGGCCGGCGCCGCCGACACGGCCGCCTGGATGCGCGAGTATTTCCGCGACGCCCGCGCCATTCATCGCGCCGCCATTCGCCAGCTCGAGATCGCCGAGGCGCAGAACAGCGGCCTCCTCGCCTCCTTCCGCGACTGGCGGTCGCGCCTCGGCAACGCCGAATTCAGCGTCCACCGCGAGCGCGTCCACGTGCGCGAGGCGCAATCGCTCGATGCCGATCCGGGCGTGGTGCTGCGTCTTTTCGAATTCGTCGCCCGCCACGGCATGCGGCCTTCCGCCGAAGCCGAGCAGCAGATCGCCGCGCGCCTGCCGCGCCTGCGCGAACATTTCGCGCGGCAGCCGGTGTGGCGCGCCCTGGAGCCCATGCTCTCGCTGGCGCACGCGCCGCTCGCCCTTCGCTCCATGCACGTAACCGGCATCCTCACCGCCCTGTTTCCCGAGCTGTCGGCCATCGAATGCCTGGTGATTCGCGACTTCTACCATCGCTACACCGTGGACGAACACACCCTGGTGGCCATGCAGAACGTCTGGAACATTCAGGGGCCCTACAAGGACCTTCGCTCGGAAGTGAAGCAACCGGCCCTGCTGCTGTTCGCGCTGCTGTTCCACGACGCGGGCAAAGGCTCGCCCAACGAAGGCCACGTGGATGCCTCCCTGCGCCTGGTGCGCGCGGCCGCCCACCGCATCGGCATGCCCGACCAGGAACGCGAGACGGTGATGTTTCTGATTGCCAACCACCTCGAGCTCTCCGCCACCATGCACTCGCGCGATGTTTTCGACCCGGCCACCGTCGCTGCCGTCGCCGGCATGGTCGAAACCGTCGAGCGGCTCAAGCTGCTCACCCTGCTCACCTATGGCGACATCAGCGCGGTCAATCCCACCGCCATGACGCCGTGGCGCTCCGACCATTTGTGGCAGTTGTACATGGAGGTTTATAACGAGCTGACGCGGGCCCTGCAGACCGACCGAATTGAGCCCGAGCCCACCGGCTCGCCCCAGCGTATCGCGTTTCTCACCGGGTTCCCCAGGCGTTACCTGCGCACCCACACCGAAGCCGAGATCGACGAGCACATGGCGCTCAAAGCCCGCAGCCGCCCGACCGGCATCGCCGTCGATATTCGCAAGCTCGATTCGGCCTGGCAGTTGACGCTGATCGCCGCCGACCGTGCCGGATTGTTCGCCGGCGTGGCGGGAACGCTCTCCAGCTTCGGCATGAACATCGTGCGCGCCGAGGCTTTCTCCAACCGCCGCGGCGACATTCTCGATACCTTCGCGTTCGAAGATCCCCTCCACACGCTGGATCTGAATGCCTCCGAAGTGGAGCGGCTCGCCACCGTGGTGGAGCGCGTGCTGGCCGGCAAAACGGATATCCGCCAGTTGCTGCGCAACCGGCCCAAGGCGCCGCCGCCCACTCGCAAATCCGCCATCGCGGGCCGCGTCTCCTTCAACTCCGAGGCCAGCCAGACCGCCACGTTGGTCGAGATCGTGGCGCAGGACCGCCCCGGCCTGCTCTATGACCTGGCTTCCGCGCTATCCGCCATCGGCGCCAATATCGAAGTCGTTCTCATCGACACCGAAGCGCACAAGGCCATCGACGTATTCTATGTCACTTCGCAAGGCGGCAAGCTCACTGCCGCCCAGCAAGCCGCCCTGGGCGAAGACCTGCGCCGCGCCTGCGCCCCCGCATAAAGTGGGGCCGGTCCCCGACCGGCCAACCGCCCCGTAGGGGCGCTGGCGGTTGTGGGGCAGGCGCTTTCGCCTGCCAACCGGGCGAAGCCCGGCCGTTGCCCGCCTCAACCTTCAGTCACAACCCACCTCCCTCACTAACTCAATCACTTAGCCCGCAAACCCCTTGACATATCCCTTATCCTTGAATTGGGACTGTGGCGCCAGGCACCGCCGCTAGTCCTTACTTGCTGGCCAGCAAGCGTTGCACTCAAGTGGTACTGAACTTCCGGCGCCCCTGAAAGGCATGCGGGGTCCCCTACGGGCAGGACTCTCGACGGAAGACTTTGGATTCCGGAATCTATAACCGCCGGCGGAAAACGGATAGCTATCATTGCCGCCCGCTCGGATAACAGCGAGTAAGGAACGAATCGACATCGATATGCTCGCCATCAAAGCGGGCCAATACAGCGAAGTTTCTACTCAATCCATCGGGTGGCCGATACGCACGGCGATAAGTCCGACAGCCCGGCCACCCGCAACGCTCCTATCTTTTCCACCCATTCCTTTCGGCCGCAGTGCGCCCCCCGGCCGTCGGAGCCGGGCGACCCGGCCCGCGCCCGGCGCGGCTTTCCCGCGATCCCCGATCCGACACCCCTCCCTGTGAAACGGCCGACTAAGACATTTCAGGTTCCCAGCTAAGGTCTTTGCTCGATTCCCCGAAACTCGTATTCACTCCAGAATGAAATCGTGCAGGCTACCGATACGAATACCGTCCTTGATAAGAACCAGCTCCGGGACATCACCATGGACGATCCGGAGCTGATGCGGGAGATTCTGGCGGCGCTGCTCGCCGATACTTCCCAGCAGATGGGCTTGCTCGATGCCGCCATCCGCGCACAGAACGTAACCCAGTGCATGCGGCTGGCGCACTATTCCAAAGGCGCGTGCGCCAACGTGGGCGCCAATCGCGCGGCGGGCATGTTCAAGCAGATTGAGAGCAAGGCGGCGGGCGGCGAGTTTTCCGAGTGCGGCGAATCGCTGGCTTCACTGGTGCGGGAAATGGACCTCCTGCGCAACGAAAGCGCCGCGCTATAGGGCCTCCGTGTGACACCGTTCGGAGCCCCGAGCAGTAGCTGCCTGCGCGCTCTACCGCACCGGTGAGTATGCTGTGGCGCGGTGCAGCGAAAGGTCGATCACGGCGGTGATCTGGCCATCGCGCTCCACCGATTCCTTGCGCACCTTGATCCATTCTTCGTCGGCGCCAAACGCGTTCCAGGCTTTTTCGCGCGCGGCCAGGTTGTCGAAGGGAATCAGGTAAGTAAGGTTCGGCCGGTTAGCGCCGAAGACGGTCGAGCTGTAAAACACCGGGTGGACACCCACGCGGTGGAAGATTTTGATCTCTGCACCGCTGAATCGCGCGTCGAGCGCCCTGCGCTGCCGCGCCGTCGGCGAGTGATAGGTGCGCAATTCGAAAATGCGCGGCGACTCGGGCGGTCTTGCCGGCGGCACGATTTCCGGCGAATAGGCGGTAGCTTCGAGCAGCGTTGCGCTCGATGTGACATACGGCTCCGCGCCCAACTCCCACTGATCGAACGCGCCGCTGAAATCCTTGTCGGCGAATAGCTGTTGCGAGATCTCCCAGACCTGGCTTGCCGATTCCACACCGATCATCGCGGTCACCAGCGGCAGGTGCGGTGCAGCTACCGCTTCGAGGAAGATCTTCGGCCCGGAGTGAATGCGGTCGAGCGCCGGCAGCAGCGCTTTGGAAAAGAAATCGTGGATGCGGGACGTTTGCGGCCCCTGCTCCAATTGGAATTGCTCCAGCACATAAAAGCGCGTCTTGCGCTCGGCTTCGGCGCCCGAGACCGCGCCCGGCGCCAGCAGCGCAGGCACGGCCGAAAGGAAACTACGGCGATCGAGGATCATGCGCCACATTGTATAAGATCGCCGCTGGCGGTGGCGGGCTCAGTCGCAACAGGCTCAGTCGCCGCCTTCAGCCGCCGGTAAAGTTCTGCGGCACTTGCGCCGATATACCCAACATGAAAATGGCGCGCATTCTGGGCTGGGCGCTGGCAGCGCTCTTTGCCGGCAGGGGTTGGGCCGCGAGTTCGACGGGCATTACCGTCTCACCCGCTTCGGTGACTTTTTCCTATCAGGTCGGCAGCGCCACGCTGCCGGCGTCGAGTAAAGTGACCGTAACGCTGCCAACCGGCACGCCGAGCTCGACCGTGGTCGTGGCGCAAGCTTCCTCGGCGCCCGCCTGGCTGGTGGTTACGCCGGCCTCCGGATATTCGCCCCTGGCTCTGACGTTGACTGCGAATCCGACCGGCCTGCCGCCCGGAACCTATCCCGGCTCGATTGCGATTTCGACCGTGCCGGCGACCATGAGCCTCACCATTCCGGTCAACTTAATGGTGTCCAATCCCCCCTCCTCTCTGGTGGTAATCTCCCCATCCACGAACTACACTCCAGCCACTTCTTCGAACAATGGCACCCTCACATTTTCGTACACCACCGGCGCCGCCTGGCCCGCTTTTCCGACAACGGACCCGACCACATCCTCCGAGATTGACGTAGCATCAAACGGGGGAACGATACCGTTCACCGTTACCGCCACCGCCGCAACCGGTAGCGGAACCGCCAACTCTCCCACATGGGTTCGAGTGGGGCCGCTGGGCTCGACGCCTACGGGACTGACCACTAGCGGCGTGGCGCTTTCGGGTTCCTACGTGCCGGTCACCGTGCTGCTGGATCAGACCACCGTGGAGTCCTTGCTGCCGGGTAGCTATGGCGCCACCATTACCATCGCTCCGACTACTGCCGGCAGCGCGTCGTTTATCGTGTCGGTGAACCTGGTGGTTTCGGCCGGGCCGCCCTCGCTGACTTCCATCTATCCGGCGATGATCGTGCAAGATCCGGCGGTCAATCCTTTGATCACCATCAACGGGCAGAATTTTTTCGCCACTTCGGTGGTGACCATCGAACAGCAAACCGGGGGGGATTGCGAACTCGGCGGCACGCCCGTTGGCACGCCCACGCAATTAACCGCTACCCTGCTGAGCCAGCAAGTGCTGGAGGCTACCATCCCATACGGTTCCGCTCTATTACAAAACCCCGCAACCCTGTGTCTGTTCGTGACCAATCCGGCTCCGCCTAACAACCCGGCGCAGTTGCCGGGAGGTCCGGCCACATTTACCGTGCTGTCCAGCACCGCTATGGCGATAACCGCAGTGACCAATGCAGCCAGCTACCTGCTGCGCTCGACCCAGGTCGGGACCGACACCGATCCGGTTTCGAGTGGCCAGACGGCGGTCTCGCCAGGAGAGATCATATCCATTTTCGGCCAGAATCTGGGGCCGATCGTGGCTGACACCGTGCCACTCACCACCGTTGTCGGTGTGCAGTCTTTCCCCGTCAGCGTGCCCGATCCGGCCAATCCCCTCAATAGTTTCGAGGTCGTTTTCACCTTCTGGGACGTGACTCTCTCGCCGCCCAGCAATCACAATGTTTGCGCGCCCATTATCATGCTCTCCAACAACCAGATCAACGCCGTCGTACCGTTTGAGCTGTCCGAAGTGGTGGGCACCCCGAACTCGAGTGTTTCAGTCGTAGTTTGGGACGGCGCGGCATTCACCAATACATACCCGGTCATCGCGGTGGGCGAAGATCCCGGAATTTTCACATTGGGAGGTCTGGGCACTGGACAAGGCGCTATTCTGAATTACAATGCCAACTCCGGGAGCTACACCATCAACTCCGCGAAAAATGCCGCGTCGCGGGGATCCACAATTGTCATCTACGCGACCGGCATGGGCACTCCGTCGTCGCCGCTGGTCGATGGAGTGATCGCCAACGCAAGTGACGTCGTCAACGATCCCGTTCAGGTCACCATCGGAGGACAACCCGCCGTGGTGAGCTACGCCGGCGCCGCCGGCGGATCGGTAGCCGGGCTGATCCAGATCAATACGATCGTGCCGCCCACCATCTCGGCCGGAGCGGCGGTGTCGCTTACCGTTTCAGGCGGAACGGCCGCCACCGCGCGGCGCAGCCAGGCGAATGTCACCGTGGCGGTGCAGTAGCCTCGAACGGTTGGCGCCGCGTCCCCTCGCCGGACCGGCCCGCACCGGCAGGCGTCACTCCTTTTGCTTGGCCGCGATCTTCCGTTCCAAGGCCTGCATCAGCCGCGACTGCACATCGGCCGGAACCGGGTACGGATCCATGCCTTTGTAAATCTGGATCGTCTTGCGGGTGGTATCCGCAATCACCCAGCAATTAGGGCACTCCGAAATGTGACTCTCGAGTTTGGTCCTGATGTCCGCGTCCAGACTCTGGTCCAGGTAGTCGCTCAACTCATGCAGGAAGTCTTTACAGGTAAGCAAACGCGTCGTCCCCCTTGCGTTTGAAGTGGCGCGTCAGTTTCTCGCGCAACTGCAGACGGGCCCGCAGCAATCTGCTCTTCACCGCGGGAATAGACAGGTCCAGAGCATCCGCGGTTTCCTCCGTCGAAAGTTCGTCGATATCCCGCAGCACGAAGACCGAGCGGTACGGAGGCTCCAGCCCCTGGATGGCCTCATCCAGAATCTGGCCAAACTCCGCCCGTGAGAATCTCTGCTCCGGATTCTCGTCCCATGCCGCAACCTCGCGAACGATCGTGTCCTCTCCCGTGTCAATCGCTTCATCGAGCGAGACCGATCGGTCGGTCCGCCGCCGCCGGAGTTTCATCAGCGCCTGGTTCACCGCGATCCGCACGATCCACGTGTAAAACTTCGCGGCGCCCTGGAACTGGTCGAGATGCTCGTAAGCCTTCAGGAACGTCTCCTGCAGCACGTCTTCTGCGTCCTCGCGGTTTTGCGTGACGTGTTGGGCCAGGCGGAAGATCTTGCTCTCGTAACGCCGCACCAGTTCGCCAAACGCACGCCCGTCCCCTTCGCGCGATTGCGCGACCAGCGTGGCTTCGTCGGCTTCGGCAAGACTGGGAGCCGTCATAGGGCGATTCTTCATGATACCGCGCCAGGTCCGCACTCCCGCAGAAAAGTTGCCCAATTCGGGATGATCCTGAAAATGGAGGTGCGGGGCCAGCAAGCTGTATCGGAGTCCGGCACCGCTCTCGCAGGAAGGACGGCAACATGCCTTCCCACCAAGGATGGGGCATCACGATTCACGAGGTTGATCGTCCGGCCCCCCTAATCGTCGCGCCTCCGAACGGACCCGCGACCATAGGGAGCGGTCCTTTCGATCGAACCGAATCTGCCGGTCGAAGGCCTGGGTCGAGGCGGCTTCTTTTGACTGATATGAGCCGCAATTTGATTGACATGAGCCGCACATTGGCCACATAATGTTCGGACAAAGCGTTGGCCGTTTGGGTAATGTGGTTTGGAGAGCGCCGGTCTCGCCATGTCGCCTTGGGAATGCGTGGAGGAGATCTCGGAGACCAGTAGGAGGATTTGGCTACGATGCCCTTAACGTCCATTGTCAAAAAGAATTGGCCGCTATTTCTCGCAGGTGCGCTCGCGCTCGTTGGCGTGATCGTCTTTCGCGCGTGGTTGAACTGGGACGCGCTGGGTTTGACAGTCAGATTACAAGATCTTAGCGGCTTGTTGGCGCCTCTTGCCTTCGCCGCGGCCGCCATCGAACGGGCGGTCGAGATTCTGGTGAGCCCGTGGCGCGACGCGGAAGCAAGCAAGCTTGAAAGAGTGGTGGCTACCATCAAGGCTAAACCCGCGGAGCTTGTGGCGAACGCACAGAATGCCGCGGACCTGAAAACTGCCTCCGACAAACTCGATCAATACCGAGGCGACACGCAACGGTATGCGTTTGCCGTTTCGCTTACGTTATCCGTCTTGGTGAGCATGGCTGGCGTGCGCGCGCTCGGGAATTTTGTCGATGCCAACAAACTCAAGGATCCCGTCTTTACGCATGGCGCGCAGTATCTGTTTTTTCTCTGTGTCGATGTCGCACTTTCGGCTGCGCTCCTGGCGGGTGGAGCAGACGGCATACACTCGCTGGTCAATGCGGTTACGAGTTTTTTTGACGCGTCAGCAGACAAGTCGTCGAAGGCTAACCCGGCCTGAACTTGTGCCCACCATCACACTTACGAAGCAGCAGTCGCCACGGCGGCAAGGCTCTCGGTGTATTGTGGCTCTGTCTCGTCGGTGTCTTGATAGTACGAGAGGGTAGCGGTGTTCCCCGCCAGGTCCATAATCATGTAGCCGTGGTTGTAAAAGATCCCGTTATCGCCAAGGCGCAGCGGTACCATCGGAACGTCGGGAAACATCGGAGTGGCAGGGAGGTCCGTGAGACAGACCGGAAACGCACCATGGCCGATGCAGCGCGCCAGAACACCCAGGTGCTCCTGGTAAATGACGAGGTTGTGCTCGTGACCCCACAGCCACATATCCACGCTCGGCAGCAGGGGTGACAGTTGCTGGTTCAGGCGATCGTTGACCGATTGGCCGCAGATGGCTTCGTTGGCGGCAAATAGCTGGTGGTGCGAAAGCAGCACGGTGCGCCGGTTACCGCGGTTCTGGATCTTATCGGCAATCCAGGTAACTTCGGTGTCTTCGAGGTAAGTAGGACCGCCGCCCTCTGGATTGTTGTCGTGGAGTCCGGTATCCATGGCAAGGAACTGCCAGTTATCGTTGCGCAGACAGAAATAGCTGGCTGGCTGTCCCAACTGGTCGATCAGCTTGTAGTACGGCGCACCGCCGCAGAACATGTCATGATTGCCGGCAAGCGTGAAGGTGGGGACCTTGGTAAGATCCAGGCTCTCCTTCCAGATGTTGTAGAAGTAATTCTGCATCTCGAAATCGGTGCCGGAGTAATAGACATCGCCCATGTGAATCACCACATCGGGATTCTTGCGGGCGATCTGCGCGAGGACTGTTTTGGCGGCATCCTGCCCGGTGCCCCAATCGCCCACGATGGCAACGCGGGCGTTGGCGGGAAGCTTGCCATCGATCACAAAATCGTTCATGTTCTGATAGACCCGATACGGGATGGTGCCCTTGGACAGCAGGAACTCCTCGTATTTGAGAGAGGCCTCGACCCAGCCAAGGTCGCAAGGCCCGTCTTTCGCGGTGAGTAACGCCTGATAGCGATTGGCGTCATCGGTGTGACAAAGAAGCTTGGCCACGGCGTAGTTGCGCGCCAGCGAAGCGCAGTAGCCGACCTCGTCTCCGAGGCCCCCCGGAGCGGCTGAGACTGGCGCGGGAGGAGGCGTCGGCGGAGCGGCGCCACTCTGAATGGCATCGTGGGCCGTGCTCGCCTCCGCGGTAGCCATCTTCACCATATTGTTGCTGGGATCGGGACGCGCAATGGCAACCGGGCCGCCGGTAGCTTGCGACTGGGTTCCGGCCGTTTTTCGCGCGATTACTTCATCGACCGCCGATTGGAAAAGCGAGAGAGCCGGATCGCGAAACTGAGCTAGGCTTGGCACTGGTATTTATCCTTTCACTCAGCTGCATGGCGGCTGAGACATGGCCTATTGCGTTTTCAGATATTCGATCAGGTCCCACTTTTCGGCGTCCTTCAAACTCGTGCCGTAGAGATGACCCTGGTTGCCATTGCCGGGAACACTGGTGTCCACTTTGAATGCGGCGCGCTGCGCTTCGGCTCCGTCGGAAATGAATCCGACATTCTTCGGATCGTATACGTCATAGCCGCGATAGAAACTTTGCGGCCGGGCGGCTTCTGCCTGAAGGAGCGCCCAAAGGTTGGGAATCGCGCCGTTGTGCAGGTAGGGCGCGCGCGCCCAGATGCCATCGATCGGCACGTTGGCGTAGCCATTGGTCTTGCGATAGGCATCGAAGACGAAAGGCGGCTTGTTGATGGAGTGAAACTTCTCCACCAGTTCGGCGGTGAAGGAATCGAGACGATGACGATCGGTGCCGACCGTCTCGATAGGTTCCACTTGCCCCGTATTAGCGCCGCCGAACGCGTGACACCGGGCACACTCCTGGTCGAAACTCTTCTTACCGCGGCCGGCTGCGTCCTTCTGGATGGGAAACGGGTATGGCGGAGGCTGTAAGCCAAGCAGAAAATCCGTCACCCGCTTGAAACTGGCCAAGATGACTGTTTTGGGCGTGGCGCCGATAGCCATCGCCGCGGCGAAGTTACGCTCCGTGATGTTGTTATTGTTGCCATCCCAATGGAGATTCATGCCCACGCGCGGTTGCTGGTTCCAGACCTGCGGCAAGTCGACGGTTCCGATGGTGTTGTCTTCGGGCAGATGGAAGACGTTGAACTTAGTTGGATTGAAAGTGTCCGTGCGGCCCTTGCCCTGCGGCGGCCGCGATTGCTGCCAGGCGTAAGCGGCCTTTTGCGTAGCGAGACCCGTCTTGACGCCGGGAATGATGAGGAAACGGTAAACCAGCGACTCCGTCCAGGAGAATTGATGCACCTTGGCGATGGCGGCCATCACGTTATCGGGCGTGAATCGCGCGTCGGCCGCGCAGTTGTAGAGGAAGGTCTGGAACGCCTGTAAATCCAGCGTGTGGGCGGGGCCTCCGAGGATCACTTCAGGCTGGCTGCCGGCGGTGCGGCGGAATTCGCTGGTATGGCATAGCGCGCAATTCGCCTCCACCGCGTCGTATCCGATGTGGCGTTTGGCGAAGCCGATGGGCAGGTCCTGACCGTTTTCATAGATCAGCCCTAGCGAAGCCCAACCGCCAGGCCCCGGCAGTTTCTCCGGGAACATGCCGGGCAGCACTTTCCAGATCCAATAGGGGACCCGGCTGTCCGAGCCCAAGCCGATGGCGCCGTGCTTATAGTGGTCTTCCACCGACGCGTAACTGGTGTCTGGCTCCGCCCGCAAGAGGTTGTCCCACAGTGTGTATGCGACAAAAGCAACGAGGAGGATCGCGATTCCAATGCCGGCGCGGACCGCCGGCTTGCGGAAACAGACGGCCAGCCAGGCGAAGAAATGCGAGAACAGTCGAGCCAATGTCGCGCCAAGACGATTCCCGTTGGGGACGGCCATTTGGAGAAGAATTCCCTGCACCGCGCCAAACGAACCGTCCACGATCAGATACGAAAGAAAGGCTGGATTGGAGCGCCAGATGAAAACCCAAAAGCTGGCGGCCAGAAACCGGGATAACACGAGCAGCCACGAATAATCCGGATTGCGCAGTGGATCGAGCGCAGCCGGCATATAGAAAATGCTGAGGGCCAGCACCATCACTGCGTGCGCCTGATTCCAGACCGTCGGGAGACCTGCGGGCAGTCCCAGGCCGGAGTTCACCGAGTCCGGCATGAAAAGCTCTTGCGCGATGAACAGCGCATTGCAGGCGATACCCAGCCAGACCACAAAGCTGAACCACTTGGCTGGACTCGGTGTCACTGACATCGGTTTTCCAGTTCAGCGGCCCGCCTGCAGCGCGGCAGAAACGTCGCAAGTAGCTTCCAGATGACTCAACATCAGCGGGAATATGTCGTTGACGGCGTTCTTGCCGTAGATACAATCGATATGGCCATAGTTGGGGATTACGTGGCGGCTGTACAGTTTGTCGCCGTTAGTCTGGCACAACAGGTTATAAGTGATCTCGGTGCTTTCAGGCAGGAAACACTGGTTAGCGGCGCCGTGGATGAATGCAATCGGAATCGCCAGGCGTTCCAGGTGTGGCAAGTAGGCTTCGGAGCCGTCGAAGGCCACCAGGTGGCCTTTGCGCGCGAGCAGGGCGATGTGTTCGAAGGAACGAATGTTGGCGACACCGAATAGCTCATGCAGGGTATCGTGCGTAAGTTGGTTGAGTTGCTCGTGCTGATAGAGCGGAGCGTACATGAAGGAAATGCGATGGCACACGGGGCTGTCGCACTCTTCCTTTAGTTCCAAAGGGTAGAGCTTCAACGCCGCGTCATACAGGCGTTCGCGCCAGTCGGCGTGCGCGGCCACATAGGCAGTGAGCGACTTCACGCCCAAAGCATCCAGGAACGAAGGCAGATGCAGCCCTGTCTTGATCCTGGTCATGGTGGGCGTCACGAAGTGAGTGGCGATCTGGGAACAGACGGCCGAGCGCACACCTTCGAGGCCCGCCAGCATCGCCATGAAGAACGTGGTCGAGCCCCAGCAATGGACCACCATTTGCACGGTGGGTGCGCCGGTTAGTTCACGAACCTTGGCCACGGCGGCGGGGTAGTCCTTGGTGGCGACATCGTCGCCGCTGGATATGGCCGCCGATGCCGGCAGCGCGATGCTATCGCGGAAGTCGAGAAGCCACACGTCGTAGCCGTGCGCGAACAGATACTCGGTGAGGTTGGTGTCGATGGTGTCGGTGGAGAAAATCAGGCTGGAGACGCCCAAGCCGTGCGAGAGGATGACCGGGCCCTTGGATCCACCCTGGTAGCGGGTGAGGCGCAGCGTGACACCATCGAGCGCGTTGAACGAATAGACTTCCGGCGCGGCGGCTCGTAGCGCGCGCTTCTTGCGCGGCGGCGCATCGGGATTGAACGTGCCACCGCCGGCCACCGCGGCGCCGTATGTCTGGTAGAGAACGCCGGCAAAAGACTCACCGAACCGCACCGTGGCGCGCAGACGCTCTTCGGCGTTGGGCGCGTTGGTCACCTTCATAGTAGTCATCTGCTTGGCGAAGTCAGTGGGCAAAATGTGCAGGATGCCGGTGCCGAGAACCGGAGCCGATTCGTCGGCGCCGTCGCGCACCGTGATGTAGAGGGTGCTGGTATCGTGCCAGATATCGAGGGCGGAATTCGGCCGCACGAGTTTGTAGCCGTGGAAATAGTAAACCTTGCCTTCTTCGGACCTCATCTGCATGCGATAAACCATGTTCCGTGTTTCCACGTTGGTGGGATCGGCGACGAAGAGGTTGAATACGCCGTCCTCCACTGACAGCGGCCGGGCGGAAAGCGCCGGCGCCATCACGCTGCCGAGCATGCGGGCGTTGTGTTGCGAGTTCGCCAGCATGTCGTTGAGATCTTCGGAGATGATGCTGAGGGTGAACGCAAGAGACGACCCGGCTGCTTCTCCCGCGGTTGCGCCCGCGATGTAGTCGTCTTTCACATCGCTCGAGAAGAAGCCGCGCATGGTTTCGGTGAACTGCAGGCCCATGGCCGCGGCCTGCGTCGCCACGGTTGGCTTGGACGGCAGGGCGTAGTCGATCTTCCAGCCGCGATCCTGCGCGGCGATGGCGCACGTCCGCTCCGCCATGGCCGAAATGGTGAGCAGCGGATTCACGCCCAAAGGAAGCGGTATGACTGATCCGTCACACACATAGAGACTGTCATAAGTCTCGGTCCCCGACGCGCCGGCATAGACCTGGCCCTTATGGTTGACTACGCCGTTCGAAGCATCGTCGGCCATCACGCAACCCCCCAGCGGATGGACCGTTACCAGGTCTTTCTTGAACAGCTTAGTCCACAGCGGGTCGATGACGTAGGTGCCGTCGAGGGGCTTAGTGGCATTCAATAGCGTCTCATTGACTTTGTCGAAGATACGCTCAATGCCCACTCCCGGCCATTCGAGTATCAGGCGGTCTTTTTCCAGGTGCATCTTGCCGTCGCCGGAATCGTGAGTCATCACCAGGTAGGTCTGCGTGTTGTGGACGGCGCCGCGATAGGGGCCGCCGACCAGGCTTTCCAGCTCTCTCTGCTTTTGCTCGATGAGGCTGACCAGGATGGTATCCGCGTCTTTGCCGGCCTCCTTGGCAGCCGTCTCCAAAGCCCCGGGCATCAGGCTGGCCAGCGCGCCGGGAATGGAACCCTCTTCCACAACCATGCCGTCCTCCAGCGTGGGCTGATTGCGAATGTCAATCACGCCGGTGATGCACGGGCCCACCGGCGGAATTTCGCCGGGCTTGCGGTGGCCGAAGCCGATGCCGTTCACCTCCTGGCTGCCGTTATAACTGAAGCCCAGGACGTCGCCGTTGCCGGAAAACCGCTCGCCCAGGCAGTCGGAGAGCGGCAGTCCCAGCGCTTTCGAACGCAGCAGAATCTCCGTGGAACCGAGCGTGCCCGCGCCCAGCATGACGATATCCGCGGTAACGAACATGTCGGAAGCGTTGAAATCTTCGCGGCCTTCATCGAGCGCCTGATAGTGAACGAACCACTTACCGCCGCGCCTTTCGACGTAGCGCACCGAAACCTGCGTGAAGATCTCCGCGCCGAAGTTCCTGGCGTCGGGCAGATAGTTCATCAGCGTAGTATTCTTAGCGCCGAAATTGCAGCCGGTCACGCAATCGCCGCACATCGTGCAGGCGTTCTGCGGTACACCCACGTGATTGACCTTGGTTTCGAAGGTCACGTTAATGGGTGTCCGATAGAAATTCTGCTCCAGATACCGCGCCGATTTTTCCAATGCGCCCATCTTGGGTAGCGCCGGGAACGACGCGGGAAAGGGCGTGGGCTTCAGCATCTCTCTGGCGCGGTCGTATCCCTGCTGCACCAGGGTCGGGAGATCCTGCCGGACCTGCGCCGGCCACCGGGCATCCTGAAACACGCGCGGTTCCGCTTCCAGGGAAACATTGGCATTGACCAGCGATGTGCCTCCCAGTCCGCACCCCAGAAACACATTGATGCCATTGCCCACGACGAAATCGTATAGGCCGGTCTTGGAGCCTGCGGTGGCGTCGGGCGTCCGCACCTGCATTTCGCGCAGGGCTTCAGCATCTGTATCCGGGTACTCCCCCGGTTGGAATTCTTTTCCCCGCTCGAGAATGCAGACGCTCTGTCCGGCGCGCGCCATTCTGGACGCAGCAATGCCGCCTCCGTAACCGGAACCGATCACCACCACCGTATAGTGGTCTTGTATGTCTTCGATCAGAGATGACAGACGCAGCATTTTCCCCTCTTGTGCAAGTAATACTATGCCTGTTCGGATCGAACGTCAAGCGGAGACTGAGTCCGGTATCAGCGACTTGCCAATGTTGTAGGCGGCGATAAACCGGTCAATGCCATTCCCTCCGCCGTTGACCAGTTGGCGCGCCCTGCCCAGATTGCCGGTGGCGAGGGCCGTCGAAATATCCTGTTCGTGGCTCTTGAGAAAACTGGCGAGCAGTTGCGCCGCAATCGCGGGATCGTTGGCGAGGTCGGGGTTATCGATCAGTTGATTGCCCAACCCGATCAAATTCCCATGGACCTGGTAGTTGCTGCGGCCGGTAAGTTGGACGAACCCGCGTCCCTTGAATAGTTCCCCGTCCGGCGGCCGTTGGTTTCCAATATCCGTCCTGGAATCGTACAGGTCGAACGGATGCCCTCCTGGCGAAGTGTTGAGCGTAGATTGACCCTCGCTGATGGGCAGGAAGCATTCGACCTCCGCGCGGATCGTACCAAGCGCCATGAGGATCATCGGCTTGTTCGCCAATTGAGGCGCCACCAGGGCGTTCAGCACCAGCGGCAGGTGTTGTTCGATGTTCTGGGCCGGCGTATTGGGGAACATCTGGCAGACCATGGCAAGTGTGACCGCGGGGATCGCTGAGGCCACGGGGGGTGGTATCACAAAGCCCAAGGCCGCCGCCGTTTGAGGACCCACCACGCCATCGTCATTGAGCTTGACGCTGCGCTGAAAGGCTTCCACCGCCGCCGCCGTCCCCGGACCGAAGGAGCCATCGGACCCCCCCGGATCGAAGCCGCGGGCGAGCAGTTTGTTCTGCAGATCGGCTACTTCGGCGCCGCTACTCCCCTGTTGTAAGACCGACATCTAACTTCCTCCTCCTCATCGTATGATGACTCATCTTTCGTCCCGACCAAGACTATACGAGATACCTTTCTGCCGTCAACGAGGGCTGCCACGATTCTGTACGATTTCATCCATTTCCACTAAATGCCCGGCTGACCTGGCTATTGAGCCCTTGCCACCTCGACAGCGAAGACGTAGACCTGCCCGAACATGTTGGAGCGGAACACCACCCACTTACGGTCGGGCGTGAAGCTCACATTCGGCTCCAGACGGTAGCCGTGTTTCGACATATTTACGAGACGCTCGGCGCGCAACATGCCGGGCTGGACGAAACCTTTGTCATCGAGGCCGAGTTTCTCGGTCATCTCCGGACGGAACAGATAGAGCCACTCGCCATCGGGCGCCTTCGCGACTTGCCCCGGGTCTCCTCCGTCGCCGCAAAACAGAACGCCATCGCGCGAGACGTTGAAGTGGATGGACCACTCGTTACGCTGCAGGTGATACCAGGTCCGCGCGCCGCTATCGATGTTATATCCGGCCAGCCAGAAATCTTCGCCGCGCGGCGTCTGCAGATCGTACCAGATGGTCTTGCCGTCCGCGCTCCAGAACTCGTGTCCGAAAATCTCCATCGCCATGGTGCGCGTGTGGATCTGCTTGAGGCCCGAGCCGTCGGTGCGAATGGTCCAGATGCGGTCGACCTTGTGCCAGGGTCCTTCGTGGCAGAACATGAGGAGCGTCGGGTCGGTGGGTGAGAACAGCAAGTGGCCGAGCCAGTCGTTACTTCGGTGAATGGTCTTAATCTCTCCGGTGCGAACATCGAGCGTGAAGAGAACCATGGGAAGCCGCGCCGCCCAGCGCCGCTCCATCATCTCTCCCTTGTTCGCCGGCTGATCGAGAGGATGGGCCTGCTGCTCGGGGGCCGGCCGTACTTCCTGTGTACCGCCTTCGACGTATGCGCCCGCCAGCAGGGTCTCATCGGCGTTCACGGTAGCCGCGGAACCGCCAGTGGGCAGAGCGCCGATGCGCCGGGTTTCTCCGGTATCGGCGTCAGTCGAGAAGACTGCGCCCTCGCGAGCGTAATAGATCCGCTGGGTCTTCCGTCCGGCCTCGATCACGCGCGCGCGGCCTTCCACAATCTGCCGGGATTCCCGCGTGGCCAGGTCGAGAACCGAGATACCCCCCGGCGTGGAGTACACCAGTTTCTTGCCATCGGCAGTGTAGCCGTTCTGGTTGAAGTAGAGGCTCGCGCTGCCGGGCTCGCGCGTGAGGCGCACCACGCGGTGACCGGTGGCAGGATCGATCCAGGATGCCGGCGGCTCGTCGAGAATTTGAATCGTCGTGGATGGGCCCAGGTCCGCGGGCGCCGACCACGCGCGCAAGGCCCACACGACCTTCTTGTCCGGAGTAACTTCGATGGCCTGCACCGGCGCGTTGCTGGGGTCAATCGTGTCGGACCATTGATTGAACCAATTATTGACGATCGTGTTTCCGTTCGGCAGGCGCGTGGCAGTCTGGACGTTGGAAAATTTGTATTCCGGCGCGTCGGCCGCGGTCCATTCCCAAACGGTCTCGCCTTTGCGATTGATCTCTCGCACAAACTTCTCGCCGGCGCCGGCGATCAAAATATTTCCGTTCGCGAGCGGCTTAGCCGACCAGCAACTCGACACGTCGTGCGACCAAAGCACCTTGCCGTCCAAATCATATTCGACGATTCTGTGCGAATCCATGTGCGCGACCAGAATCGTCCCGGCGGCCGTCAACCGCGCTTGGCGGAACTGGCCGTGGACGCTGCCAGGGTTCTTCACCGGTAACTCAAACTGATGTTCGATTTTGCCGGTGGCTTTGTCGATGACGATGAACTTCGCGGGATTGCCGTTCTCGATGAACCACACGCTATTCGCGCCGATGGGCTGCGCGGTGTGGATTTCCGTTCCCGCCGGAGCGTCGAAATTCCAAACCACTTTCTTGTCCGGCGTGATTTCGGTGATGCCAAACTGGTGAGCGAAAAGAATGTTCCCATTCGGCTCCAACACCGCGTCGCTGATCTCGCCACGGCCGGGATGCGTGTAGGACCAGACGACCTGGCCGCCGCGAACAATCGACATCCGCTCCTCTTTCGCCTCACCCGCGTAGAAGAAATCATGCTGCGCAAGTCCGTTGCCGGGCAAAACGGCCGGAGCTTGTGACGCATCGCTCGCCGGCTTGCCCGCATTGGCCGCGGGAGGGTTGGCCTGCGCGCAGCCCTGGTGGCTGAACAGAGCCAAGCCGGAGATGGCGAGCAATTTGAAGACGGATTTCATCGGAAGTATTTCATTCCTTGACCCCCGATGGTATATCAGACACACTCATCCCGCAACGAAGATCACCGCGGCTGGCACGGGGACTGGCTTCCTCACGGTGCGTGCCGCCTGATGTATCGAATGTTCGGCCCAATCCAGCGATAGGGAATCGGAGGCCCGGGTATGGAAAAGGCGAAAAGCATTCATCTCTTAAACAAGGCGGTTGCCGACGAGCTACAGGCCGTGCACCAATACATGTACTTTCATTTTCATTTGGACGATCAAGGATTTAAGCCGCTGTCGCAATTATTCAAGCGGATCGCGATCCAGGAGACGGGTCACCTGGAAGTGCTGGCCGATCGCATTCTTTTCTTGAAAGGCGACGTGGAAATGGTTGCCGCCGGTCCGGTCGAGAAGATTCTGGAGCCGGAAGCGATCCTGGTCAAGGTGATGGCGATGGAGGAAGACGGTGTCAAGACCTACAACCAGGCCGCGCAGGAATGCGCAGCCAATGCCGACGCCGCCACCAAGCAACTCTTCGAGCGACTGGTCGGCGACGAAGAAGGCCACTTCGACCAATACGAGAAGCAGCACGACAATATCAAGCGGTTCGGGCTGAGCTATCTGGCGCTGCAATCGTTCGGCGGCGCAGCGCGCGGGCCGCCGGCTGGCGAGTAGAGCGTGGCCCGCTGGCTATCGGGAACTTTTGGCCTGCCGCGGTGTCTCAGGTAAATATGCTCGCGAGATTGTCACCGGCTCGAGTGGGGCTGGCCTTTGTCTTGATCGGCCCGGCATGGGTTGGCATCTGGGCCTGCTGGGACGTCGAGGACCAGATGGCTTACGGCGTGCTCGCGTTCCTCCTACTTGCCCCTATTGGCACGTTCCTGCTGATTCGCGCGGCGATCTGGCGGCGAATGGAAAGGCTGGATGCTCTAGCGAGAGCCTGTTCCCTGACCCAGCCTTGGCGTAAGCTGCAACCGCCGCATGCTGGAGGGGCAGGTTCGCAGCTGGCGGTTGCCGGTGCGGACCGTGGAAAATCGCGTCCCCCGACTGCCCCTCGCGCCAGATCTCTTTCTGTCGCCGGATACCGCTACCCGAAGCCGAACCCCGCGAGTCGGCCTTCGTTCGCAAAGATGTCCTGGCTTGGGCTGATCGTGCTCCTCTGCTACATCGTAATAGCGATACCCGTCTGGGTCACCGCTTGGACTAACCAAGTCATTCCGCGCGGCTTGAAGATTCGTATTTTGAGGCCGGGAGTTCAAGCCCCGGTGGTTTCGGGTATACAGCCTCTCCTCGTACGATTGGTGTGCGACAAAGGTGCATGCGGCAGGGGCCGCGAGCCCAACCTATTCGTGAACTCGCAGCCCGTCGCCTGGGAGGACTTCGACGCGGTGCTGCGGAAGGAACTCAGCCGCCGCCCGCCGAGCTGGCCCGTCTATGTCCAGGGAGATCCGAACCTCGAATGGGCCTGGGTCTTGAAAGTCGTAGACATGGTTCGCGGTCTGCCGGCCGAAGTCGTTCTGGTCACACGGAGCCCTTAAGCCCCAGCTCCTCCGCCCGCGCCTGCATTGCCTTTACGCAGAAATCGATGTGCTCGTCGAGCGGCACGCCCAGTTCGGCGGCGCCATCGACGATGTCCTGCCGGTTTACCGAGCGCGCGAACGCCTTGTCTTTCATCTTCTTCTTGACCGATGCCACGTCCACTTCGAACACGCTGCGGTGCGGCTTGACATAGGAAATCGCGGTGATGAAGCCGGCCAGCTCGTCGCAGGCGTAGAGCGTCTTTTCGAGCGGCGATGTGCGCGCGACGCCGGTGTGGCTGGCGTGCGAAAGGATGGCGCGGCGGGTCTCCTCGTCCACGCCGCGCTCGGCCAGCATGGGTTCGCCGAGCTGCGGATGCCCTTCGAGTGTGGGATGAATCTCCCAATCGAAGTCATGCAGCAGCGCGGTGACTTGCCACTGCTCGACGTTTCCGCCGAATCGCTTCGCGTAAGCGAGCACGCACGTTTCCACGGCCAGCGCATGCTTGCGCAGGCCCTCCGACTTGGTGAACTCACACAGTATGTTCCAGGCCTGTTCGCGGTCAATCATCGCCAACCATCATATCCCCGGCGCGCCCCATTCCGCGTGGCGGGCGGAGCGGAAACGGTCACGGTCGCGCTTGGTAGCGCGCACTGTAGTCAAGCCGGTGGGCGTGCAGGTTTCGAGCTCGATCAGGCCGGGATGATGGCGGGGGCGGCCGACGATGCGCGAAGCCGCCGGCGCAACCGGCTCCCGCGCCAGCGCCACGTAGCTGTACTTTTCATCCTCGTAACCGAGGTCGGCGCCTTTGATGCGGCGATGCAGCGCGGAGCGTTCCACGCGTGCCGCGAAGTGGCACCAGTCGGGATCGATGACGGGGCAGGCTCCTTCCGCGGGGCAAGGCGCAATCATGTGCGCGCCGGCGGCCAGCAACTCCGACCGCGCCGCGCGGATGACGGCAAAACCACGCGGCGTTCCCGGTTCGATGAGGATCAGAGCCACACGCGCGGCCTGCCACAGCGTCGCCAGCGGCAGCCTCGCAATTTCACCAGCCGAGTACGCCAGAATCACCAGATCGTGCGGGACTAGTGTTGACGTGCGCGTTGCATCATCCGCAAGCACGCGCGCCTGGGGCAGCCATTCGCGCGCGGCATCGAGCAGCGCCCGATCGCGATCGATCAGCGTCACGGCGGCCGCAGGGTATTCTTCGAGCGCGGCCAGCGCCGCCGCTCCCGAGCCCGCGCCGATATCGAGCACGCTGGAGATTTCGCGTCCGCCCAGCAGCCGATGCGTTTCGCGCAACACGGCGCGGGCCGCGGCATAAGTGGCGGGCATGCGCGTCACCAGGTACGCAGCCGTGCGCTCTGCGCCCGCGATGCGCGGTGGGGTCTTCCCGGCGCGGTAAGCATCCGACATCTCCGCAGCCGCCCGTTTCAGGGATGCGGGACCTACCTCTCCGGCGCGATCCTCGATGGCTTCGCGGACATGCCGCGGCAACTGCATCCCTCCATTGTGACCCGAAACCGCGCGGAACTTCCGCTCGCGATGCGGTGTCTATCTGGGTGAGCGCGCAACTCGGGAACGGCTCAAAGAAAGCCAAGACAAGTGGAAACACGCCCTTCGGAGGCGCCACGCCCGTGGTGTGCCCGCACGCGGAAAGGGGAGACGACGATGTTTGAAACAGCGGTTCTTACCAATCCTTCAAAGCGCGTTTGGAGCACTTGCGCCGGACTGACGGCCCAGGCGCTCCTGGTGCTTGCCGCCGGCCTGGCGACGGTCGTCTGGCCGGAGGTCTTGCCGCGCGCGCAGATGCTGGTCTCCCTGGTGGCGCCGGGATCTCCGGAGCGCCAGGAACCTGCCGCGCCACCTCGCCAAACGGCGCGCGTGGTGGCCGTGCGTCCGTTCGAGATCAAAGACGGTGTTCTGCGATTGCCGGCTAATCCTCCAGCTCATCCGGCAATTCTCGACGACCCGCCCACCGCTGTTTCGAGCATTCCTGGGGGCGGACTCCTGGTGGGCAATGGGGAAGGCACCGGCTTGCCCCGGTTCCTGACGGCCGGCCCGCCGGCCCAGATTCGGCCGATAGAAAGACCCGTGGCGGCGCAACCCACGCCCAGCCAGCCCATGCGCTTGCCCGGCGGCGACGTTCGCCTGGCCCATCCCATTCACCGCGTGGAGCCGCGCTATCCGCAGCCAGCCATCATGGCCCGCATCTCCGGACCGGTGCAACTGGAAGGCATCATCGGCACCGATGGCCGGATTCGCGACTTGCATGCGCTGAGCGGCAACCCCGTGCTGGTTCCCGCCGCGCTCGAAGCCGTGCGTCAGTGGGTCTACGAACCCACCCTGCTCAACGGCAAGCCGGTGGAGGTGATTGCCCCCATCACGGTGATCTTCAGGCTGACGCGGTAGCGACAGCACGGGATTTCGAGGCCGGTGGGAAATCGTGTGGCCGGCCTCGATTCTCTCAACGAAGAACGACTGTGAACCCCTCTTGTGTGAAATGGCGATCGTTGGTCAGGACTTCCGAAATCCCCTGGCGGCGCATGGTGGTCATGGATATGCAGTCCACAAGACTGTAGCCCTTGTCATAGCGCTGCTCATACAAATGCAAGCCCGCCAGGAAGGACTCACGCGATTGCGGATGAACTGTCACGCGCCGGTCGTCCAGTATCCTACGCACCGCACGAACGGCGGCCTGCCGTAGATGCGTGCCGCGCTGAGCCAAACCGTCCAGAAGCTCGGTCAGCACTTCGTCGGTCGTAACTAAGCCGATTTCTCCCAGCGCCTCCCGGACGCGGACTACCTGTGCGCGGTATTGATCGTGCGGATGAAGTGCGGCGCCCCAGTACAGCGTGTCCGCGAAGACCAGCCTCACTTCTTTTTCGGTGCGCGGCGGAGATAGTGGTCGAGCCGGGCGAAGTAATCGGCGGGGACCTTCGCCCACTCTCGCGCCGGCACTGCCCTCCCAATCGCCGATAGCTCCGTCTCCAGAGAGCCGGCGGCGAATTCCGCGGCAACGCGCCGGGGCGAGCGCGCCTTCCCGCGCGCAATCGCTTCGGCACGCCATCGTTGTTTGGTCGCGGTGGCCACTCGTTATCCCTTATCCAGTATACCCTGCGCCCGTGTTCCGTCTGGCGCAAGTGCCGTCCGCCGGGCCAGTGGTATAATTAGGCATTAGAGCACTCAAACTCTTCTTCGAGTCGAAATGACGAAACATCCCAAGGGCACGGGCGCCCGGATTCTGCTCAGCTCGGTTTTCGGCCCTTACGCGCAGGACGACGCGTTCGGCAGCCGCACCATCAACCCGATGGAGTTGTACCACAACCAGGTGACGCGCGCTCAAGGCGCGTTTTCGCTGCGCATGTTCCACCGCTCGTGGGGCCTCCTCATGATCCAGCGCAACATCTCGGCGCCCACCACGGTGCTCGACTTTCCCACGCGCGCCGCGTTCGAGGCGGAGCTGACGAGCAACGAATACGACATCGTCGGCATCTCGTCGATCATCGTCAACGTGGGCAAAGTGCGGGAGATGTGCCGGATCGCGCGGCAGCTTGCGCCCAAAGCCACCATCGTGGTGGGCGGACACGTGGCGGCCGTTCCGGGCATCGAGACGATGATCGACGCCGACCACATCGTGCGCGGCGAGGGCATCTCCTGGATGCGCCGTTTCCTGGGCGAGGATGAAACCGCGCCGATCGCCCATCCCGAGATCGTTTCCGGGTTCGGCGCCCGCACGCTGGGAGTGAAGCTGCCGCAATCCAAGGGCACGACCGCGGCCACCATCATCCCCTCCGTGGGCTGCCCCATGGGTTGCAACTTCTGCACCACCTCGGCGTTCTTCGGCGGCAAGGGGAAGTATCTCAATTTTTACAATACCGGCAAAGAGTTGTTCGACGTAATGAACCACATGGAATCGAAGCTGGGGGCGCGGTCGTTCTTCATGATGGACGAGAACTTCCTGCTCCACAAGCGGCGCGCCATGGAGCTGCTCGGATTCATGAAGGCGGAAAATAAGCCGTGGTCGCTGTATGTCTTCTCCTCGGCCAACGCGATCGGCCAGTATTCCATGCGCGAACTGGTGGAGCTGGGCGTCTCGTGGGTGTGGATGGGCCTGGAATCGGAGCACTCCGCTTACGACAAGCTCAAGGGCACCGATACGATGAAGCTGACGCGCGAATTGCAGCGGCACGGCATCAAGATTCTGGGTTCCACTATCGTCGGGCTGGAGCACCACACACCGGAAAACATCGAGGCGGAAATTGAGTACGCCATCGCGCACGACACCGATTTCCACCAGTTCATGCTCTACACTCCCGTGCCGGGCACACCGCTGTTTCACGAGATGCAGGAGCAGGGCCGCATGCTGGAGGGCGTGGATCTGGCCGACATTCACGGCCAGGACCGGTTCAACTTCAAGCACGCCGCCATTTCGCGCGAGGATTCCAAGCGGTTCCTGGATTGGGCGTTCCGCCGCGATTTCGAGCGCAACGGCCCCAGCATCTACCGCATCTGCCGCACCACGCTGGAAGGCTGGCTGCGTTACAAGAACGATCCCGACGCGCGGGTGAAAGCCCGCTTCGCCCGCGAGGCTCGCTCCTTGCGCGACGGCTATACGGCCGCGCTGTGGGCGATGGAGCACCACCTGGCCGGCTCCAACGAGCCGGTGGCGGAGAAGATCCGCTCGCTGCGCGAGCAGGTGGAAAGCGAGTTCGGCCTCTTTGCGCGCGTGATGGCCCGCGCGCTGGGGCCCGTGATGCTGTGGTCGGCCCGCCGCGAAGAGCGCCGCCTGGCCGCCGGCCACACCTATGAGCCGACGACTATCATCGAGCGCAGGAACTGGACATGGACCGCGCCGCTATTGCCCGCATCGCCTCTGGCGGTGCTGCCGGCGATTGAGGAATCCTCGGCGAGTTAGGCTTCTTGCGAGAAAGTGGGGCAGGCGCTTTCGCCTGCCAACTCCGAGTGACGCTGAGGCAACCTCCCCATTTGTGAGGTGGTGTCGGGCTAGCTCCATCCCGCGGGCGAGCCGCGCTCAGTTGAAGTTCATTCCGCACATGCCGGGGTTGGAGCAGGGGCCGCCGCTAGAAGGGCAGACCGGCGCCTCCGACGCGTGCGATGCGCTCCCGGAGTGGGCGGCAAAGGTGGAAAACTCCTGTTCGAGATGTTTCTGCCCGCACGACGGGCATTCCAGTTCGGGCCCCTCGGACCGGCGGACCAGTTTCTCGAACTTGGTTCCGCAATCCTGGCATTTGTATTCGTAGATAGGCATGGCTCTACTTCCATATTAGAATACAAATCTTGTCCATCACGGCTCGGACCGCGGCGGAGCTTTGGTTCGAGTTGTTCACCAGAATGGAAAACGCGACCCAACTGCCATCGCGCCGCTGGGCATAGCCGGAAAGCGCATTCACGTGGGCCAGCGTGCCGGTTTTGGCGTGGATGCGGCCGGCGGCGGGCGTGTCGTCGAAGCGGGCGGCCAGCGTGCCATCCCTGCCGGCCACCGGGAGAAAGGAAATCCAGGTGTCGCGCGCGGGCGTTTGGTACATATACCGGAGTAGCTTCACCACCGCGCCCGGGGTTACCAGGTTGGGGCGCGAGAGGCCGGAGCCGTCTTCGATGTTGTAGGAAGTGTCGGCGACGCCGGCTTCGGTCAGGAACGCGCGCAGCTCGTCGAGACCGGCCTCGCGGCTGCCCACGTTGCGGCGCGCGCGTCCCACGGCGCGCAGCGCCATCTCGGCATGCAGGTTCTGGCTGGCTTTGTCGATGATGCGCAGATCTTCGACCAGCGGGGCGGAAACATGCCGCGCCAGCACTACGCTCTCGCCCTCGGCCGGCGCTTGGTCGCCCGGCAGCAGATGCCGCGCCACCGCGGCGCCGTTCACCCTGATGCCGCGCTCTTCCAGCAATTGCCGCAGCGCCAGCGCGGCATACTCGGCCGGGTCCTCGATGCCCAGTGCCAGGAACTGGTCCGGCCCGCCGAGCGGAATCGTCCCGGATAATTCCAGCTCCAGGCTGCCGGGCGCGCGGTGCACATGGATGGGGCTTCCTCCGCCCGCGGCCACGGTGCGGATGCGGTTGTCGATGGCGTAATATTCCACCGCGGGCTGGAGCGCAATCGCGGCCGGGTCGCCTTCGCGCGCGCCGGGAGAAACGCTCACGGTGAGCGTGTTGTCGTTAACCGCGAGCGCGGAAACCGCTGCGCCGTATTCGTAAGTCGGATCGTCGATGCTCCAGTCTTCGGCGTAAGGCTCCCAGACATACCACGTGTCATCGCCGACGATATCGCCATCGATGCACTTCACGCCTTTGGCGGCGACCTGGTCGGCAAGCTCCGCCAGCGCCGTCAGCGCGTAACCCGGCGCCGGCGCTGCCCGGGCTGGCTCGGGCTGGTAAGGAACCGCGCGCGCCGAAAGGTTCGGATCGCCGCCGCCCACCAGGCGCAGCGGGCCGCGAATGCACCCGTCCGCGTCCGGCGGCCGGCCGGCCGTCACGCGCGTCTCAAACGTGAATTGCGGCCCGAGGCGCAGCAACGCCAGCGCGGTTGTAAACAGCTTGGTGTTGGACGCAGGCACGAAGAGCCGGTCGGCATTGAGTTGATAGAGCGTGCGGCCGGTCTTCAAATCGGTAACCTGGATTCCCCAGAAAGCCCCGCGCGCGGCGGGAGACGATGCCAGCAGACGGTCGATGGCGCGGGCCGGGCTGGCGGCCTGACCGGGAACAGCCAGGCACAGCGCCAGGAGGAAACGCGCGGCCTTCATCGGCCGGTCACCTTCGATTCGAGCCAGATCAGCACCAGCAGCGCGATCACCATGAACGTGCCGAGCAGCGGAATGCCCACCACCACTCCCACACCCCAGAATTCGGCCGCGTAGCCCAGCGTGGCCGGCGCCAGCAACCCGCCGAACAACGCGATGGAGAAAATGCCGTTGAAGAAGCCGGGATGGTAATAAGGAAAGCGGCGGCCAATCAATTCGAGCACCAGCGGATAAACGCTCGCGTAACCCGCGCCGATGAAAAAGATGCCGCAGCCGGCGCCGAAGGGATTATCGGTTAACAGCAGAACCAGGCAGCCGAACAGCGCCAGCGCTCCGCTGGCCAGCGCCAGCTTGCCATGGTGCACGCGCGGCAGAAGGGGCACCGCCAGCAGCCGGCCCGCCATCAGGAACAGCCAATAGAAGGCCAGCAACAAAAGCGCGCCCGGCGGGCTCACGCCAAGCCGCCGGATGAGGAACAGCGGCAGCCAGCCGGCGATGGAATATTCGTTGCCGAACTGGAAAAAAAGTAACAGGGCGAACAGCACCGCGCCGGGGCTGCGGAAGTCGGCGATCGCCTGGCGCAGGGTGGGATGCATAGCCCGCTCGGCGGCGGGAAAGCTGGCCTTATAGTAAAGAGCCGCAAACACCGCCGGCACCACCGCCATGAAGAGCAGGATGGTGGGAACCGAGTACGCATAAAATGCGCCGAAAACCAGCAGGGTGGCTGCCAGGCAGCCCAGGCCAAACCAGATGCCGCCGCGAATCACGGTGGACGCGGCGTCCCTTCGATAGCTCGCCGAAATGGCCTGAAACAACGCACGGTTCAGCGCGCCGGCGCACGCGCCCAAAAAGAGCAGCCCGCCGATGCGCCACCAATTCGAAACTGGCGGAGAGACGGCCGCCAGGTAGATCAGCGTGAGGCACGACGCCGCGCACGCGCCAATCATCACCCGGCGCAGGCCGCGGCGCGCGATCAACCGCCGGCCCAGCGAGGTGGCAATTGCCACGCCAATCGCCACGCTCAGAAAACAGTTGCCTACCTCGATGAAGTCGGCCGGGTCGCGGTGATAGCCCCACGCCGGCAGAATCGCGCCCAGCAAAGCCAGCAGGAATCCGGTGAGGAAGAAACCCGCCAGCGCACGGTCGTCGTGGGTTTGGGATAGCGCCGTTTCCTCCCTCGTTTTCACTGGGTTAGCGCTCACGCGTTTGATTGTACCGCGCGTCCGCCGCGGCCTGGGAAATCGCCGCCGGTTGTGGAAATCCATAGTCGGCCGCTCCCGATTCCGGTAGGAATGCGGGGGCCGTTCTATAGGATCAATAGCTTAAGGGTGGCAGCCGGCTTGCATTACAGATCGCAATTGGTCAGCGGTTTTTCGCTTTGGTGCGTTGCCTCCTTATGGGGGTTTTCTCAGGCCCCGCGCCGGTCCCATCCACCGGTCGGGGCTTTTTTTTCGCCCTACAGCCCAGCCCGCTTCCACAGTTCGTCCACCTTTTTCTTCACGCCGGCGGACATTTCGATCAGCCCGGGCCACGGCCGCGTGAAGCCCTCGGTGGGCCACTTGCGGGTGGCGTCGATTCCCATCTTGGAACCGTAATCCGGCAAGCGACTCGAATGATCGAGCGAATCGACCGGGCCCATCACGAATTCGATGTCGCGCTCGGGATCGATATTGTTGAGCGCCTTCCAGGCGACCTCGCTCGAGTTCTGCACATCGACGTCCTCATCCACCACCACGATGACTTTCGAAAACATGGCCTGGCCGGTGCCCCAGATAGAGTGCATCACTTTGCGCGCGTGGCCGGGATACGACTTGCGGATGGACACCAGAATCAGGTTATGGAAGATGCCCTCGGCCGGCATCGCGATATCGCGCACTTCCGGCAGTTGCAGCCGCATCAGCGGCAGGAAAATGCGTTCGATGGCCTTGCCCATGTAATAGTCTTCCATGGGCGGCGGCCCCACGATGGTGGTCGCGTAAATCGGTTTTTCGCGGTGCGTGATGGCAGTAAGGTGAAAGACCGGGTACCGATCTTCCAGCGAATAAAAACCGGTGTGATCGCCGAACGGGCCTTCGGTGCGCAGCTCGCCCAATTCGACGTATCCTTCGAGCACGATTTCGGCCTGCGCCGGCACCTCCAGGTCGCAGGTCTGGCACTTCACCATCTCGACGGGGCTCTGTCGCAGGAAGCCGGCGATCATCATCTCGTCCAGGTCCGGCGGCAGCGGCAGGATCGCAGAGTACATGCTGACCGGATCGGCGCCGATCGCCACGGCGACATCCATGCGCGTCTGCCCGTGAGCGCGCATACGGCGGTAATGCTCGGCGCCCTGCTTGTGGGTCTGCCAGTGCATGCCGGCGGTGACGTCGTCGTAAACCTGCATGCGATACATGCCGCAGTTGCGCTTGCCGGTATCGGGGTTGCGCGAAAACACCATCGGCAGGGTGATGAAGCGGCCGCCATCTTCGGGCCAGCATTTGAGAATCGGGAACTGGGCCAGCGACATGCCGGAGGTGCGCACCACTTCCTGGCACGGGCCTTTGGAAACGATCTTGGGAAAGAACCCGCCCATCTCGGCCAGCTTGGGCAGCATTTTCAGCTTGCCGATCAGACCTTCCGGCATGCGCATCTCGAGGAACTCGACGATGCGCGCCGCGATCTCTTCCACCGAATCCACTTCCAGCGCGATTTCCATTTTGCGCAGCGAAGCGTAAGCGTTGATGAGCACGGGCACATCCGAGCCGGTGGGCTTTTCGAATAGCAGCGCCGGCCCGCCCCGCTTCACCGCGCGGTCGGCGAACTCGGTGATCTCGAGCACCGGGTCCACTTCGAACGGGATGCGCTTCAACTCGCCATTGCGCTCGAGCGCCGCAATGAACTCACGCAGATCTTTGTAAGCCATAGTTTCAAGATTGAGTGTAGCGTGTGAGGCAGGTCCCCGACCTGCCAACCGGGCGAAGCCCGGCGTGTGTTCGTCGCGATCACAACAACCCCGCCAGCCGCAGCGCCTTCTTAGCAGTTGTGCTCAGCGGAATGTCGCTGGCCTCGCGCGGCGCCAGCCAGCGGAAAAGTGCGCCGGTGGGAAGCCGCTTGGGCGCGCGCGCGGCTTTCACCGTGAAGGTGTAGTGATGATGCGTGATGGTGTGCCGAAATTGGCCGATGGCGGCGCCGGGGCGGATGCCGCGCAAGTGCTCCGGCGCGGGCAAGTCCCAGAAGCCCGGCATGCGTCGCTCGGTAGCCGGGCGCTGGCGTAACAGGATGCGGTGGCCGCGGCGCACCAGCAGCAGGACGGCTTCGATGCGCTCGGGCTGGATAGCCCCAAGCTTCACCGGCAATTGGTCTACGGTTCCCCGTTGAAGCGCCTGGCACTGGCGACGTAGCGGGCACTCGATGCAGAGCGGGCGCCGCGGAAGGCAAACCGTAGCCCCCAACTCCATCAGCGCCTGGTTGAACGCTCCCGGTTGCTTCGGGTCAAGCCAGCTTTCGGCCACGGCGCGAAAACGCTCGCGGGTTTTGGGTGACCGGATGTCTCCGGCATCGTTTTCCATGCGGGACACCACCCGCAGCACATTGCCGTCCAGCACGGCACGTGGTTCGCCGAAGGCGATGCTCGCCACCGCAGCGGCGGTATAGTCGCCGACGCCCGCCAACTCGCGCAGCTCGTCATACTGGCGCGGGAATGCGCCGCGCGCGGCAATCTGGCGGGCGGCGCCGAGCAGGTTGCGCGCGCGCGAATAGTAGCCGAGACCGCTCCACAGCGAGAGCACCTCCGGTTCGCTCGCACTCGCGAGCGCCTCGACAGTGGGGAAGCGCTCGAGGAAACGATGGTAATAAGGGATCACCGCGGCGGCGCGGGTTTGCTGCAGCATGATTTCGGAAACCCAGATGCGGTATGGATCACTGGTGCGCCGCCAGGGCAGATCGCGATGCCCCCGGGCGTACCACTCGGCAAGCAGGCTGGAGACGCGGCGTTTCACTCGATGACGCGCAGCCACTCGGCAACCACGGCGAAATCCTCGGGCCCCGCGTCCCAGGCTTCAAATTCCGGATTGAGCGGCTCCAGCCGGATCCGTTCGTGCCGCCATTGGTCTTCACCGGTCGAGACCTTGCGGCTGGTGTACTTCTTCACCGTGTAGCGGGCCGTATCGTCTAGCGCGCCGAAGCGCTGAATCAGCAGAATCTTGTTCTGCCGCGAACCCACCGGATTCAGCCGGAACAGGTTGAGGCTGCCATCGGGAATACGCGGCTCCATCGACCGGCCCACCACGTGGGCCACGAACAGATCCGGCGTCAGCCGGACATCCGCTGGCGCGGGCACCCAGTCTTCTTCCACCGATTCCATTTCCTCGCCCAGGCGGCCGGCCGCCGCGCGCAGGCTGTAGAGGGGCAGGTGCGTCGAGAACCGCGCGATGGCGACCGGCTCGACGTGTTCGCCGTACAGACGCTCGATGACGCGCGAAAACGCATCCACCGCGACCGCCTGCCGCTCGCCCACGCGGAGCACGTTCGAAAGCGAATCCTCGAGCGATTGGAGGCAGGCCTCGGCACCCATTTCGGCCAGCTTGTCGCGCAAATCGGCTTCCACCGCTTCCAGCACTTCGGCGTCTTCGGGAGCGGCGAAATCATAGCGCCCGCGCAGCTTCACCCAGCCGCGATCGGTGGCCGGGTCGATCAGAATGATCCCGATGTGGCGCGGCGCCTCGCCCGGCAAAACCGCTTCCAGGAGCACGTAAGTGCCCTGGCGATTACCCGTGATGGAAACCACGCTGGCCGGCATACGCTCTTGTCCTATTCTACTTATCGGCAGGAAGTTTGTCCGAAAGAGGGGTAAATCGAGGCAGTGAAAGAAGGCTAGCCACAGATGAACACAGATAAACACAGATAAGAACCGAAGAAAACATCGGTCTTGTTGTTTTTATCGGTGTTCATCTGTGTTCATCCGTGGCTCATCTTGTTTTGGCGTTTTTCGGCAAGCTCCCAGGCACGCCCGGCCCCTGTGCTACTTTCGAAGTACCATGTTGAAGTTTCTGTTGGGACTGTTTACCGGCGTGCTCCTGGTTTTCCTGGGAGGCATTTTGCTGCTGGTGATCCTGGTTCAATTTCGCGACCGGCCGCCGGAAATCGCCTCCAACTCGGTGCTGGTGGTGCGCCTGGAAGGCGAGATTCCGGAAAAGCCCGCGATGGAGGTGCCGTTCGTAGACAACCCGCGCGCCGCGGTCACCGTGGCCAGCGTGTGGACTGCGTTGCGGCGCGCCGCGCAGGACAGCCGCATCCGGGCCGTCGTATTGGAACCGGAGGGATTGTCGGTTGGCTGGGCCAAGCTCGAAGAGATCCGCGGCGACGTCGAGCAGTTCCGCAAATCGGGCAAGCCGGTGTTCGCCTACCTGCGCAATCCCTCGGCGCGCGAATATTACGTGGCGCTGGCCGCCGACCGCATCTATCTCGGACCGGAGGATCCGCTCATGCTCAAGGGCATGCGCGCGGAAATTCTCTATTTCCAGAACACACTGGCCAAGCTCGGGGTTTCGGTGGACGTGGAGCACGATGGCAAGTACAAAGATTTCGGCGACATGTTCACGCGCGCCGACATGAGCCCGGAAACCAAGGAGGTTCTCAACTCGCTGCTCGACGAGTTGTACGGCAACCTGGTGGATCGCATCGCCACCGCGCGCCGGAAACAGCCGGACGAGGTGCGGACCCTCATCGACCAGGGACCGTTCAGCGCTCCCGACGCGCTGCAGGCGGGGCTGGTGGACGAACTGCGCTTCGAAGACCAGATGTGGGGCGAACTCCGCCAACGTCTGCAAATCGGGGAACCCAACAAGCTGGCCCTGTCCCGGTACCTGAAGGCCTCGCCGCGCACCGTGCCGCGCAATCATTTCGCGCTGGTGGTGGCGGAGGGCGACATCGTTCGCGGCGATCCCAGCGACGATGGCGGCGAAGGCCTGACTTCCTACGGGTTCGACAAACTGCTCCGCGAGGCCGCGGCCGACCCGCTGGTGAAGGGCATTCTGGTGCGCATCGATTCGCCCGGCGGAGAGGTCACTGCGTCGGACGAAATATGGCGCGAGATGAGCCTCGTATCCCGGAAAAAACCGCTGGTGATTTCCATGTCCGACGTGGCCGCCTCGGGCGGTTATTACATGGCGATGACGGGTGACCCGATTGTGGCATATCCGGAAACCGAGACCGGCTCCATCGGCGTGGTCTTCGGCAAGCCGAACCTGCACGGGCTATATGACAAGCTGGGCATCACCAAGGACTCGGTCCAGCGCGGGCGCAACGCCGGCATCGATTCCGATTACACCTCGCTCGATGCCGCGCAGCGAGCGCTGATGCAGCGCGGCATCGACCAGAGCTATCACGAGTTCGTGGCCAAGGTGGCCACCGCGCGCAATCGCGCGATGGCCGACATCGAGCCGGTAGCCCAGGGGCGCGTCTGGCTGGGATCGCAGGCCAAGCCGCGCGGGCTGGTGGACCAGTTGGGCGGCCTGGACACCGCCGTCACACTGCTCAAGAAGAAGGCGGGGATTTATGCCGGCGAGGACGTCGGCCTGCTGCTTTATCCGGGACGCCGCAACCTGCTCGACCTCTGGCTGAAGCGCTCGCAGGACGACGCGCTCGAAACCAAGCTGCGCGCCGTGTTCGGGAGGGTTCCGTTCCGCGCCTGGATGCGAGGCGGCCTGCTCCGTATGATGCCCGAGTGGATCGAAGTGCGGTAAGAGGGCGAGCCTTGGCGGAACGGGTGAGCGACGCAGAAACGGCGAAACTCTCCAGTCCTAGTGAATTCGCATGAAGCGGAACGTAGGAGTACGCAAGGCTTTGGTCTGTCAGGGGACTTTGTATCAGGGCACGGCTTGAGCCGTGCCGAAGGATCGGGAGAAAGGTTTGGGCTTCAGCCACTGCGGACTCAGGAAAGCCCCAGTGGCTTCCATGAGAAGGCCGGCCGATGTCAAGGGAATACTGTTGAATAGGAGTTTCCTCAGATTTTGAGCCCGTCCCAAGCAAGCAGCAGTTCCAGTTGTAGATTGGGAAGCGGCTCTTCCGGTGGGCCTGGGCTGCTTTGGGAGAGGATGTTCTTGATTCCATCGGCCAG
>Ga0302319_10002609_pt1 | contig 38492 bp, 33 predicted proteins | sample Bog_T0_2_FD_203319 | JGI IMG/M metagenome (GOLD analysis project Ga0302319, IMG submission 203319) | Peat permafrost microbial communities from Stordalen Mire near Abisko, Sweden - Bog_T0_2 | ecosystem: Environmental > Terrestrial > Soil > Wetlands > Peat | place: Sweden: Abisko, Stordalen Mire... | reverse complement strand
GTCCTTTCTCGACTTCGACAAACTCGACGTTGTCGCCGGTCCTCAGTCCTAGCTTTTTGCGCACTTGTGGGGGAAGTGTGATGCGGCCGTTGAAGGTGACCATTGCGGTGGGCATTTGGAACCTCTAATGCCATTGTACCCGGTGGCCAACAGCCGGCCAACCGAAAAAAGCTGTGGAAAGCCGGGTGACGAGGCCTATGATTCGAGTTCCGTTCCCGCATCGCGTACAGCTTAACAGTAGAGGAATCAAAGCGTTGTGGCACCCTGTGGCCCTCGCAAAACTGGCAGTCAGACTGGGGGCAAAGTAGCCTCGAGCGCAGTGAAGAGTGCGATCATGGAATCACATGGACGTGCTCACCTCCGAAGCCGTGGTTTTGCGCACCTGGCCGGTCCACGAGGCCGACCTGATTGTGAGCTTTTTCACGCGGGACTACGGCCGGGTTCGAGGCGTTGCCAAGGCGGCGCTCAAGAGCCGCAAGCGCTTTGGCGGGGCGCTGGAGCCGATGACTCTGGCCCGCGCCTGGTTTGTCGAGCGGCCCCGCCAGGAGCTGGTCCGGCTCGATCAGCTTGAAATCCTTCGCTCGCCGCTCTCGGCTCCGGTCGATGCTGTGCGCATGACGGTGCTCAGTTTCTTTGCCGAGGTGCTGGACGAAGCGCTGCCCGACCACGATCCTCAAGAGACGGTCTTCCGCTTGCTCGTGGCTGTGCTGGAACAGACGACAGTCGCCCAGCCCTGGATGCCGCTGACCTATTTTCAGCTCTGGATGACGCGGCTCACGGGCCTCTTGCCCGACATCGCCCACTGCACGGCCTGCGGCGAGGCTCTGCGTGCTGCGGAAATCTCGTTCAATCTCCATGCCGATGGACTTTTCTGCGCGGTACACCGCAACGGCAACGCAAGCGAACTTTCAGCGGATTCGTGGCAACTGGCCCAGCGCATGTTGCGGGCGCCGGTCTCGGCCTTTGCCGCCGAAGACTGGCCCCGCCGTCGCGCGCAGGACCTGCGCCGCTTCACCCTTCAAGCCCTGGAACGGCACCTGGAGCGCAAACTGCGCTCCGCAGAGGCGCTGGCGCGGCTCGGAAGCTATCAGGGCTGATAAAATCGAGTGAGTCCCGACATGAGAGTGATGCCCTTGTCCTCATCCCAGTTTTTTTCCCAACCGAAGACTACCCCGCTCACCTTTCAGGAGCTTCTGTTCCGCTTGCAGGGCTTTTGGGCGGAACGCGGCTGTGTGATCCAGCAGCCCTACGACGTGGAAGTGGGCGCGGGCACCATGGCGCCGGAGACTTTTCTGCGCGTGCTGGGGCCCAAGCCATACAAAGTGGGCTACGCGCAGCCTTCGCGGCGTCCGGCCGACGGCCGCTACGGCGAGAATCCCAACCGCCTCTTCCGCCACACGCAATTCCAGCTCATCCTCAAGCCGCCGCCGGTGAACGTGCAGGAGTTGTATCTTCAGTCGCTCGAAGCCATCGGCATCGATCTCAGCAAGCACGACCTCAAGTTCGAGGAAGACAACTGGGAAGGTCCCACCGTCGGCGCATGGGGCGTCGGCTGGCAAGTGATGATGGACGGCATGGAAATTACCCAGTTCACTTACTTCCAGCAGTGCGGCGGGCTGGACCTCGATCCCATCTGCGCCGAGCTGACTTACGGACTGGAACGCCTTTGCGCCTTCATGCAAGACGTGGACTCGGTCTACGACGTGGTTTGGGCGCGCGATCCGGAGACCGGCGCTGTTGTGACCTATGGCGATGTGCGGCTGACCGAGGAGCTTCAATATTCGGTCTACAACTTCGAGGACGCCGATGTGGAGCGACTCTGGGCGCATTTCAACAGTTACGAAGCTGAAGCGCAGGCGCTGTTGGCGCGGGCGAATGCTCTGCTGGCGGATGAAAAAGCAACCGCGGCGGAGAAGCGGCGCTTCCCGCTGATGTCCACCTATGAGCTGGCGCTCAAGTGCTCAAACCTCTTCAACCTTCTCGACGCGCGCGGAGCCATCAGCGTCACCGAGCGGGTAGGCATGATCGGCCGCATTCGCAATCTGGCCGTAGGCGTGGCCAAGGTGTACGCGGCGCAACAAGTGACTTAGCGGCGTTCGCAGAGTTAGCCACGCTTCGCGTGTGTTAGCAAGTTAGCGAGTTAGCGGAAAGAACATTCAAAACTATGGCGGATTTCTTGTTGGAGATTGGGCTGGAAGAGGTTCCCGCCCGCATGATTGCCTGGGCTCAGCACGAGCTATTGAAGCGCGTTGAGATGCTCCTCGCGCGGGAACGTCTCGTTAATCGCAGCGGTTCGCTCGTTTGGACAAACGAGGGAATGCCTGAGGGCCTCTACGACGGTCTTCAGCACAATGAGACACAAGTCGCTCGGAGCTATTCGACGCCGCGCCGCCTTGCCGTGCTCGTGCATGATGTATTGCCGAAGCAGGAAGATCTACGAGATTTGGTAACTGGACCATCAGTAGCTGTGGGATATAAGGACGGCGCTCTTGCACCCCCTGGCTACGCATTTGCAAAGAAAGTCGGTATACCAGCCGAAGAGCTGCTCACGACAGAAACCGCAAAGGGTAAGTATCTTTCCGCCCGAGTGGTTCGCACGGGGCGTACCGCGGCTGAGGTACTAGCGGCCGAATTGTCGAAAGAGGTGTTGTCGATCTACTGGGCGAAAAATATGTACTGGCGCGCGGGCAAGCCGGAGCGGTTTGTGCGTCCGGTGCGCTGGGTCGTTGCGCTGCTCGACGCGGCCATTGTCCCGCTGGAGATTGCCGGCATCAAGGCAGGCAACGCGAGCCGCGGCCATAGAATCTTGCATGGCGAAACGCCAGTGGTGATAGATCAGCCCAAGAGCTATGCCGAGGTGCTGCGCAAGGCTTTTGTTGTAGTCGATGTGGCCGAGCGCAGGCAATCGATTCGCGAGGCGCTCGATGCGGCCACTCGCACCGTAGCCGGAGCACGTTGGCGTGAAGACGAACCGCTCATTGAAACCGTCGTCCACCTGACGGAATGGCCCACGGTGGTTCTCGGCAACTTCGAGACGGAATACCTTGATCTTCCCGATAAAGTTTTAGTCACGGTGATGCGTGACCATCAGAAATACTTCGCATTGGTAGATGAGAAGAAAGTTTTAAGTCAGAAGTTAGCTCCACAATACACTAAACTACTGCCATATTTTCTTGCAGTTCTGAATATCGAAGTCGATGATGAAGGTCGTGCCGTCATCCGCCACGGAAACGAACGAGTTTTGCGCGCTCGCTTCAAAGACGCCCGCTTTTTCTGGGACTTCGACCAGAAGACGCCGCTCACCGCGCGCGTTGAAAGCCTCAAAAACGTAACCTTCCAGAAGGAACTCGGCAGTTATTACTCGAAGATGACTAAGAGTATGCAGGTCGCATACAGACTTCATGAGATCTTGAAATCGCGCGGTTTTTCTGGCTATAGCTATGTGCAGCTGACGAAGGCCGTCGAACTGGCCAAAACCGATTTGACTACAGAATTAGTCAAAGAGTTTACCGAGTTACAGGGAGTGATCGGCGGACTGTATGCAAAAGCGCAGGGATTGGGCGATACGGTTGCGCAAGCCATCTATGATCAGTACACGCCTGCATTCATTCAGGACTCAATTCCGCGAACCGTTGAGGGTCAGTTGCTCGGCCTGGTCGACCGCATCCAAACCATTACCGCGATGTTCGGCATAGGCAATGCGCCTACTGGATCGAAAGACCCCTTCGCGCTACGCCGTGCCGCAAACGCTGTAATCAAGATATTGGCTGAATCAGAATTGCCGCTAACTCTGACCGATGTAGTTGAAGCCAGCGTTATTGAAGTGAGTAAAGAAGATAAGGCGAACAAAGAGCAGGTTGCCGCCTTCCTGCGCGAGCGTCTGAGTTTTTATCTCAAAGATGTGCGTGGCTCCGCCTACGATGTGGTCAGCGCAGTTCTAGCCGCGGGAGCCGACGATGTGCGCGATGCGATTGCCCGCGCCGAAGCGCTGACCACCGCGCGCGAATCCGCGGATTTCGCCGCCATCTCCGCCGCCTTCAAGCGCATCAAGAACATTCTGCGCCAGGCCGAGGAGAAGCATTTTGCCCTCGGTTCACCCAATGCAGTGAAACTCGCGCCTGAAGCGCTGCTGCTTGCGGCTGCCGCCGCCGCTCTCGCGCCGGTTGTCGCCGATCTCCGCCAGCAACGGGCCTACGGCGAAGCGCTGGCCGCCATCGCCACACTCCGCCCGGTGGTGGACGCCTTCTTCGACAAGGTGATGGTGCTCGATAACGATCCGGCGATTCGCGGCGCAAACCTCAGCCTGATCGACGAAGTTCTGCGCGGCTTCTCCGGCATCGCCGACTTCAGCGAGATCGTGACGGGATAGTGCTTGTCTCCCAGGTCCCAGAATCGGGACCTGGGGCACCCACTTTTCCAGTGATTTCTCCCGCATCCCCGGTTCGCATCGTCCGTCTACAATTAGTAGAGATGTCCGACACACTTTATCTGAGCCTGTGGTATCCAAACCTGCTCTTGGCTGCGCTCCCCGACAAGCTGACGGCGGTGCTGGGCGCGTTTGCCGCGCATGGCGGCGAGGCGCGCGTCTATGCCGCAACCGTGTGGCCGATGAGCTGGAGCGAGTCGCCGGTCTTTCAGCAGGTCTATGGCCGCCGAGTCGGAGCAAACTCGGATGGTACCGTCGCGCTGGGCGCTGAGCCGCGTCTTGCCGTTGAAGAGGCGCTCGAAATCCTGCACGATGACTATGCATACGAGTTCCAGATCGGCTGGAGCCTTTGGGAACTCGATTCCGCATCGGATTTTGAGCCTCGTTGGGTACGAGAGCCGCGGCTGGTGCGGGTGACGGGCTTTGGGCCTCTCTTTGACGAGGGGACTTATGAGGCCGACGGACACATCCGCATCGACTTCGGCTCGGATGCGCCTTTTCTTGAAGAGGACCTTGAGCTTGATTCCATGGCTGCCCGGCACGTCGAGGAAAATGTGCGCCAACTAGTCGAGTTGACCGCGGCGGTCGAGAAGGCCTCGGGAGCGACGGCGCGTCTGCTGTGGAGCGAACTGGGCGAGAGCCTCGCCTCGCGGCTGGCGGCCCGCCTATCGACGCGGCTTGGTGGGGTGAACTGACCGTGCGGCTAACCATCGAGCGGATGAGAATGCTGATAGTCGGAGCGGGAGTCCTGCTGCTGGCTTCGCTGGTGGTGTTTCTGGCCGTGGGCAAATGGAAAAACCCCTTCAATCGCCGCGACCTGCCCCAGCGGCTGGGGTTTGAGATCCAGCAGGAGGCCAATGGCGTCACCTTTTCTCATGCCTTGGGCGCTCATTCGCAGTTCAAGATTCATGCATCGAAGGTTGTCCAGTTGAAGCAGGGCAACGCTCTGCTGCACGATGTGAAGATTGAGCTTTATGGCGAAGACGGCAGCCGCGTGGACCGCATCGAAGGCGACGAGTTCGAGTACGACCAGCAGGCGGGCACGGCCAAGGCGACAGGGCCGGTGGAGATTACGCTGATGCGGCCGGGTGTTGCGCCGGCTATTGCGCCCAAGGCGGCTGCGGGACGTGTAGCGAGTGACAAGCCAAAGGGCAGCCCAGTGGTCTCGGCAGTCGAAGCTGCAAAGCAGGGCGAGATTCATGTGAAGACCAGCGGGCTTACATTTGACCAGCACAGCGGAGTGGCCACGACCAGCCAGCATGTGGTTTTTTCCATGGCGCAGGGAAGTGGCAGTTCAATGGGAGCCACATTCGATTCGCAGCAGAGCGTGCTGGTGCTGGATCGGACTGTGGAGTTGACGGCACGGAGGGGCGAGCAGACGATCCAGATCCATGCTCAGCACGCGGAGTTTGAACGCGAGACTCAGGTCTGCCGATTGCGCGCGGTTACGGCCGAATACCAGGCGGGGAAAGTAACGGCCGGCGACGCGAAGGTTCTCTTCCGCGAGGATGGATCGGCGGTGCGGCTGGATGCGATGAATGGTTTTACGCTGACGACTGCCATCGGTGGCCACGTTGCGGCACCCACCGGGCAGATGGATTTCGACGAGCACAACCAGCCTCGCCATGGGCTGCTGGAAGGCGGGGTGACGATGGACTCGGTGAGCGAGCCGGGAAACGGGGATGGATCAAGGCACCGGCACTTGCACGGAAGCGCGCCTACAGCCAATCTCGAATTCAACGCCCAGGGCAAGCTCCGCCACGCGCATCTGGAGCGAGGCGTGGTGATGGACAGCGAGGAGTTGAGCCAGTCGGCTAGCCAGACACAGCGCCTGAGCCGTCATTGGCGCTCGCCGGTGGCCGACGTCGATTTTCGCGACTCCGGTCATGGGCAGGTCGAACCGGTCGCAATGCGCGGAAGCGGCGGGGTGGTGGTGACGGGCGAGAGCCAGCGCGGCGCCGGAGCGGTTGCACCCTCCAGGCTTTCGGCAGACCTGGTGACGGGCGAGTTTGGGCCAGGGGCGCGGTTGACCGTCCTGCATGGGGTTGGCCACGCGAGCATCGAGGAGACCACCGCGACGGGAGCCCGGCAGGCTACGAGCGGCGACCGGGTGGAGGCGCATTTTGCGGTCCTTGCGAAGTCGGGTGCAAAGCGCGCGACGAATCGAGAGGACGATCTTGAGTCGGCCTCGGTCGAGGGCCATGTAGTGCTGACGCAGCAGGCGGCAGCCAAGCCCGGCGTGCCGCCTCCCGCGCCGCTGCGGGCTACCTCGGGCCGCGCCGTTTATGAGGCTGCCGGGGAGTGGCTGCACCTGACGCTGAGTCCGCGGGTTGTGGACGGCGCTTTGCAGCTTACGGCCGACAAGGTGGATGTTTCGAGGGCCTCGGGCGACGCCTTTGCACACGGCAACGTAAAAGCGAGTTGGACCGATGCGGGCAGCGGAAGCAACGGGCGGCAGGGAAGGCCCGCTGCCAGCCAGGGCAGTGTGGCTCTGGGCGGGCCTATGGGCGGGCAAGGCCCGGCGCATGTCATCGCCGCCGAGGCTGAACTGCGGCAGGCGACCGGCGAGGCCACCTTCCACGGGCAGGCGCGGCTGTGGCAGCAGGCCAACTCGATTGCCGCGCCGGTGATCGTGCTGGACCGGGCGCGGCAGACACTGGTGGCGCGCACGACGGATCGTACTGAGCCGGTGAGGGCCGTTCTGGTGACCGCTGGCCCTGAGGCTGGCAACGAAGCGGGCAAACAGCCAGGGAAATCAAGCCAGCCTGCCGTGATCCGGGTGCGCGGCGGCGACTTGAGGTACTCCGAAACAGAGCGCAAGGCGGTAATGCATGGGGGAATTCTGGGCGCCGTGGTTGCCGAGACTGGAACCGCGACTTCATCTTCGGATCTGGTTGAGGTTAAGCTGCTGCCGGCGGGGAAGGCTATTCAGGGACAGGCGCAGGTGGAAGCCATGACGGCGCGCGGTCATGTTGTGCTGACCTCCGAGGGACGTCGCGGGACCGGAGAGCAGTTGGTCTTTACCAGCGCCACGAATGAGTACATTTTGACGGGAACGGCGACAGCGCCGCCGAAGATGAGCGATCCGGCGCGAGGAACCGTCTCGGGAGAGGCTTTGATCTTCCGTGGGCGCGATGATAGCGTCAGTGTCGAAGGCGGGGGTAGCAAGACGACGACGCAGACCACCGCGCCGAGGTGAGGAATCCCTCTGGTTAGCGAGGAGAGATTGATCGGAGTACGACATGGAATTCATCTACAGGATCAGTGAAGCGGAGTATTTGAGAGCTTTTAAACCAAAGCTTAAGGTGCAAAGTCTCATTGCGGCGATTTTGTTTTGGGTCATCGTCCTCGCGTTCCTGATGCTTGTGATCACTGGCGTCCAGCACCTTGCGCAACAAGCACCCGTTGCACAGCAGCCTCCGGTTCATCGCGTGTGGTCTCATTCCAATGCCAGCGAACTGTTCTTGGATTTTGGTTTTCTTCTTCTGATGGTCGGGGCGTGGGTCTTGCATTCAGTAGTCAGGCCAAAGCTTCGGCGTCGCCAATACCGAAAAGACCCTGCCATGCAAGGGGAATTCACAGTGAACCTTACACCGGACTCAATCTCTGTCCAGAATTCGGCTGGAACACTCTCTCGATCCGGGTGGAATGTCTATTTTGGCTGGTACGAGGCAAGAGGCGTGATCGTGCTGTTATCTCACCTCGCGACGCCCATATTGATTTTGATTAGCCTTACGGGTCTTTCCGAGGCGCAACGCGATGAACTGCGCGGCATCCTGACAGCGGCCATTCCGAGGAATCGAAAAGGCCGCCGTGCGTCTTGATGGGCAGGATGGTAGATTTGTTCTTTAGCGAGGTGGCGGGACGACCGACCGATGGATACACTGATCGCCGAAGGAATCGGCAAGACATACAAGGGGCGGCAGGTGGTTCGCGGAGTCGACCTGAAGATCTCCCGCGGCGAGGTGGTGGGCCTCCTGGGTCCAAATGGCGCCGGCAAGACCACCTGTTTTTACATGATTGTCGGACTGGTCGAGCCCGACGCCGGACGCGTGCTGGTCGACGAGACCGAGATCACGCAGACGCCGATGTACCTGCGTGCACGCAACTTCGGCATCAGCTATCTGCCCCAGGAGCCCTCCGTCTTTCGCAAGCTGACCGTCGAGGAAAACATCCTGGCGGTGCTCGAGGCGCAGCCCCTGGGCAACCGGGAGCGACGCGTCCGTACCGAGCGGCTGATTCACCAGTTGAATCTCGGGCACATCCGCACCACGCGCGGCTACGCGCTCTCTGGCGGCGAGCGCCGGCGCGTCGAGATTGCCCGCTCGCTGTGCATCCAGCCCAACTTCATCCTGCTCGACGAGCCCTTCAGTGGCATTGACCCGATCGCCGTGCTGGAACTGCAGAAGATTATCTTCGAATTGAAGGCGGACGGCATAGGGGTTCTGATCACCGACCACAACGTGCGCGAAACCTTGAGCGTGACCGACCGGGCTTATATCATCGCCGAAGGGAAGATTTTTTTTGCGGGAACTCCCCATGAGCTGGGGAACAACGTAGATGTGCGGCGTCTTTATCTGGGGGAGGGATTCACGCTGGGTTGATGCGGGCTTCGGCCGTGGCGCGCCGTTGCCCCGTTCGGAAATAAGATACACTTGGTTAACGGTCCGGCTCTTTCGGCGATGCGCTTCCGGGAGTGTGGTTCGGCATTTCACTAATCACCGGGAACCTGACGAACCGAGGATTCAGGAGCTGCCGCAGAGGCTCCCCGGGCGGGGTGGAAAGCTTGGATGCGAGGAGTTATTGGGGGCAATTGGATGGTTGTCCGCATTGATCTCAATCGCGTAGATTGATCGGGACGATTTGATTCTTCCGTGCGCCAGCAGGGGATTGAGGAAAGACCTCCAACCATGTTCAGGATCCAGGACTCGGCATCGAATAACTTCGATTTTCTCAGGCTCTTCTGCGCGGTTCTGGTGATCTTATCCCATTCCTATACGATTGCGACAGGGACACCTGCGGACGAGCCTCTCGTTCGAGTGACTCATGGTTATGTCGCATTTGGCCAGATTGCCGTGGACGTATTCTTTGTGATCAGCGGCTACTTGGTCACTGCCAGTCTCATGCGCTCCATGTCAATCTGGTCCTATTTCAGGAAGCGGATCTCGCGCATCTATCCCGGTTTTATCGGAGCCACGCTCTTTAGTCTCCTTTTCGTTGGCCCGCTCGCTGCCGGGAGCCTGCAAGGGACAACAGTCCTTTCGCGAGCGGCACTGGTGATCTTCCGTACGCTCTTTCTCAGCGATTTGCGATGGCGTGGGGCCTTTTCGGGTAATCCGTTGCGGGGGGATGTTAACGGTTCTATGTGGACAATTCCCTTCGAGTTTGCATGCTATGTAATGGTGGCAATTCTGGGCCTTTGCGGCGTGATTCGCGCACGGCGCGCCTGCCTGCTTCTCTTTGCGATTTGTTGCGTGGCCAAGATAGGTTTTTCAATTTATGTCTGGAAATTCAATCCGGCGATACGGGATGAGTTTGTCGCCAGGGGAATCAGTTTTCTGCCGTTGTTCCTGGCCGGCGCGGTGGGTTATCTTTACCGGGACAGGCTGGAGTTCCGTGCCCCCTGGGCGGTTGTCTCGCTGCTGACGCTGGGCGCAGTTGCCAACCTTCCCTATGGGTTGGGGTGCGTTTTCCCCTTGGCCGGCGCATATCTGGTTTTGTTTTTGGTACACAGCCCGCAAATTCATCTCAATCATTTTGGGCGCCACGGAGATTTTTCCTATGGCGTTTATCTTTATGCGTGGCCCATCCAACAGCTTGTCGTGCAGCGCGTGGGTGGGCCCATGAAACCGCTTGCGCTGTTCTTCCTCGCCACTCCTTTGACCCTTGCGGCGGCGATATTGAGTTGGTTCCTCATCGAGCGGCGGTTCCTGTCGCGCTCGCGTTTGCAACACTGAGCCTCCGTCTGCGCGTTACTGGCGAACCCCTCCGCGCTCATCCCAACGCAACGAAGCGGTGAGATAGACTGTGTGAGAGGCGCTGGCAGGGCCTTGGAAACAAGGTGGATGTGCGACGACTCTATCTGGGGAAGGGTTTCTCGCTGAGTTGATGAAGACTTCGAGCGGAGGCTCAAGCCCGGTTACAGGCAGTTTGCCTTCCGTCAACCCCTGAAAGCTCAAAGCGGCGCCCTCGTTTCCAAACAGAGATTTCCGGATTCAGTGTCGTCCAAACGGGAACAGACGGTTCGGGGTGAGACAGTATACCCTTAACCTTATTGTCCACTCGGATACACTTGAGATGAGTGATTTTGCACCTTTTGCCCCAATCGCGGAACGATGCGTCCATCTTTCCCATTGCAAGAGAGCGGCGAGAAGCGCGCTTCCAAAACTGAGTCGAAACGGGAATTGAGTCCCTCCATATGGCGCTGCTACAACCGAGATTGAGCCTGAAGGTCGCGCAACGTCAGATCCTGACTCCAGGCCTGATGCAGATGGTGAGCGTACTTGCGCTCAACAAGCTCGAGCTGAAGGAGATGATCGATGCCGAGATGGTGGAAAATCCCGTCCTGGAAGAGATTGACGAGACGGTTCCGATGCTGGATCAGGTCGCGGGCCGCCAGGAGCTCATGGAACGCGGGGTCGCGGAGCGTCCGGAGCTGGGGGTTGAGGAGCCCGCGGCCCCACCCAAGGATTCTTTCAACGAGGTCGACTTCGGATCGTACTTTCAGGAGTATCTGGACCCCGGTTATCGCACACAGCCGGAGTATGAAGAGAGCGAAAAGCCCTCGTTTGAAAACTTTCTCTCCCAGCCTACGACTCTCACCGATCACCTGGCGTGGCAGCTGGCAGGTTTGACCCTGGAGCCCGGACTGCGTGAGGCGGTGGAGTTCGTCATCGGCAATCTGGATGGGGACGGTTATCTGGCTGGCAGCGAAGAAGAACTGGCGGCGGCATTTGAAGAATCTCCAGCGCTTCCTGAGCCCAACGGGGAATCGGCCCTTGAGCTGTTGCACCGCGGCCTTGACCTGGTGCGGCATCTTGATCCTGCCGGGGTGGGCGCGCGCGATCTGCGCGAGTGCCTGATGATCCAGATTGAGGCACAGCAGCGTGAGTTCGTGCATCTGTTTGCACAGCCCGCGCCTGAGCTGGCCGATGATCCGCACGGCAGCTTCCGCGCCGAGGCCGAGGCGCACATCGAGGAGCGGCGGCGCAGCATGGAGGTGGCGGCGCTGATCGTGGACCGGCATTTGCCGCTTCTTCAAAAACGAGACGTGAAGGAACTGGCTCGTGCGGCCCAGATTACCCCCGACGAGGCGCATGCCGGGGTAAGCTTCATCCGTACCCTCGACCCGCGTCCCGGCCGCCTCTACAACCGCGAACAGGCGCGACTGATCGAGCCTGACGTGGTGTTCATCAAACGGGGTGACACCTGGATCGTATCGATGAACGAGGAGGACATGCCCAGCCTGCGGCTCAGCCGGCGCTACCGGCGGATGCTGGCCGCCGAAGGCACCGACAAAGAGGTGAAGGACTACGTCAAGGAGCGCTTCCGCTCCGCGCTGCAACTGATGCGCAACATCGCCCAAAGGAAGAGCACCATCCTGCGGACTTGTGAGGTGATTGTCCGCCGCCAGCAGGACTTCCTCGAGCGGGGTGTCGAGGGACTGCGCCCGATGATGATCAAGGAAGTTGCCGAGGAGATCGGCGTTCATCCCTCGACGATCAGCCGCGCCGTGGCCAACAAGTATGCCCACACTCCGCAGGGAGTAATCGAACTGCGCTTCTTTTTCTCAGAAGGCTCGAATGGGCCCGAGGGCGCCGACACGCCGCTGCTGGTGCTCAAAATGAAGGTCCGCAAGCTGATTGAGGAGGAGGACGCGCGCCATCCGCTGACTGACGACCAGTTGGCCGCCAAGCTCCAGGCCCAGGGCATCCAACTGACCCGCCGTACCGTGGCCAAATATCGCGAAGACATGAACATTCCCTCGACCCACCAGCGGCGAAAGCGCGAAGGGTGAAGCCAGTGGACAGTGAACAGTTGTCAGTTGAACCGCTTGCGCAAATAACTGGCGATCGTTCCACCCTTTCAGATTGGAGAAACAGGCGAACTGACCACTGAAAACTGACAACTGACCACTGTTGGTATAGAATCCGAAGTTCTCCAGCCGATAACCAGGCTGCGGGAAAGAGCAGCAAAAAAACAAGAAGCGGAGGCTGACCATGGAAGTGGAGTTCACCGCCAGACAAGTGAAGATCTCCAAGGCGCTGCGCACGCAGGCCGAGGAGGGGATGGAACCGATTGCCCGCATATTGGGCAAAAGCGCGCGCGCCAGCGTGGTTTTCAGCGCGCTGAAGCGTCTACAGGTTGCCGAGGTGACCATTCAGGCCCGGCTGCAGACCATTGCAGCCTCGGGCGAGGCCGACACGCTGGAGGCGGCACTGCGCCAGGCGCTTGACCACGCCGAGAACCAGGCGCGCCGGCATCGCGACAGGCGCATCGGGAGCAAGCGGCTGCCGAAAGAGGAGAAGGTGCTCACCGCGCCTCCGGTGGCCCGGCCCAAGGCCCGCGCCGCGCAGCCAGAGAGCGACGGTGCTGAGGCGGCGCCTGCGCGCGCACGCAAGAAGGCCAGCGCGGTGATTGCCGTGCATTCCTTTCCGGCCCGCAAGACTGTCGTCGAGCCCCACATCATCGCTAACGGCGAGGCCATTGCCCTGAAGGCCATGACCATTGAGGAAGCGGTGAAGGATGCCGAATTCCGGGATTGCGACCTGCTGATCTTTAGCAATCCATCGGGAGATACGTTCGTGCTACACCGCCGCCGCGACGGCCAGATGGAACTGGTTGAGCTTCCGTAAGCCTGCACCGAAAGGGGCAAAGCGATTGTCTTGCTGGATCGGAGGTGCGCAACTGCTCTGAGCAATGCGCAGTTTGCGCCTCCCGGTGTAGCATGAGCCCATGACGTCTTCAAAGCCTACATCCCGAATGACTTCTGCGCGTGCGGCTGGCGATGATGCCAAGGGAGCGGAGAAACCGCGCAAGGAATTGGTGATCGTCACTGGAATCTCCGGCGCCGGAAAAGCCACGACCCTCAAGGCCTTTGAGGATCTCGGCTTCCACGCCGTGGATAATCTTCCGCTCGAACTGCTGCCCGATTTTGCCGCGTTGGTTGAGAAATCTGCTGAAATCCAAAATGCGGCCATCGTGGTCGATGTCCGCGAGGGGCAGACCCTGGACCGTTTGCCACAGATTCTCAAACGGGTAAAGATGCTTCTTCACACGCGGGTGGTCTTTCTGGATGCGCAGGATGCGGTGCTGGTTCGGCGCTACTCCGAGACCCGCCGGCCGCACCCGCTTGGGCGGCAGGAGACGGTCTCGCGCTCCATCGTCGAAGAGCGGCAACTCCTGGACCCCATTCGCAACGTGGCCGACACTCTGATCGACACCTCGAACTTCAACGTGCACGAGTTGCGAGCCAATATCCAGGCGCGGTTCGGACAGGAGGAGGAGACCAAGCGCCTGCTGGTTTCCTGCCTGAGCTTCGGCTTCAAGAACGGCGTGCCGCTGGACGCTGACATGGTTTTCGATGTGCGCTTCCTGCCCAATCCCCACTTTGTTCCTGAGTTTCGCAAACTGACCGGGCTCGACCCCAGGGTTGCGGCCTATGTGCGCGGCTTTCCCCAGACGATTGAGTTCTTGAACAAGGTCAAGGAGCTCCTGCTTTACCTTCTGCCGCATTATGTAAACGAGGGCAAGAGCTATCTGACCGTGGCCTTCGGCTGTACCGGCGGCCAGCACCGCAGCGTGATGATGGTCGAGGAGATTGCCGCGGAGTTGAAACGGGCCGGCTACCAGGTCAAATCGCTGCATCGGGATACGCCGCGGTGACCGACAATCTCATCCTGATCACGCTGCTGGTCAAGCTGGGCGTGGTTGCATCTGTGGCCAGCGTACTGGCGCGCGTCAGCACATTCCGGCGGCTCTTCTTTGCCGAGCAGCGCCGGCCCCGGCAGACCCTGGCGTTGCTGGCGTTCTTTCTTGTGCCGCTGACCCTGGGGGTATGGGTGCGGATCGCGGTACCCAACTTTCTGGCCGCCGACATCTCCTTCGAAACAGTCATTCTGCTGGGCCTGCTCTTGGGGCCTGAGTGGGCCATGCTGGGCGGAGTCGTGCTGTCGGGGCCGGCGGTCTATAACCACGAGTTTTTGGCCTTGCCCTTCAACGCGGCTCTGGGCCTCGCGGCGGGCCTGCTGGGCCGGTTTGTCGAGAGGGAGGAGATCTGGTCGTTCACGCCTTTCATCGACCTGAGCCTCTACCGCTGGGTGCGCCGCAACCTGCGCAAGCCGCGCATCGACCGCCAATTCCTCATGCTCTTTCTCATTGTCGCGGCCGAAGCCTGCCGCGACTGGATTGCCCACGCCTTTCCCCACCGGCTCTTTGCGCTGCTCGCCAGTCAATGGTGGCTACAGGCGCTGGTGGGTCTCTCGGCGCCTATAGTTGTCGGCATTGCGCTCAAGGTGTGGAACGCGCTGCGCATCGAACTCAAACTCGAAGAACAGAAGCGCTTGTTGCTCGAGGCCCGGCTCGACGCTCTACAGCGCCAGATCAATCCTCACTTCCTCTTCAACACACTCAACTCCATCGCTTCCCTGGTGCGGTTGCGGCCTGAACTGGCGCGCGAGATGACGGTCAAGCTGGCCAACATTCTCCGCGCTTTGCTCAAGGATCACGATACCTACGTTCCGCTGAGCGAGGAACTGAAGTTCACAGACGACTACCTGGACATCGAGGTGGTCCGCTTCGGCGCCGAAAAGCTGCGCGTCGAAAAGGAGATCGATCCGCGAACCTTGGCGGTTCTGGTGCCCAGCATCCTGCTGCAGCCGCTCATCGAAAACAGCATCAAGCACGGTCTGGAGCCGCGCATCCACGGCGGCACAGTCACTCTGCGCAGCCGCCTGAACGGGGAAAGGGTGCTGATCGAGGTAGCCGACGACGGCGTTGGCATGGGCAACCGCCCCGTATCGGCGCTCAGCCGCACCGGTGCGGGCATCGGCATGAAAAATGTCCAGGAGCGGCTGGAGGTCCTTTACGGCAACCGGGCGCGTTTCACCGTGGTGAGCAATCCAGGGCGGGGCACGCTGGTTTCGATCGAGATTCCGGCCGGCCTGCCGGGTGCGGCTTGAGCAAAATCAGGGTCAATTCACCCTCTTGATAACTCTCAAAGGTGGCCTCTTCTTTGGGAAAAACCCACTTGAGATCTATGGCCTTGGATACAGCTACCCTGATTCTGCTAAGGTTTGCCGTTGTATCAGACCTTCTGGCGAGGGGCGGCCTTAGCTCTGGCGCGGGCTAAAAGCCATTGCTTGTATTCGTCTTGAACGGACAATCCGGGCTTTCGGGGCGGGCGGTTTGGCCGGGCGAGATACTGGAGCCACTCCTGGTAGTCATCGACTGTAGCGGCGGCGGCGACCGCACTGGCAACAGCGGCAGCCTTTTGCGCAGCCTCTCCTTTTGGGACCTGGGGTGCATTCGCATAGCTCTTATTGCGCCCCTTGAACAGCCAGTTGCGTTCAAAGATGGCAATAATGGGAACACAGTAACGAATGTACCCGAAGAATGGGATGTGCCGGCCGAATCCGATCGCAACAACGAGCACGAGACAAGCCAGATGGGTTGAAATCGTTGAAATAATGGGCAAGGAAATGCCCGTTTCGTGCTTGGCGGTTATCACAAGCCACGCAAGGAAGAGGTGGAAAGAGATAAGAATAGATGCAAAGACGGACAATAGGAGATTTGGCAAAAGGAGTAATCCCGCCACGAATCCAATAAGGTTAGAAACCACGAATGCGAATAGATCGATGCCTTCCAATCCCAACAGTGCAAACAATCCTCCCATTGCTTTTTTCCTCCCTATTCCCGGCTGTTCAGATGATTGACTGGATGATACTTCCACTGCCGCCTAGACTGTCAAGCGAACCTTCACAAACCATGCGCCCCTCACTTCTGCGGCATGCTCTAGCGACAGCCCACGCTAAATTCTCAAATCATGGCGCGTTTCACGGTGCTGGCATAGGGATCCAAGGCCACCGCGCTGGACGGAAGGCTTAACCTTTGGGGGTGTCGAGCCTTACCTGTTGATCAACGCTTCGGGTGAGCTGCGAGCCGGTTTTTGGCGCGGACTAGAATCCACTGCTTGTATTCGTCCTGAACGGACATTCCGGGTACCCGAGGCGGGCGGTTGGGCTGGGCGAGATAGCGGAGCCAGTCCTGGTAATCATCGACCGTGGCGGCGGCGGAGACGGCTGCGGCTCTTGTTACGGCTGCGGCCCCTGCTTTCTCGGATGAGACTGCGACTTCGTTCTTCTTCTTACCCCTGGAAAAAAGCCACTTGATTTCAAATACACCCAGTGCGGGAACGACATAGCGAATCAACCCGAAGTATGGGATGTGGCGCAATTCGATTCCGAGGAAAACGACAAGGATGAGACAGATCGGATGGGTCAGAATGGTCAACCCAATGGGCGGAGTGAAGCCCGTCTCGTACTCGGCGGTCATCACAAGCCAAACCAGAAAAAGATGATAAGTAATCAGCACGTAGGCAAAGATGAACCATGCGCCCTCTGGAAGAAAGGATGAAGCTATATATCCGAGCAAGGTGCAGAATACAAATGCAACTGCGTTCCTGGCTGCCAGCAAAAGGTTCATAACCTTTCTCCTCATTCCTGGCTTTATTGATTATTGTTGGGATAATAGTTCCACTGCCGCCTGGCTTGCAAGCCAACTACCGGGGAGCGGGCAGACCGCTCGTCATGTCCCATCGGCCGGGGGCTCGGACGCCAAAGCATCTCTTTTTTGCCCCTTCTTGCACAGCCCCTCGCGGTATCCTCAGTTCATGGTGCGTTTCACGGTATTGGCGTCGGGTTCCAAGGGCAACAGCACAGTTGTCTCCGGCGGGCGGACTCGGATTCTGGTCGATTGCGGACTGAGCTGCCGTGAGCTCTTCCGGCGCATGAAACTGGTGGAAGAGGAGCCGGAGACGCTGGACGCGATTCTCATTACCCACGAGCACTCGGACCATGTAAACGGCGTTGCCGTGACCGCGCGCAAGTTGGGTATCCCGGTCTATTTCACTGAAGGAACGCACCGCGCCTGGATGCGCTGGCTGACGCCGCGGCGGCAGATGACTTATGCCCAGTGGCTGGAGCAGTGTCGTAAGCAGGCTGCGGAGCGTCAGGCCGAGGCAGACACGACGGCCCAAGAGGGTGAGGCGGATGAGAGCGATCTTCTGGAAGGAGCCGAAGCTTCGCCAGAAGCAACTGAGCCTATTTCAAAACCCAAGACTAAGGACCCAACCTGGCTTCCCGCGGTCGAATACTTCCGGGCCGGCGAGCCCTTTGAGATCGGCGACATTGCCGTCAGCCCTTTCACCATTCCCCACGACGCCGCAGACCCGGTGGGCTTTGTCTTCCGCGCTGAAGGGGTGCGGATGGCCTCGGCCACCGACCTTGGCTACATTTCGCCCAACGTCAGGCAGCAGCTTCAGGGCGTTGACCTGCTGCTGCTTGAATCCAACCACGATCTGGAAATGCTGCGCGACGGCCCTTACCCCTGGTCGGTGAAGCAGCGGGTGCTCTCGCGGGTCGGTCATCTGTCGAACGAGGCGGCCGCGGGCTTCCTCGAGGACGGATACGACGGTCAGGCAGCCTATGTGATTCTTGCGCATCTATCTGAAAGCAATAATCTTCCAGAGCTGGCTCGGGTCGCCGCTGAGCGCGCCTTGAGCTGCCGGGCGAGCCTGCTGGCCAACCGGCTGCTGTTGGCCAAGCAGCACGAGCCGCTTTCTGCTATTTACTTTTAAATGAGATACGTTAGAATGATAGGAGACGGGTATCACTCTGTACCAGGTGAATTGGCGAGGGACGCGCCGGGGCGATTTTGCGACGGCGGGGCGGAGCGGATGACGGCGGTACCGAATCACGTACCGCGGATGGAGCCGCCGGAAATTGAAGCATACCGTTGCCACGTGAGCCGCGCAGGACCATGGCGGTTGAGCACACATCCTTTGCAAAGTGAGACTTTAAATCTATGGCAAGAACCCGATGCACAGACACAGTCGTTGGCGGCATTTTAGCCAGTTGGCGGTATGACATCTCAGGGATCTCCCCGGAGATGCGCAAGGACTACGAACAGCATCTGGCCGAATGTCCCCACTGTAGCGCGCGACAGAGCTTCCACCGCGGTCTGGATGTGTCGCTGGCTGTTTTGACCTCGCTGGCGGTCTTCTTCTTCCTCTTCGCGCTGGCGGTTCTCAAACACATCAAGCCGCTGGAGCATATGGCCTTCAATATCTTCGGCTTGGATATCGCCGATACCTACCATATGCTGGTGTCTGCGGGCATTGCCGGGCTTGTTTTTTCGGTGATTGCACTGCTGCTGGTGCTTACAGCCACTCCAGCGCCATCGTACCTGGGCGGCATTGCCGCAGAGCATGCCAGACTGATCGAAGAGCGGCTTCCCGCGGCCATCAAGGCGTTTCGCTCGCGCTAGCAGCACAATTCGAGGATAAAAAACTCAGGGCCTCCCCAAATGGGAGGCCCCTGTTATTGTGGGATCGAATGGGTGGTTCGTTTGGGATGAAGATCCTTTCACAATGACAGGCGGGACAGTTGCAAGGCGTTGGCTGCCGGGACTCAACGTTGCGGACGGGTTCACTCGCCACCCATTCGACGAGGAGTTCGGCGTACGCACCAGCGGGCTGGTTGCCGGGCGGCACTTGAAGAGCGGACACCCGCATGACCGCCATGCGACGGCATATTACGGTGTTGCGCCATCCGTCTTCCATGCGCTGCTGCGCCGTTGGCAGAGGAGCAGGCCGGCCGCGCCAATCGAAGATTTCAGCTTTATCGATCTTGGCGCCGGGATGGGGCGGGCGGTGCTCTTGGCCGCGCAACTGCCCTTCCGTCAGGTTCAGGGAGTGGAACTCAATCCCACATTGGTGCGGATTGCCAAAAGAAACCTGGCCGTATGGCGATCCACGGGCCGCGCGCAGACGACGATGAAGATGATCTGTGGGGATGCGGTCGAGTTTCCGCTGCCGGTGGGGCCCTGCCTTGTGTTCCTCTTCAATCCCTTTGGCGCGACGGTCATGCGGCGACTGCTCAAGGCCTGGAGTAAGGCCCTGGCCGGGCAGGCGGAGCAGCTCGACATCTTGTATGTAAACAACGAGCAGGAACACGTGTTGGAGTGCGAACTGGGGCGCCGGCAAGGCCTTGCTCGGCTGTTTCTGGGCGAGATCCGGCGCTCGCGAGCGGATGCAATTGCGGATCACAAGATTCTTGCCAACCAGCCGGAAGGCGAGTACGCCTCGTCGAATGTCGAGGATTGCTCGATCTGGCGCTGGGAGGGGAAAGTGCAGGAAATAGGGAACAGGGAATAGGGAACGGGAAATCACAGAGGATGTTGTTGACAGAGAAGCGGCGGAGCGTGAAGACTGTTTTGACCATCGATCCGCGCTGAAGACTCAGGCACTCAGTACGTAAGGGAGTATCACGTTGAAACAGCCGCATTTGATCCTCGGAATTGGCGAACTGCTCTGGGACCTGCTGCCGGGGGGAGCCAGGCTGGGCGGCGCACCGGCCAACTTCGCGGTGATGGCTGGACGCCTGGGCAATCACGCCGCGATTCTAAGCAGCATCGGACGCGACGAACTGGGCCGCAAGGCGGTCGAGCGCCTTGACCCTCTGCCCGCCGATACAAGCTTCCTTGAGATGGATCCGGCGCATGAGACGGGCCGGGTGACCGTGGCTTTCGAGGGCGGTCAGCCCCGCTACACAATTCAGCAGCCGGCCGCATGGGATTTTCTGGAGTTGACCGACCGCTGGGTACAGCTTGCCGAGAGGGCCGACGCCATCTGCTTCGGCTCGCTGGCCCAGCGCTCCCATGAGTCGCGACGGACCATCCAGACTCTCGTTGCACAGAGCTCGGCCTCGTGCGTACGGGTCTTCGATGTGAATCTGCGGGCGCCTTTCTACTCCGGCGAGGTGATTCAGGAGTCGCTCGAACTGGCCACCGTCCTCAAGATGAACGACAGCGAGGCGCCGGAGATCTTGTCAATGCTGGGAATGCCGGCTCTGCCGGGCTTGCCGTCTCCGGCCGAGTGCGCGCCAGTCCCATTGCACTTCACCGTCGAGCGGCGGGGCCTGATCCGGCTGGGCGCTGAATGGCTGCTCGAGGAGTTTCCCACCCTTCAGATGGTCGTCGTGACCCGCGGCGCTCGCGGCAGCCTGCTGGTCACGCGCGACGAGTGGCACGTGCACCCTGGCTTTCCCATTCAGGTGGCCGACACAATCGGCGCCGGGGATGCCTTCGCGGCGGCGATAACGCATTATCTGCTGCGCGGAGCAGATCTGCCCACGCTGAATGAAGCCGGCAACCGCTGGGGCGCCTGGCTGGCCTCCCAATCCGGCGCCATGCCTTCGTTGCCCGACGCGGTGCTCACCAGGATTGCCGCCGCGATTGAGGACTGAGAAGGCAGAGAGCTGATCTGGATATTCCAGGGTGTGTAACCCTGGCCGCGCCGGAGGATGCCCTCAGATAGCGCGGCCAAGGTTGCAGAACAACACACTGCCCAAGGTTCCTTTGCTAACGATTCATCGGCGCAAAACCGAAGGTGATCGAGAACGAGAAACTGCGTCCCGCCATAATTCCAGGAAGATCGCCGCCATTGATCGGGGTGGGGCCGGCAGTGGTGAAGGGATCGGTGCAGGTAGAGGTGCCGCACGTGCTCCCAGGGATCGGTTGCGTGGCTGCCGATCCCGCAAGCGAGAGGCTTTGAATGTTGTGCGAATCGAGCAGATTGGTTCCGCTCAATCTGATCTTGGTCTGGTCGAAAATGGAGTGATTCCGAATCGTGTAGTTGACGTAGGCATTGGCCGTACTGAAGGGATTGATGATGGCCTGGTTGTGATAGGCCCCATTGTCCACCCTTTGCTCGCCGACACGCTTGTTGAAGATCCCAAGGTCCAGTCCCTTGCCCTGGTAGGTGAGGCCTTCCGTCTCGGTATCGGTGGGAGTCTGTGCCACCCATAGGCTGGCCGGGGCTTTTACGTAATAGGGTGAGGTGATGGTGCCAGCATTCAGCGATCCCGAATAGTATGCGTTAGCCGCGGTTCCGTTCAGATAAAGATTCAGGCCGTGTGTGAGGACCATGTTGCTTTCGAACTCGATGCCCTGAGTGATTGAGCTGGGTTGAAGAAAGTTAATGGTATCGCCCAGGTTAACGTCTCCAGCAGTCGTGTCTTCCACAGCGGAATAGCTGTTCTGGAAGCGAATGCGGTAAGCGTCCGCGTCAATGGTGAACTTATTGGCCTTATAGACGGTGCCAACCTGGTAGGTGGTGGATTTCTGCTGCTTGGGCGGGGTGGTCAGCTGGGGGTTGGAAACCTTTGCCGTAGGTGTCTGATAGTAGTCGTAAACCGTGCTGGGAGGAACAATGCTGCCGGTCGCCACCTGGGCATAAGCCGACCAGTCGGGCTTGAATCGGTAGTTGGCGTCGAGCGATGGCAACCACGCAGTGAAGCTGCCGGAGTTTGAAACTGTAGCCGCACAGGCAACAGTGGGACTGGTGATCGGGGCGCAAGTCAAGGGACCCACGGTCGCTCCGTCGTCGGCGTGGTGCAATACGTCGAGCGTGTAGGCGGCGAACTTGGTTCCGGCCGTGACATTGAACCTTGGCGTCACGTGGAACTCAAATTCACCATAGGGCTGATAGGAGTTGGTCCAGAATTGCTCGTTGAACTTCGGTAACGCCTGATCGGCCCTGTTATTCAATGGATCGCTGGGAACCTGATGTCTGCTGGTTCGCGCCCACTCATACCACAGCCCACCGCGGAAGACGCCGAAGTTTGAGGTCTGGGTGACAACCAGCGTCTCGCCGTATTTGCGGTAGCTGTTGTACTTGTCGATCGCGCAGGGTTCGGCAACAGTCGTTATTCCGGTTGATTTACTGGTCTTGCTGATCGGGATGTTGCAGGGATTGATGGCAACGCCAAGGTATGTGCTTGAGCCATTGATTGTGGCGGCCTCGGTGATCGGAGTGGCGTTGCTATAGTATTCGCTGTTGTCGTAGTTGTATGTGTAAGGCTTCGCCTCCAGGTACCAGCCCTTGCCAAGCTCCGTCTTGAGGCCGACATACTCGAAGTCCGTGGGAACGTGATAGTTGTTGTACTGATAGTCCATCCAATTGGCGGGGTCGGAGTTGTTGGTCATGAGAAACTTGATGCCTGAGCCGGCAAATGGGGCAAGCGCCCCGGTGCAGGTGTATGCGCCGGATGCGGGCGCGCCGTAGGCCTGGCACCGGGTGGTGGCGATGTTTGGTGTGTTGGCATCGACTTGAATCACGCCGCTGAAGCCGGTCAGCACGGTTCTCGGCGAGAACATGTACTGATAGAGGAGCGAACCTGCGTTGCGCATCTGGTAGTTGAATGTCTGGTAACCGTCCGAGGTCATGCGCTGCACGTCGACGAAGAGGTTCGACTTGGCTGGGCGGCCGAAAAATCCAAAGCTGCCGGAGTTGAAGGCCGCGTCGTAGAGTTTGGTATTCCAGGTGCCGTAGGAAAAGTTGCCGCGGGCGTCGAGTTCACTTGTAAGCGGCTCCGAGAGCAGATGAATGGAACCGCCAAATGGAGTGGGGCCAATGGTGGATGCTGTACCAGGACTGCGGTCAAAGTCCACCCCGCCGATCCATTGGGACGGAAAGAAGGCCCAGGAATGGTGCGTCGGCGAGTTGGTATCGTAAAACGGAATACCGTCGAAGTCGATGTCGTAGTCGCCGTCAATGAAGCCGCGGAAGTATGTCTTGCTCTGGCCCAGCCCGATGCCGTCAGTGCTGGTTGTGAAGGTTCCGGGAACGATCTGGACGATTTCTCCGTAGTCGGCGATGGGCGAGGTAAAGTTCTCAATGTAGGTATTCGAGATCAGAGACTGTGCAGAACGCTCTTCGATGAATCCACCGCTCGGAGCGGTCTGTGCGGCGAGTGAATCAACGCCCGCGTTGACGGTGATTTCCTGAAGCACTGAACTGATCTTCAACGAGAGAGCTACAACCTGGGTCTGCCCAGCGTTCAGCGTGATGTCAGATTTGGACAGGCTTGCAAAACCATCCGAGGAAGCCTCGACAGTGTAGCTTCCGGCGGGCAGGTCGTCGATTGTGAAGTTTCCGTTGGCATCGCTGCGGGTCGTCTTTACAGTTTCTGTTGCGTTGTTTTTTGCGGTGACGACGGCTTTGACCAAACCATTTCCCTGCGAGTCTGTGATGGTTCCTTGCAGTTTTGCACTGGAGGACTGTGCATGGAGCAGGGCGCCGAGAAATAGAACGAAGACCGATAGCGATCGTGCGGCGATACGTTTACGCGAACTCAAGGCAGCGTATGGCAAAATGAGCCTCCAAAAGGTGAATTAGAATTTTGTTTTGGTTGAAGAGGAAGGCTGGGCGTGCTTTTCTCCCCAGTTGGTCTAAAACTAGCGATCCAATATGAATATTTGGTTTCGGACAGATTGACTCCAGATGAATAAGCGGCGGAAACCTGTGATTCTTAATCTGAAAACGGAGGAAAACGTGGGCACAGGACCGGAGGGTTGCAGGATCGTGTGCCACAAGTTGCGCTGCCCCGCGCCAAGCACTGTAGGCTCTTCGATATGACAGTGAAATCAGGCTGGTACGCGAGTCGATTGCGGCGCGAACTGATGCTGCGCAACCGGCAGTGGGCGCTGGGACGGGCGCATGTCGAGAGCTATGGCAATCCGCCAGTAATCGTCTATTCGCCCGAGCATCCAACAAGCGAAGACCCGTTCGTGCAAGCACCGGCGATTGCCGCGCGGCACGGCAACTTCTTCGATCCGGCCTATGAGGCGATCTTGGCGCGGCCCGAGTGGCTGCGGCGATTCGATAAAACCCACACCGGTCAAAGATCGCTGCCGAAGGCGGAGCCAGGCTCGGGACCAGTCCGGCGCTGGCGGGAGCTGGACTCGTCCATGAGCTCCGATGCCTTGTTGATGAACATCTTTTGTACGCCCGGTGTGGCCGAGGCACCTGCGCTGCGGCAGATTCTTGGAGTGGATGGGGAGGCCCCGCCGGTCTTTGGCTGGAAGGCGCGCGTGCCACTCAAGAACGGACGCTTCGATCGCACCGAGGTGGACATGCGGCTGGGTTCGCTTCTCGTCGAAGCCAAACTGACGGAAGGCGATTTTCAAACCAAGGCTGCTGCGGTGGTGGAGGGCTACCGTGACTTCGATGCAGTCTTCGATCGGGAACGGCTGCCGCGAGTGCAATTGGCGACAAGAAGGCAGAGAGAGGCGACGGAGTTCCCCGAGGATTATTCGCAGGAGTTTGAAGAGGTCGTATCAGAGACCGGTGGTTCCCCCGGGATTGCCGAAGCTGACCTTTCAGCCTTGCTTTTGGAGACGGCACCCTTCCTCGCTGCCGCGGACTCCGGTGCCGAAGAGGCCGGCTACGCGAGCTACCAACTGATTCGCAACGCATTGGCCGCCTATGCCCAGGGATGCAGTTTCTGCGTTGTGCACGATGAACGCCGTCCCGATCTGCGCGAAGCGTGGTTTGAGGTCATGGCTGCCGTCGAGTCTGCTGAGATGCGGGTACGGCTGAAGGTGCTTACCTGGCAGGAATTGGCGGGGATGCTTCCAGAGGGCTTGCAGCAGTTTCTGGATCAAAAGTATGGGATCGTGGCGCCGGGGAGAGTGGCTTCACCGGTGGGAGAGAATGAGGAGATCGATTGAAGGCGGCCTGGCTTCGAGCTTTCCCGCCCTTACGCTTGTAAGAATGCACGAGGATGGGGCACAAGGCATCTGTAACGCAGACAATTGTTACCTCGATCCCACGAGCGGTTCACAAGATGGTATGAATAGCCCGAAAGTGGAATCGCTTGAGCCGCCGGGGCGCATCTTCTCGCCAAAACTACCATCAAACTGGTACGTTGAATCAGAAGGATTTTGCTTCGCATATGGCCTCAAACCCCTATTTTTCTCTTGCAGTTCTATTCGCGGCGGCTCTGGGCTTCGGGCTTGCTCCGCTGGGGCTGGCGTGGGTATGGGCGAAGCTGTTTTCACCGTCCAAACCGAACGCCGTCAAGAACTCCATTTACGAGTGCGGGCTCGAGTCCAGGGGCGATGCCTGGATGCAGTTTCACTCGGCCTATTACCTCTATGCGATCATCTTTCTGATCTTCGACGTGGAAGCGGTCTTTCTGCTGCCCTTTGCTGTGGCCTTCACGGGCCTGGGGAGGGCGGCCTGCGGAGCGATGCTGGTCTTTGTGCTGCTGCTCGTCGAGGGACTGGCCTGGGCCTGGGCGAAAGGCGTGCTGACCTGGGCGTGACGGCCGCTGTGAGCGGCCAGCTTCCAGCTTTTGGCTTCTAGCCTTTAGCTGGCAGCTTCTCGGGACGAGGCTAGAGTTTAAAGCGGGCAGGTAACAGGGAGCTAGAAGCTAAGAGCTAACAGCTAAAAGCTAATCGGAGCGTAGCGACGATGGTCGATGAAGGGCTGAAGATCGAACTCGGCAAGCAGGGCATCTTCGTGACGACCATTGAAGAGCTCTACAACTGGGGCCGGCGCAACTCGGTCTGGCCGATGCAGTTTGGCCTCGCTTGCTGCGCCATCGAAATGATTGCCACCACCATGGCGCGCTACGATCTGGCGCGCTTCGGGGCAGAGGTCTTCAGGCCCTCGCCGCGCCAGGCCGATCTGATGATCGTCTCCGGCACCGTGACCAAGAAGATGGCTCCGCAGGTCGTCCGGCTCTACAACCAGATGGCCGAGCCGAGGTACGTGATTGCCATGGGAGCCTGCGCCATCTCCGGAGGCCCCTTCAAGCAGGGCTACAACGTGCTCAAAGGGATCGACCGCTACATTCCCGTGGACGTGCACATTCCCGGCTGCCCGCCCCGCCCTGAGGCCCTGCTGCAGGCCTTCATGACGTTGCAAAAGAAGATTGACGGCCAGCCATTGACTGGCGAGGACCGCCCGCGGCATTTGAACTCGGAAGCCCAGGGCGTATTCCCCGTACCCGTTCAAGGTGAGCACGATCTTGAGCCCACGTCCAATCCCGGCGTGTGGCCCGTGCCGGTGGTGATCCGCTCATGAAGACAGTGGAAGAGATCAAGGCGGCGATTGAGGCGGCCGTGCCAGGCGCGGGGGTGGAGATCGTCATGAATCCAAGCGTCTCTGGCCAGCACTCCCTGCGGCTTGCTCCAAGCTGTGCCATCGATGTGGCCAAATTTCTGCGCGACGACGCGGAACTGGCGCTCGATTTCCTCTCCAATGTCACCGGTATCGACTGGCCCGACAAAGAGATAACGGAAAAAGTTAAAGTTACACGTCCAGTTTCCAAGACCGTGGAAGGTGTGGAAAAAACGGTTGAAGAGGTCGTTGAGGAGACCCGCAAACGCCTCGAACCAGGTTGTCTTGAGGCGGTCTATCACCTCTACTCGGTAGCCAAAAAGTTCGGCCCAGTTGTCCTCCGGATGCGCACCATCGACCGCACCGACCAGGTGGAGCTGCCTTCGCTGACGCCCATCTGGCGGTCGGCAGAGTTCCAGGAGCGCGAGGTCTTTGACCTGTATGGGATCGTATTCACAGGCCACCCGGACCTGCGGCGGCTGTTGATGTGGGATGCCTTTAAAGACCACCCCATGCGCCGGGATTACCGCGAGCCGGACGACTTCGAATATGAGCCAACAGCTCACGATGATGTGCTCAAGCGGGCTCAGGAGCACCAAACGCCGACTGGTCAGCCTGGTTCGGGGGCTGGCCAATGAGCGAATCGCAAAGCCATTCCGCAACCGTTGCCGAGAGACCGGAAGGCTGGAACCGTCCGGTCTTGATCCAGCCCTCGGGCGACGGAGAGCTGCTCGAAGTGGCCATGGGGCCGCATCACCCCTCCACGCACGGCGTCTTCCGCATGGATGTGGCCCTGGACGGCGAACGGGTGATCCGCCTCAAGCCTGTCTTCGGTTACCTGCATCGCAATCACGAAAAGATTGCCGAGGGCATTAGCTATTTGGGCTCGATGCCCTACACCGACCGGCTGGATTACATTTGCCCGATTACCAACAACTGGGCTTATGCGCTGGCGGTCGAAAAGCTCACCGGCCAGGAGGTTCCCGAGCGCGCCGAGTATCTGCGGGTGATTCTGGGCGAGCTGACGCGTTTCCAGAACCACGCCTCGTCGATTGGCTTTTTGATTCAAGAGATGGGCGCCAGCGGAACGCCGCTGATGTATGCCTTTCGCGAGCGGGAGAAGATTCTCGACCTCTTCGAGAAGCTGACCGGCGCGCGGATGATGGTCAACTACATGCGCTTCGGCGGCTGCCGCGTGGATGCCTCGCCGGCCTGGCTGGATGCGACGCGCAAGGTCGTAGCCGGTCTTCCACAGTTCGTGGACGAGTTTGATCGGCTGCTGAGTTCGAATGAGATTTTGATGGCGCGCACGCAGGGCGTGGGTGTGTTGAAGGCCGACCTCGCCGTCAACGCCGGTGTCACGGGGCCCATGCTGCGCGCCTCGGGCGTCAACTACGACATTCGCAAGGTGGATGGCTACGGCATCTACAACCGCTTCAACTTTCGCGTGCCGCTGGGCGATCATGGAGATGTCTACGACCGGTTCATGATCCGGCTGCTGGAGATGCGCGAGTCGATCACGATTCTGACCCAGGCGCTCAAAGACATTCCCTCGGGCCCGATCATGGACCCCAAGGCCAGGCTTCGCGGCTTCCGGCCCAAGCCGGGCGAGGCCTACGGGCGCATCGAGGCGCCCAAGGGCGAATTGGGATTCTATTTGATCAGCGATGGCGGCCCGAATCCTTATCGTTATCGCATTCGCCCGCCCAGCCTGATCAATCTGACGGTCCTTGAAGATATGTGTCTGGGCCACGACGTAGCCGATGTAGTGCTGATCTTCGGCAGCGTGGATATTGTGCTGGGGGAAGTGGATCGATAAAGCAGCTTTTAGCTGTTAGCTTTTAGCTCTTAGCTGTTCGTGGTTGAGAATGCTTCATTGGTTAACCTAGGAGCTAGTGTCACAAGTGAATGGCTAATAGCTAACAGCTAAAGGCTAAAAGCTGGTTCTTGGAGGTTCGATTGCTAGGTGAGGGCATCCTGAAGGGCATGGCGGAGACGGCCAAGAATTTCTTCGGCAGCTATTTCTCCGCCGAGCGGCTGACGACGGTCGAGTATCCGGAAGAGCGGATCGCTTCCTACGAGGCGGCGCGCGTCTTTCCCTTCCTCATTTTTGACAGCAAGAATACGGCGGACCCCGCTGACTGGGAGGCCGGCATGCGCTGCGTGGCCTGCCAGATCTGCGAAAAGGAGTGCCCGCCCAAGTGCATTTATATCGACAAGTCCAAAGACAAAAAGCCGGACGCTGTCGGCAAGGCGCAGTTTTACCCGTCGCGCTTCGACATCGACATCTCGGTCTGCATGAGCTGCCAGATTTGTGTCGAGGTCTGTCCCTTTGAAGCCATCAAGATGGATACGGTGTATGAACTGAGCACGGACGATCGCTTTGGCGGTCTTTTGCTCGACCGCAAGCAGCTTGCAAAATCAAACGAGTATTATCACCGGATTCATCCCACAGAAGCGGCCGAGGTGGACGACCGACTCTCAGAGGGGAGAGCCAAGACGGACGCCAAGATGACGGCCGGTGCGATTGCCGCGGCGATCAGGGGAGCGGAAGTGCCGGCGGCAGCGAAAGCCACGCCAAAGCCCGTTGCCGAAGGCGCCGTTGCAGACGTAGTGGCCGATGCAGCCGCGGTCACAAAGACCGCCGAGCGGCCAACAGGAGCAGGGAACTAGCCCATGCACGAATATTTGGACCAGATCTTCGTTTTGCTCCAACACCGGCTGATGGACTATCTGCCAGCGGCCTGGCAACCGCTGTGCGGCGTCTTGCTCGGCGTGGTGGCGATCGTCTGCCTTTTTCCTGCGCTCTTTGCCTTGACCACTGTCTTCGAGCGCAAAGGCCTCGCCCGCATCCAAAATCGCATCGGTCCGAACCGCGTTGGGCCTTTTGGCCTCTTGCAGCCGATCGCCGACGGCATCAAGTCGCTGACCAAGGAGGATATCGTTCCTCTGAGCGCCGATGCGGCTGTCCATTTCCTGGCGCCGGTTGTGCTGGTGGTGACCGTCTTCATGGGCTTCGCCGTGCTGCCGATGGGTCGCAACATGGTGCTGGTCGACATGGACGCCGGCCTGCTGTTCTACTTCGCGATGGGCGCGTCCACTGAGCTAGCTGTCTTCATGGCCGGATGGTCCAGCCGCAACAAATACTCGCTGATGGGCGCCATGCGCGCCGTGGCCCAGATGATCAGCTACGAGGTGGTGCTGCTGCTCTCGAGCGTGACCGTGGTGATGATGACCGGCTCGCTCTCGCTCACCAAAATTGTCGAAGCGCAGAACCATTACTCTTGGGGTCTGCCGCACTGGTTCATCTTTACCCCCTGGGGCTGTGCGGGCTTTGTGATGTACGCCATTGCTGCCACGGCGGAGACCAACCGGTCGCCCTTTGACTTGCCGGAAGGCGAATCGGAGTTGGTGGCTGGCTATCACACCGAGTATTCGGGCTTCAAATTTGCGCTTTTCTTTTTGGGCGAGTATCTGGCCATGTTTTCCATCTCCGGCCTGGGCACGACGCTGTTTCTTGGCGGATGGTCGGCTCCGCTTGCGTCGCTGAACTGGATCCCGTCGTGGCTCTGGTTCTTTTCGAAGCTTATGATGTCGATCTTCGTTTTTATTTGGATGAGAGGCACGTTGCCGCGCCTCCGCCAAGATCAACTGATGAACTTCGCCTGGAAGTTTGTTCTGCCCATGTGTCTGCTCAACCTGATGGTCGCCGCGTTGTGGCGCTTCCTCGGCGACGGCTGGCTGCGTTGGGTGCTCTGTTCGGCGATTCTGGTAGTTGCCTATGCAGGGATGGGCTTGAACGAGCTGCGAAGAAAGCAGATAGGGCCTCGGAGGTATCGCTATGCGGAGTAGTTCCCAGGGGTGGGCGATATTCGATAAGTCCGACCGACGGACCTCAGACCTGCGCGTGAATTGCAGGAGATTCGAGGAGGGCCATCCGCGATGACTGCATGGTTGATAATCCTCGGTTTGATTGGGACAGGAATTCTGTTGGAGAGAAACGGTACCCTTAGAAGGAAGGGATGGCGGATCTACTTCGACCGGCTTTCTTTCCCACACTGCAAAACCCATCCTCCATTGATAAGAATGCCTCAGTCCTTTCAGGCGTACATGTGGGGTGGTGGCTGGACATGCCGGGCCTGTGGGGCCAAAGTTGACAACTGGGGCCATTTGCTGACGCCCCCCGCCTCTACTGAGAATAAAGGGAGCTGCAGCCGATGAGCTTTGCCTTCTACATCCTCGCGGCGCTCACTGTGGCTGGCGCCCTGGCTGCCGTGCTCTTGAAGAATACTGTGCATTGCGCGCTCGCGTTGACGGTTGCTTTTGCCGGACTGGCGCTGCTCTTTCTCAATCTCGATGCGCAGTTTGCCGGCTTTGCGCAGATTCTGGTCTACATCGGAGCGGTCGCCATACTGGTCGTCTTTGCGATTCTGCTCACCAAAGGCTCCGACACGCCAACCGATGGTGTCTTCAGCCGCACCTGGTTGGCGGGGCTTGCCGTCGCTGCGGCGGTCTTTGCTGTGCTCGGCTGGGCAGTGATTCAAACCGCGAATCTGCTGCCCAAGTCTGCACCTCAGCCCACGGTCACCGTGCAGCAGATCGGCCAGGCGCTTGTCGGCCGCTACGTGCTGCCGCTGGAGATTGTTGCCGTGCTGCTGACGGCCGCCATGATCGGCGCAGTGATCATCGCCATGCACGAGAAGGATGGTGCCCCCAAATGACGAGTCAAGTCACGCCGCTTGCGGGTTATCTTCTGGTTGCAGCCTTCTTGTTTTCGATCGGCCTGGCCGGCGCGCTCACTCGGCGCAATGCCATCCTTGTGTTGATCGGGATTGAGTTGATGCTGAACGCGGCCAATTTGAATTTGATTGCCTTCTGGCGCTACGGGCCGCATCCTGAGGCGTTGACCGGCATGATGTTTGCCATCTTCTCAATTGCCGTGGCGGCGGCCGAGGCTGCTGTCGGGCTGGGGCTGGTCATTCAGATCTATCGCCATGCCAAAACCACCGACCTGGACCAGATGAACAGGATGAAGGGATAGGAATGATGATCTTTCAAGAGCAGATCGCCTTCCATCCCGACTTTGTTGATAGTGCGGTTTCTGCATCTACGAGAACATTGTGGTTGATACCTGCCCTACCAATCCTGGCGTCAGGAGTGATTGCGCTACTCAAACAGACGAAGCGCAGGACTGCTGCAACGCTGGCAATTGGCTCGATGAGTGTTTCGCTATTGTTGGCTCTGCTTTCATTTATTGTCGTACTCAACGGCGGGAGTAGTAACCGAGAGTTCTTTAATTTCACCTGGGTTCAAGTGGGCGCGGCCAGCGTCGATCTGGGTTGGGTGCTCGATCCGCTTTCGGCGGTGATGCTGGTGATGGTCTCGTTCGTCGGCCTGCTGATCTTTATCTATTCGGTCGGCTACATGGCCCACGACGACAATTACACGCGCTTCTTCTGCTTCCTCTCGCTCTTTGCCGGAGCGATGCTGGGCGTGGTGATCTCAAACAGCCTGCTGCTGCTCTTCATGTGCTGGGAGATAGTCGGGCTTACTTCTTACTTGCTGATCGGTTTCTGGTACAAGAAGCCTGCTGCTGCCGCTGCTGCCAAGAAAGCATTCCTCACGACGCGCATCGGCGACGTCTTCTTTCTCCTCGGTATTGTCTGGTTGTTTGCGCAGACCGGCACGCTGCTTTTCTACAACAAGGGTGCTGGCTCCATCGAGCAAGGTGCGCTGGCCGGGCTACTGAGCCAGCATGCGGCTCTGGGCCTGAGCGCGGCGGGCGCGATTGCTCTGCTGATCTTTGCCGGAGCGGCAGGCAAGAGCGGCCAGTTTCCGCTGCACGTCTGGCTGCCGGACGCGATGGAAGGCCCCACGCCGGTCTCGGCACTGATTCATGCTGCGACGATGGTGGCCGCTGGCGTCTACCTCATTGCACGCGTTTATCCGTTGATGCAAGCGGGGGCGCTGGCCGGCGGATCGACGACAGCGCTGACCGTCATCACCTGGGTAGGCGCGTTTACTGCGGTCTTCGCCGCGTTGATCGCTGTTGCGCAGAACGACATCAAGCGTATTCTGGCCTATTCGACCGTCTCGCAACTCGGCTACATGATGGCCGGTCTGGGGCTGGGTGGCGTCGCGGTGGGTATCTTCCATCTGATCACGCACGCCTTCTTCAAGGCGCTGCTATTTCTCGGCGCAGGCTCGGTGATTCACGGCTGCCACGAGGAGCAGGACATCCGCCGCATGGGTGGCCTCTGGTCCAAGATGCCGCTGACTTTCGCGACCTACGGGATTGGAATGCTGGCGCTCTGCGGATTTCCGCTCCTGTTCTCCGGCTTCTGGAGCAAGGACGGAATTCTCGAGGCAGCGCAGCACTGGAGCATTGCGAAGACACCGTTTTACATGCTGGTCTTTGGCGCGCTGCTGACGGCCTTTTACATGACGCGGCAGGTGGCGTATGTCTTCTTCGGCGCTTGGCGCGGAGGCAAACAAGCGCATGAAAGTCCGGCGGTGATGACCGTGCCGCTGGCAATTCTAGCTTTCTTCGCCATCGCGCTGGGAGCGATTGGTACTCCCGCCTGGCCGTGGTTCCGCGCTTTTTTGGATGGACGAGCGACGGGCTTCGATCTGCACATCTTATTGGAGCCGGGACTTTTGAAGCTGATGGGTCTTTCTGCGATGGTTGTCTTTTTGGGGCTTGGGATTGGGTGGAAGCTCTACGGCAATCACTCGCCTAGCCTGGAGGAGCCTGATCGGCTCGAGCAGGCCACGCCGCAAGTCTGGGGCTGGCTGCGCGACCGGCTCTATGTAGATGAGTTGTACGGGGCAACTGTGATCGCCTTCTATGCCTGGTGGGCGCGCGTCTCCGATTGGCTCGACCGTCGCGTTTGGGGCGGAGTGGTCACCGGCATTGCGCGTCTCTTCGGCCTTTGGGCGCAGTTGAATCGCTTTCTCGACACAAATGTCGTCGACGGCAGCTTTGACAAAGGCTGCGATGAATTGTCCGTCGGCGGAGGCCTGCTGGCGCGGGTGCAGACGGGCCGCGTGCAAACCTACCTGAGAATTCTGGCGCTGGCCGTGGTGGCTCTCGCCGTGGTCTTGATTTGGAGCGGCCGGCCATGAGCGGATTAGCGACCGGATTCCCGATTTTGACGCTGTTGACTGTGCTGCCTCTCGCAGGAGCGGCCGTTGCGCTCTGCTCCGGCAAGCACGCTCGCGGAGTCGCTCTGATTACGACGTTGGCCAGTCTAGCGCTGGCACTGGTAGTGTGGGCCGAGTGGACCAGGTTTCCTGTAATAGGGGGCTACGGATTTATCGAGCAGCACACATGGGCGCCTTCGCTCGCCATCGAGTATCACCTGGGCGTGGATGGGCTAAGCGCGCTGATGCTCGTGCTCTCGGCCATCGTGACTCTAATGTCCGTCGACGCCGCGCACCGCGTTCATCATCAGCCGGAACTCTACTTCGGCCTGGTACTGGTGCTCGAATCGGGGCTATTCGGCTCCTTCACGGCGCTGAACTTCTTTCACTGGTTTCTCTTCTGGGAGCTGAGCCTGATTCCCGCCTTCTTCCTCATCAAGCTCTGGGGAGGAGCGCGGCGCGGCCCGGCGGCGACGCAGTTCTTCGTCTACACCATGGCCGGGAGCGTGGCGTTGCTGGTGGCGTTTCTTGCGATCTTCGTTGCGACCGGCAGCATGGACTTTGGCCAACTTGCATTTCTCGCCTCCACCGGCGCACTCGAACCGATGGTTACGGCGCACCTCGGTCCGGTCATGCTCTGGCTGGCCATCGGCGTGCTGGCTGGATTTGCCGTCAAGGTGCCGATGTTTCCTTTTCATACATGGTTGCCCGCTGCCTACGCCGAAGCTCCTTCGCCGGTGACCATGTTGCTGACCGGAGCGATGTCGAAGATGGGCGTATACGGCCTGCTGCGCATTGCAATTCCCATCTTCGGCCATCAAATCTCCCAAATTCGCACGCCGCTGCTCGTGCTGGCCGTGGCTACCGTCGTGATGGGTGCCTGGGCCGCTGCCGCTCAGAAAGACTTGAAGCGCATCTTTGCTTACTCCTCGGTCAATCACCTCGGCTACTGCCTGTTGGCGATCTTTGCGTTGGCGGTTCCGGCGGCTGGCACGGCGGCGCAAACAAGCCAGGCCATGGCCTTGAACGGCGTGATCCTGCAAATGTTCAATCATGGCATCACGGCTGCGGCGCTCTTCTGGTTTGTGGCCATGATGCAGCAGCGCACCGGGGGCCATCGCGGCATCGATCAGTTTGGAGGCCTGCGCAAACCCGCGCCGGTGCTGACGGGGCTGATGGGTATTGCGCTCTTCTCATCATTGGGCTTGCCGGGGCTGAACGGCTTTGTGGGCGAGTTCCTCATCTTCCGCGGAGTCTTTTCGCTGGCGTGGGTTGCGGCGACCGTCTCGGTTCTCGGCTTGCTGGTCACTGCTACCGTGATTCTCACTGTGATTCAGAAAGTCTTTTGGGGTCCGGTGGCCAATCACTGCGAAGGTTTTCCCGACCTCCACCACAATGAGCGGATGGCGCTGATCCCGGTCATCGGTCTGATGTTTCTTGTGGGCCTTGTGCCTTCACTCATCGTTGATAGCGTGAACCCCACGGTTCTCAACCTGCTGGCTCACTGGAGATTTTGATGTTGGCTTGGGCGATCTATCTCTCGTTTGCTGGAGCGCTCGCCGAAGCGCTGCTGCCAAAGGGCCGCGCCGCGCTTTCGCGCTGGCTGGCGCTGGCCGTGGCAGTGGCCGGGTTGGCTGTGGCCGTGGCGGGATATTGGGCCGGTATTGGACAGGGAAGAGTGACCATCGTCGATCTGGCTTGGGTGCCGTCGATGGGGATTCACTTCCTGCTTGCGGCCGACGGCATCAGCCGCGTGCTGGTGCTGCTCACCGGCATCGCCGCAGTCGCCGGGGTTCTTTTCAGTTGGAATATCGAGCTGCGCACGAACGAGTTTTTCGCATTCTTCCTGGCCTTGATCGGCGGCGTCTACGGAGTTTTTCTCAGCTTCGACTTCTTTCTACTTTTTGTTTTCTACGAAATCGCCATCGTTCCAAAGTATTTTCTGATTGCGATCTGGGGTTCGACGCGTCGCGAGTACGCTGCGATGAAGTTGGCCATCTATTCCTTCGCCGGCTCGGCGATGGTGCTCATCGGATTGCTCGCGGCCTACACGACGGCGGGCAGCCACTCCACCACTCTCGACGCTCTGGCCCACGCCGGACTGCCGCTGAGCTTTCAGTTCTGGTGCTTCCCATTGGTCTTCGTTGGTTTTGCAATTCTGGCGGGCATGTGGCCCTTTCACACCTGGGCGCCTACAGGTCACGTCGCCGCGCCCACTGCGGCTTCGATGCTCCTGGCTGGCGTGGTGATGAAGCTGGGCGCATACGGCTGCCTGCGCGTCGCCATCGGCCTCTTTCCTCGCGGCCTCGACCCCTGGGGATTCTCGCTGCTGGGAATCGCCTCGTGGCGCGATGTCTTTGCTCTGCTTGCCGTGATCGGCATCGTATACGGTGCGCTTGTCGCCCTGGCTCAGACCGATTTTAAATTTGTCATTGGCTACTCCAGCGTCAGCCACATGGGTTTTGTGCTGCTGGGCCTGATGACGTTGAACCAGATCGGCATGACGGGCGCGGTCTTGCAGATGTTCTCGCATGGCATCATTGCCGGACTGCTCTTCGCCATCGTCGGCCGCATCGTCTACGACCGCACGCACACGCGACAGTTCGCAGAGTTGGAAAAAATGCATCTGGCAAAGCGGCTGCCATTTGCTGCTTGGGCTTTTGTGGTTGCAGGGGTGGCCTCGATGGGGCTGCCGGGCTTCTCTGGCTTTGTGGCCGAACTGCAAGTGCTCGTCGGCGCGTGGCAGGTGAATCCCTGGTGGGTTGCCGCGGCGGGAGTCGGCATCGTGGTCGGCGTGGCCTACACATGGCGTGCACTGCAAAAGGCATTTTTCGCCGATGTGCTGCCGACGCCCAATGAGCATCCGCGCACTGGTTGGCCGAAGTTTGAGCCGATCACCTGGCCTGAAGTCACCGGCGTTGCACTGCTCGGCGCAACGAGCCTGATCGTAGGCCTATGGCCCAGCATTCTGCTCGACACGATTGAGCCGGCCGTCAAGGCGCTGCTCGCGGGAGGTGTGCAATGAACTACGCAGACCTCTTCCGCGTGACCCTGCCGGAGACGGCGCTGGAAGTAGCAGCGCTCATCGTTCTGATTGTCGATCTAGGCTTCCTGCACAAGGCCGCGCTCAAAGTGCGCGTTACCGTGGCGGCATTGCTTGGAGTGGTTGGCTGCGGCGCGGCGCTGTGGGCGATCGGAATTCAGGTTGGGCTCGGACTGTATGTCGACGAATCTCCGGTTCTCGCGATCGGTGGGGGCGTTGCGGTCGCACAGATTGGGATTCTGGTTCTGACTGCCCTCACTTTCCTATTGCTCATCGATTTGGATTTCACGCGCCACGTTGGCGAATACGTAGCTGTCGTGCTGATGGCGGCGACGGGCGGATTGTTGATCGCGAGCGCGCAAGACCTATTGGTAATCTTCGTCGGGCTTGAGTTACTTAGCTTGGGTCTCTACATTTTGACGGCATTTTCTAAAGGTTCAGGCAAGAGCGCCGAAGCGGCGATGAAGTACTACCTGTTTGGTGGGATGTCGGCCGCATTTCTTCTATTTGGGTTCAGTTACTTTTACGGATTGAGTGGGACGACGAACCTGTTTGGAATTCAGCAAGCTATTTGGAAATCTGGACCGAGTGTGCTGTTCTTTGTCGCATGGATACTGGTTGTGGCTGGTCTGGGTTTCAAGGTTGCTGCTGTTCCGTTCCACTTATGGGCGCCGGATACGTATGAAGGTGCACCCGCGTCATCGGCGGCATTTATTGCCTCTGTCTCTAAAGTGGCGAGCTTTGCATTGCTTATTTCGCTCAGCAATAGTTGGTTAAGGATTGGAGAAAGATCCTGGTCCGGGACGCTATTAACAGGAACTCTCCTGACTTTCCTGGTGCTCGCTGCCGCTTCTATGATCGTTGGAAATCTAGCGGCGCTTGCACAGGTCAGTGTACGGCGACTGGTGGCTTATTCGGCGATTGCGCACGCCGGATACATCCTTCTGGGTATTGCTTTCATTCCCGGCATTTCGGGGCCGGGTACTAAGTCCGATCTTGCCTCACCCGTTTGGGTTGAGACCGCCGTCCTCTACTACATCCTTACCTACGGCCTGACTACAATCGGCGCATTCGGCGTGGTTTCCGTTGTCGAACGCGCCACAGGCAGCGACCGGCTCGACTCCTTCCGCGGATTGCACAAGCGCAATCCGCTGCTAGCGGCGGTGCTGCTGGTGCTCTTCCTTTCGCTGGCCGGGATTCCTCCGCTCGTCGGCTTCTGGGCGAAGTTCAACCTCTTTGCCGCGGTGTTGGGCGTCTCTGCCGGGGCGGTTCCATTTGGTCTTGTGGCCCTGGCAGTCGCGCTCAGCGCGGTTTCGCTCTACTACTATTTGCAGGTTCTCAAGCGCGCTTACGTCATGCCCGCCATCGATGAATCGCCCATCAAGGCCCATCCCGTGACGATGGCTGTACTGCTCTTCATTGCAGCGACCGTCGTAATCCTCGGCTGCTTCCCGGCGCTGCTCCAAGGATGGATCCAGAGCTTCTATCCAATCCCATAGATTGCTCTTCGCAAACCGGCCTCCCTACCGGGCAGGAAATTAAGTGCACGCGGCAAAGGGGAATCAATTAAGGAACCTCTGCACAAGTCTGCGACCCGCGTCATCTTTGAATAAACTATAAGTATGAAGCGAATGGCGCGTTTTCAGCAGACACTGGCATCACAGGCGAGTTTTGAGAAGCATGGCCGCAAGAGC
>Ga0302319_10002605_pt1 | contig 38516 bp, 33 predicted proteins | sample Bog_T0_2_FD_203319 | JGI IMG/M metagenome (GOLD analysis project Ga0302319, IMG submission 203319) | Peat permafrost microbial communities from Stordalen Mire near Abisko, Sweden - Bog_T0_2 | ecosystem: Environmental > Terrestrial > Soil > Wetlands > Peat | place: Sweden: Abisko, Stordalen Mire... | reverse complement strand
CATTCCCACTGACGGTACGACGGAATTGGAGAACTGTACGATGGCACTCTCCGCTTGTGTGTGTAGCCTCGCCCCAAATAACGGGAAGCCACCTGATCCGTATAAGAAACGCATGTTCGGAACTCATTGGTGTGGTCCAGGCGGCGAAGGCCCTACGGTGAATTCCCTCGATGCAGCCTGCAAAGCACATGATCAATGCTACGATGCAAACGGTCTCACAGCAGGCTCAAATTTCAACCCTTTCATGGGGGCGGCTAAGACGAACGCACTTCAGCAATGCAACCAGACTTTATGTAGTGCCGCATGGAAGACAAGTGATCCAGGCAACCTCAGAGTGATCGCATACTTTTCGCAAGTACCAGTAGGAGCGTGTCACCCATGACAAAACTCAGGTTTTCGTTGCTCATGGGCTTTCTGGTCGGCGCAGTCATTCCTGTATTCTGGGGAGTGCTTGGATTCTTATTGTTTAACGTCCCAGAAGGACAGTTCAGTCGAATCTATTGGGATGCTGTTTACCTGACCTGTCCTTTTTGGCGTATAGACGGAGAGAAGGCTTTAATCCTTATGCCTTTGTTGAACGGAAGCATGTACGCAATTCTCGCCGTTTTGATTCACAAGTCTCTTGGGATCTGGATGAAATCAAAGCAGTGAGGCGGGTGCCCACGGTCCCTTGCGGTTAGGGACCGGGGGCGATGTAGGTTGGGGAGTATGTGCCTATGACGCCATCCGCCGCTTGTGTATCTGATGCGTTGTAGCCCCAAATAACCCTTGTGCAAACGCTACGCTGTCAGCTGCTGGCGGGTGGTCCAGGTGCCGGGGTCTGAAATATTCCACTGAAGCTGGGTGCACCAGGTGCCTCGCTTTTGGGCACCGGGGCCACCACGAACCTCAACCAGTGTTTTTCTAACCCCTGATCCCTGATCCCTGAAAATAATCTCTGACTCTTTGCATATAATTTCCCTCCCTGAGCGCACAATCATACTGGAGGGCAAGAATGCGCCAATCAAAGGCCCGCGCCGTAGTGACTAAAATGTAAATAAACACCGGAGAATTCCGTTACCAGAAAGCCACTCCCACCACTCCCCCCCCTACCAATATTTTCAAACTGTGGAAAACTCTTGCATATAATTTATAACTCACAGATAAACAATCACTTGCGCAACCAATCAAAAACGGGTCCGTCCTATATTGTGAGACACGAGGCCTGTTGCCCCATCCTTCACGAACTTTGTGAAGGATGGGGCACACTGATCTTGCTCAGTCGGTGAAAATGCGCCTACTCAGTATCGCGGTTGTAGACACGCACACGGAAGACAGGCTTGGCCTTTTCCACGGCTTCCATCTCGTAGGTCTGCGAGGTCTTTGCCGGGTCGTAGTCTCTCCACAGCCAGATCATCGCCTGGGGAAACTGCGCATCGCCATGAGCGCCGTTATGGTTTCCCTTGCCGGCGCTGAAGTGGAAGTCGTAGTCGTTGAGCTTGAGGGCGTTGGCCATGCGCAGATTGGCCAGCGGCCAGCTTCCAAACTGATTCCATTCGATGTCTTCGGAGCCGTCCTGGAGCCAGACGCGGATGTTGCGGCGCGGCTCGCGCAGAACCTTCTCAGGGTAGTCCTGGCCGCCGTCGGAAACGCCCGGCGTCTCCTTCCACTGGATGCTGGTGAAGCTGCCGATCCAGGTAAGCACACGGCTGAACTGATCGGGCATCTGCCAAGCGGCGTTGAAGGAGGCGATTCCGCCCGACGACATCCCGGTGATGGCGCGGCTATAGGCGTCCTTGCGAATGTTGAATTTGGCCGCGACCAGAGGGATTAGCTCGTCGCGCAGAAAGCGCGGATAGCGGTCGCTGACTGTGTCATAGAGGGTGCTGCGCATCGCGTCATCCAGACCATTGCGATGCCGCTTATCCCCGTAGGCCTTCACAAAGTCGTAAGTGGGGTTTCCGGCGGGTCCGGCGATCTTGCCGGGGTTGACAAAGACGCAGATTACGGTCGGAATCTTCTTCTGATAAATCAGGTTATCAATGACATTCAGGGTCTTTAGACCAGTGTCACGATTGATGTATGCACCGCCATCCTGAAAGACCATCAACGCGGCGGGAACGGCGGGATCATAACTGGCCGGGACGTAAATCCAGTAACTGGAGACCATGCCGTCGTAGATATTGCTGGTCATATTCAGCATGGGCGAGAGCGTGCCCTCCTTGACTCCGGGCAGAAGATAGGAAAGCTCGGTGTAGGCCGGCAGATTGATGCTGCCGCCAAACTCCTTGCCATCCAACTCATAATGGAAGCTGTGCAGCGCGCCGAGGCGCTCGATGCGCGCGGCGGCAAACCACAAGTCGCTCGATGGAATCTGCTGCATCGCGGGCCCGGGCGCATCGTCGATGAAGAGCACTGGGCGAGTGGCGGCGCGCAGGGCAAAGAAGAACTCGTGCAGCTTGCCTGACCAGGCTGTGCCGGCTTGCAGGTCTTTGGCGGCGAATGAATCCTGAATCGCCTGGGCGAGCTGCGGGCTGTTATCCTTTGCCAACTGCGTCAGGTCGGCGGTCGAGCGGGCCTCTGCCGCGCTCATGGTCAGCGCGGCTGACAGAACAAGAAATGCTGCGAAACGCAATGCTTTCATGAGGTATCTCCTATAATTCTGCCAGCCGCGAAGCCGGCTTGGTGAGCATTGCCGCGGCGATCGCGCCCAGAGCCAGGCAGAGGGCGATGGAGGCAAGTCCCGCGACGTAGTTGTGGGTGAGCTGGTGCTGCCAGCCCATGGCGATGGGGCCGAAAAATCCGCCCAGATTGCCGATGGAGTTGATGACCGCGATGTGCGCGCCCACCATAGGCCCGGCCAGGCGCACGGTCGAGGCGCTCCAGAAGACCGGCATCGCGGAGAGTACGCCGATGGCGGCGAGGCCGAAGCCGGCGATGGCGACTGCGGCGCTGGGCGCGAAGGCCGCCAGCAGAAATCCCGCCGCGGCGGTAAGGTAAGCCACGGCGAGGTGGAAGCGCCGCTCGCGATGACGGTCAGAACTGCGGCTCCAGAGAATCATTCCGAAGACGGCTGCCAGGTAAGGCAGCGCCGCGCCCCAACTCAGGCTTTTCAGGCTCATGCCGTGCGAGACCAGCACCTTGGGAATCCAGAAGCTCAGGCCGTAGAGACCGACCATCAGGGAGAAGTAGGTGAGGCTCCAGGCGTAAACCGAAGGCTCGGCGGTGAAGGCCTCCATCAGCGAGTGGGGCTTGGCGGAGCGCGGGCCGGAGGCTTCGGCAAGATCGTTCAGGAGGGTTTGCTTCTGCTGCGCAGTGAGCCAGCCGACCTGCTCCGGCCGGTCCGGCAGCAGGAAGTAAGCCAAAATACCAAGTAGAACAGCGGGTGTTCCCTGCAGAATGAAGAGCCACTGCCAGCCCTGCAATCCAGCGAAGTGGTCCAGCGAAAGAATTTGTGCCGAAACCGGCGCGCCGATCAGATTGGCCAGGGGAATTGCAGTGACGAACCAGGCCATTACGCTGGAGCGCACCGACGGCGGCAGCCAGAAGGTCAGGTACAGGATGACGCCGGGATAGAAGCCTGCCTCGGCCGAGCCGAGCAGAAAGCGCAGGACGATGTAGCTTGTGGCGCCGGGCACAAAGGCATTGGCCACAGAGAGAACTCCCCAGGCGATCATCAGCGTCATAATCAAGCGGCGCGCGCCCACGCGCAGCAGCAGTTGGTTGCTGGGAACCTCGAAGAGAAAGTAGCCCAGGAAGAACATTCCCGCGGCCAGGCCGAAGAGGCCCTCGCCGATATGCAGGTCGCGGTTCATGGTGAGGGCGGCAAAGCTGACGTTGACCCGGTTGAGAATGCCAACCAGATAGAGCAGCATCAGGAAGGGCACCAGGCGCCACGAGATCTTAAGGTAGAGTGGATTCATGGATTGTACGCAAGACAAGAAAACTGAGACACACAGAGTATTGCAGGCGCGGGATTGATTCCGCAAACGGAGGCCTTCCGCGCGCGGGGTCCGATTGGATGCGAAATCCTACGCCAGGAGCGGGACGCCAACGGCCAGGGCGGCTGACTTGAGCGCATTGTCGAGTGTGGCCAGCGGAAGTTGGTTGCGTTGCGCAACGGCAAGATAGGCCGCGTCGTAAAAAGACAGTCGATACTCCCGTGCAATTCGAAAAATCGTCTGCTCGTCCTCGACGGGATCAGTTTGAATGGGATAAGAAGAGAGCAACTGGAGGTAATGGGCAGAATCCTCGGCCGTCATTCGCTGCCTCCGTTCGTTGATGACCAAGAGGTTCCGAACCTCGTACCACCATAGCGGCGGCACCAGTGCAATCTCATCTTTCAGGCGGCTTGCGGCGATGTCGGCAACGAGTGAGGATTCGTCGGCAAGCGCCCAGACGGCAGAAACGGAGGCGTCGAGGACGAATGCCATCAGGCGCGCCCTTCATCTCTCATGGAGAGTATCTCTTCGAGAGAGACCTTCCCGATGCGTTGCCGGAGAGCCTGCATTCCCTCGATGGCCCGCTGAACCCGCTCCCGATCCACCAGGCTTTTTGGGCTGATGAGGGCCACTTCCTTGCCGTGGCGAGTTACGACAATGCTCTCACCGCGCTCCACATCGTCGAGGATGCGAAGGAAGTGGGTCTTGGCTTCAGATGCTTGAATCGTCTGCATAAATTGACCAGTCCAATTGACTGGTTGAAGTATAGCAGAAATCAGAAAAATCTATTGGAGAACTCGGCTCCTACTGCACCGTCCCTTGCGGCCGCAGACGGCGCAGGTCGAGGGCGCAGGCGACGGCATTCTGCGCCTGCAGGCGGAGGTTGTCAGAGGCGGCCCAGAGCCACAGACGCGAAATCAGGCTGGAGTTGCGCGCGCCTTGGGTGGGATTCACTTCAGGACGCAGCCGGACCAGAACGTCGTTCTGGCCCGTGGCGGCAAGGTTGGAGGGCGAGTCAGTCTCTTCGCGAACCAGCTCAATGTGGCCGCCGCTGAGAGCCTCTTCCAGTGCGGAATGCTCGACCGGCCGCTCCAATTCAACGGCGATGGAGAAGGTGTGGCCGTGGAAGACGGGGGCGGAGATGACTTGCAAAGCGAGGGCGGGCCAGCGGCCCTGGGAGAGCTGGGCGTAGTGGAGGCGCACACGCGCCTCCGTCGTTGACAGGCTCACTTTGGCGGCTTCGCCCAGGCCGGAGAGCAGATTGAAGGCCGCCTGCGTGTCGTAAAGCTCGCGCGGCAGCCCTTGGAAGCTGAGCAGATTCACGGTTTGCTGATGAAGTTCGTCCAGGGCGGCGCGGCCAAACTCGCTGGCTGGCAGCAGAAGTGTGGCGAAGGCGATGCGCACGGGCGCTGCCTGCTGAAAGCGTTCAAGCACGAGAGCCAGCGCCAAGGCCGCCGGGTGCGCCGGGACGACTGCGGGGGTGAACAGATCAATGGCGGTGGAGCCGGAGCCTTCGCGATCCAGCCAGGGCGCGCGCACCACGACGCCAGTCTCCTGATCGAGCGCGCCGCTCAGATCGAGGACGGTCGAGCCGGCCCTTAGCGCTGAGCGCCAGTGCTTGCGGGTGAGCGCCTCCGAGCCGCAGAAGAAGGTGAAGTCGACGCGGTCGAAGGCGCCGGGGACGATGGCCTGGACAAAGGTGACTTCATCGCCCACCTGGTCAAGCTGGCCCTCGGCCTCCTCGTCGTCGAGCAGAATGAAGTTGGCCGCCGCCAGGGGCGACTCCGAGAGCGACTCCTTCAACTCCCGGCCCACCAGGGTCGAGGCTCCGGCAATGGCGATCTTAAACACAGGCGGTCCTTTGTAAATGATGCTAACGACCTACAGCAGGAACCAGACAATCATTGGTTCGGCGCACCCGGATCAGCCGGTTTCCAGCGACGGCGGCGCGACCAGGAGTAGGCCGCGCGCGCCCAGATTCCGCTGAACATATAAACCAGCGCCAGCGTGAAGAGAACTCCCTGGGAGAAGCGGAAGATCAGGAAGAGCACAATCGCGATGAGAAAGAGGATCTGGAAGGGATGACGGCGGGAGAAGCTGAGTTCCTTGCCCGACCAAAACCTCCAGGTACTGACCATGAGGAAGCCGCTGGTGCCGACCAGAGCCAGCCAGATGAGCGCGATCCACCAGTACCAGACCGGATATCCGCCGCAAAAATGCACAGTGGTGGCCAGCAGCCCTGCGGCGGCGGGAATCGGCATCCCGACAAAATACTTGCGGTCGGGCCGGCCGGGATTGCGCGGCAGAGGATCGTGGCTGATGTTGAAGCGCGCCAGGCGCGAGACTCCTCCGATGAGAAAGAGGAAGCAGATGAATGCGCCGGCATAGACAAGGTGCTGGCGCAGCGACGGATTGAGGGAGTCAGGCAAAAAATGGAAGCCCCAGATGAAGGCGAGCAGGCTGGGCGCCACGCCAAAGGTGATGGCGTCGGCCAGCGAATCCAGCTCCTTGCCGAAGTCGCTGCAGGTGTTGGTCATGCGGGCGATGCGGCCATCGAGCGAGTCGAGGGGGATGGCGATGAGGATGGCGATGGCCGCCCAGTCGAGGTGCCCACGCACATCGCCGATGCCGGTCAGGGCCGCCATGGTCTGCAGAATGGCAAAGTAGCCGGCGGCGATATTGCCCACGGTAAAGAACGAGGGCAGCAGAAACATACCGCGGCGCAGCCGTGCCTGGGCGCGGGCGCGGGCGAGCGCAGGGTCGAGGGGCGTCATGCCTGGCCTTCCTGGGTGGCTTGGTGGGGCATGGAAGCCAGCACACTTGATCCGCCCTTTACCTTTTGGCCGACAGCCACGCGCACCTGAGCCTCGGCAGGCAGCAGAACGTCCACGCGGGAGCCGAATTTGATGAGGCCGACGCGCTGGCCGCGAGCCAGAGTCTCGCCCTCGCGCGGGTTGAAGACGATGCGCCGCGCCAGCAGGCCGGCGATCTGCTTGAAGGTGACTTCAAGGCCGTCCTCGCCGCGCACGGTGGCGATGTTCTGCTCATTGCGATCGGCCGAGGCGGGATTCATGGCGTTCAGATATTGGCCCTTCTGGTAACGCACACTGGCAAGAACGCCGGCGATGGGCGAACGGTTCACATGCACATTGAATACGCTGAGAAAGATGCTGATGCGCTGGCGCGCCCCTTCAGGAGTTTTGATCCCTGCGATTTCGGTTACAACTCCATCCCCAGGCGAGACAATCAAGCCTGGTTCGGTGGGAATCGTCCGCTCGGGATCGCGGAAGAACCAGAGAAAAAACGCCGCCAGCACGACCGGAATAAAAGCCAGCCAGAGACTGCCGGTCAGCCAAAAAACGGCCACTGCCAGCGCCAGAAAAACCAAACCGTAGATGTAACCGTCACGAACCATAGTCCCAGACGATTATACGGCTCCCAGCCGACCGTGTGCTGCGCTCCCAGCACACCTCTGGCAAAGAGGCCGCGCACGAACGGCTCTCAGGCAACTCGCCTGCATTCACTCGTTGTTCCAGAAGCCTAAACCAGAACCGCAGACCTGCGCTCCAGGGAGAAGATCAGATCCTTGGTGTGTAGCTTGAGCTTCTTCAGTTTGACTTCCTCGATCTGCTCCTCAGTGGAGAGATAGGGTTTTTGGAGCAACTCTTCCAGCCGCTGAGCGTAGTTGTGATGTTCGGCATGCAGACGATTGATTTCAGCGCTCAGCGTGGAATCCTGTATTTCATCCATCAGGCACCTCCAATGATTAATGAACTCTTAACATATATCGTCCTCTGCGTACAAAGGGCAAGCCCGAAAAAAACCGGAAGTAATCTCCGCTGTGGAATTCCGGAAAAAACCGCTTGGCACAACCGCGTCCCTCAGCGCTGGCGCTCAAAGCTCGAAGCGCATCAGGATCGCGTCTTCCTCTGGATTTTGATAGTAGCGCGTCCGGCGGCCGGAGACAAGCCAGCCCATCCGCTGGTAGAAATCGAGGGCTGGCTGGTTGCCGGCGCGCACCTCCAAAATGACCTCTGTGAGCTGGGCCGCGCGCAGCTCGGCGGCCAGCACTTGAAAAAGCCAACGGGCCAGACCGCGGCGCTGGGCGGCGGCGGCAACCGCAATTAGCTCCAGTTCAGCCTGTGGCGGCAGCAGGCTGGCCACAATAAAACCCTCCACCAGGCCAGCGGCTTCGGCGACCAGCGCAATGCGGCGCGGGGCGGCTTCCGGATCGAGCGCGGCCTGGTAGGCCGAGCGCGGCCACTGCGGCGCCGTAGGCAAGCTGGCGGCGATGGCAAGCACGCGGTCGAGATCCGCCGGAGTCATGGGACGAATAACCGTGGACTGGAGCGGAGGATTCATGGGTGTGGCGAAGCAGCGAAGCTCGCCTCGCCAAAGATCTCTGCATCCGAGCGGCGCAGGTAGTGGCCATCGAGCAGCATAAGATCGACAAACTCAGCGGCGGCGAGCCGCGGCGCGCAGAGCCGTAGCGCATCGGCGGCGGTGGGCGCGGCGGTGCGGAGCAATTCAGCTCCCGGCCACGCGGCGCCCAGCAGCAGGGCGGCGGCCTCGTCGCAGAGGGCAATTCGCGCGGGCGGCGGATGGAAGGCCGCAAGCTCTGCGGCGCCGGCCAGCAGTTCCCTTGCCGGCTCACCGGGCGCAGCCAGACGCAGATAGACCTCATTTCGGTGCGCATCGAGGGCAGCCGATTCCACCCCAGCCTTCGCCGCCAGCACCTCCAGCCGCGAAACCGAGACCACTGGAATCCGCGCGCCTTCGGCAAGGCCCTTGACGGCGGCCAGACCCACGCGTACGCCGGTAAAGCTGCCCGGGCCGTTGACGGCGACAATTGCATGGAGCAGACTCAATTTGGTTCCCGCCTGAACCAGCAACTCGCCCACAGCCGCGACCAGCGTAGCGGAGTAGTTGCGCCCTTCCAGTTCGATCTGGCCGAGAATTTCGACGGTCTGGCCGTCGAAACGTCCCAGAGCCGCTGAACCCGTGGGGCCGCAGGTGTCAATAGCGAGCAGCAGCGTCGATTCAGCCATGATCCTCCTCTTATACCGCGGCGAGCGCCTGCTCCAGATCGGCGATCAGGTCTTCTTTGTCTTCGATGCCGATGGAGAGCCGAATGCGCCCCTGGGTGATTCCCATGGAGGCGCGCACCTCGTCGCTCACCGAGCCGTGGGTGGTGGTAGCCGAGTGCGAGGCAAGCGACTCGACGCCGCCCAGCGATTCGGCGCTGAGGAAGATTTTGATCGCCTTGAGGAAGCGCCCGGCGGCCTCGCGCGAGCTGACCTCGAAGCTCATCATCGAGCCGAAGCCGCGCTGCTGTTTTACCGCCAGATCGTACTGCGGATGGCTCTTCAGGCCCGGATAGGCCAGCTTGCTGACCTTGGGATGCGTGGATAGGAACTCGGCCACGGCGCGGCCATTCTCCTCGTGCTGCTGGATGCGCAGCGGCAGCGTCTTGATGCCGCGCAGGACGAGGAAGCACTCGAAGGGCGACATCACGCCGCCAGCGGCCTTCTGGACGAGCAGAAAACGCTCCTTGTGCTCCGGCGTAGAGCCGATCAGCGCGCCGCCCAGCCCGTCGGAGTGGCCGTTGAGGTACTTGGTCGTGGAGTGCATCACGATGTCCGCGCCCAAGGCCAGCGGACTTTGCAGCACCGGCGAGAGGAATGTGTTGTCCACGCTGACTTCGACGCCGCGCGCGTGGGCGATCCGGCTCACCGCGGCAATGTCGGTGAGGACCATCAGCGGATTGCTGGGCGTCTCGATGTGAATCAGCTTCGTGTTAGGCCGGATCGCGGCTTCGACGGCGGCCAGATTGCTGGTGTCAACATACTCGACGGCGATGCCGTAGCCGGAGACGATCTGATTGAAGAGCCGCACCGTGCCGGCGTAAACATCTTTGCTGCAGAGCAGGTGGTCGCCTGAGCGCAGCATCGCCACCAGCGCGGAGATGGCCGCCATGCCGGAGGTGAAAGCGTGGCCGCTCAGGCCGCCTTCGAGGGACGCCAGCGCGGTCTCCAGCCTGTCGCGCGTGGGGTTGCCGGCGCGCGAGTAATCCCAGCCGCGGTCGGTGCCGATGCCGGTCAGCTCAAAGGTCGAGGAAAGGTAAACGGGCACGTTGACGGCGCCTGTCAGTGGGTCGGGATGCTGGCCCGCATGAACGGCAAGGGTTGAGGGTCTGTAGTTGGACATGATCGGCTTGTAGCTCCCAGCTTCCAGCATATCGCGGCGAGGGAGGCGCGAGATTGTTCATCCCGCGCCGCGCAGTTGCCGGGCTACTTGGCGCTGACCCTCAGCAGAAGCACACCGTGGGAGGGCACCGTCGCCGAATAAACGCCCGCGGTGAACTTCACATCCTGGTGCGCCCACAGATCGCGAGCGGTTTTCACCTTGCCGACCAGGTGCAGATCGGCGGCGTTGACCGTGGCTACCGCCGCTTCAGAGCCGAGGTTGACGACGCCAACCGCCGCGCCGCCATCGGCCAAAGGCTTGACCCAAGTTTCAAGATTGCCGTTCTTCACCGGCGAGGCTTGCTTGCCCAGCGGGTCCTGATCGATGGCGATGACCTCTTTGTTGAGAAGAATGGAGCGGGTGGTGTCGGACATGGTGCGAATGTCGTTTCCGGCCAGCAACGGCGCGGCCACCAGCGCCCACAGGCTCATGTGGGTGCGGTACTCGTCGGCGCTCATGTGGCCGTTGCCGATCTCCAGCATATCGGGGTCGTTCCAGTGGCCGGGGCCGGCATAAGGAGCGGTCGGCACCTGCTGCTCAATGTTGCCGATCATGCTCTGCCAGGAGTCGCTGATGTCGCCGGTAGTGCGCCACAGGTTGCCGCTGACCGCCGGCGCCCATTTCTCCACGCCGCCCATGCCATATTCGCAGAGGCTGAAGACAATGGGCCGGCCCGAGGCCGCCAGCGCCGCGCCCATCCTTTGATAGATCGCCTGCAAATCTTCGTTCTTGTAGATATTGCCGGCGCTGCACCAGTCGTACTTGAGATAGTCGAAGCCCCATGCGGCAAAGGTCCGGGCGTCCTGCTGCTCGTGGCCGTAGCTGGCGGGATATTCGCCGCAGGTGCGCGGCCCCGGCGAGGAGTAGATGCCGATCTTCAGGCCCTTCGAGTGCACATAGTCGGCCAGCGCCTTCATGTCAGGAAACTTGGGGTTCGATTGCAGATTGCCCTGGGCATCGCGCACGCCCTCCCATGTGTCGTCGATATTGACATAGACGTAGCCGGCGTCGCGCATGCCGCTGGAGACCATGGCATCGGCCATGGTGCGCACTGTTTTGTCGTCGATCTTTTCGGCGAAGAGATTCCAACTGTTCCATCCCATCGGCGGCGTCTTGGCAAGGCCGTTGTAGGGAACATTGTGCAAAGCTGGCGGATCGATATAAGGCAGCTTGGGAAACTCCGTGGCGGGAGTTACGGGCTTGGCTGCATACTCCCCGCCCCACTGCGTCCAGTGCAGCTCTCCATTCGCCACGTCGCCCACAATCAGCGGCGTCTTGCTATCCCAGCCGAAGAGTTCAAAGTGACTTCCGGTGATGTGGCCCTTGAGGTCAACGCTGTATCCCAGCGCAATGAGCTTTCCCTTCAGGTCGCTGCCGGTCTGGGTGACTTCAAGAATGCTCTTGTGCAACTCGCCGTTATGCAGCGCCGGACCAGTGGCCGCCCAGCGGCCGGTCAGGCTCTGCGCGTTCGATGGAGCCGCCAGCAGCGCCAAGCCTAGAATGAACGCCGCGCCCACGACCACGACCATGAGCTTTGCATTTGCAATCTGAATCTTCCGCATCCTATTACCCTCTTCCTTCCGCAGCGCGATTCGTCGTGTCTGCACTGGAGATTGTAAACGATTGCGGCTGGGGCGCACTCGCCCTAGGGCCTGTTCACACTACCCCGGTGGGCGGCGACGGGAGTCAATTTTACTCAGTTCGAGGCGCGAGGAGCGCGCTGTAGCAGGCTACTGAAGCGACGAGCAACGATGAAATGGGGAAAATTGGCCCCGTCCCTTCGGGCTGCGGCGAAAATCGGGCCATACGTTGTTGTCGGCTTCGACTTTGGAACCACCAAAGCCTTCAGCCTCCGCCTAGTCTGGCCCGATTTTCGCCGGCAGCGCCACCCGCCGGGGTAGTGTGAACAGGCCCTAGATCACTGCGGATTTTTGCAGGTGAAGTTATGCCCATCCTGCGAGTCGCCGGAGCCGTTATAGGCGGCGTACTGCGGGTAGGGGCAGAGCGGGCGCGAACGTCCGGGAAAGGCAGCGCCGGTGGCCATAATCGACTGTGGCGCCTCGCCCTGCTCAACCCACTTCTCAAGAGAGGTCAGCGCATCGAACTGATCGGTGGCCGGTCCTCCGCCGCAGTGATTCATGCCGGGAACCAGGAAGAGCCGTGCCGTCGAGGCTGCCTTCTCCGGGCCTCCGTTGTCGCGTACCAGTTGACGATAGTAATCGATGATGTCGTCGGCCGAGAAGACCGGGTCGCTGAGTCCCTCGTAGATGAGCAGCTTGCCGCCGTGAGCGGCAAAGGTGGAAAGATTGGTATCGACGGCGTCGTTGATGCGCGCGGTTTGATCGGTCTCGCCGGCGGCGCGATCAAAGTCGAGGTTCATCACGGTCAGCCCGTCCACGTGCGGATACACAAAGTAATCGGTGAGCGCGCCGGCGCCCATCGTTGTGTTGATGGCATTGGGCTGCGCTGTCTGCGAGGTGCCGAGCTTCCACATCCGCCAGCCCATCTCGCCGAGGCCGGCGTCATAAGGCCAGCTTGAATACAGCGGATTGTCCATGGAATCGCGCGCGCCGCCGAATGACTTTTTGACCGCCTGCACCTGTTCGCGGCTGAGGCAGGAATCGGTCTTGGCGCCCGCGCAGGCGAGCTCGGCGGGATCGAATTTGCAGGCGGAGAAGTTGTTGATCTCGCCGTCCTTCAGTCCGTCGAGGGCATCGCATCTCTCAAGCACGGCATGGGCAATCAGCTTCAGGTCGGCATCCGAGAGCGAGCGGCTGAGGATGGGATGGCCCGCGGCATCTTTGGGTGCAATCGCCGAAAATACCTGCGTGTCCCAGGCCTCGGCGATGGCGGCATGCGTCAGGCGGAAGCCGGGATCGCCGGCAATGGCGCCGTCAAAGACAAGCGGCGTCCGCTGGATGGCCATCATGGCCTCGCGACCGCCATTCGAGCAGCCCACAAAGTAAGAGTGCGCCGGCTGCTTGCCATAGTAGGCGGCGATCAGTTGCCGCGCCACCAGCGCCGTCTCCGGCGTGGATTCAAAGGCGAAGTCGAGCCGCGCCTGCTGTTCGTGGCCGAAGGCGACATCCATTCCTTGGTGGCCGCCGTCGTCGCTCACCACGGCGTAACCGCGCGCCAGCGCAGAGGGAGTGCCGCCGCCAGCCGATCCAATGGCCGGCGAGACTGAGCCGTCCAAGCCGCCTCCACCCTGGAAGTAAAATTTGCCGTTCCATTGAGCCGGCAGGCGCAGTTCAAAGCGAATGCCGTAGTGTTTTCCGTCCAGGCCGGTGCGGTCACGGATGACGCCTGTCACCTTGCAGAAGGCGGGCAGCGGTCCGGTTTGCGGACCCGGAAAGCCAGCGGGGCCGGAGGGCTTGCTGCTGGCGGCCACCGCCTCCGCACTCTTGATCGCCGTATCCACGATGACCACATTCTTCAGGGCAGAGCACTCCTGTGCCCCAGCGATCTTCGAAGCAGCGCCGCAGGCCAGAATGCAGGCCCCCAAACCCACCAACCAAAGCTTCATGCGCATTCCGAATCCACCTTTCTTTCGTTGCCGGCAAGAAAGCAATCACCGATGACGCGCACCTTGCCACAGGCCCTGGCCATGAGACGGGCCAAATCCGGGTAAAGTCGCAATTTGAACGCGGCACAACGTCAAACATGGACGGAACTTCCGCGCTGCCTTTCGCGCCCGTGTGCCAACATTTACTTGGCCACGCGCATCACCGGGAAGTAGCCGGTGCGGGTGCGGACGGTGAGCTTGCCCTGGCCCTTGGCTTTGGCGGCGACCTGCACACTGCGGAAGCCCGCATCGGTGGTTGGCTTGGTGGAGTGGTAGCCCAGCGTGTACTGGTTGCGGATCTCGCGCGCCACTTCGGCGGCGATCTGGTCGATCTCCTCGATATTTTTTGGAAAAAAGGCCGCGCCGCCGGTCTCGGTGGAGAGCATCTCCAGCGCCTGGCGAGCGTGGCGCGCCTCGGAGCGGCTCGTCTCGTCGCCAAATAACAGACCAATGGAGTAGATGACCGGGCCGGAGAGCTGCTGAACGCGGCGGATGGTCTGCTCCAGGTGGATGGTCGAGGCATTGTCTTCGCCGTCGGTGATGAGAATGAGCACCTGCTTGGGGTGCTTGGCGTCGGCCACCAGCTTGTCGGCCGAGGCCATCACCGCATCGTAGAGCGCCGTGCCGCCGCGCGCCTCGATGTGGCTCAGCCCGGCGCTCAGCTTGTTCACGTCCGAGGTGAAATCCTGATCGATGAAGGCTTCGTCGCTGAAGTTGACCACGAAGGTCTCGTCCTGGGGGTTGGAGGCCTGAATCAGGTCGAGGGCGCTCTTGTTCACCGAGGGGCGCTTGCGGCCCATGGAGCCGGAGTTGTCCACCACCAGCGCAATGGAGACAGGCAGGTCAGTGTGCTGGAAGCTGATGAGCTTCTGCCGGACGCCGTCTTCGGAGACCTCGAAGTCTTCCTTCTTCAGATCGGGAACCAGGCGGTTGTGGCTGTCGAGCACCGTGCAGTTGAGCACCACCTCATCGACCTCGGTGTGCAAAACGTAGCCCTCGCCCTCTTTAGTGAGAATTGGGGGCGCTGGCCGCTCGTCCTGCGGCGCGCGCACCGGGTCGCGGTCTACCGTGAGGGGCGGGGTCGCCGCTGGTTGCGCAGGCAATCCGAGTGCCGCTCCGGCAACGAGAAGCGCGAGCAGAACGGTAGGGCGGAGGCGTATGGAAAGGGGTGCTAGCATGGCGGCGAGTCAAGACGAGTCCTCCCCTTCACTTTACGCCACTGGAGGCGCGCAAGTCATCGCGCGCCCTACGCAGCTAGTCGCTCTTGCCGTTGTCCGAGCCAACGTTGGCAGGCAGGTCGAGCGCCACCAGGGAGTAGCGGGTCTTGCCGTCCTTGGGATACTCAAAGCCCACGATGTGCTGGTGGCGCTTGGAGCCGGCCTTCAGCTCCAAATTCCCCCCGCCAAAGTGATATTCGCCCTGGTCGATATGCACATGGTCGTGTTTTCCATCGTCGAGGCAGTCCAGCCCCTCGGCCGTCACCGTCGGCTTACCCACCGGCGTTTTGTCCTGGCAGGTAATCACGTCGCCATAGCGGCCCAGTGCCTTCTTGTAAAAAGCGGCTACCTCGTCCTGGGAATCGGAGCTTTCATAGGAGACCACCTTCACCTTCAACTGCCAGGGGCCAAAGCCCAGTTGCACGTCGGCGGAGTTGTGGTCGCCATCGCCCTTCACCGCCTGCGCGCCGGGGTAGACCGGCAGACCCAGATCAACAGCTGTGGTTCGATCGGTATTCACATGAATGCCGCCAAAGGGCGTCTCCACCTGGACCTTTTTATCCTCGCCGTTAGCGCCCTTGTCCACCTGAACCCTGCAACCGGCCAATCCGGCCGCCAGAGCCACGCCCAGCGCCAAAGTCATCGCTCCCTGAATCGTATTTCGCATGGGGTCAATCGCCCTCCAGAATCGTTATACGCCGCGATGGAGAGAAATGTTCCTGGGAATCCGCGTGGCTGAAACGCCCCGTGCCCGTCCTTGCTGTCATCCTGAGCGAAGTTTGTCGCGTTTGTTGCGACAAACGAAGTCGAAGGACCTGCATTTCGCTTTCTGCGAAAATGGCTGCTTTGTGTCAGGGCATGACTTCAGTCGTGCCGCAAAAGTCACAAAAGCAATCCGGGCTTCAGCCCCTGCGGAAATGATTCAACAATTTACATTCCCTCAGCGGTTAAACCGAATCCGCATTGGACGTTCTTTCGGCACGACTAAAGTCGTGCCCTGACACTGTCCTCTGTTCTCTGTTCCCTATTCCCTGTTCCCTGTTCCCTGTTTACTTCGCCCCTCCCTTCGGGTAATCCACGCGAATCGTCAGAATCTCGTAGGGATGAATCGGCGCCTTGACGACATCGCCCACCGCGGCCAGCGGCGCGCCCTCCGGCGCTTCCATCAGGTTGGTCACGGTTGCGCCCGTCGCTCCCGGCGGCACGTGGAACTCGGCGGTCGTCTCCTTGCCCGCCCACTCATAGACCCGGAAGATCAGGCCATTCGCGTCCTCGGCCTTCTTCACCGCGGTCAGCACCACGTTCTCCGGCGCTACCGAGGCAAAGGAGTGCTGGGCGGGCAGCGAACCCGTGTGCGCCGTGGTGACGACGGCCGTGAGCGGATAGTTGTACTCGTAGCCCTTGCGCACGGTGAGCGCCTCCTTCCACGTTCCCGCGTGGGGATAGAGCGCGTAGTGGAAGTGCTGATGGCCCATGTCGGCGTCTGGGTCGGGCCACTTGGCCGAGCGCAGCAGCGTCAGCCGCAGAACATTGCCCGCCGCGTCGTAGCCGTACTTGGTCTGGTTCAGCACGCTCAGCCCATGCTTGCCGTCGCCAAGGTCGGCCCAGCGCATCGCCGGAACCTCGAACTGGGCTTTTTCCCAGCTATTGTTGCGCGTGGTGGGCCGGTCGATGGTTCCGTAAGGAATCTCGTAAGTTGCAAACGGCCCCGAAGCCGCCAGCGGAAAGGCCGCCTTGAGCAAAACGTGCGACTCGTGCCAGTCGATGTCTGTGTCGATGTCGATGATGTCGCCTTGCAGGCTGATTGTTTGAACAAATTTTGAGTTCTGCCAGTGGCGAGTGATGCGAATTCCGGGCCTCGGAGTCTTGTTCCTGACCAATTCAACTGAGTCGGCCTTGGCGAGCACGGTCGGCTTTACGTCCAGCGTTCCTGGATCGATATTCCAAGCATCATAGTCTTTCGGGGTATCTTTAAATGCATCGAGTTCGTTTCCACAGGCACCTGGAGCTAGAGTCTCAAAACTGTCTTGCTCAAGCCTCGTGATGCAACCGGAGGTCTTGTCGACGACTACCCGCATTCTTCCGTCTCTCAACTCCAAGAAGTTACCCGAACCGCTTGCTGAACTCCCTAACACGGCGTCAAGCTTGCCCGTCACAATTCTGACCACTTTATAACCCAGCGGAGGAACGTCGGACACATTGAATGTAACTTGCGCCACTCCGGTCTTCTCATCGAGAGATGAATTGATGGGAAAGCGTGGCTTACCATTCGCATCGGCTGCGAACAACTGCGTGGAACCCACATCGGGAAGTTGCAACTGAACGCTTACATCTCCCGAACGTTTCCATCCGAGCGGGTTATACACAATGATCGGAATCGTCTTTGCTTCCTTACTCTGCGTATTGATCCTTTCCGCCACTGCACTTAGCGCCCCCGCATCAATCTCATTGGTCGACCAGCGCACCACGTCGTAGTCTTTCTGCGCGTCCTTGTAGATGACGCCGATGCCGGAGCCGGCAGCCAGGTCGTGGAACTGGTTGAAGAGAACCTTCTTCCAATCTTCTGTCAGTTCTTTCGCCGGATACTCGCGGCCATCCAGCCACGCAAGCGACGCCCACTTTTCGGCGTTGAGCACCTGCTCTTCGCTCTCGCGCATATTGCGCTTGTGGTTGGCCTGGGTGGTCATCACGCCGCGATGGTACTCAAAATACAGCTCGCTCTTCCAGGTGGGAATGTTGACCTTGCCCGCAACCGCCGCGGGCGACGTATAGCCCTTGGCGATGGACTGGTAATCCCAGAGCGGGCTGTCGGGGGCAATCTGTTTTTCGATGGACGAGAAGAAGGACTGCGCCGTGCCGAACTGATAGTTGGGCGTGATATGCCCCGGCGCCGCCCAGTGGAAGCCCTGATCGAGGACGGTGCGCGTGGGTCCGCCGCCGTGGTCGCCGATGCCGTAGAGATCCATCATTTCGGTCATGCCGGTGGCGCGCTGGCGGGCGGCGACAAGATCGTCGCTCAGGCGCACCGGGCTGAGGTCCTGGTTGCCGTAGTCGTGGGGGAAGTAGGCCAGCACTTTGGAGCCGTCGGGCGATTGCCACCAGAAGAGCTTGAAGGGGAGCTGGTTGGTGTCGTTCCAGGTCATCTTCTGGGTGACAAAGTAGTCGATGCCGCTCTTTTTGTAGATCTGCGGCAATTGCCACGTGTAGCCAAAGGAGTCGGGATTCCAGCCAATGCGCACGTCAACGCCGTAGGCCTGCTTGTACCAGCGCTTGCCGACGAGAATCTGGCGGACGAGAGACTCGCCGTCGGGCATATTCAGGTCCGGCTCGACCCACATTCCGCCGACGATCTCCCAGCGGCCCTCCTTAATGCGCCGGGCGATCTCGGCGTTGAGGTCGGGATACTTCTCGGCGAGCCACTCGTTGTAAGCGGCGGCGGATTGGGTGAAGGTGTAATCGGGGTACTCGTACATCAGTTGCAGCGCGGTGCCGAAGGTGCGTTTGACCACATCGACGGTTTCGGTGGAGGGCCAGAGCCATGCCGCGTCGATGTGGGAGTTGCCGGTGAGATGGAATGTGGCCTGCTGCAGGAGCGGCTTCAGGGCTTCGAGCTTGGCGTGGGCGGCCTTGAGGCTGGCGTCAAACTTCGCCTGGTCGTGGGCATCGAGCGCTGCCAGATCGACGGCGTGAATGGCGGCGTCGAGCGTGGCCAGCGCAGCGGAGTCTCCCGGCGCGAGCGAGGGAATCAGCCGCTGGGCGGAGAGGAATTCAAGGCGCAGGTCTTCGGGGTTGGGGCGCGAGGCGGGGATCTCGACGCCCAGCGTGGCGCCGTCAAAGCTCTTGGTGTCCACCGTGTGCAGCAGCTTGACGGCCACCGTTACTTTGTCGCCGGGCTTGACCTGATCGAGCAGGACGATAGGCTCCAGGTCGTCGCCCATAGCCACGCGGCGGCCGTTGAAGTAGAGAATCTGGGGCATGGGTCCGTTGGCGCCGGCGTGGAACTGGAACCAGATGCGCGCGCCGGTCAGGTCGTAGCCGTTCAGCGTGGGAGGAATCTCGTAGCTCTGGCGAAACCAGACCGCTTCGTTGGGCGCTTTGCCGCCGCGGGCGATGGGTTGCCAGGAGCTTTCGTCCAGATTGACGGCCTCGCCGTGAGCCAGGTCGCCGGCGTGCAGCTTCCAACCGCCATCGGGCAGCTTGGCGAGGCTGGCGAGCCGGTCGAGAATGGTGTGGCTGTCGGCGGGCGGCTGGGCGGTGGCGTGGACGCCAAAGAGCGTGGCGGCGGCCAGTACGGCCAGAGAGGCAAGACGAACAAGACGCGGTTTCAGAACAAAGTTCACCATCGAAAAATCCCCCTGGATATGGTAAGTCATGAGCGTTGCATTTGGCTCGCCGGAGATTGTGGATTGGTGTATTTTGCAGCGTATATGTAGAGTGCGGCGTGGACCGGGAGGTACACGCGACAGCCGGCCAGGAGGCCAGCGCTACCGACGCGCTGAACGCAGCAATTCGGGGATAGCAACCGGCGAGTCAGACTGCTCTTCAGCAGAGCAGAATGGTTGCGAGCGAGCCGGCTTTGAGGCTAGGTGCGTCTTCCGGTACAACCAGAAAGCAGTTGGAGCAGGCCAGGGCTACCAGATCGCCGGAGCCGTGCGTGGGAATAGGAGCAACCTGCGGCGGCTCTTCAGCGAGCGTGTTGAAGTTGCAGAAGGCGGGCAGAAAGCGAGTGAGGCCCGGCTTGCCCCGGTGGTCAACGAGTGCGGCCAGCCGAGCAAGGGCGAAGCGCGGCTGCGACTCCCGGTTGCCGGCGAGGGCGGCCAGCAGGGGCGCGGCGAAGAGCAGGAAGGCGACGGTTGAGGCGACGGGATTGCCGGGAAGAGCGAGGACGGGCAGCGTGTGCAAGCACGCGCCGCGTGGCAGTTCTGCGAAGACGGTTGGCTTGCCGGGCTGAATGGCTACGCCGGTGAAGTGAAAGCGTGCACCCTTGCGGGCCAGGGCGGCTTCGACAAGGTCGAATTTGCCCTCCGAGACGCCGCCGGAGAGGACGAGCAGGTCGGCATCGGCAGACGGAGCGAGGGCGGCATCGAGAGCAGCTTCAAGAACCTGCGCTTTGTCGGCGGCGGTGGGCAAGAGCCAGGCTTCGCCTCCCGACGCAGCCACCAGAGCAGCCAGCATGGGCGCGTTGGAGTTGCGAATCTGTCCCGGAGCTGGCAAAGAGTCGATGGGAGCCAGTTCGTCGCCGGTGGTGAGAATGGCCACGCGAGGCCGGTGAAAAACCTCCAGAGCGGTGTAGCCGCAGGAGGCGGCAAGGGCAATCTGGCAGGCGTGAAGTGCGCTGCCGGCGGGAAGCAATTCTTCTGCCGCGCCGGCCTGCGCACCCTGGAGCACGATATTCTCTCCCGGCTTGAGGTTGCGGCGCGCGAGCAGCCGGATCTTACCGGCATCCGCGCCATCGAGCTTTTCAACATGATCGAAGCTGGCCACGGCGTCGGCGCCGGTGGGAATCGGCGCTCCGTTCATGATCTCCCAGACTGTACCGGGCAGCAGAGGGCCAGAGGGAGGGTCGCCGGCGCGGGCAGCACCAGCAACGGCCAGCGGCGTGTGCGTGGCGGCTTCGGCGGCGCGGCAGGCGTAGCCGTCGCGCGTGGATCGGGTGAAGGGTGGCTGATCGCGATCAGCGAGGAGCGGCAGGGCGAGGACGCGGCCGGAGGCCTGACCGAGTTGCACGCATTCCGCAGCGTGCCGAAGCTGCCTCAACTGTGCGGCATAAGCGGCCACCAGCGCGGCTGCCTGGGCATAGCTGAGAGATGCCGTATTGGGCGATGCGGAGCGCATGGAATGAATTGTAGAGGGTTTGGGAACGAACGCGATTGCTGTAGACAAAAAACGAAGGGCGCTCCCGGAATCCGAAAGCGCCCTGGATGGAATAACCCGGGAGTCAGCTTACTTCTTCTTGCTCTTGGTGCCAAAGGAAGAGCTGTGGGTCTGCACTGCCTCGGCGAGAATGCCCTTCACGTCTGCGGCGTAGCGACCGGTGGGAGCCAGTTCCAGGTACTTCTCATACGCCTCCTCACAGCCGGGAGGCAGAATCATCTTCCCCGTCTTGGTATCGATCTCGGCCTTCTGAATGAGTCCCTGGCCTTTGATGTAGTAGGGGAAGGCCTGCGTAGGATCGATCTTGATAGCCTTATCAGCAGCCACAACCTGGGCATCCGCGTTTCCCATCTGCGAGAAGATCACCGATTCATTCGTCAGGTACAGACTCGCCGACTCAGGATTAGCCGCGGCGGCAGTATCATAGGCTTCTACCGCCTCGGGAACTTTGCCTGCGCGCGCATATATTTCGCCCAGTCCCGCGTTGGCCTGGCCAAGAATCGAAGGCTCGGGCTTCTTGGGCGGCTTTACCGCAGATTCCAATGTAATCGCTTTCTTGTAGGTTGCGGCCGCGTCGTCATACTTCTGCAAGCCGAGTTGCGCCAACCCCAAGTAAATCCACAGAGCGGAAACATCCTGCCGAACCTGCGTGTCCTTGAGCATGATGGTTTCGACATCGGTAAACTTTGCCGTCTTGATCTCCGCTACCTTCGCGGCGAGTTCCGACCTGGTTGGGCTCGCGCCAAGTTCTTTCAATGCAGCATCTTGAGCACCGTCCGCATCCTTAATGTCCTGGACAACCATCTTGATGTCGGCGTTGAGGGCTTTGACGACCGCATTGGACTTCATCGCGTCGGCGTTTTTCGCCTTCAATTCCTCTAGTTCCTTTTTTTCCGCCGGACTCAGCTTATTGATGAATTCCTTGCGGGTCATGTCGAAGTCCAACTGGAGATCACGGTCGAGCGAAATTTTCACATCTTCGAAGGAGTCGGTGATCTTGCCGACCGCTACATCCGCCTCGCGGTAGATCGCCATATAGGTTCCCGGATTCGCCTGGCCTGCGTAGTCGCCGGTGGCTGTCACCTGGAAGGCAAACTTGGCCGTTTGACCATTATCGGTGGAGAGGCTCACCGTTCCGGCGTTGGCGGGAATCCCTGTCATCATCGTGATGTGGCCGTGGATCTTCCCCATGGGTTTCGAGGGCGCCTGCGCAAGCGCGGGCAAGAGGGCAAAGGTGAGCAGGCCTAACCAAAGTGCAAGATTGCGTTTCATCTTCTTCTCCTTGGGAGCGGCGCGAGCCAGAGGGCGCGCGATCTCAATAAAGTCATATTCTGCCAGTCCGCGATCGGGCTATTCTCCAGCGCGCGGCCCCTTGTAAGCGAATGTGAGGCGGGCGCGCAACAACCATGAAAACAAAGACAGTCCCAGCGGCAGATTTCATCCGAAAAAACCGGAGAGCCGCGTGGTGAAAACTGCCTCTGCTCGCAGCAACCAAGTTAAACCCAATCGGCAGCTCAGCACAAGTGCAGGTCAGAAAGCCGGTCTGCCAACGGTTAAAAAAACGCTGGCAGAGGCCACCGTATTCTTCGCGTTATGTTAGCCCAACCATTGCACGGCAGGGTGTGGCCTGTGTCACACATTAGAATCGAAGGATGGAAATCACGATTCGCCCCGCGACCCGCGCCGATATTCCGCAGATTATGGCCTACATTCGCGCCCTGGCGGCCTATGAACGCGCGCCGGAGGCTGTGATCGCCACCGAAGAGAGCCTGGAGCGGGATGGATTTGGCGCTCACCCATATTATTTCTGCCTGATGGCCGAGTTTAACGGCAAAACGGTTGGTTATGCGCTGTCCTTTTTTAATTATTCGACCTGGGTGGGGCCGGGAATCTACCTGGAAGACCTCTTTGTTGAGCCGGCGCTGCGCGGGCTGGGAATCGGCAGGGCGCTGCTGCAACGGGTGGCGGCCATCGCGGTGGAACGCGGCTGCAAGCGGCTGCAATGGGCGGTGCTGGACTGGAATACGACGGCTATCGACTTTTACAAGGCGATGGGCGGCGAGTTTCTGGACGAGTGGCGCACGGTGCGCATGAGCGGCGCGGCGCTGGAGAGGCTGGCCACTTGCGGTGGGGCCAGAGTATCAAGAGAGTCAGGGAATACAGCAACGGATGGTCTGCAATGACGAGGATTCGAGTCATCGGCGGCGGACTGGCAGGCTCGGAGGCTGCGTTGACGGCAGCGCGGCTGGGCTGCGAGGTTGAGCTTTACGAGATGCGGGCGATGGTGGAAGGCAAGCCGCGGTTGACCCCGGCCCACCAGACTACCGAGTTTGGCGAGCTGGTCTGCTCCAACTCGCTGAAGAGCGAGTCGCCCAACACCGCCCCCTGGCTGCTGAAGCAGGAGATGCGGCGCGCCGGGTCCGCTCTTTTGCGTATCGCCGATGCCTGCGCTGTGCCGGCGGGCCATGCGCTGGCCGTCGATCGCGTCGAGTTTTCGCGGCTGGTCACCGAGGCCATCGCCGCCGAGCCGAGGATTCGCGTCCATCGCGAAGAGGTGACGCAGCTGGAAGCAGGCGAAGACGCGTTGACGATTCTGGCGACGGGGCCGCTCACCTCCGAGGCCTTGAGCGAGGAGATTGAGCGCGTTACCGGCAGCGGCCATCTGGCTTTTTACGACTCCATCTCGCCCATCGTCGAGGCGGATTCGATCAACATGGAGCGCGTCTACATGGCCGCTCGCTGGGAGAAAGGCACGGCCGATTACATCAACTGCCCGATGGATCGCGCCGAGTTTGATCGCTTTCTGGACGCGCTGCTGGCCGCTGAGGCTGCCGAAACCAAAGAGTGGGAGGGCGCAGATTACTTCGAGGGTTGTTTGCCCATTGAGGTGCTCGCCCGCCGCGGCCGCGACACGCTGCGCTTTGGCCCGATGAAGCCGGTGGGCCTGCGCGACCCGCGTACCGGGCGCACGCCCTGGGCTGTGGTGCAGTTGCGCAAGGAGAATCTGCGCTCTGACAGCTACAATCTCGTCGGCTTTCAAAACCATCTGAAATTCGGCGAGCAGGCGCGCGTTCTGCGCTTGATTCCCGGCCTGGAAGACGCCCGCTTTCTGCGCTTTGGCCAGATTCATCGCAACACCTACATCTGCGCGCCGGTTTTGCTCGATGAGACGCTGCGCCTCAAGAAGGAGCCGAGGATACTTTTCGCGGGGCAGCTCTCCGGCATCGAAGGCTACACGGAATCGATCGCCACCGGACTGCTCGCGGGCCTCTACGCAGCCAAGCTGGCGCGCGGCCAGCAGCCCACACCCGCGCCGCGCGCCTGCGCCTTTGGCTCGCTGGTGCATTACATCACGCACGCCGATCCCAAGCACTTTCAACCCGCCAACATCACCTTTGACCTGCTGGAGCCGCTGGAGGAAGAACTGCGCAAAAAGATTCGCGACAAGAAGGAGCGCCACCGGCTGCAATGCGAGCGCTCGCTGGCGGCCTTCGATGCCTGGTGGGCGGCGCTGCTACCATGAACGCATGAACGAGACCCCTGCTGGCGGACGCCGCGTTGCCTTCTTCGGAGGCAGCTTTGACCCGCCCCACCTGGGCCACCTGGCTGTGGCGCGGGCGGCACGGGAGGCGCTTAACCTCGACACCGTGCTCTTTGCTCCGGTGGGCGCGCAGCCGCTCAAGCCGCGGGGTTCGACAGTCTCCTTTGTTCACCGGCTGGCGATGACCCGGCTGGCGATTGCCGGCGAGCCAGGCTTTGCCGTCTCGCTGGCCGATGCGCCCAAGCCGTCGGGCGCGCCCAACTACACGCTGGAGACGCTGCTCGCCCTACGAGCGGAGCTGCCGCCAGAGAGCGCGCTGTTTTGCCTGATGGGCGCCGACTCGTTTGCCGGCTTTCGGCGCTGGCATCGCGCCGCGGAGATTCCCTTTGTGGCGCCGTTGATTGTTGCCGCGCGGCCGGGCCAGCCGCTGGACTTGCAGGCCTCGCTGCCGGAAGGGCTGGAGATTGTCTTACAGCCTCATTTGGGCGCGAAGACGGCGGAGATCGAGCTGCAAAGGTTGATTCTTCGCAATGCAGAAGGCGCGTTAACGCCGCTCTATCTGCTTCCCAGTCTTGAGTTTCCGATCAGCGCGTCGGAGATTCGAGGACAACTGCGAATGGGTGAGCGGGCGTGCGCGGCCACCGGAGGGCTGAGGGCTGAAGGCGCGATTCTGCCCGCCTCTGTGGCGAATTACATTTTTGTTCACAGTTTTTATCGTTGCCCCTAGCCAAGCCCCCCCCTTGTGGGTGTAGGATTGTTGATGTCAGATGAATTTCCATCTGACTACGCAAACAACTGCGCGGAAATGCGGTTGTTGGGGTTTTATGGACGCCAATTTATTCGGCTCTGCTCTCTCCCGCCACAAGCGATTCCATTCCTATTTCTATTGCAATGTTGTTGTCGAGTTTGACCCTCGGAGGCCCAAGCGCGCCCGGAATCTTTCCGGCCGCATGGATGAAATCTGATGGCAGATTTGGCAACTGCAGTGGAATCAATGCCTTCCAGCATGTCCCTGCTTGACCGCAAGTTGAAACAGCAGACGCCTAGCCGCGTGGGAACCATGGTGTTTCTGCTGGCTCTGGCGGGCGGCCTCTGCTACATCGCGGTGCACGTTACCCGTGACCTTGATACCGTCACGATAACCAGCGTATGGCCTTATTTATTGCTGGCGCTGGCCTTGCTGATTGCGCTTGGCTTCGAGTTCGTCAACGGCTTCCATGACACCGCCAACGCAGTGGCCACGGTCATCTACACCCACTCGCTTGAGCCTAATGTCGCCGTCGTCTGGTCGGGCCTCTGCAATCTAGCCGGCGTACTCCTCTCCTCCGGCACGGTGGCCTTTGCGGTTATCACGCTGCTGCCAGTCGAGTTGATACTTCAAGTCAGTTCCGGCGCCGGCTTCGCCATGGTTTTTGCCCTCCTGATCGCCGCCATTCTCTGGAATCTGAGCACCTGGTGGTTCGGGCTGCCGGCCTCCAGTTCGCACACCATGGTCGGCTCAATCATCGGCGTGGGCATCGCCAACCAACTGATGCACGCCCACACCGGAACCTCAGGCGTGGACTGGGAGCAGGCCTCCAAGGTACTCAAGGCGCTGCTCATCTCGCCGCTCGTCGGCTTTATCTGTGCTGGACTGCTGTTGTACATCTCCAAGCAACTGATCAAGTACCCATCTCTCTATGAGGCTCCCAAAGACCAGCAGCCGCCGCCGTGGCCGATTCGCGCACTCATGGTGCTCACCTGCACCGGGGTCAGCTTCTTCCACGGCTCCAATGACGGACAAAAGGGCATGGGCCTGATCATGCTGATCCTCATCGGCACCGTTCCCACCGCTTATGCACTGAATCACGCCGTCACTGCCAGCGACATTCAGCAATTCATCACAGCCTCTGATCAGGCCGGGCTGATTCTCGATCGGCACGTCGATCAGAACGGCATTCTTGGCGAGGATGCCCGCGACGAGGTCACTGACTACATCCGCACCAAGCAACTGCAGCCGGACACAATTCTCGCGCTGCGAGAGCTGGTCGAGGACGTGAGCCACGAGGTTGCCCTCTACAAGGTCTTCAAGTCGGTTCCGGCGCCGGATCAAGCTAACGTCCGCAACGACATGTACGTGGCCGGCGAAGCTATCCGCCTGATGCAAAAGAGCAAGGTCCCTGCCTTCACGCCCGCTGAAAACGCCGTCCTGGCAAATTACAAGAGCACGGTAGACAAGTCGACACGCTTCATCCCCGACTGGGTCAAGGTAGCTGTAGCCCTGGCTCTCGGCCTGGGCACCATGATCGGCTGGAAGCGCGTCGTGGTTACGGTGGGCGAAAAGATCGGCAAGGAGCACCTGACTTACGCACAGGGCGCCAGCGCCGGCCTGGTGGCCATGTGCACCATCTTTGCTGCTGACAGATTCGGACTGCCGGTCTCGACGACCCACATTCTCAGCTCCGGTGTAGCCGGAACCATGAGCGCCAATGGCAGCGGGCTGCGCTGGTCGACTGTTCGCAATATCGCCGCCGGCTGGGTCTTTACGTTGCCGGCCGCCGCGCTGCTCTCTGGCTCACTTTACTGGCTCTTCCGCGCGATCTCCTGAGAGCCAACCATCGCCAGCGGCTGGCTGCGATCGGTATGCAGGGTGGGCACGGCGGCCAGAAGGCTGCGCGTGTAGGCGTTCGAGGGCGCGGTCAGCAGGCGTGCGCAGGGGCCGGTTTCTACAATCTCACCAGCGCGCATCACCGCAACCCGGCTGGCAATCTGGCCCACTACCGCCAAATCGTGCGAGATGAAGAGCATGGCAAGGCCGTGCTGCCGCTGCAACTCGCGCAGCAACTCCAGCACCTGCGCCTGCACGGTCACATCCAGCGCGGTGGTAGGCTCATCGGCAATCAGCAGCCGCGGACGGTTGATCAGCGCCAGGGCAATCAGGATTCTCTGCCGCTGCCCGCCGGAAAACTGATGGGGGTAATCGCCGTAGCGGCGGGCGGCATCGGGAATCGAGACCGACTCCAGCGCGGCAATGGCGCGGCGCTTCGACTCGCGGCCCGTCCAGGAGGGAGAATGGGCTTCGGCGGATTCGGCCACCTGGCGGCCAATCGTCATCACCGGATTGAGCGCCGTCATCGGCTCCTGGAAGATCATGGCAATCTGCTGGCCCCGCAGCCGTCGCAAGGTTTCGGGCGCCAGGCGCAAAAGGTCGGTGGGGGCTGTAGCGTCGGCTGCGGCGCTTCGCCAGAGAATCTGCCCCGCAACCTGCGCCGCCGGCCCCAGCAGCCCCAGAATCGCCAGCGCGGTCACGCTCTTTCCTGATCCAGACTCACCCACCAGCCCTAGCACCTCGCCCTCATCGATGCTCAGATGGACGCCGCGCACCGCCTCTCGAGCGCCAAAGCGAATCTGCAAGTTGTGAATATCCAGCAGCGGAGCCATGAAGCCATCCTAGCGCATTATTCCTCTTTGCATAGAGAGCGGCGTGGACCGGGAGGTCGGCGCTACCAATTTACGGATAAGCTCTTAAATATTCCTAACCTCAAACAAGAAGTCCGAAGCGGCAGGGTGGGGCGCCTCTGTTTGCGGGCCAAAGTGTTCAGTTTCTTCTCATATGTTGCGCAAATAGTTGCGCAACAGTAATTGAGGCGTCTGTAAAATGAACATTTACAAACATTTCATTTGGCTATGAAATTGCATAACTATTGTCAATACCCAAGACGCTGGATTTTGGTAATCGGCGTAGATATTACTTCCACGTCGCGATTTTTGCCAGATGACCAGCTTTCGCCTTGCGGTCCAAGAGACATGGTTGCAAAGCCGGCTGTGCAAAGCGTTTTTCTTTTTCCCTAGGGGCTGAATCGCGTTGGAAGTACATTCTTTATCTCATTGCGTTGAAAAGGGCCGCTTATGACGGAAAAGAAGCAATTTGCAGACGACCGGCGGGAGAGGCCGCGCTTTGGGATAGCCGCTCCCCTGACGGTGATTGTGGGAATGCGCGAGATTCCCGGCTTTACACGGGACTTGAACAACCAGGGAGTCTATTTTTATCTTGACCTGGCCGAGAGCGCGCAAATAAGCGGCGATTTTGATTTTCTGGTCGAATTGCCGCCGGAGATTACGCTTTCGACCTGTTGCATGATCCGCGGGCAGGGCCGGGTGGTTCGCACAGACAAGCATACAGCGAGCCAATTGACGGGCATCGCCGCCGCGATTCTCCATTATTCGATGTACCGGGAGGATGAGGCGGTAGCGTAAGGCCTGTGAACACTACCTCAGGCCCTAGAGCTTGCGCATGCCGAGGACGCGATGATCGGCGAGCCAGCTCTTGAGCACATAGACGAGGCGGTTATTACTGTCAGGGTCGGTGGGCAGCAGGAAGAAGCCCGGATCGACAAGATAGCGGATAGAGTTGTAGACAATCCCCTCCATGACTTCTCCGTCGAGGAACTGCAAGCGCATCCAAATGCCATGCACGATGGGGGCGCGTGAGTGGAAGTTGAGAATCTCGTGCTTCGAGTCGCCGTCGAAGCTGTTGACATAAAAGACGGCTTTAATATCTTTGGCGGGGATCTCCTCGGTTTGATTGGTTTCGAGCAGACGGACGCGGAAGCTCTCTGGCGAGCTGTGGGGAGCGTGGCTCAACAACTCTTCCATGGTGCTGTAAACAGGTGAGTCGAGAAACCCTTTGATGGTTCTGGATCCGAACTGAATCACCACCATCTCAGATCGGGGCAGTTCAGGGCTTTCTGTGGTTTTGGTCATTCCTTCTCTCTCGAACTGGGATTGAACGACTTTTGCGGTGGAACGATCTTGTACTGCTTGATCTTATATAACAGAGCCTTGTAGCTGATTTGCAGATCGCTAGCCGCCGCCTTCCGGTTCCATCCGGTAGCCTCCAATGATTTTGCGATGGCCGCGGACTCCGCTCCATCCTTGAGGTTCTTGACCAGGTGCTTGAGGCTGCCGTTGCCGCCAGAGTCCTCCGCCTCAGGCGCGGTGGTCTCGGCAAGTTGCAACGGCGTCAGTTCGTCGATGATAGCCTGTTCGTCGCCAAGGATGATGTATCGCTTGATGGTGTTCTCCAATTCACGCAGATTGCCTGGCCACGAATGGCTATTGAGCGCTTGCAGCAGAGCGGGAGAGATGGGCAGGGGCGGGCGCTCGTATTTTGCGGCTACCTTGCGCATGAAGTGCTGCGCCAGGATGGGAATCTCTTCCAGGCGCTCGCGCAGCGGAGGCATCTTCAAGGTAAAGCCATTGAGGCGATAGTAAAGGTCTTCGCGGAAGGTCTTCTTCGCAATAGCCGCCTTGATGTCGATGTTGGTAGCGGCGATGACGCGGACATCGACCTTGACGCTGGAGCGGCTGCCGAGCCGCGAAAAGCTGCCGTCCTGAAGAACCTGCAGCAGTTTGGCCTGCAAGACGGCGGGCATTTCGCCGATCTCATCCAGGAAGATGGTGCCGTTGTTGCAAATTTCAAACTTGCCGGGCTTGGACTTGACCGCGCCGGTAAAGGCCCCTTGCTCATAGCCAAAAAGTTCACTCTCCAGCAGATCGGCGGGCATGGCGGCGCAATTCACCTTCATGAAGCCGCGCTGGCTGCGGGACGACATTTTGTGGATGAACAGGGTTGCGACTTCCTTGCCAGTGCCGCTCTCTCCCAGGATGAGCACCGGAATGTCAGCGTGCGCCACCAGCCTGCACTGGGATTCTATCTCCCTCATGCGCTGGCTGGCCCGGACAAAGGAGGTGTTCTCGTCGAGCTGGATTTCCCTGCTCTCATCGTCTCCAATCGGCTGCTTGGCGGTGTCATTGAGGTACTGCTGCACCGCCAGGTCGATGTCGGCTTTTCTGAATGGCTTGAGGAGCACGTCGGTGGCGCCCATGCGCGCAGCCGCTACCACCTCCTTCAACTCGGCTGAGCAGGCCAACAGAATGATGGGGAGCGACGGATGAGAGGCGCGCAGCTCGGTCAGCAGGCGAAAGGCGCTCGCTCCGGAGAAGTCTTCGTCGATGTGCCAGTCCATCAGGAGCAGGTCTGGCGCGGCAGATTCGCTGAGGCTGCCGAGCAGCTCCGCAGCCTCGGTAAACAAACTCAGGCTAAAGCGGTCAGAGAGAATGCGGCGCAGGTAGTTCAGGATTGCAGGATCCGGGTCAAGAGCAGCGATGCGGGGAGTGCGCTTGATCTTCGTCTTCAAATTCGCTCCTGATGAACTCTTCGCCATCGCAGATTCCAAAGTTCGCGTAAACAAATCACGGGAGATGAAGAGCCTGGCCGCATGAGCAGGACTCAGTTTCAGGACGATCCTTGCCAGGAAAACAGAGGAGAGCAGAGTGATCTCCGCCGACCCAAGGGGGATGCAAGGTAGATGTTGCCAGACCTCATAGTACCATTGAAAAGTGGTAATTCATTCGCCACAATGTGCAATTATTTACACATAATGACGCGTAATTCATGGTTTGCACGATGCAAATGTGCGTTTGATTACCGTTTCGACACAAACGAAATTACGAGTGTGAGTAATAAAAGTTACCAATGAATCACTTGAGTTTGGCTGGCAAGTTGCTATCAGTAAGAATGAATCGTCTTCAGTAGTGGATATACCATGCCCCTGGCGCGCGTAACTGAAACAGCCAATTTTCGCGACTTGCCCCCGATGGAGGCGATTTTCGGGAAATCCCCCCTTATGGCGGCGGTGCGCGAGAAGCTGGAACGGGTTGCCGAAACGACCGTTCCGGTGCTGTTGCAGGGCGAGAGCGGCACGGGCAAGGAGATCTTCGCCAAATTGCTGCATATCTACTCGAATCGCTCCAAGGCAAACTGGATCAAGGTTGCCTGCCCTGCGATTCCCCACTCGCTGATCGAGTCGGAGCTCTTCGGCTATGAAAAGGGCGCCTTCACCGGGGCGTATGCCACCAAGCGCGGCCGGGTGGAACTGGCGCACATGGGAACCCTGTTCCTGGATGAGATCGGGGATCTGGATCTGTCTGTGCAGGCCAAGTTGCTGCAGATGCTGCAAGACGGCAGCTTCATGCGGGTTGGAGGACAGGAGTCGAGGAAGGTGAACACGCGGCTAGTGAGCGCGGCCAGCGAAGACCTGCGGCACAAGGCCGAGGATGGCAGCTTCCGGCGGGACTTCTTCTTCCGCATCAACGCCGTGACCATCGAGTTACCGCCGCTGCGCGACCGGGCCGTTGATCTGCCGATGCTGACCGACTACTTTCTTGATCTGTACTCGAAGACCTTTCGCCGCCGCCCAAAGCCGCTTTCGCGCGAGGGTATGCGCCAGATGAGGCAGTACCACTGGCCCGGTAACATACGGCAACTGGAAAACATGATTCGCAGTTACATTCTTATCGGCAGCGAAGAGGCGCTGCTCTCGGAGATGGCCCCGTCTGCTCCGGCGACTCCGGCCCGGGTGAGCAGCGGGATTGATTTGACCAATCCTGTCTCGCTGAAAGAGATCACCAAAACAGCTACACAGGAGCTGGAGCGGCAGATCATTCTGAAAGTGCTGGAGTCCAACGGCTGGAGCCGCCGCAAGACTGCCAAATGGCTGAACATCAGCTATAGATCGCTGCTCTATAAGCTGCAAGAGGCGCAGATCAACGAGGCTCCGTTGCCATCCTCCAAACATTAGATTCGGCTTCGATAACTCCGCTGGCCGCTAACGCTAAGGGTGCGCGGATAGGAGAGAATCGAAGACCTCGCGCAGCTCGGCGGCGACGTCCTCCCAGCTACGTCTTCCGCGCGCAGCTATGGCATTGGCGTTCCAGCCTTTGTCGAGGACCGATGCGAGGGCTTGCGCCAGTGCGCGTGCATCGCGCGGAGGCACCAGCCGTCCACATTCATCGTTCAGTATCTCGGGAATGCCGCCGACATTCGTGGCGACAACAGGCCGTCCGCAGGAGAGCGCCTCGAGCACTACGTTGGGTAATCCTTCCATATAACTCGGCAAAGTAACGATATTCGATGCGGCCATCCATAGGGCGACCTCATCGAAGGCGCAGGCGGGCATAGCGTGAACATAACTGGCCGCGTTGTTGGCTTGAATGGCGCTCTCGATGAGCGGCCTGTCCGGTCCTTCGCCAATCAGATACGTATGCAGGTTTGGGCGCTTGGAGCGCAATGAAACGGCAGCTTCGACCAGTTCGCGCAGGCCTTTCTTCCTGTCGATGCGGCCGATGTAAACAATTACTTCAGCCGATAAGTCGAGTTCTAACTTGCGGCGCGCATCAAGACGGTCACCGGGATGAAAGACGGCGAGATCGCATCCGTTGTGGATGGCGCGCGTTGTCTCCGCCGATGCGCCCATCGCAATTGCTTTCGCGCGTAAATCATGACTGACTGTTATCAGATAATCGGCTTTGCGCAAGACCGCTCGCGTGTGCATGGCAGTTACAAAACCTCCGATACGATTGATGTCGGAGCCGATGCCTTCGGCAACCAGCGGGACTCCAAGAGTCTTGCTGATCCGCAGCGCGGCATATCCATCGGGATAAAGAAAATAACTGAAGATAAGATCGGGGGCAAAGGCGCGCACGGCAGGCAACAGAGCGCGGGCGGCCATCCATCCATTAAAGGGGCGCGAGAGCAGGGGCAGCGCGCAATAGTCGAAGTAGCTCGCGCTTACATCGGGCGGGCTATAGGAGGCGTCAAGCTGTTGATAACTCCGGCTGCGCAGCTTGAACAGCGAAGGATAGCGCGCATGGGGATAGAAGACGCGCACCTCGGCCTCGCGCACAAGCACGCGCAAAGTCTGATAGGCCGAGCGGCCCTGCCAGGGTTCGGCGGAGCTGGGAAAATAGCCGGTGATCACCGCAATTCTGAGCATAACTATTCTCCGCTTTCCGCGGATTGAACGGCCAGTGTGTGCAAATCGCGCGTGCGCTGCACACCGGCGATGGTATAAAGCAGGCGCGCATAACGCTGCGCAAGAACCTTGCGTTCGTACTGCGCGATCTTTTCCGAATCAGGATTAAACTCCTTTGCAAGGGAGCCGGCGCGGGCGGCGGCGGCGATAAAAAGACGGCGAATGCCTTCGACATCGCGGCTATCCACCCACCAACCGGCGCGTAACTCATCCATCAAGCGTTGTACTTCGCCACCCGCATGAACAGTGGCGAGAATAGGCTTTCCTGCGCCGAGGTAGTCGTAGAACTTGGCCGAGACGTTGAGCGGGTCGTGAGTGACAAGCAGAGCATAATCGGTTTCACTCATCGCCGCCAGAGCTTCCTTCTGTGGAAGATATCCATGTAACTCGACCATATCTCCCAGCTGCAGAAGCGCTTCGCGAAAGCGCGGCTCCTCAATGCGGCCGATAAAGCGAAGAATGAATCGGGACTTCACTTCGCTGGGCAGCGATTGCAGGGCCTGCACCAGCGAAGTAGGCTCGGTTGAACCATAAATGGTTCCTACATAAGTGACCACGATCTTCTTGCCAGCACGTGTAATCTCCGCGGGTTCCGAGCGTGGCAATTGCGAGGCATCAAAACCATTGGGGATCAGATGAAACTTATCATCTGGCTGCAGCGGGTAGCGGGCGCGTATCTCGCGCCGCGCGGCCTCTGTAACTGCTACAATTGCGGTGGCATTCGCCACGGCGCTTGCCTCGGCGTTGTGTGCAATGCGGTGCGCGCGCTCGCTGCGGCTGAAGCTGACCAGATCGATGGTAGTGGAAAGCCATTCATCGCGGAAGTCGACCACAATCGGAAGGCGTGGAAACTCGTTGCGGAGAATCTCGACTAACAGAACGCTGGAAAAAGGCGGCACGGTAATCAGCACAAGATCAATTGCTCTTTGCCGGATTATTCGGCGCGCGGCGCGAGCCGCCACTCCAAGCCACATCACCTGCACGTCAGGCAAAAAAACTTCCTGTAGCGCCCAATTGAAGAAACTGCGGCGGCCGGACGTACCGCCGGAAGACTTGACAGAGGGGGTATTGGCTCCAGTAATTAGCCTCCTTATTCCTTTTTTGATGCGGAAGGGAAGGTCGAACGCAATAGTGCGGCGGATGTTGACTGCGGAGGGAATCTTATTGAGCAGCGCTTTGTCCGTGCCCACTGCGGAGGCGTTGCGAGCGGTAATCACATCCAATTGAATGCCCTCAGCGGGAAGGTGGTGCGCAAGGCTTGTAGCGCGCATCACTCCAACACCGCCGGCAGGCGGAAACGTGTAAGTGATTAGTAATACTTTGAGAGGCCTCATAGGATAACTCCTCCGCGAGATGGTGCCGGAAATCCAAGGGATTTGCTCTCTTGCATAAGCGTGTCAGCAGCCTGATACATCTGCCAGGCAGTGGCCCAATGGAGCTCGATGCCTCTTCGGATTGCTTCTTCAGCGAGCCATGCGAAGAGGTTGCCGAGGCCGCCGCTGAGCAGCGGCTCGCGATTTCTCTCTGTCGCGCCGTGGGTGTAAAGTTTCAGAAAGATATCCTCGCCGATGGCGGGAGCCAGATCGAACCACTGGCGCACACGCGAGGGCGTTGGCAGGTCATATCCGGCAATCTCGCCGGTTTCAACGCGCGGCAGCAACCGTCCTGCGAAGCGCACACCCACCGGTCCGGTAATCATCAGCAAGTCACCGCGTCTTCCTCCTCCAACGGTAGCTTCGACGCCGCTATCAAATGACTTCGGACGATTGCCGGAATTGTCTATACACCAATAAATCTGATTTACAACGCGTCCCTGGGTCGCAGAGGGAAGAGAGGGCATGGTGAAATCAGCGTAACAGCCTAGATCGCGCAGCAGGGCAATCTCGCCGTTGAGTCCGCAGCACTTGCCATCCGGGCGAGAGTTATCCAGCGCCCAATTGCCGTGGATGAAACCGAAGACGGTCCGTCCATCCCGCTGGCGAAGCAGGCCGTGGTCCTCGGTCAGACGGCGGCAGTAATCACTCACTTTCCGGATGAAACCTTCACGCGTTTCGTTGTCGTGGTGAAGGTGAACTTCCACATCGCCGATGCCCAAACGCACGATCTCTGCTATGCCATCGAGCAGATCGCGCCGATACTCCTCTTGCGGATAGAAGAAGCTGTATTGCGGAGGCTGGCCGGCGGCGTCTCGCGGAGCGTCGCCGGCAATGCGCGGCCACCTGTCGCGCCACTGCGCAACGCAGCCAAGCGCGGCTTCGACAGATGCGCCTCTGCCCAGCGGCTCGTAGTGATCGGTAATGGCAACCCAGACGCGCTTCGGCTTGGTGGGACGCAGAAACTTTCGCAGGCGGTCTCTCAGATACGGCGCCAGCCAGATTTCCGCATGTCTAGGAAGCTTCATGGAATTGACTTTCCCCTATGCGCGTTGACGCCTTGGGCGGATGCGCAGCGAACAAACCAATCATATTCAAGTATCGTTCATCCTTGCTGTCCAAAACAGAAGATCGCTCTTTCCGTCTGGCAGCGAAGACGATTTAGCCCCTCAGAGGCAGCAATTTGATTGCTTCTCCATTCGCTCTGCCGCCGCCGCCAGCCGCAGCATGATCGAGCGTGCGTGATGCGCCCGTCAGCCCAGCGTATTGAAAAACAGCAAGCGCCTCCGCATGGGATGCATACTTTTGATTTTATGTGGGTTAATTGGTGGACCTGGTCGGGATCGAACCTCCGAGCCGCCGGTGCCTCGTGGAAGGTCATCTCCCTGGAACTGAGCATCGGTGTCGGCACGGCCTGCCGGGTTCTCAAGAGCCGTTCCAAAAACCTCTCGGAATTCGCCCTCGCAAGTGCCTGATTCTGCTGCGCCTAAATCGGCTGCCTTAGCCGTTCCAAAGACAGGTATTTTTGGAAGGCGACAGCTAGGGGTTGTCTTCGACAACCATGACGTCAAACACGCACACTTCTTCTTCATCTGGACTCGGAACGCATGTACGTGTTCTCCCTCCCTAGCGACAAAGCCAAGAATGTTGTGAGGGCGGGGCTTATTACCAATATTTCTTGAAATAATCCGTGACGGCCATCACATAAAGGCTCAATTGAGCAGGCATACACTTCATACGATTTCCCGGCGGACCCCGTCGCGGTTATGAAATCCGCTCTCCCAATCCGCGACCTTAGCGGGAAATCTCATTACACTTTGATCGAAAAAGTCGCCGAGCCTTCGCAGAGTTGAGCAACTTATTCCAAGCCATTCAACCCCGGCCAATGAGGTTTAATGTCATGTTCACAACTTCGTCAGTGTTACGCCTGAGGGTACTGCTGGTGGCGGGACTCATCGCGGTGACGCCGTACTCGGCTCATCAGGCGGCGAATGCCCAAACCACCACTGTGAACGAATGGGCATGGATGGGCGGAAGCAACACGGGCTACGGCACTGCCCAGTACGGCACACTAGGAACGCCCGCTGCCGTAAACATCCCCGGTGACCGCTATTGCGCTTCGAGCTGGACCGACAGCAACGGCAATCTCTGGCTATTTGGGGGTCAAGGCGAAGATGCCGAAGGCAAATGGGGTTATCTCAACGACCTATGGGAGTTCAATCCCTCCACGAACGAATGGGCCTGGATGGGCGGAAGCAGCGCGGTGCCGCTGTCCTGTGGCAACTCGAACCCCTGTGGCCAGTCCGGCGAGTACGGCACGTTGGGAACGCTCGCTGCCGGAAACATTCCCGGAGGCCGCTGTTGCTTTTCGAGTTGGACCGACAGCAGCGGCCATATCTGGCTCTTTGGGGGGAATGGCTTCGATGCCAATGGCACTTTTACCTTTTATCTCAACGATCTTTGGGAGCTCTATCCTTCCACGAACGAATGGGCGTGGATGGGCGGAAGCAGCACGGTGCCATACAAGAACTACATCCAGCCCGGAGTGTACGGCGCCTTGGGTACGCCCGCTGCTGGGAACATCCCCGGAGGCCGCGGCGGCGCAGCGAGCTGGACCGACAGCAAAGGTAATTTCTGGCTCTTTGGGGGCGGCGGCGCTCCCAACGACCTTTGGGAGTTCAATCCTTCCCTTGGCGCGAACGGCGAATGGGCGTGGATGGGCGGAAGCAGCACGCTTCCCAGCAATGGCATTGAGCCCGGAGTGTATGGCACGTTGGGAACGCCTGCTGCCGGAAACTTCCCCGGAGGCCGCAACGGCGCGGCGAGCTGGACCGACAGCAGCGGCAATCTCTGGCTCTTTGGGGGCTATGGCGTTCCCAACGATCTGTGGAAATATCAACTGACCGCAACCAACCTCCGCAACAACGCCGACGGGAACCTATCAGGTGACGGTGGTCTTTAATGAAACTGTCTCCGGCGCGGCGGCTTCGTGGATTCTGCTTCCTATTCTTCTGCTTCCTCTGGTCTTTATGAGGAGAAGAATGGCGGCGCGGGGTATCTGGGTGACCGCTTGCATGGGGGTTGGTTCTGCTGGCTGGAGCGGCTCTTTGCACCGGTTGCGGCGGCGGTGGAGGCGGTGGGAATTCAGGCGGCGGCGGAGGAGGAGGAGGCGGGGGCGGTACGCAGACTCACCAGGTGACGAGTTCGAGCGTCGTCAGCATCACCGTTCAGTAGGAACGTCTCGATAAATAGAGCATAGGGACGGAAGGGCGCGTTCGCCATCGGAGAAACCTTTCCAGTGCAAACGGCTTGTGCAGACTCAGGTCCACCTGCTCATTTGCACTGGCAATATCGGGATGAATCTCGGGTTGGAGAATTCAGCCAAATTTCTGTATGCTATTGAAACGATTGGTGGACCTGATCGGGATCGAACCGATGACCTCTTCCATGCCATGATGTAATGCAAACCGCAAATTACAGACGGAACAGTAGTTACGAACCGGCATAACCGGCAAAAACGGCCCTCTGGGCGCTATTTGCGGGCAAAATGCGGGCAAAACTTCTACCAAGTGGCCATCGGGCTGGTCGTGTGGAATCAGCCCAACAATTTGGCAGATTCAATAAGCAGGCGAACCTCTACGCGCGAGTTCGCATGTGCGGTGCCGTTCGGTCCGCACCGCTTCCAGTAGCTTCCTGTCATTTGTCGCTTCAGTGCCAGATCAGGAATGGACAACAGGCAACGCAAGTTGGTCGATTGCTAGTCCGATAAATCGGTCATTAAACAGGCGTAGCTTGCGCTCGGCAGCAACTTGTCCTGCCGACCACTGTCGCAACCCCTCTCGTATCCCAGCAACGGTGGCTTCGCAATGCTCTTTTTCGATCAACCAATCGACCGTTGCCAACAGTTCCATGCCCAGAGGCGATT
>Ga0302319_10002604_pt1 | contig 38553 bp, 41 predicted proteins | sample Bog_T0_2_FD_203319 | JGI IMG/M metagenome (GOLD analysis project Ga0302319, IMG submission 203319) | Peat permafrost microbial communities from Stordalen Mire near Abisko, Sweden - Bog_T0_2 | ecosystem: Environmental > Terrestrial > Soil > Wetlands > Peat | place: Sweden: Abisko, Stordalen Mire... | reverse complement strand
CAATGAACAGGAACGGGCCTTTGGCCGGGGTCTCCGGTCGCCCCGAAGGGCTGGCGGTGGTCACCGGGGGAGCGGGTTTTAGTCGGGGTGAACGACTGGCATTTTGCGGCTGGACAGGTTTCGGTTGACGCAGTATGTATGTCTTCATGGTGTCTGTTTTCCTAATGTCGGTTGTCTGGGGCGTGAGTCCCACAATCTGTGGCTCGGCACCGTTTACGCGGTGCAACCCACGTTTAACTCGGAGAGCAGACACCTTATTCACTTTCATTGCCAGCCATACTGTCTAGGCTTCAATGCCTCACCACAAACTTTGCAATTCAACACCAAAAACTAAAACAAACTATGGGAGACGCATATCTCGACTTATTCACTGTTCCCGTCCATTATCTTGATGGCACACATGGTCAGGCGCGCGCAGAAGGTAATAACGCGACTTGGATGTGCCCTTGCGGCGATCCGCTTCCGATTATGGGACGCTGCTACTATGCATACGGCCATATTCCACATACCATTCACGCAGCCTGCGGACGGCGGTATCGCGTGTTTCCGAACGCTGATAAGCAGACCGATCATGTTGAGGAATACTGAATGAAGTTTAGCAAGTCGTCGGAGCCGACCGCCGTTGGCGCTGGGCGATTTAGGATTGCGGATTTAGGACAGAGTTCTAAAAGATGACGGTGGGTGATTTCACCATAAAACAGGAATATTAGCATAACAATTGACTGCGGTACAGAATCCGGTACAATAACTAAATGATTGGCCAATTCTTTACTCCGGAAATTGTTGCGGACTGCATGTATCGAGTGGCCGGCGTTCACAGTCGCCAACGGGTGATTGATCCGAGTTGCGGCGACGGCTCTTTTCTGAGAATTGTTCCGGACGGGCTTGAACTGCATGGCTGCGAAATTGATCCACAATATGCAGCGGTCGCGAAAAACTTGGTTCCGGCCAAAAGGTTCGTTGAAGCCGATGCTCTGACAGGTCTGGTGAACATATGGGGAACATTCGACTTGGCCATTGGCAATCCCCCCTTTAGCGCGCAAGCCAGTCTGGAAAAACGGACGGAGATTTTGCAGGGTTTTGATTTAGGTGCCGGACGGACCTCACAATGCCTTGAAGTCCTTTTTCTGGAATTATTTTTGAAATTGGCGAAGCCGAACGGACGGATTGCCATCATCCTACCGGATGGTCCACTGAGCAATAAACCGTTCCAATACGTTCGGGATTGGCTGCTGTGCCGCGCGCATGTGGAAGCCATCATCAGCCTGCCTCGGGGAATTTTCAGCCGAACGACGGCTAAAACGAATATTCTTATTGCCCAAAAACGCCCTGTTTCACCGCAGCCTTATCGTGATGCAACCCTTTTGCTGGAGTGCAAGGAATTGGGAGAATTGAAACCGCTGCGGCTGGGCGAGTGGGAAAAAATGGATCCACGCTGGAAAAAAATTGTGCTGGCGGCGGCGGAAGATTGGCGGCCGGAAGCGCAAAGTGATGAACGACGGGTGATGGGTGACAAAACCGTCCGGCTGGGCGACTTGTTCAAGTTGCGAACCGGCTACGCCTTATACGGCGAGAAGCGGCGGTTTTTGGAAAGCCCCGGCGACAAGCGGGTGCTGCTGATCCGCGCTAAGAACGTCGCGCCTGAAGGCGGGCTGCGATTGGATCGCAACTGCGCTTACATTCCCAGCGACGGTGAAATGTTTTGCGAACAATCGGTAGTGCGGCCCGGAGAAATCATATTCGTGCGCGTCGGTGCCGGTTGCTATGGCCGGACGGCTTTGATGCCGCCAGGATTGGAAGCGCAAGCCGACGATTGGATTCATGTGCTCACGCCGCTGGCGGACGTGGATGCCAACGGGTTGGTTGAGTGGTTCAACAGTGAAACGGGACGAACCGAGGTGCGCCGGCTGGCTAAAGGGGTGGGAACTTTGAGTGTTTCCAAGTCATCTCTGGCTGAGTTGAGAATACCAGCCAAGTTGTTAAAATCAAACAGGCTGGTTTTGGAAAGCGCTCCTATTGGGGTGAAGGCGCGGCGACAGCGGCGGAAACTGCAATTGTGCGCTTCTGCCACTTGAGTATCTGGGTCAAAAAAGTCTCGGTCGTGGTTGGGTCCAAAGATGACATGGCCTGACAGATTTCTTTCATGTGGGAATGCTTTGGCATTAGATCCCAATAATTGTGCTCTTGATTGTAACAACCGATAGTTCGATAACATTGAAGAAGATCCTTGGTGGAATTGGTCGGCCCTTTTCGTGATTTTAATATTTTACCTTCGCTGCCGCTTAGAAGAAGAGCCGGAGTAAATTGAGAAACATCCAATTCAACGGTGTTGAAACCCGCGTTTTCATCATAAAATCCGAACGGAATGTGTGTGCCACTATGCCGACCAATATCCGCAGATCCGAAAACGATTCTCATATCATCGCGGAGCTGGGTAGTTGTAGTCGGGGGCATATATCCACATTTGTTAACTGCGTCAATAAATGCCTGCTTTTGCAAATTGTTCTTATTTAATAGCTCGACGTCCTGCAGGAGAAGCAACACTGTTTTTAACTGGTTAAAGGTTGCGGACCAAATAGTAGCATCAACATTGAGTTGAGAACTGGGAACATCGAAGATAAAAGAGATATAGGTCTTACTCCATGCGCCATCACGGCTGAACTTCCAAAAAAACGGACGCGACACGGGCGTGGGCACTGGTATTGTTTCGTCTGACATAAATGTTAAGTTTTCAAATCAATTGAAGGTTCGGGCGGATGATTTGATGGGGTTGGGAAAAACATGTCCCCACAATTCCGGACAATCCTGCGGGGCTGGTTTGCGTCCGGCATATTTCCAGAAGGTCTGATACGGGAGTGAACATTGGATGCGCCGCTGTGTCTTGGAATCAATTTTCGGGTTAATTACCAGGGTGCTGGTGCCAACTGCCGGCTGCGTTTTCCATTGCTGGGCTTTGGCGCGAACGGTTGAATAATGCTCGCCCATGTTCTTTACCACGGCGTCAATCTGATGAATTTCCGCCAATGTCAACTGACCCCACATATTCTGCCAGTCGGCGGCGAGAAACGAGGCACAGCCGATGTCCACGATCCACTTTTCAGTTTTTGTCCGTTGTTCCCAGAAGCCTACGATCATCAAAAAGTCGTGGTCTATCTGGCGCTGCCGGAGGACGTCCCCCAAGCCAATGGGACTGCCCAATTTGGCGGTCTTGACCGAGACGGGCAGTTTCTGAAACTGAATTGGAACGGCATCATGGATATTGTGGTCAGGATGAACATCCCACTTTTGCATGTAGGTGCCGGCGTAGCCGGAAAAGAAATGGTCGCGAACCCATTTCTCGAAACTGAAACCGTGTGCTTGAACTTCAACCATTGGTGTTCCTCTTGTTATTTTATAGGTTTTGAGATGTCAGCTTGGAAAAACTTGAGCTGGCCTTTGCAGGGCATGAACGGCAGGCGATGGGCGTGGGCGAGCGTCCAGCCGTAGGGGCCTTGAAACCATTTGGAGCGGTGGCTTTTCACGCAATCGGTGATCTCCGCCATGCCGACGATGCCGCCGGTTTCAAAGGTGTCCGGCAAGTCGGCGACGTGGTATTTGCGTTTGATGTAGGCGAGCGCCTCCGGCGTCGTGTCGGATTTGCTCTGGCCGGCGTGAATGAGGACGGGGCCGCGCAACTTGGCAGCCCAAACCCGGTTTTCAACGTCCTTGTAGCCGTTGACGATGAGCCAGGCCCACGGCTGCCGGATGGAAATGGCCTTCAACTTTTTTACTCCCGGCGTCCAGTGGGCGGATTTGGTTTTATGCACCATGTTCTGGCTTGTTGTCATTTTCGTCGTTGTAAAACTCCCAATCTTCTTCCGGCTCTAGCAAGTCGGCATCGTTAAAATTTTCCAGCAACTCATATTTTTTAACCAGCGGCTTGAATTGTTCACTGCCGAGTGAGCTGGCGCAGTTGTAAAATAGAAATAACAACTCGTATTGGGACAGGGTTGCCCGCACTAGACTCGTGTATCGGCGGCGGCCAAGATACTCCTTTTCTGGATCCACATTCTTGAGCGCCTCGGCCTCGTTGACAAATTTTACCAAGTGGTAAAGGTTTCTGAAATAATGGCCGAACTCTGCTTGGTGAACTAGGTAATAAAATGCCAAGTATCTTTCCACGCTGGTTTTTGGGATGTTTTCATAGGTTTCCGTTCCGTCCATATCCCTAATTACCTTAATTCCCCACGGATTATTTTTGAATTCGCGATACCACCTTTTGAAACATTCCCGGCCGGTGGCTGCAACATCCGCGCCAGCCTTGTTCGGATCCACGTCGGTCATGCTCAAAACAAGTTGGTTGTGCAAATTGAGCATTTGAAAAAATGATGATTCAAAATTCTGACGCGCGATGCTGTCGGTTTGAATCTTAAATTGCTTGCGCTGTTCTGAAAACTGGATGGCTTGAATCAGGAAGGCCAGAAATACCACAAAGAATCCAGCCAACGCCCATAGCGAGCCGGTGCTGCCTTGAAGATAACTTCCCAAGCTTGCCATCTCGTTGAGCTTTCCGGCGTTGTTGCCGAGTGCCTCCGCGCCTTCCACCCATTTGCTGATGCCGAGGACTATGCAGACAACTGATCCGATTGCAGCCAAAAACAGAATAACAATGGTGATCTTTTCACCTTTGGCATCCCAAAACTTTTTGAGTTCTTCTAAATTTAGTTCGTCGTCCATATTAAACTGTTTTTCATCTCTTTGGCGTCATCGTGCATATGGTGGCGCTCATTATTTGTCCTTTCCCGTAACCCCGCGCACGATTTCCGTCACCTGATTCATTTGTGGCATCTCTGTGTCGGCTTTTAGATAGCCACTCGGTTGCGGTGCAAAAATAGCCTGAGTGGACTGCACCAGCACCGCGTTCCGTGTGCCGAGGTCGTCGGTGCTGTTCACGAAAGTCTTGAACGTTGTCAGTGCCGTCTGCCGATGCCGGTTCACAATCAGGTTGTGCATCATCGCCGAAAAGTTTCGGATGCAGAAAATCAGGGCGGTGGAAAGCAGCGTAACTGTGATCAATCGGGGAAACACCGTGCTGATCAACGCGAGGGTTGTTTCTGCCGGAGCCACATGCAGGTCTCGAACATACAGGTAAAGGCCCACCCCAACGACTAAAGCCAGACCACCCCAAGCCACCGATCCCGTCCTGTAGCCATCCGCTAATTCCTTGAAATGCACCGTCTGATTGGTTACGCCCGACTGCTGGCCCATTTTTTCAATGTTTTCTGCCAGCCGTTTTATGCGCTCCTGGTCTGCCATCATTGCCGCCTCGTGGTCGGATATTTGTTTTTGAAATTTTTCCTTGGAAGCATTTGCCTCATTCAAAACATTCGCCAGAGTTTGTTTGAAGGTGCCCGACCCCATATCCACGCTCTCAGCAAAACAAAGGTGTGGTGAAATATAATTATAGTTCTCCGCCCACCGCTGCTCAAAGTTGGTGATAAAATTGTTTCTTTCACCACTGGGGTTCCCGCTCCTGATCAGATTGAATGTCTGAATGCTGGTTAAAACATTTTTTAATTCATCCAATTTATTGTAACACGTCTGAATGACCGGCATTGGAATGCCTTTCCAAGTGCATTGAGCCATCCGTTTGGCGAAGGCTTGAAAGGCCAAGAAACTTTCCTGCAACACTTCAAAACTAGCATCTTTCCCAAGATCCTTCCGCGTCAGTTTTTCCACGTCCAAACTGGCGTATTCATTCGCCCGCAATCGTAGTTGCTCCGACAATTTTTCAGTGGGCGTCTGGTCTGCCATATTTTTCTTTGGTTTTGTTGCTACGGGATTACTAAATCAAAATCATTCATGCATCTGCCAGAGCCGCGTCCACCTGGGATTTCCAATCGCCATCCAACACCAGCCGGAAACGCATGGGGCCGGGCTGGGCGTCGAGGGTGAGTTCGCCCACGGGCACGCCATTGCCGCTGTGCTTTTCCAGCACTTCAAACAACTTCCGTTTGTATTCGGTGTCGTCGTTTTGCAGATGCAAGCCCTTGGTCTCGACCACGACGAGCCGCGTGGGTTTGCCTTTGGTTTCTTCCAAGGCGACGAGGAAATCCGGGAAGACGCGTTTTTTCTTCCAGCCATCGAGATACCAGTCGGCCTGGACGGCGATGCGGTGCCACCAGCGCACGGCTTTGACATCGTCAATGTAGAGCGCCACGTCTTTTTCCAGCCCGTTGAAATGCCGGCTCCAGATTTGCTCGAACATGGATTTCTCCACCGGCTGGCCATTGTTTTTGTGGGTGATCTGATTATCCGGCGGGATGGACACCTCGAAGGCCAGTTTCTCCACCAGTTCCCAACTCAGGCCATTGCCTTCGAGCCGAAAGGAAAGTCCGCCGCTGACGAGTAACTCGCAAAACACCCGCTCGGTATGCACATGAATTTCCGCCAGCAAATCGGCGCGCATGGTCTCGATGAGCCGGTAACGGCTGGCAAGCAATTGGTCTTCGGTGAAACCACGGGCACGTAACGCGGCGAGCGCCTCCCGCAAAATCCGGGCGGCCTGCCACGGACTGGGAATGACATCCGCCAGCAGTCGCACCAACGCCGGGAAATCCAGCTCCGGCTTGTCGCCGGATTCTTCCGCGCCGAGTGGTTTCTTTGGGTCGGGGCCGAGTTGGTCCACATCCACGGTGACGCGGGTGTGGGCCAGCGCGGAGGCATCGTCGGGTGAAAAAGTCGCGGCCTTGGTCCAGGTCAACGCATCCCACGGCACGGCGGGGAAAAGATCGCTCTCATAATCGAACAAACGCCAATCATCGCCTTCGCGAGCGAGGATGCGGGGCAGGAAAATCCGGCGGCGGAATTGCGGTCGGCGTTCGACTTCGACGGTGACGATGTTGGCATCCGTCGAGGTGGTGCCGGCGGCGCGCACGAGTTCGCCGAGATCGCCCATGCCTTCACTGGCGAGACCCTCGCGGACGTGGGCGACGGCGTCGGCGACATTTTGCCGGTGAACGAAAACATGGCATTCGTTCAGCGTGGCGCGGCTGGCGGGATAGAGTTCCGCGTTGGGCTGGCGCAGAATGCGCCCAACCATCTGGGTCAACGCCTTGTTGGCGGTGGTCTCGTCCAGCACGGCCAGCACATAGGCAAAGGGGCAATCCCAGCCTTCCTGCAAGGCCGCCTTGGTGATGATGAAACGCACCGGACAGGTTTCATCCATCAGGTCATGCACCGACAATTCATCCTCGGCGCTGCTTTTTTCCGCCACCTCGCCGTCCTTGGCACCCAGACGTTCGTGCAGGAATTTGCGCACATGATCGGCGTGAACCTTGCCGGCTTCGACCTGGTCTTTGCCGGTGCGCTCGACGCGAATGAGCAGGATGGGCCGCAAATAGCGCTGGGTCTCGTCCCGCTCGCGGTCGGCGAGTTTCTGCAATTCCGCCAGCTTGGCGTGCGCGGCGATGAGCGTGTCTTTCCAGTCGCCCTGACCGGCGTTGTGCAGGTTCAACGGCAGCTTGACCATTTCCTCTTTTTTCAGCGCCATGCCGGTGACACTGTGCAGCACATTGCTCTGCTGCTCCTTGGCGCTGTTAGGTGTGGCGGAGAGTTCGAGGATAAAACTGGGATTGAATTTCGCCAGGGTGGTGCGACGGTTCGGCGTGTAGGCGGTGTGGCCTTCGTCGAGGATCACTGTGGGGCGGGCCAGACAGAACACGTTGCCGAGACTTTGTTTGATGGTCGGCCCGCCGCCCCAGGCACCTTCGGCGAGGTCGAGCGTGCCGAGATTCGGCACCAGCTTCAACAACTCGCGCTGTGCTTCGAAATCATCTTCCGCCGGGAAAAAGCCGGGATAACGGCCGGTGTCCTGAAACATTTTCAAGACATCGGTGTCCTGACGCGCCGCCGCCGCCATCATCATCACGAAAACGCACAGATAATTTTCGACGTCGGCCTTGGTGAAGGCATCGCCGCGCCGGAGCAGTTTTACGCGCCCGCCGCTGGCGCGCTCCAGCGTCATGCGGTAGGGATGCTCGCGGTTGGCGAGATTTTTCCACGTCTGGGAATAAATCGCATCGCTCGGCACGATCCAGAGGACGAGGCCGTGAGTGCGGCGGTAGTAAAGGCGCTGGAGCTGCTCGATGCCGCGCGTGGCGAGATACGTTTTGCCCGCGCCCGTGGGCAGCCGGAGGCAGACATTCGGCACGGGCCGGCCAATACCATCCGACCGGTGCAACCACGGCGGGACGAAAAGATTACCGCTGGCATCCTTGGCCTTTGGCAGCACGCCGGCGGCTTTGAGTGATTCCCAAGTCTGGCCGCACCAATCCACGACGGGCGGTTCCATGCCATTCTGAATCGCCAGAGCGGCGAACCGTTCCGCCGCGTCGCGTTTGGCCACGAGGGTTTCGAGGTAGCTCGTGAACCGCTCGACCGTCTGTTCCTGGTATTCGAGGCGCTTCATTCAGACTGGACGCGGTGGAGGGCGTAGGGCAACTGGGCGAAATCCACGCGCAATTCCCGCAGCGAACGGTGCGAGATATATTTGGCGGCGGCGAAGACGAGAACCGATTTGCCGGGAGCCTCCTTTTGCCGCGCTGCGTCGAGCGCCTCGGCGTGGGTGCGGGTGAAGGCAGCGGCGGGACTGCGCAACCAGGCTTCATCTGGCTGGTAATGCAAATAGATGCGCCATACCGCCGTCTCGCCAATCAAGACCGGGCCATCGGCTGGCAATGGCTGCGGTTTGGATTTGGTTTTGCCTTTGGCTTTCGCGGGCGATTTCGTTGCCGCCGGTGCGGCGGTGGCGGGCAGCGTGTGGCCGGTGGCCGTAAAAAAGAGATAACGGGATAGCGAGGCGAAATTGGGCAGCGTGCCGGGTTTTTCGGCCAGCAGGCGGGCGAGATCCATTGGCTCGCCCAGTTCCACGTAGGCGAATGAGCCGCCAAGGCCGGGCATTTTTTTTGCAATCTGTTTCTGGCCGACGATGGTCAAAACGCCATCGGTGATTTTCTTTTCAATCTTGTCGTAATTGGCGCGCTCCAGGTTTTCAATGCCTTCGATGCGCTCGATGATTTCATTGCGTGCTTTATCTTTGCCGAAGGTGGTCCACGTGATTTTTTCCGGCGGATGCAATTCGGTTTCCTGCGTGCCGGTGTAGTCGTAGCCGTGGATAACGCGCCGGACGCGCTCGGCGGTGAGCGTGTCGGCGTAATCCTCCGTTTCACACAGGATGAATTTCCGATTACCGCCGTCTTTTTTATTCAATGCCAGAACTGCGTGGGCCGTGGTGCCGCTGCCGGCAAAGGAGTCGAGGACGACAGAATTTTTGTCAGTAGCAATTTCGAGAATGCGTTGAATCAGCCGCGAAGGCTTGGGAGTGATGGTTCCCTCTTCTCTTGTTTCAAACCCGACAATTTGTTTTACCTCTTTCTTTGATTCGTCTGTGTGCCCAACTTCTGTGTAAAACCAAAGTGTTTGAGGCACCCGGCCTTGCATCACTTCGGTGAGGAACTTTTTCACCTGTGGGACGCTGTTACCGTCCTTTCCCCACCAAATCCTTTTGTCTTTGTCCCAATCTCGAAATTTTGCTTCTGAAATTATCCAATAGCGTCCCTCCGGCGGACCGGTTAGAACCCGACCACCAGGACAAGTAATTGGATAAACCCCAGCGCTGTATGGATTGCGAGCTGAAAGATCCCCGGTTTTCCACGCACCTCGTGGATCGTTGTCGGGGTTCTTGTATGCGGCATCCTGCTCGTCTGTGCGTGCAAGAAGTTCCGGCTTCCAACTTGGACGATGTTTTGCGTAAACCACAATAAAATCGTGGTCTTCGGAAAAATAACTTGCTGTGTTTTTTGGAGAATAATTCTTTTGCCAGATTATTGTAGCAACGAAATTATCTTCACCGAACACCTCGTCCATCACTGCCCTTAGCCGGTGAACTTCATTGTCGTCAATGGAGACGAAAATGGCACCGTCTTCGGCGAGCAGATCTTTAAGGAGATGGAGTCGGGGCCACATCATGCAGAGCCATTTGTCATGGCGCTGGAGGTCTTCGCGCTCGACAGGGTTAGCGGATTTTTTTAGCCACTCGCGCATCAACGGACTGTTTACCTTGTCGTTGTAGCACCAGCCCTCGGTGCCGGTGTTGTAGGGAGGATCAATGTAGATACAGTCCACTTTGCCGGCGTAGCGCGGGAGCAGCGCTTTGAGGGCTTCGAGGTTGTCGCCGTGGAGAATGAGATTGTCGTCGAGGTCTGGCGGTTTGCCCGGCGCGGGCGAGCTTTTCTCCGGCACCACGTTCAATTCGCGATACGGCACGCCGAGGTGGTGCGTGTAGATGAACGATTTACCTTTGAAATCCAGTGACGGCATGGCGGGGAAAGTAACAAACGAAAGGCGCGGGCGGAAAGCAGAAACAGATTTTGCGCCGAGATTGAAATTTTAGCCGGATTAAAAATGACAAAGCTTTGGCAAGGGATGGTTGGCGGGATTCTGGCTCATTTGATTGGATTTCCATATTCCCGACAGGCTCCTTGAGCAAAGCCCCGATGGCATGGCGGGCGGTTAAGCCGCCGCGACGGTCACAAATTTTAACGCGACTATGGGACATATAGAGCCAAACACTCTGGCGAAGACGCGCAAGTGGCAAGACGTGGTGGGCCTGATCGAAAAACGGGCTGACAACGCCGTGATCGCGGAGCGGACGCTGCACGCGGCGCAAGTGGCGTATGCCAAAGTGGCGGATGATGCGGGTTTTCGCGAAGCGGCGCATTTGATGGTGCAACTGGCGGTAGCCGGAACCAAGAAAGATCCCGTGGCGCATCTGGCAGCCGTAGGGATTCAACTGGGGGAAAGCGGGTCGCTGGCGGAATTATCGGCCGCCCTCTCGCAAGCCATCAGCCGGCGAATGTCCGGGAAAAACCAGCGCACGGATTGGGGTGAAATGGCGCGCGGCGCGCTGGTGACCGCCGTCACCCATTACATGGCGGCCGAAGGCGGGGCCTCGCTTTTTTCCAAGACGCATGACGATCTGGCCGCGACGCTGCGCAAATTAAAGAAGCCCGGTGAATTTGCCGTGCTGGGGCAAAAATTCATCGGCACGCTCACAAATAAATTCCTGAATTATTTCCTGACGAAAAAAATCGGCGGGCAAGTGGGTTTGGGGAAGCCCTTCGCCTCGCTGAACAACCTGGGCCAATTCAAGGCCGGCATGAACCTGCACTGCCAAGAGGCATCCACGATCACCAAAAGCTATTTTTCCGGGTGGCTGAAAAAACAGTTCCGGGAACACGGGACGGACGTCACGCGAGAATCGGCCGAGAAATTCATGTGGTGGGGAGTGGAAAAAATGCGAAAGGAGCTGGCGGCACGCGCCATTTAAGCCCATGGGACATGAGCGAATCATACTTTGCAGCGGGGCCAATCCCCCGGTCGTCGAAAATCGAGCGAAAGAGATTTTGAGGTTGAATCTCTGGAAGTCAAAAGACGGCATCAACGTGACGCTGCCCGTCAGCGACCTGGATAAAAAGTTCTGGCAGGACATCACCCCCACCTTTCTGGACCTGATTGAAATCGCCTCCTATGTCTATACTGCCGATCAAGCCGTGGGACGTGGCGGCAAGGAGGTGGAAACCTTTGGGGCCGGCTGGCGGCGGACGCTCATTTTCCACATCCCCGTCCGGGTGCCCGAATTATGGCAATCGCCGAAGGTCAAAGAAATCCTGACCGACACGGTGTCGTTTTTGTCGGATGATTATTACGAGTTTCACTTTTACCCGGCGCAAGGGGCACCGGAATACCAGCAATACCTCCATTTCACCAACGGGGCCGGCAAAAATTACCAGCCCAAGCAGGTCGTGTTGTATTCCGGCGGGCTGGATTCGCTGGCCGGGGCCATCACGGAAGCCTTGGACGAACAGAACCGGGTGGTGCTGGTCGGCCATCGGCCCACGCTAAAATTTGAAACCTTGCGGGAAGAAATCGCCCGGAAGCTGGCGAAACGGACCGGAGAACTGGCACCGCTTTATGTTCCGGTTCGGATTCACAAGGACAGCGAGATCGGGAAAGAATCAACGCAGCGGGTCCGGTCGTTTCTTTACGCCTCGCTGGCGGCAACGGTTGCCCAAATGGTCGGTCTGGATGGCATCCGGTTTTACGAGAACGGCGTGGTGAGCCTGAACCTGCCCACCTGCGAACAAATCATCGGTTCGCGCGCCACCCGGACGACGCATCCGAAAGTCCTGCGCGGTTTCCAGAATCTTTTTTCGGAAATCAGCGGGAAAAAATTCACCGTGGAAAATCCTTTCCGGTGGAAGACGAAGGGCGAAATCATCAAGGTGATAAAGGATCACGATTGCAGTGACATGATCAAACCCTCCCGGAGCTGCGCCAGCACCTGGGAAAGAACCAGTGAACTTACCCATTGCGGCATTTGCTCGCAATGTGTGGACCGCCGCGTCGCCATGATCGCAACGGAAATGGAAGAATTTGACCCAGTGGGGCAATACGAATTGGACATAGTCAAAGAATCTATCTTGGAGGAAAAAGCGCGAATCATGATGGTCTCCTATTTTGAACGCGCCAACGAGTTCAGAAGCATCAAGACCGCTGATCAACTGTTGGAAAAATACAGCGAGGTGGCCGACGCCCTGCCTTACGCGGATAAAAACCCGGACAGTGCGCTTGGTAAAATCCTGAGTCTGCATCAGCGCCATGCCGCCGAGGTGCGCCAGGCCGCCGTCAGTCTCCTGCAACGCCACGCCGACGATTTATTTGGACGCTCCCTGCCCGATGATTGTCTGGTGCGCATTCTCAACGACACCAATTCCGCGACAGTTTTGCCGGCGGTGGCAGCCTCGGAGAAAACCAATGGGGACGGCAAACCGGCCGACGATTCCAGCGGCGCACCGGCTACCAATGGCAAAATCCACCTGGGCCGCATGGCCTATCTGCCGGGGTTCAACGACGTTTGGCTGGACGGCGTATACATCAATATGGCGCGGTTTGAAAAGGCCCGGCTCGTTCTGCAATGCCTGGCTGACAACAAAGCTCACGACGTTGATTCGGCGATGCATCTCGTTGATGAAATTGACGTTTATGTGAGGAACAACAGCGAATTTCCAAAGCTCCGGACTGTCAAGATCGCGGATTACTTCAAGGGTGGTGGCGGCCAGCCTAAAAAAATTCGGGACGCGGTGATTCGGTCCGCCAGTAACGGCAAATACTATTGGTCGAAGGGATCAGCGTAGCTCCGGCCATCCTCCCCGTTCCTCTTTCTGCGTTTTAGCCCCATAAACATTGGCTAAAATGTAATCGCACATTCCTCCCTGTTCCCGTTTCGCATCGTTTCGGGCGCGGCTATTGTCGAGTCAGCAATAAGAAATTTATGCTGACAAAGACAAAACATCTTCGGCTCGCCGCGCTCCACATCGCGATGGTCGCCGTGCGTCTCCCCCTGCGGTTCGCCAGTTTCTGCACCTGGCATTTGGAGTCGTGGCGGTCACGGCTGCAAACAGCCATCAACACACTCTCTGCCGGTTGACTCCATGCCGATTACAGCGCCACCACGCAACCACACCAAAAAATTATGAGCAACAACGCACCAATCATCACCACCGGCCAGCCGCCGGCGTTACCCGAAGGTTTCATCGGCAAAAAAGAAGTCGCGCGGCGACTCAACAAGGGGATTCGCACGGTGGATTACTGGATGGAGCGCGGGATTTTGCCCTACTACAAAATCGGCCGCAGTGTCGAATTCAAGTGGTCCGAAGTCGAAACGCATTTGGCGCAGACGTGCCGCGTGGCGCGGGGCTTCCAGTCCTGATTCTGAATTTTCCTCCCAAACCTCAACAAACAACAACAGCAATAAACACAAAAAATTATGACACTCAAACTCCTCATCAACATGGCCGGCACGGTCGTCTTCATCTACGCACTGTGGCTCTCGCTGGTCGGTCTCACCTACATCGTGGCGGAACTGTTTATGGATTGGTTTTCCCAGTTCAAGCAGACGCGCAAAAACAAGGCGGCGAAAGACGGAAAGGCCGGCCAATGAAAAACTCGCGCGACAAGGGCAAGCGCGGCGAGCGCCAATGGCGCGATGAGCTCCGCGCCAACGGTTACGCCGCCCGGCGGGGTCAGCAGTTTTCTGGCAGCCCAGATTCGCCGGACGTGATTTGCGACGGACTGCCGTGGGCGCATTTCGAGGTCAAGTTCGTCGAGCATCTGAACGTTTCCGCCGCGATGGCTCAGGCTCGCCGCGATGCCGGCGGCAAAGCCGCTTTTGTGGCGCATCGCCGGAATCATCGTCCCTGGTTGATCTCGATGGATGCCGAGCGGTTTTATCGCCTGCTGCGCCGCGATCTGTCCGGTGAATGGGCTGTGCAAAAAACGGCGGAACATCCGCTGACAACCTGCGCGGAATTCGCCTGGCTGCGGTGTGGCGGGGTGCCCCCGCGGGCCAATATTCCCGAAGCCGTCCGACAAGCTGTCCGCGATGCCGGCAAGTGCGTGGCGGTGGTAGCCCATCAAGATCGTGATGGCCGGTGGCTGGTCACTATCACGGCGGAAACATTCTTCAAATTTCTTGGCGGCACGTTGCCGCCGGAGAACAAACCAACAGAGCAACAAGAGCAACAAAAGCAAAACGTATGAAAATCAAATCAAACAGCGGCAACTTCAAACCCTGTCCCGAATATACCGGGCCGGCGGTTCTCGTGGATGTGACGCCGCTCAAGACAGTGCAGACACAATTCGGACCGAAAGAAAAATTCCGGTTCGTTTTTGAAACCCGCGAGACGAAGGACGACGGCACGCCCTGGTGCGTGTGGTCGGCACCGTTCACGCCGTCGTATCACGAAAATTCGGCGCTGCGGCCGTTTCTTCGCAAGTGGATGGGGCGCGAATTGTCGCCGGCTGAAGTGGAGAAGTTCGACTTGGAGGAACTGATCGGTCGTCCCGCCCATATCACGGTCATCCACGAACACAGTGATGGCGAGGTTTACGCGAACATCGCGTTGATCACGCCGGACAAGTCGACGGAGCCGTTGAAGCCGTCCGGCAAGTTCGTGCGGATGAAAGACCGTCCGCCGAAGGACGGGGCTGGCGCGCAAGGCGGCGGTTATCGCCGCGCTGAACCGGCGGGCGACACGAGCGCCGATCTGGGCGCGACGAAAATCCACGTCGGCAAGTGCCGTGGTTTGGAAGTTCGTGACCTCTCACCGGAACAGGTCGGCGCGCTGGTGGCGAACTGGTTGCCGACGGCGAAGGCGAACGCCAAGCCGACGGCGGATGACAAGCGGCTCATTGCCGCGCTGGAATCATGGCAGGCCGCGCAAGCGGCGAAACCGGCGGACGACGATGTCCCCTACTGAGTGCGAGCCGCACTTGCCATCGGGCAATGAAACCAAAACAACCGCATGGAGGGGCACCTGTTGCCCCTCCATGCAAACCGAAAGAAATTTTATGCAGACCATTGTTTTTGACGTGGAAACCGGGCCTCTGGCGGAAAGCGAATTATCGGCGTTACTGCCACCGTTCGACCCGGCGGAAGTTAAAACGGGCAACCTGAAAGATCCCGCGAAGATTGCGGAGAAGATTGCCGAGGCCGAGGCGAGCCATCGCCGCGACTTTTTCGACAAGGCGGCGCTGGACCCGCTCACGGGCCGTGTCATCGCCATCGGCGTGATGGTTTATGACCACAAGGCTAGGGAATTGGGCAACTTGTCCCTTCGGAGAGGCGGAAAGTTTTCCATCATCGGGCACGATGAAGAGGCGCAAACGCTGTTTGAGTTCTGGGAACTGACGCGCGGCGAGATGGGCCGGAATAATCCGATGATCGGGTTCAATATTTTCAACTTTGATCTGCCGTTTCTTATCCGCCGGTCATGGAGGCATCGCGTGCCAGTGCCGTTCGGCCTGCGGCGCGGGCGGTATTGGGGCGACCAGTTGGTTGACCTGCGCGACGCCTGGCAGCTTGGCGACCGCCAAGCGCGCGGGAGTCTGGACACCATCGCGCGCCACCTCGGCGTGGGCGCGAAAAATGGCGAGGGCAAAGCTTTCGCGGAACTGTGGCAGAACGACCGCCCGAAGGCGGAAGGGTATCTGCGCAACGACATCGAACTCACCGCACAGGTTGCTTATGCACTCGGAATCACCATCTGAACCGCTGCTGCCGATGATGGCGGACGCGGATTACGAAAAGCTCGCTGCCGGCGTGCTGACGCCGGAAAATTTATTTCATGCGTCGGCAAAAAACGGGGGGAATGTTTTTCTCACCGGCGCGGGCGGCACGGGCAAAAGCACACAACTCCGCGAATTCATCGCGGAGTGTCCCCGCCGCGTCAGTGTCACCGCGCCGACTGGCGTGGCGGCGCTGAACGTGGGCGGCATGACGATTCACCGCTTCTGCGGGATGCTAATTGGTCCCGCTTCCGGCCAGTCGAACGAAGATTATTTCAATCAACTGCAACGCGATCCGCGTCCGTCCATCAAGGCGGGGTTCAATCGCGTGCGCCGCTGCGAGGTGCTGGTGATTGATGAAATCTCCATGCTGCCGGGGCGGCAATTCGAGTTCGTCGAATTTCTGTTCCGCCGGCTGCGGGGTCGCGACGTGCCGTTCGGCGGCTGTCAGGTCATCGCCACCGGCGATTTCCTGCAACTGCCGCCGGTGCGGAAATCCGAAACGGAGCGTTACGATTGGGCGTTTCAATCGCCCGCATGGGCGGCGGCAGAGTTCCGCACGTTCGTTCTCGAAAAAGTCCGGCGGCAGGATGATCCGGGTTTTGTCCGTGCGCTGGCCGACTTCCGTGTCGGTCGCGTGTGGGGCGACACGGCCCGCATTTTGCAAGCGCGGGTGCGCTCGAATCCGCCGTCGGCTATGACGCGGCTTTTTACTCACAACGTCCAAGTGGACAAGTGGAATCATTTCCAGCTTTCCGATCTGCCCGGCGACGAGACCGTTTTGGAGGCACAACAATCCGGGCCTGACCATCAGCGGGAATTTCTCACGAAAAATCTGCTCACGCCGCAAACGCTCCAGCTCAAGCCGGGGGCGCTGGTGATGTTCACCGTGAACAAGACCGAGCCGGGGTCGCAAAATCCGCTGTTCGTCAACGGGCAGTTGGGGACGGTGCTGGAGGTCACGCCGGGCGCGGTGCTGGTGAAGGCCAAGACCGGTGCCGAGATTTACGTCGAGCGTTTCACCTGGCGTTATGACCAGCAGGATGATGATTCGGCAACCTTCAGCCAGTTCCCGCTGCGGCTGGCGTGGGCGATGACGATTCACAAGGCGCAAGGGCTGACGCTCGACGCGGCGTTTCTGGACATCCGCGCCGCGCGTGAGCCGGGACAGGCGTATGTCGCCGTGTCGCGGGTGCGGTCGCTGGCGGGATTGAATTTCAAGGAGTGGTTCAAAGGCGTCCATGTGTCGCCGGAAGCCATCGAGTTTTACAAGGAGATGAATTGAATATGAAAATCAATTTTTGCGTGGTGCAAATGATGAGGCCGGATGGCGTGCTGCAACAAGCCCTCCTGGGATTTGGCGATGACGATACGGTGTGGATCGAGCCGCACGAGATTGGGATTGGCCCGGACAAAGCCGAAGCGCTGGCGCGGTATAAAGGCATCGCCATGATCAGTCATCCCGCAAGCCAGTGCGTGTTTGTGAACGCCTTCGCGGTGGCTGAAACCATCACCAACCCCGAACTGCGCAGCCGGTGGCTGACGCACACCACAAGCCTGATCAAGAAACACAAGGAACTCCGCTCGCAATATGAATCCACTCGAAACAATTGAACCGTTGCTCGGTGCCGATGCGTTCCTCGTGCCGTGCATTCACGGCACGAAAATGCCGGCGGTGACTTACACGCAACGGCCATTCGAGGCGACGCTGACGCCCGCCTACCGGCACGCCCTGGCGTCCGGTGAATTCAACATCGCCGTCTATCTCGGGCAAATGTCCGGCGGGCTTTGCGCGCTGGACTTTGACCAAGATGAAGACTTGGCGGCGTTCCTCGCCGTCAATCCGGTGCTGGCGGCGACGACGCGCTCGCGCGGCAGTCGCGGCGGCATGGTCTGGCTGCGCGTGGTCGGCGAGTTTCCCGCGAGTTGCACCACGAAACATTTTGAGTGGCGGGCGAACGGGCGGCTTTCAACGATCTACGGCCTCCATCCGAAGGGTATGGAATACACCGTGCTGGTGGCCGCGCCGCCGGTGGCGGTGGCGTTCGGTAAAATCCAGTGGCCGGATGGTTGGGAATTGCCCTGGGTCGGAGCCGCCGAGCGCGACGCCGTGGCGGCGCTGGCGAAGGAATACGGCCAGCCATTTTACACCAACAAAGACGGCAAGGTGAACGGCATCAATGAGCGCTATTGGGCCGCGCTATACGCCCGCGAAAATCGCGTGCTGTTCGACCCGGACGAAAAGAATTTCTACCGCTACACCGACGACACCGGCCTGTGGGAAATCATCACGCCGGAAAGCATCCGGGAAGTCATTTCCGGCCGCATTCTGGAAATCAGCCGGGAGTCTCAGCAATTCACGTTGGAAATCCAGATCACCAGCGCGCGGTTGAACGCGGTGGTTTCCACGCTCAAGGGCATCGTCGAGCGGCGCGATGCGTTCAAGGTGAAGCAGCGCTATATCCACGTCGCCAACGGCGTCATCCGCTTTGTGGAGGATGGCGATATTCAGTTCGGCGGATTTTCGGCGGAGGATTATTCCCGCAACCGGTCGCCGTTCGCCTTTGATGCCGCCGCCGAGTGTCCGCGCTTTCTCAACGAGCTGATTCATTCGGCGGTGACAGCGGACGACGCCGACTTGCTGCAACGCTGGGCCGGGCTGGCGCTGTTCGGTTACAACCTGCCGCAACGCTTCCTGATTCTGGACGGCACGCCGAACGGCGGGAAAGGGACTTTGGTTCGCATCATCCAGGCGCTGGTCGGCCTGACGAACAGCTACCAGCTCCGCACGGAATGTTTGCTGGAACGGTTTGAAACCTACCGGTATCGCGGCAAGACGCTGTTGATCGGGCCGGACGTGGCCGGCGATTTCCTGATGCAGCGCGGGGTGAGCATGTTGAAATCGCTGGTTGGCGGGGATCCGCTCTCCGGCGAAGGCAAGGGTTTGAACGGGGATTTTCCGATGTTCGGCACGTTCAACGTCATCATGTCGTGCAACTCGCGCCTCCGCGTCCGTTTGGATGGCGACACCGGAGCGTGGCGCCGCCGGCTGCTGATCGTCCGCTACCAGAATCCGCCGCCGGCAAAACGGATTCTGGACTTCGACCATCTGTTGCTGCGCGAGGAAGGCAGCGGGATTTTGCGCTGGGCGCTGGCCGGGTTCGTGAAGTTGCAGGCCGAGTTTGCCGAGACCGGCGACTTCATGCTGTCGGAAGGGCAACGTGAACGGGTGGATTCGTTGCTGGCCGAAAGCGACAGCCTCCGGCTGTTCGTGAAGGCGTCACTGGAACGGCATGAATTTGACAACGTCACCAGTTCTGAAATCAGCCAGGCATACGCCGAATTTTGCGCCGACAAGGGCTGGAACGCGCTGCCGTCGGCCATTGTTGAGCGGACATTGCCAGATTTGATGCTGGAAGCGTTTCACGTCACGAAATCGCATTCCATCGAGCGCGATGGAAAGAAAACCAACCGCGGCTGGCGGCAGGTGCGGCTGAAAGTGCCGTCAACATTTCAACTCGTGGAGGGCGAATGAGTCTCGACGTCGCCAAATTGGAAAAGGTTCGCGAGCTGGCCGGCGGCATGGTCCAGGCCCGGTGTCCAGCCTGCGCCGAAGGCGGCAATGACCGCTCCGGCGAACATCTGCGCATTTATCCCGACGGCAAATTCGGCTGCTGTGTCCATCCGAAGGATGGTGACCACCGCAAACGCATTTGGGCACTGGCCGGTGTCCGCAAGCCGGGGATTTTCAGTCTGCGGCTCAAGTCGCCGCCGGCCATGCCAGCGGCGACGTCGGTGAAGGCGGTTTTGACCGCCTTTGACCGTGGGACGCTTGGGACGGGTAAAAGCGAGTCCAAAACGGAGGGCAGCGGGCTTGGCGTCTTGGTGGAACCCGAAAAACCGAAATTTGGGACGCTTGGGACGGGTATAGTTGAGTTATGCGCGCGTGCGCGAGTAGATTCCACCACTGCTAATATAGATAGGCAGGATTTCCATGAGCAGCTAGAAGACTTGGCTTCCCCCGTCCCAAGCGTCCCAACTGCCGGGGTGCTTGAACCGCCGTCCGCCGCTGGTGAACGGCTACCGTTTTTGACCGCCGGTGGCGATCTGTCCATCCCGTTTGATTCGCCAGAGCGCTACCACTGGTGGCGCGGCGGTCAATCAGTCGCCGAAACATTGTTGGAAGTGAAAGAAAGGATGAAAAATGCCATTACCGTTTGAAAAACAGCCGCGCGAAAGCGCAAAAGCGTTCGCGGCGTTCAGTTTGTATCTGAGCCAGGGCGCGGAGCGTTCCACCGCAGCGGTGGCAAAGGAGTTAGCAAAGAGTGAACAGCTTGTGCGGCGCTGGTCGGCGAAATTCGGTTGGACTGACCGCGTGGCCGCACACGGCGCACACCTCGCCATCGTCGAGCGCGAAGCCATCGAAGCCGCCGCGCGCGGCAAGGCGGCGGAATGGGCCAGCCGGGAGCAAAAATTGCGCGAAACCGAGTGGGACATGCACGAAGCGGCCATCGCCGCCGCCAAGAAGGGTCTGGCGGCCTACATGGAGAAAGACAAGGTTTACGCCAACCTGTCCGACATCGCCCGGATGCTGGAAATCGCCAGCAAGCTCGGTCGGCTGGCGACAGGCCTCGGCGACGGAGACGGCCGTAAGGCCGACGATCTGCCGGCGATGCGCGTCGAGGTCACCGTCGCGCTGGAGAAAATTTACGGGGATCCGCTCCCTGGCGAAATTATTGACGTCGAGGCCGTGCCCGTCTTACCGGAGAAAACCACATGACACCCTGGGAACGATATTTTCTGATTGGCCGGCGCGCTGGTTGCCCGATGGACCAGATGGACCGGTTCCGGCAGGCCGATGTGATTTTTCAGCAGCGGCAACTTGCCGCCAGCGCCGCCGCCCGGATGTGCGACCGGGCCGATGGGCCGACGGCCATCGGCTACGGCGGCGCGCGTGGCGGCGGCAAGTCACACTGGCTGCTCGGGCAGATGGGCGTGGACGATTGCCAGCGCGTGCCGGGGCTGAAATGCCTGCTGCTGCGCAAGGTCGGCAAAGCCAACCTCGAACACTTCGAGGATTTGCGCCGGAAACTTTTCACCCGGCTGCCGCACGAGTTCTCGGCCTTTCGTGGCATCCTGACGTTCAAGAACGGTTCGCGGATTATCGCGGGACATTTCCAGGCAGAAAAAGATATTGATGCCTACCTCGGGCTGGAATACGACGTCATCGGCATCGAGGAGGCAACCACCCTGACGGCGCGGAAATACCAGGACATCACGACCTGCTGTCGCACGTCGAAAACGAACTGGCGACCGCGCATTTATTCGACCACGAATCCCGGCGGCGTCGGACATTCGTGGTATCGGAAACGTTTCATCGAGCCGTGGCAGCGGCACGCGGAAACCGAGACGCGATTCATCGCGGCCCGCGTGACGGACAACCGCTGGAACAATCCCGAATACATCCGCGTCCTGCAAAATCTCACCGGCTGGCAAAAGCGCGCCTGGCTGGACGGCGATTGGGATATTGCCGCCGGCCAATACTTCACCACTCTTCGGCGCGAAATCCATGTCATCCAAAATTTTGATGAGACTCGTGCCCGTGAGTTTTTTGTCGCCTTGGATTACGGTTTCGCCCACTACACCGTCGCGCTTTTGTGCTGCGTGGATGGCGACGGAAATATTTTCGTTGTGGACGAACACGCCGAACGGCTGTGGCTGCCGGAGCGTCACGCGGCGGCAATCAAGGCGATGCTGGGCAGGCACAAAATCGGCGACCGCAAATTAACCCTCGGGGATCTGAAACGAATTGTGGCCGGCGCCGATGTGTTTTCGCGCCAGAGCGACGGGACCACCATCGCCGCGCAGTATGCGAAGCATGGGATTTCGCTACGGTGTGCGAACACCGATCGCGTGAACGGCTGGGCGGAAATCCTGACGCGGTTCGGTGATGTCGAGGCCGGGATTCGGCCAACGCTTTTTATTCATTCACGCTGCGCCCGTCTCCTGGACACACTGGTTGCCCTCCAACACGATCCGAACAAACCCGAGGACGTTCTCAAGATTGATGCCGATGAGGACGGCATCGGCGGCGACGATTGCGCGGACGCGCTGCGGTATGCGGTCGCGACGAAGGCGCGGACCATCACGCAACGGAAATTGCGCGGATTTTAACACTAGAGGCCAACCCTGAACGCCTGTTGAAATGCCGCAACGTCTGGCCAACCCTCGAACCAATCACGCCCCAGCGCCGACCCTTGGGGATGGAAGGGTCGAAAGCGCAAGGGATGGGTGGGGGCAATTTGGGGGAAAGACGCCCCGACCAAACTTTCAAAACAGCGGAGCGGCGGAGTTGGCGTGAAGGATGCCTGCAAGCTGGCGCACCGATAGCAGCGACACGGGCGGTGGCGCGGTCGCCGGGGACGGCGAAGCTATCGGTGTGACAGTGCGGCAGCGGGATAGCACACAACGCCATATTGTGCGTCATTTACTTCCAGCACAGGGTCTCGGGGTTCCCTGTGCGCCCGGAATAAATGACCGAAGGGTCACGCACAATATGTGTTGTGTCATGTCCCGGAAGCATTCCTGCATGCCAACGTCGCCGCGAAGCTCGCACAACTTTGTCGGGGCGTCTGGACTCGTTTCCTGGCATCGTAGCGGTAGCGCGATGACAATTTATCTGACTCCACGACGGCAGAGCGTAGGGCGTGGGCTGCGACGCGATGGCAACATGGGCGCGCTCGGCAGACCTGCCCGCAGCCTGCCGCCGTGGTGTCAGACCAATCTGGTTTTACCAGTGAGTTCGGTTGTTTCTGTCCGCCGCAATGTAGCTTGCGAAATGGAGGCGGTGCAGAAATGACCGATCTCACGGTTAATGCTGGTGGCTGGCACCGGGCGAAGCCTCGCGGTGCTATTGCTGTGGTCTTGCCCGGGCGCAGCCTCGCGGGCTAATGCTTTGCTGGCCGGACGTAGTCTCGCGGCCATATTCGGGACGCGGCCGGTTTCATCCGGTCTCGCCAGTTTTCGACCGTCGGAACGAAACGATAGCGTCCGCGCAGCGGTTCGCGGCAGTGAAGTGGAGCGGTCGGAAAGCTGCCGAGTCCGGCCAGGCCGCGGGCGGAACAGTGTCGGCACTTGAAGCGAGGCACGAGCTTAAGCGCTGACTCTGTGAAGCCGGGGCTGAAATCTTTTCCAGCAGCCGGGAGGTTTTCCGAAAACCCCCGGTCCATCAGGAAACTTTTTACCACCAGGCGAACGCGAGTGATAGCGAGCGTTCGCCGCCGCGAGCCGCACAGCGGCGAGTCATCAATCCACTAACTTTTCTTGCCGACCCCGCGCCAAAATCATCCGCCAACCTGAAGCGTTGGATAATCCTGAAACCATTCGACAACCCGCGACGCCCATATCGCGCGCGGGGTAGCGAAAGGGCCGCCGTGAGAAACCATTCGCAAACCTGCGATGGCGGCCCGGTGCTGGCGTTGCGGTGGCGTTAGCCGCCGCCGCCAGCATGAGCGTCGGCAACCGCGCGCGGCCCACATCATCCGCCAAGGGAAACCGTGGATGGGTTGCGCGCCGTCACTATTGAGCGCACGCGAACACAATTCGTTCAAGCCCGCCGGCGATTGAGGCGGCGACGACGATGCATACAGCGAATTTGCGGGACCATCAGTTTAGGCGAGATCCCAATGGGCGGTCATGCGATTGCAGTGCGAACAGCGAAATACATAGATTCCATTTACATCATGTAGGTTGTCTTCCCACAGACCCGGAACAATGCCCTGAACTATTTTTTGGAAATAAGCATGTCCTTGACCATCGGGCGCATTGCGGTGAAAGTCTTCGCGGTTCCATTCGCCCAAAAAAACCATTGGTTGCTTGCAACAAAACTGCCATTGATCTCCTTGGATGGTGTCATAGGTCGGGGTGCGCAACAGTTCAAACATTACGGCTTGCGGTAAACGTGCACGAATCCAATCTGAATCTGTCGGCACGAGTTCGAAGTCAGGATGTTTCAGCCCGGGCCTTCCATGGGTCATTCCCTCGAATGCCTGCTCCCAGGAAATCATTCCAATTTCAGTGTCTTTGGTGATTGCAGCCCGACCGGCACGTAGGCAGGCATAACAACAAAGCACTTTTTCTTCGGCAATCGGAGGGAAATAAATTGTTGCACCACACTTTTTACAGATCTGATCTTCTTTGTCTGAAGCATCGAGTCCAGTTTCTGTTTGGCACTTTGGGCATGGTTGGATCAAGGCACTGCCAATTCCAAGTTCAAAACAAACTTCAGCACTTCGACCGCAAATTGAGCACTGGCCTTTGCCGTGAAAATCGCTTGCATTACTTACTGGCGCTTCAAATAGCGGGAATGGTGCATTCAGGTCATTAAATTTGACGTTCGAATAATCCGGTTTCGGCTGTCCTTTAAAAGGCCACATGGCTTGAAGCTATCCATTTTAAGTAAAAACCGAAGAAGAAAGAATAGATTCCAAAGAGCCATGACCTTTGGCGTTGGGGTTCGGGGATGCGCAATCCCCGATGGAAAAAATATCGCGGCGAGCCATCAAGGCGAAGCCGCGAAAATTTTTTAGCCCGGCACCTTTCGGCACCGGGCGCTTGATGGTCTGCCGGTCAATCCTCGTCCGGCATCATCACGGTGATGGCGGGCTGCGGGTCGTCCATGTCGAGCGGGCCGCATTGGGCAATCAACTTCACCAACTTGGCGCGGTGATTGTCGTTGCGAACATACAAGGCGACGGGCACGCGGTCGCCGTGGCTGCGACTGCGAAGGATGGCAAAGCGCAACATCCAGCAGATGTCCCAAAGGCGTCCGGCTTCATCTTGGCCGGTCACGCCTTCCGGCACGGCGACGAATGAATCAAACACCGTGCGTGTCAGGAACACCGGAAAACTGATTCCGGCTTCCTTGGCGGTTTTCGTTACCTCGACCTGCACGCCGTCGGCGACGGCTTGCTTGCGGGTGTAGGCGTAGATGACAGGGCCAAAGGCGGTGATGCCTTCGGCTACTTGTTTCGGCTCGCCGAAAACGGCGGCGAGGGCTTCGGTCGGATTTATGTTTTGGTCTGTGTTCATGTTGTGTTAGCGGTTAAGGATTGGAATTTCGGATTGTGACGAAATGCGCTCCAGCTTGGGGCGCGGTTGGATGGTGACGGGCTTGCCGAATCGCGGCGTGATGGTGCGGGGTTTCCGAACCACCGCGACAACGGCGGCGGACTCGGTCACGCGGACAACTCGGCACGGCTGGCCGGCATACTCGACAAGGTCGCCAGCGCGAAGGGTGAAAATGTTGGGCATAAAAATCCTGTGGTGAAGGTCACGCGGGGCGCTCGTCGCCGGGATAATAGGACGAATACTTTTCGTGCGGGTCGCCCGCGCCACGCAAACGAAATGCGCCGCACGGGTGCTGCCATGCCTGCCGCTCACGGTTCCAATGGAAACCAAGCTGTGCCAACTGCTGCCGGAGCGTCGCGGCGGGCTGTTCTTTGAACTGAACCCAAATCCACTTGCCGACAACCTCGGCGAGATTGAACAGGTCGGGATTGACGGTGTGTAACAAAGCCAAAACCTTGTCGGTGGGCATGGTGCGATTCTTCATCCGCGCTTCCGAATCAATCGGAAGACGGCTGTCTTTCTTCTCGGTGGCGGTGCTAACCGCCTGCTGTGATTGCTTCGATTCTTGAGGGAGCCTGCTTGATTTTTTTTGTGATGTAGTTTTCATAGTCTTTTTTTTTCTGCTCTGCTTGCCCCTCATCCGTCGGTCGCCTTGCTCACGAAACAGGCGAGTCCCCGGCCATCCCCCCGTGGGCGTAGGCTTCAGAGGGCACCACGGTCTTGGGGTTGGCTGGTGGAATTGGACGAGCCCGTGACAAGGCGATTGAAGGACTGAGGGAAGAGCGGAAAAAGCCGGACTTGAAAACGAAGCTGCCGACACAAAAAACCACCACCCAACCTTTCGAGCGCAGCGAGCAAACTGTCCCCGACTGTATGGAGCCAACCATCTAATGCCCGTCCTCGACGACAGGCAACGCCTCGCGTTGTTATTTCTGAATCTTGGCCGGACGAAGTCTCGCGGCCTTCGGTCACACTGCCTGAAGTGTGGTCCGTGCCGGACGGGCCACCATGGGGAAACTGCATTACCCAGCCGAGGAACGAAGTGACGAGGTTTCGACGCCGGACAGCGCGCTAAATCATCCGCCAACCTGAAAGCGTGAAGAAGACCGGCAACCATCCGACGACCTGCGATGTCCAGATCGCGCGCGCTGTCAGCGAAAGGCCAGCCGTGAGAAACCATTCGTAAACCTGTGAAGGCTGGCCGGTGCTGGCGTCGCGGTGGCGTTAGCCGCCGCCGCCAGCATGAGCGCCGGCGTCCGCGCGCGGGAATTGGCATTCGTGAATGGAGACCGTGAATTTGCCGCGCGATTCGTCATTGTTGAGCAACGCGAACAAACTTCCTATTGAGCCGAGCGAACTAATTTCACTGCTGGCACGACGCCGAATTAAAATCCGTCAAATATATTTTTGCACAAAATATTTCGTGCCTGCTCGTGTGCGATGCCAATGCTTGCACCAGCTTGCACGCCAACTTTTGAGGGTGGAAAAAATCCTGAAAAACCCGTGCTAGAGTCGCCTCGTGCCGGCGAACTCCACACATCTTGAATACGACGCGAACATCGTTGCATGGCAACGGGCGCGGGATGTCTTCGCCGGTGAGGATGCCGTCAAGGCCGCGGCTGAAAAATATCTGCCCCGTCTCGAATGTCAGGATGACACCGAGTATCGCGCCTACAAAAACCGGGCTTCTTTTTTCAACGCCTCTGCCCGCACTGCTGATGGCTTCGTCGGTCTTATCTTCCGCCGCGATCCGACTTTCAAACTTCCCGATGCCAACAATGGCATCACCGCTGCACTCACGGAATTTGTCGAGGACGCCGATATGCTGGGCACATCACTGTCTGCCTTCTCCAAGAAACTCGTCACGGAAATCATCAACGTCGGTCGCGCTGGCACGCTCGTGGACTGGAACGAGGAAGCCGAGCAACGTGCTTACGCCGTCGCCTACACCGCTGAAGACATCATCAACTGGCACACGGAACGGGTGAATGGTCGCAACGTCCTCACGCTGGTCGTGCTCCAGGAAACTTGTCAGAAACCGGCCGCTGATTCTGATTCCTTTATCCCGGAAGTCATCCAGCAACTTCGGGTCCTGAAACTGGTGCCGCCGCAAGGCGCGTCTGACAACGCAAAAGCCGACTGGTCTTACCTCGTCGAAATCTGGCAACTGCTGCCCAAGAGCCAAGGCTCTGGTAGCGGCTTGACCAGTCGTTCCTTTTGGAATGGCTTCTTTGGCAATGGTCAACCCTCCAGCCAAGCCAACAAGGAATGGAAACTGGTGGACACGGTCACGCCGCTGCGCCTGGGCAAGCCGCTGCCGCTGATTCCATTCGTCTTTCATGGCCCTCGTCACTCGCTGCCGGACGTGGATAAGATCCCGCTGGCGGACATCATCGCCAAGAATCTGGATCACTACCGTCTGGATGCTGACTACAAGCATGGGATGCACTTCACGGCACTGCCCACGGCTTGGGTCTCTGGCTTCGACAAGGCTTCCACGCTGCGCATCGGCAGCAGCACGGCATGGGTAGCAGAGACGCCCGGTGCCACGGCTGGCTTCCTTGAATTCCACGGCCAAGGTCTGTCCACCTTCGAGCGCGCGATGGATCGTGACGAGCAACTCATGGCTGTCCTCGGCACGCGGATGCTCGAATCCCGCAAGCGTGTCGGCGAAACCGCCGCCGCCATCGAACTCCGGCAGAGCGGCGAAAACTCCATCCTCAACACTGTCTCTCTCAGCATCAGCTCCTCCCTGACGCAAGTGCTGCGCTGGGTCTATTGGTGGAACTCCACCGAACCCATTCCCGATGCCATCGGCCCCGACCTCGTCTTGGTCACGCTGAACAATGACTTCAGCATCACCGGCATGTCGGCTCTGGAAATCACCGCACTGGTCGCCGCCTGGCAAGCCGGTGCCATCAGTCAGGCAACGATGCTCGACCTCTTTCGCGCCGGTGAAGTCATCGCACCTGGTCGCACGAATGATGAGGAAATCAATCTGCTGGCCACCCAGAAACCACCGACCGCGCCGGTCGGTCCTACCGGACGGGCACCAGCAATCCCGCCGACTGCGCCCGGTGATGTGAACGCCACGCCGGTATCTGTAACCGTGAAATAAAAAATTTATGGCACTGAAAACCAAATTCAAAACGCGGGAAGAAATTCCCGCTGAACTGCAACCGCACTACATCGAGCAAGCCGGTGAATGGGTGCTCGACCATGATGGCAAAGCCAAGCTGGATGAGTTCCGCCAGAACAACATCACGCTCACCAATCAACTGAAACGCTTTGACGGCATTGACCCTGACGCCGTGCGTCAGCTCGCCGATGACAAGCGCAAGCTGGAAGAGGCGCAGCAGCTCAAGGCCGGTGAAGTGGACAAGGTGCTTGAGGCCCGCCTCAAGACCGCCCGCGCCGATTGGGACAAGACGCATGGCGTCGTGGTCGCCGAACGTGATGCTCTCACTGGTCGCCTGACTGCCATTCAGATTGATCAAGCCGTCGTGAGTGAAGCCACGAAACGTGGTCTGCGCCCGACGGCGCTGACGGACATTACCGCCCGTGCGCGGATGACTTTCAAGCTGGTGAACGGTGTTCCCCAGGCTTTTGAGGCTGACGGCCAGACTGCCCGCATGGGCAAGGATGGCACGTCGCCGATGACTTTGGCCGAATGGGTGGATGCGTTGGTGTCCGACGCACCGCACCTGTTTGAAGCAAACGCTGGCAGCGGTGCTGCTGGCTCTGGTGGCGGTGCCGCCGGCAACCGGTCCGTGAAGAATCCGTTCCGCAAGGAATCGTTCAATCTCACGGAGCAAATGAAGATCCAAAAAAACGATCCGCAACTTGCTGCTCGCCTGAAGGCGGCGGCGTAACGGGTCACAACACAAAACTTAGTTTATGGCCAAGACACAACTTGCAGACATCATCGTGCCGGCGCAATTCGCTGGCTACGTCCTTCAACGCACGGCGGAGAAATCCGACCTGTTCCAATCCGGCATTGTCATCCGCACGCCGGACTATGACACGCGCGCCGCGCTCGGCGGCACGCAAGTCAACATGCCGCACTGGAATGACCTGACCGGCAACCGGCAGCCGTTGAGCGATTCCGCTCCATTGGTGCCGGCGAAACTGGTCGCTGACCAGGACATCGCCCGCATCCAGAACGACGGCAATGCGTGGTCGTGGAATCATCTGGCAACGCAGGTTGCCGGTGACGATCCGGCGTTGGCGCTGGCGGACTTCCTCGCCGAATACTGGAATCGCCAGAACCAATACATGCTCATCAGTTCGCTCAAGGGCGTCTTTGCCAACGGCTCCATGGCCGGCAACCTGTTGGCGATTCAGAGTGAATCCGTCGCCGCGCAGACGGCCGCCACGAAGCTGAACGGCGCAACCTTCGTGGACGCGACGCAACGCCTTGGTGATCGTGGCGACCGGCTCGTGGGCGTGGCGATGCACTCGGCGACGGAAGCCGCGTTGCGGAAGCTGGACCTGATTGACTACATCCCGGACAGCCAGGGTGAAGCGCAAATCCGCACGTTTCAAGGTCGCCGCGTCATTGTGGACGACGGTTGCCCGTCGCGGGTGGGCACGACGGATGGCTTGGTTTATACGAGCTACCTGTTCGGTGCCGGCGCGTTCGGCATGGGCTTCGCTGATCTGAATGGTGCGCCCGTCGAAGGCGGTCACGGCACGGAAGGTTGCGAAATGGCGCGTGATGCGCTGAACAGCGACACGTTCCTCGTCAACCGTCGCCGCTTCATCCTGCATCCGCGTGGCGTGAAGTTCACCAGCGGCGCCGTGGCGGGTGCCAACCCGACCAACGCCGAACTGGAAAATGCGGCCAACTGGACGCGCGTGTGGGAAAACAAAAACGTTCCCGTCGTCGCCGTCACTCACAACATCTAGCCCCAACCTGGGGCTGGGCAATGCGCTGGCGCGCGGGAAACTGCGCGCCAGCGCGAAACCAAAACCAAAAATCGAACAACAAAATTTATGGGTAAACTTCAACCTCGCAGTTTTGAGCGGATTCGTTCGGGTGAACAAATCCAGATTCCGACCTTCACCAATGTCGCGGCAGCGGCGGCGGCTGGCATCACGGCGGCGAAATATCCGCGCCGCATGATTTATTTGACGGCTGGCTTGTCTGGTCCGAACCCGTGCGTGGCCATCTCGGATGGCACCGTTTGGAAAGGCATTCCGTTCGCGGGCAATGCCCTTTAAGTGCGCGCTGCACCTGCACCTATGGACAAACTCTATCCAATCATTCGGCGCAAGCGGCGTCCGCTGGTGGTGGCGGACGTTCCGCCCGCTGTTGCCGCGTCGGTTCAACCAGTGGCCGCAAAGCCACTGGTTGAATCTCCGCCGGTCGCGTCTGCACCGGAGCCACCGAAAGCCACCGATGCCAAACCCGCTCCCCAAGATGAATCGTATTAACCCGCCGATGACGCAAGGGCAGCGGCGCGTTTGGCTGGCGCTGGAGGAACAGAAGCGTCGCCGGCGGCGCGGCGCTGTTGGTCCTGCGTCGAGCCTGACCATTACGCTGGCCGGCTCGGTCATCAACATCGTCCAGGTTGGCCCCGATCAAGGGATAGCCATCGCCATCCAGCGCAGTGACGACGGAAATTTCGGTGAGTCTGTGGACGGCGACAAGGCATTCGGTGCCACGACGTGGGATTTGTCCAGCGAGGCCGCCGGCTATTACCGGATTTGCTTTGAGGATGAGAATGGACGCGCCATCGCGCCGTTTAGCAACGCCATTCAGTTTGCGCCGGTGGCCCCGGCCATCCTGCTCGCTTCGGATGGTCACGGTCATTTGACCTGGACGCTGAATTTCACCAGCCCCTATGACGGCATCAACATTTACCAAAGTGACGACGGCGAGACGTGGCCGAGCTCGCCTTTCGATGGCTGGGATCTGTCGTCCGGCAATCGGGATTGCAGCGGCAGCGCTGGTTATTTTCGCATCTGTATTTGCGATGGAGACGGCAACGATGTGCTGCCTTACTCGAACGCGGTTTATTCTGACGGCTTGTAAATTTTATGGCGCTCACGCTCATCAAGGAAGACGGCACCGGCAAGACGGACGCGAACAGTTACGCGGACGTGGCCGATGGCAACGCCTACCACGACGGGCATCTGTATGCGACGGCGTGGGCGGGCGCGAGCGACGATCAAAAGGCCGTGGCGCTGGTGATGGCATCGCGGCTGGTTGACGCGGAATTTCAATTCAACGGCACGCGCACGAACGCCGTGCAAGGTCTGCAATGGCCGCGTGCGCGGTGTCCCGAACCGGACGCCATTCATGTGCCGCTGCAAGTGCTGCTGCCGATTCCATCGGACTTTGTCCGCTTTGACAGCGTGCCGAAAGCCGTCGTCCAGGCTGCGTGTGAAATGGCGCGCGAGTTGTTGGTTGCCGATCGCACCGCCGCGCCCGCCGGCGAAGGGCTGAAGTATTACAACAATGCCGGCGTGCAAACTGGCTATGACAAGACGGATCGCCGGCCCGTGCTGTCGCGCGTCGCCATGGTGATGCTGGCGAAATATGGCGTGCCGATGAGCGCCACCAGCGGCGTTACAAAATTGCAGCGCGTCTAAAGTGCGTGCCGCACGGGCCAATAATATGAATCCGAATATGAATCCGACCGAATTTATCCAGGCGATTGACCATGCCGCCGGCATGAATGACCGCTGGCTGTTTCTCGCCGCGTTCTGCCTGCTGCTGATCGGCTGCGGCTTGGTGATTTACTGGCTGGTGCGCCAGTTGCAGGCCGTGATTGAAGATCACAAGGAACTGCGCAACGAACATCACGCCGCGCTGGCGCAAATCATCGAGAAGCAAAACGAGACGGCGCTGAAGCTCGCCGTGTGTCTCGACCAGAACAGCGAGGCGTTGCGCGAGTGCGCGTTTGAACTGCGGCGGTTCCAAGAGGGCGCAGTGCGCCCGGTCCATTGAATTTATGAAAATGAAAAACCTGTTGATTGATGTGGCCGCCATTGCGGCGGTCGGAATGTTGTCGGGCTGCGCCATCGCCCCGCTCAAGGGCGGTCATGCCAGCACGGTGAATAAGCCGTCTGGCGGCATCGAGCAAAGCGTCGTGCAAGGCGATAACCCGGCGCAAGTGTCGCGGCAGGATCAGGAAACTGTCCGCACAAAATCTTACACCGTGCCGGCCGGTTCGCGGCTGGTGGAGGCGCGAGTCGTGGCCGACGCGGGCGGAGCGCCCGTCACCAATGCCACGGCCCTGGTAATCAGCGCGCCGATGCCCGTGGTTGAACATGAAGAGACGCGAGCCAAGACCGAGCTTGGCGCGGCTCAAAAGGACACGGCGCGCGAATTGAGCGCGAAGCTGGCGAGCCTCAAGGGCATTGTGTGGGTCGGCGTCGTCATGTTTCTGTTCGGCCTGGCGTCCATGTTTTATCCGCCGCTGAGCGCCATCATTGGCAGCGTCACCACCAGCATCGCCATTACCGCTGGCGGCGTGGCCTTGATGGTGTTGCCATCGCTGGTGGTGGGCAATGAGCTGTTGATTTTGGGTGGCGTCGCTGCGGCCGTCGGCCTGTGGTTCTTCGCGCACCGTCATGGCCAGTTGCGCGGGCTGGTGGATGCGGGAAAGAGCGCAGTGGCAGAGGTGACGAAAATTGTTTGAACTGTGATTGATGAATTCACAAAAAGAACAGTTCCTAAACATCAAAACCATACCTGCACGGATCAAAGTCGAGGAGACCTCGTGGTATCTCGGCTTTGAACAACATGAAATTACCATCTTAATGGCGGACGGTTTGTTGAAACCGCTCGGACGTCCGCCGACTTCCGGCGTGAAACACTTCTCGGCGGTGGCGCTGGAGGAATTGCGCCGCGATGAGAAATGGCTCGCCCGCGCCTCCGACTGCATCGTCCAATACTGGAAATCGCGCAATGTAAAGAGACCGGCGCGCCTGGGTAAACCCCAATATGCGCCGCGTGTGCCCGAAGTTAATGCCTCGGCAGCTTGACGACCAGCATCGCCATCATTGCCGGCGGCGTGGCGGTGATGGTGTTGCCGTCGTTGATTGTAGGCAACGAACTTTTGATTTTGGGTGGCGTCGGCGCGGCGGTGGGTGTATGGTTTTTCGCACACCGGCATGGACAGTTGCGCGGGCTGGTGGATGCGGCAAAAGCGACAGATATTGCACCTAAATAGATGGATTTTTGATGACAGATGATGACACAAAAGTGGCGCGACCTTGCTTTTCAGTGCATTTCGAGAAAAAACTGGTTCGTCATTTTCAGCAACAGCCATGCGGGTAGAGACACTATTCGCGCAAACACGCCGAAACGTGCCTCAATTTCGAATCCTGTCGCTCCGACCATTTTTTAATGGGAAATGCCAGCTGAGGGCGATGCGGCGGCACGACCGCCGTTTATTTCAACTTGATTTTGGCCGGGAGAAACAGGAAGGCCACCCCACCGACAAAACACATCAGGCCCAGCGGGCCCATTTTCAACCAGGGCACCGATCCCGCCGGCGCCAGATGGCCTTCGGCGGCAAACGCCTTCGTCACTAAAAAGATTCCCGCCACCAGCAGCACGCTGCCGAGCGCCAGATACCATTTGTTCTTGGTCAGGTTCATTTGGATTTATGCCTTCAGCACTTCGATGAATGCCTCTTGCGGGATGTTCACGTTGCCGATGGATTTCATGCGCTTCTTGCCTTCCTTCTGCTTCTCCAGCAGTTTGCGTTTGCGCGAGACGTCGCCGCCGTAGCATTTCGCCGTCACGTCCTTGCGGAAGGCGCTGATGACTTCGGACGCGACGATCTTGCCGCCGATGGCGGCTTGAATCTTTACCTGGAACTGCTGGCGCGGAATCACTTCCTTGAGTTTTTCGGCGAGCGTGCGGCCACGTCCCTCCGCCTTGGTGCGGTGCACGATGCACGAGAAGGCGTCCATCGGCTCGGTGTTGACCAGCATGTCCAGCTTCACCATGTCGCTTTCCAGATATTCGTCCGGTTCGTAATCCATCGAGCCGAAACCGCGCGTGATGCTTTTGATGCGGTCGTGAAAATCAATCAGGATTTCGTTCAGCGGAATCAGCGAGGTGAGCATGACGCGCTTGGAATCCAGCGTCTCGGTGTGGTCCACGTTGCCGCGCTTCTCGGAAATCAGCGACATCATGTCGCCGATGTTTTCATTCGGGCAAATGACAAAGGCCTTCACCATCGGCTCTTCGATCTTGGCAATGTAGGTCACGTCCGGCATGAAGGCCGGATTGTCCACCTGCTTCATCGTGCCGTCGGAGAGATAAACTTTATACACCACGCTCGGATACGTGGCGATGATGTCCATGTCGTATTCGCGCCGCAGGCGTTCCTGCACAATTTCCAAATGCAGCAGGCCCAGAAAGCCGCAGCGAAAGCCGAAGCCGAGCGCCACGGAGGTTTCCGAGGAATACACAAACGCCGAATCGTTCAGCTTGAGCTTGCCCATGGACTGCTTCAACTGCTCGTAATCCGCCGTGTTGATCGGGTAAATGCCGCTGAACACCATCGGATGAATTTCCTTGAAGCCGGGCAGCACCGGTGACGGGTTGCGCGCATCGGTGATCGTGTCGCCCATCTTCACTTCCGCCGCGCTCTTGATGTTCGCGGTGAAATAGCCCGTCTCGCCGACTTGCAGTTTCTCGCGCTCGTAAGGCTTCGGATTGAAGCTGCCGACTTCCTTCACCTCGACGTTTTTGCCGGAGTGCAGGAGCTTCACCTGCTGGCCGGCTTTTAATTCGCCGTTGAAAACGCGGACATGCGTGACGACGCCCTTGTAAGTGTCGAAATAAGAATCAAACGCCAGCGCCTGCAAACTCGGTTCGCCCGTCGGCTGGGGCGGGGGAATGCGCGCCACGATGGCTTCCAAAATATCCTCAATGCCGATGCCCTGCTTGGCGCTGCACGGAATCGCCCATTCGCTCGGCACCGCCAGCACTTCTTCCAACTGCTGCTTCGCCTGCGGCACGTTGGCGTGGCCGAGATCAATCTTGTTGATGACCGGGATGATCGTCAGATTCAATTTCGCCGCGAGATGATAATTCGCCACCGTCTGCGCCTCGACGCCCTGCGCGGCGTCAATCACCAGCAGCGCGCCTTCGCACGCGCTCAAGCTGCGGGAAACTTCGTAGGCAAAATCCACGTGGCCGGGCGTGTCAATCAGGTTCAGCTCGTAAGTCTCGCCGTTGCGCGCCTTGTAAAGCATCGTCACCGGATGCGCCTTGATGGTGATGCCGCGTTCGCGCTCCAGATCCATCGCGTCGAGCAATTGATCCGACATGTCGCGCGTGGCGATCGTGCCCGTCATGTGCAGCAGGCGGTCGGACAGCGTCGTCTTGCCGTGGTCAATATGGGCAATGATGCTGAAATTTCGTATGTGTGCGGCGTCCATTGAAAAAATTAGGCTCTTGGCATTGGGCTGGTGGCACGGGGCGGACGGGACCGAAATTCAAACCTCGCGCCCACCGCCGCCAGCCGCCAGCCTCATTACCGAGCGCAACAGCATAACGCCAAAACACGTGAAGAAAAGGAAATTTGATGCGCCGTCTGGGCCGATTCCAGAACCAAGCCGGGGGGCGCTCCGCATCCGGCGAGGCCGCCTGCCTTCACACGCCTTGACTGTCCATGTGTTCAGGAAGGCTGCTACCAACCCGATATTCCCAGGCGAGCGAGTGTTTCGGCATTTCTAACTGTTTATGGGGTATTTGACATGCCAGAGGCGACGTTTGAGGATTAAGAAATGACTTCCAGACATTGGGAAATGACGTCAAGAAATCTTGGAACGACCTCCAAACATCGGGAAATGGCTTCCCAAGACACAAAAATGGCATATAAAAGCTCAAAACGGCATGGATTTGCCTCCGGGACAGCCAGTTCCAGCCCTTTAAAAATCATTTCCCAAACCCACAAAGCGGCTTTGAAGACCTTCAAAACCTTTTCGAAGACAAACAAAATGTTTTCGAAGACAGCCAAAACCTTTTGAAGACAAACAAAATGTCTGCGAAAACAAGGACAGGCGCGCCGGCTGGAAATAATTGCCCGGCAGGAACCGCCATTTCTTGAAATTATTTCCGCTGCTGCTGCGTAGATGGGTAAATTAGGCCGCGGTGTTAGTTGATAATCGGAGGGACGAGTTCCACGAGTCCCTGACTGTCGCGCGCAGGACGCGAAGAAAACCAAAGGAAAGAGCTTTTCCCTTCACCGCCTTCGCGATCTTTGCGCGAAATATATCACTACGCCCTAGCCTTGCGCGGTGGCCTGGTGGGGTTCGGTGCGGTTTTAGCCGGTTCAATATTCATGAATATTTTTCTTATAACCCGCTGTTGACAAATCAGAAAGATTAAAATATCATGTCTGAAACATGATTATGGTTAACCGCATTTTGCGACCGACTTCCAAGTCAGGCGGCTCTGCCATGCGCAAAATTCTATTCATAGTAGTTGCGGTTGCCGTTATCGGCGTTGCTTTAGCAGTTTTGCTTCCGGCGTTTACGGCGCGTCAGCCAGTCGAGAAGCGAGGTGCCATTTTGAACAATCTTCGCCAGCTTGATGCCGCCAAGCAGCAATGGATGTTGGAGACCAAGGCAGCACCAGATAGATGGCCGTCATCGTCGGATTTGTCCGCATACATTAATTTGGTTGAGCCAATTTCAGACGAGGTTTATATTATCAACCGAGCCGACCGACCAGTGGCGGTTTATTTCCCGAAGGATACGCAGATTCGCCAGTGGCATTTTCGCGGAGGGTTATTGTTTACGATGGATGACCTCCAGCATTATTACGATGATTATGGTAAGTCACACTGAGCCGCCTAACACCTATCAAGCCCGGAGTGTCAATAGGCAAAAAGAAATTCTATCGGAAAAGTATGCTTTTCCGTTTAACGTCCAACCAACGAAGCGCTCCGGCTTATTTGTGGCTACCCAAGCCCGCCACGAGACGGGTTCCCCAAATGGTGCTGTTCGCTTAGCGAATTGTGGTCAATTTACAGCGCGGACGATGGGACGTCCGGCTAAACAAGTTGCGGAGGCTGAAACGGCGGCTGGTAGGGCGCGTCACTCCGTGCGCGCCGTTGGGGCACGGCTAGACGCCCCACCACGTTTGCGGCGGGCAGGGGACTGCCCGCCCTACCTGCGCCCCGGCACAAGTTGATTCCGGGATTAAAAAGTGGATGGACAGCGTCTTGCCAACCAAATAAAGTCAACCCATGAAGCCAGCCAGACGGAACGTGGCCGAGAATAGGCTGAACAACCATACGCCCATTATTTGTTGGCTACTTTCACATGTTTATGGAACGTAATTCGCAAACCCAAAATTATCCGAGGACGATGATGATTCGTTGCAAAGAGTGCGGAAAGCATTTTGACATAGTTATTATCAGTGAAGGTTCCCATGATTATCTTTGTCCAGCTTGCGGGAAGATTCATAGTTGCGATTACGCGGATTTTATAGTTAAGGCAGTAGAGGCATGTAAAAAAATGCTTGAGAAAAGAGGCGTAAAGCAATAAAAGTGGATGGACAGAGTCTTGCCAACCAAATAAAGTCAAGCCATGAAGCCAGCCAGACGGAACGTGGCCGAGGATAAGCGGAACAACCGTGCGGCCATTATCTATTAGGCGGCAGCGAGCAAGTTTATGAAAACGAGAATCTATTCATGGAAGAATCTATGCATGGATATTGGCAAGCGCATACCTTGTTTGGGGAGTTTTGCTTTTCCTCGCCGTCCCAAAGCTCCAAACGATTGTTTCAGGATTTAACATATCAGCGACGTTGGTGATGAGAGCCATATTTGCAGTCGGGCCGTATGGTTGTTTGCTTCTAGCGGTAGCGATTGGTGTCGCTATCATTTTCAACGACTTGAGATTTCACAGACGTTTTGTGAGTTTATTTTTTTTCGATCACGCTTCTGCTATGGGTGTATTGCATGGCAGCTTTTGCGATCACGAATTTTACTAATCAGATGACATGATGCCGTTTAGTTTCAAGTTTGTAGTGCGACAAAATGGTTGGTAATAGACTTCATTGGGCGTCTTATTGAGACTCGCACAATAGGACGACATTATTTCATTAGCACCGGGCTTTAGCCCGGTGGTTGTGGACGGATTGCCCAACCTGAGGCGGACCCCATCTTTTAGACCACTGAGCGCAGAAAATAAGATGGATTCTCGTGGTCTGCTGTCATGGTTGCTTTTGTTTGTCTCTCGTTCACTCTGCGCTCTAAATTCATTTGGAAAAGAGAG
>Ga0302319_10002602_pt1 | contig 38557 bp, 39 predicted proteins | sample Bog_T0_2_FD_203319 | JGI IMG/M metagenome (GOLD analysis project Ga0302319, IMG submission 203319) | Peat permafrost microbial communities from Stordalen Mire near Abisko, Sweden - Bog_T0_2 | ecosystem: Environmental > Terrestrial > Soil > Wetlands > Peat | place: Sweden: Abisko, Stordalen Mire... | reverse complement strand
CTGGCCCTCTGGAAGCAACTCGGGCTCAACCAGCGCGTTTCGCTGGTGCTCTCCGCCCTCGTGGTGGTCTGCATCCTGTCCGCGATCGTGCTGTGGGCGAGGAGGCCCGACTACCAGCTCCTCTACGCTCGCCTCGGCGAGAAGGACGCGGCCTCCGTCATCGGATACCTCGAGTCCCAGAACATCCCCCACCAGGTCACCGGCGGGGGATCCTCCGTCGAGGTGCCCTCCGACCGCGTGTACAAGGTGCGCATGGACCTTGCGGCCAAGGGCCTCCCGGCGGGGGACGGCGTGGGCTTCGAGATCTTCGACAAGGGCCAGTTCGGCCTGAGCGACTTTGTGCAGAGGACCAACTACCTGCGGGCGATCCAGGGCGAACTGGCGCGGACGATCACGCAGGTCCAGGGAGTCCAGGCGGCGCGGGTCCTGATCGTGCAGCCGGAAAACCGCCTGCTCATGACCGACCAGAGCACCAAGTCCACGGCATCCGTCTTTGTGGACCTGGGCAGCGGCCGCCTCGACCCCGATCAGGTGAACGCCATCCGCCACCTGGTCGCGAACGCGGTGCAGGGTCTCGCCCCCGACGACGTTGCCATCGTCGACAACCACGGGCGGGTCCTTTCGGAGGAACTCAAGCAGGACCCGACCCTGGGAACGGCCTCCTCGCAGATGAGGTACAAGCAGCAGGTCGAGGACTACCTGGCCAAGAAGGTCGAGAGCATGCTCGCCGAGGTCATCGGCCCCGGGAATTCCGTGGTCCGGGTGTCCGCCGACATAGAGACCGAGGCGACGACCCTCACCGAGGAGAAGTACGACCCGGAGGGGCAGGTGGTCCGCAACCAGACAACGACGGAGGATACCTCGAGCTCGACCGAGTCGCGCGCAAATGGGGGCAACGTCGGGGTCAGCGCCAACGTGCCGGACAAGGCGAACGCAAGCGCCGAGTCGAACGCAAGGCCCACGGCCACGACCGAGCAGGACCGCAAGAACCACACGATTTCCTACGAGATCAACCGCACGCTGACCAACATCACCCGCGCTCCTGGCACGATCCGGAGCGTCACCGCGGCCGTGTTCATCGCGCCCCGCATGGCGGCGGGCGCCGCCGGGACGCCGGGTGCGCCCGTGAAGCGCACGCCGGAGGAGCTGAACGCCCTGCGCCAGATCGTGGTCAACGCGCTCGGCCTCAAGGCGGCGCCGGGCCAGTCCCTCGATTCGCTGGTGACCATCGAGGAGGAGGCATTTGCCGTCGAGCCGGTGGCCCAGGAGGCCGCGGCGGCCATCCAGGGCGAGGGCCGCGTGTTTTCCTGGATGGAGGCGGCGAGCCATTGGGCCGGGTTTTTCGGGGCAGGGCTCGTGATGCTTGTCTTCCTGAGGATGCTGTCCCGGCAAAAGGCGGAGCCGATCCCGGTCGAGGTGCTGACCCTCTCTCCCGACGCGGTCTCGCGGTCGCTGCCGTCCTCGACGCACGTCTCCGCCGACACCCTCAATGAATTGATCCGCCAGAAGCCCGCCAACATCGGAGCCGCCCTCCGCGACTGGGTGGCGACCAACAACAACTGAGGCTGCGCCCACCCATGGCCGACATCGACTACGAAAAGCTGACCCGCCGCCAGAAACTTGCGATCCTCCTGATCGTGGTCGGGGCGGAGACCGCGGCCGAGGTGCTGCGCCAGTTCGACGACCACGAGGTGGGGGCGCTGTGCCGCGAAATGTCGGCCTTCACGATGATCCCGGAGCCGGTGCAGCGGCGCGCGCTCGAGGACTTTGCCGGGATCGTCGCCCCCAGCGTGACGTCGGTCTGCGGCGGACTGCCATACGCCCAGCGCGCCCTGGAGATCGCCAAGGGCGACAGCAAGGCATCCGCGCTCATGAACCACCTCGGGCCGATCCGGAGTTCAGCCGAGGTGATCAAGGACATCGGCGAGATGGAGGGCCGGCAGATCTACAACCTGATCAAGGGGGAGCAGCCCCAGACCGTCTCCCTGGTCCTCTCGTATCTCGACAGCGCCAAGGCCGCGGAGGTTTTTTCGCAGTTCAGCCCCGAGATGAGGGAGGAGGTCATCGAGCGCCTGGGCACGATCGAGTCGACGTCGCTTGAGCTGGTGGGCAAGATCGCACACCGCCTGGGCAAGCATTTTGACACCCGCGTCCGTCCGGCCCTCCACCACAGCGGGGGCGTTCGCGCCGTCGCGGGCCTGCTCAACCGGCTCGACAAGGAGACGAGCAAGACGCTGCTCACACGGATCCAGGACCGGAACGCGGCCCTGGGCACCGCCGTCCGAAAGAAGATGTTCAGCTTCGAGGACCTCAGCCGCCTGCAGCCTGCAGACCTCCAGCGCGTGATGCGCGAGGTGGACATGGCGGGCCTGGCCCTGGCGATGAAGTCCGCGAGCGACCCGCTCAAGGCGAAGATCTACGCGGCCCTGTCCAAGCGCGCGGGCGAGGGCCTGCGGGAGGAGATCGACCTCCTGGGAGCCGTCCGCCTGAAGGAGGTCGAGGCCGCCCAGGAGATGATCATCCAATCCGTGCGGCAACTCGAGGAGGAGGGGCAGATCTCCCTGGAAAACGACCCCGCCGAGCTGGTCGGCTCCTGAAACGCCATGGCCTTTGCCAAGCTCATCGCCTTCGACAGGCCCCTCGCCGGCGCAGTCGCGCCCGGGAGCCCCGGCCGGCTCTGCGACGAGACCGAACTCGCGGAAAAGGTCCAGGAGGCCTACCGGAAGGGAGTGGACGACACCCGCGGGTCCGCGGACCAGCAGATGGTCGAGTTTCGGGCGGAGATGGAGCGCCTCAGCGACGGCGTCCTCAAGAAGCTGGCCGAGGTCGAGCCGGCCATGACGCTTCAGCTGCGGGACGCGCTGCCGGGCCTGGCCCTGGAAATCGCCCGCCGCCTCCTCGCCGGGTTCGAGCCTCCGCCCGAGGTCATCGCGCGCTTCTGCCACGAGGCGCTTTCCCAGATCTTTCCCGAGCAGGACGGCCTGGAGCTCTCGCTTTCACCGCGCGACGCGGAGGAACTCGGGAAGCTCAACCCGGACTGGCTCCAGAGGTACCCGGGCCTTCGGATCCGCGCCGACGCGAGCCTTGAATCGGGGGACTGCCTGGTGCGCAGCCGCTTCGGCCTGATCGATGGGCGCCGCCAGACCAAGCTGGCCGCCTTCGAGCACAGTCTTGCCCCCGCCTGAACCTCCATGATCGCAAACGTGGCACCCCTCGTCGATGTGCTCCGCACCCAGGTGCGGCACCTTCCGCCCGTCCAGAGGGTCGGGGCGGTGACGGGCATGGCGGGGCTCATCATCGAGTCGGAGGGCCCGAATGTCGGGCTGGGGGACCTCTGCCTGGTGCGTTCCCCGCGCACGGACTTCTCCGTCCGGGCGGAGGTGGTCGGCTTTCGCGAGCACAGGATCCTGCTGATGCCGCTCGGGGACACCTCCGGCATGCATGTGGGATGCGAGGTCGCCGCAAGCGACCGGCCCCTGCTGCCCAGGCTGGGCCCCGAGCTCCTGGGGCGCGTGCTTGACGCCTACGGCCGCCCCTTTGACGGCCTCGGAATGCTTTCGCTCGACCGGGCGGCGATCCAGAACGCCGCGCCCCCGCACCCGCTCCGCCGGCAACGGATCCACGAGGTCCTTCCCACGGGCGTGCGGGCGATCGACGCATTCATCCCGCTCGGCCGCGGCCAGCGCCTGGGGCTGTTCGCCGGTTCCGGGGTGGGGAAGTCCACGCTCCTGGGGATGATCGCCCGGGGCACCGCGGCCGATGTGGTGGTCGTCGGCCTCGTGGGGGAGCGCGGGCGCGAGGTGCGCGAGTTCATCGAGAAGGATCTGGGCCCGGAGGGCCTGCGCCGCACGGTCGTCGTCGTCGCCACCTCGGAGATGCCGGCCCCGGTGCGGCTGCGCGCGGCGTTCACGGCCACCTCCATCGCCGAGGCCTACCGCGCGACCGGAAAGAGCGTCCTGCTGATGATGGATTCGATCACCCGGTTTGCCATGGCCCAGCGCGAGATCGGCCTCGCCACGGGCGAGCTGCCGGCCACCCGGGGCTACACCCCGTCGGTATTTGCGCTTCTGCCGCGCCTCCTTGAGCGCGCGGGAACCGCGGAGTCCGGCTCCATCACCGCGCTCTACACCGTGCTCGTGGAGGGGGACGACCTGAACGAGCCCGTGACCGACGCCGTGCGCGGCATTCTCGACGGGCACATCGTCCTCTCCCGCACGCTTGCGAATTTCAACCACTACCCGGCCATCGACGTACTCGACAGCGTGAGCCGGCTCACCCGCGACATCTGCACCCCCGAGGAGCTGGAACTGGCGGGGCGGGCCCGTGAGCACCTTGCGCTTTACCGGAAGAACGAGGACCTCGTGACCATCGGCGCCTACCAGAAAGGGGCGAGCGCGGCGCTCGACCAGGCGGTCGCGCTCCACGACCCGCTCCGGAGGTTCCTGCGGCAGGGGGTGGGCGAGCTGAGCGCGCGGGCGGAAACCTTTTCCCGACTCAAGGAAATCCTTTCATGAAACGATTCCAATTCCCACTCAAGCCGGTCGCCACGATGCGTGCGCACCAGGAGTTGCACGCGCGCGAGCAGCTCGCCGCCTCGATTCATGCCTTCGCGCAGGCCGCGGAGCGCCTGGCCGCGGCCCGGGTCCGGGTGTCCGAACTCGAGTCCATCCTCTATGCCTGCCGGCGGGAGCGCCTCCGCGCCGCCGACGAGGCATCGTTCAGCCAGGCATACCGGCGGGAGTGCGCCTCCGAGCTGGAGACGCACCGCCGCTTTGTCGCCGCCCGCGGGGACATGGAGAAGTGCCGGGAGGCCTACCTGGAGGCGAACCGAAGGGTCAAGGTCGTCCAGCGGCTGGAGGAACGTGCGGTCCAGGCCTACCGACTGGAAGGCCTCAAGGCCGAGCAGGCGGAGATCGACGAGATCGCGGGCCGCCGCGCCACCCAGGGGTTGCGCCATCCATGAACCTGCGCCTCGTCAGTCCCCTCTCTCTCGGCATCCTCGCCATGGTCGGCGGAATGGCGGCCGGGGTGGGCACGTACGCGCTGCGCGCCGGGAGCATGGTCACCCGGGCGGCGGTGGTGCGCAACAAGGCCATCGCCGAGCTGCGCCTGCGCCAGCAGCAGCAGGCGCAGGGATGGGATTTCTGGACCATCGAGATCGACAACCTCACCTCCGAGCTTAAGGAGGAGAAGGCGCGCCTCGCAAAACGCTCGGACGACCTCGACCAGCGCGAGCAGCACCTGGCCATCGAGCAGCAGGAGCTGGACAAGGTGCGCGCCGACATCGAGTCCATGCACCAGCAGATGGAGCAGCGGATCACGATGATCAGCGCCGACGAGTCGAAAAACCTGCGTTCCCTCGCCCAGACCTACACCAATCTCAGCCCGAAGGGGGCGGTGGCGATCTTTCGGGAGATGGACGATGCGACCGCGGTCAAGATCCTCTCGCTGATGAAGCCGGACGTCGTGGGCCCCATCTTCGAGGAAATGGCCAACGGCACCTCCGGCGATCCAACGCTTGCGCGGCGGGCGGCCGTGCTCTCCGACAAGCTTCGTCTCCTGAGGGCCGCGCCTCCCTCCACCTGAGGGGGTTCCCATGGCCCAGGCGCATCCCAGCATTCCGGCGGACCTGGATCCATCCCCTCTCCGGGCCGGAGGCCAGCGGCCGGGAGAACCCGGGATCAAGGCCATGCTCGCCGCACTTCCCGGCACTTCGGCTTCCCCGGCCCAGCTGTCCGGTTCGGGCGGCACGGCCAATGGGCCGCGACCGAGCTTCAGCCAGTTTTTTCCCGCTTCGCCCATCCCCAGGCTGAAGCGGCACGAGGCTCCCTCCAGCCCCGTCTCCCAAGCTTCCGCAAAGATGGAATCCCGGCTGAAGGCGGATCCGGGTCCGGCAAACCAGCCGGCTCCGGAAATCCAGGTCCCGCTCCCTGCCGACGGCGCAACCGAGGCCACGGCAGTTGCGTTCCGCACCGGCGCCGGGCTGCAACAGGCGCCGGCAAGCCCCGCCAGGGAGGACGGCCGCGAAACGGCCGACGTGCCGCGCGACGGCGGCGAACGTGCCGCGGTTGTCACGATCCAGGCATCTTCCGCCGAATCCCCGAGGCTCCCAGCCGGGATGACCGCGGCTGATCCGGTGCCGGCCGCCGTGAAACGGCCTGCGGAGGCTTTGCGCACGAGGCCGGACGCCGAACCGACGGCCGCGCCCATCGTCGGCCCCGGCGATCCCGGAGCAAAATTTGCCGCCCGTGCCGCACAGGAATTCCAAGGATCGGATCCCGGACGCACAAGTCCTGAAAAAAAGTCAGTACCGATTGTAAAGCAATCAGATGCAAGTTCCTCACCTGTGGTTGGCATCGCCAGTGCTCCGCTCCAGTCTGCCATGCCTGCGCAAATCGCCGATCGCACCGCCCAAGTCAGCGGCGCCGAATTTCCCAAGGCCATGCCGGGGCAGGATGCCGGGAGTACGCATGCCCAGCCTTCCGCGTCAGAATCGCCGGCCAACCTCCGCGCCGCCCAGGCGGTCGAGACCGTTGTGTCGCTCGTCGATGCCCAGGTTGGCAGGGCTCAGGGAAGCGCCTCGGCGGTCAGGATCCACTTCAACTTCAACGGAGACGACCTCTCCGTGCGCGTCGAGGTGAGCGACGGGGCCGTCCGCACCCAGTTCCGCACCGATTCGCCCGAATTGCGTGCCGCGATAGCGATGCAATGGCAGGGGGCGGCGCCTTCCCTGCCGGGCAGGAACCTGAGTTTTCTCCAGCCGGCGTTCTCCGGAAGTTCCGGGAACCCGGATTCCAGCCTTGGATCCGACGGCGGCAGCCCGCGGCGCGAGGGCTTCCCGGAACCTGGTTCGAAGACCCCGTCCTGGGAGCCACTGGCTCCCAAGCCCGCGGCCTCCCGGCAGGCGGCCGCCTCCCCGGCGTTGCCGGTTTCGGGCTCCGGCGGGCGCCTCCATGTCTTCGCCTGACACTCCTTATGCAACTCGATCCCCTGAACCTAGTCCGCCGCGCGAATTCCGCGATCACCCCGACCCCCGCCTCGGCGCCCGCGGCCTCGACGGCGACAAGCTCGCAGCAATCCACGATCAGCATCCAGGACTTCATGCAGCTCCTCAGCACGGAGATGGCCAACCAGGATCCCCTTCAGCCGATGGATCCCACACAGACCATGACCCAGCTGGCACAGTTCACGAACCTCCAGCAGACGTCCGCGCTCGCACAGTCCCAGAGCCTGGCGACCGGGAACTCGTACCTGGGCTCCCAGGTGACGGTTTCGAACGGCCAGGGCCTGGCGCCGCTCACCGGAACGGTGACGGCCGTGGACACCTCCGGGGTTGCGGCGGGATCGCCCCCGCAGCTCGTCGTGAGCGGATCGACTCAGGAATACCCGTTGTCCGACGTCACGCTTGTCCAATACCCGGCGCCGGCGTCCCCGGGGACCGCAGCGACGCCGTCCTCCGGAACCCAATGAATCTTCAAGGATGAATTCCACCCACAACCCAGTTCTTCACCACCATGGCACTCATTGACACACTCGGCACGGGCCTCAGCGCCCTTGAAAGCTTCACTACGGGCCTCGATTCCGTGGCCAACGACATTGCGAACATAAACACGACCGCCTTCAAGGGCTCATCGACGAACTTTGCCGACACGTTCCCGGGAACCGGGGTGCAGGTTGCGGGGGTGTCGACCAATTACTCCCAGGGCTCGCTCACATCCACGGGCATCAACACCAACCTCGGAATCTCGGGGAACGGATACTTCATCGTCCAGGATCCGACCACCACGGCCCAGTACGCGACTCGCGACGGCACCTTCAGCTTCAACAGCGCCGGCTACCTGGTGAACGGCGAGGGATACGAGGTGATGGGCCTCACCGGGGGAACCTCCTCCTCGGCGCCCACGACGCTCGGGCCGATCAAGCAGGGGATCCCTCCCACGGGCACCCAGCTCCAGTCCGTCTCGATCTCTACCTCGGGCAACGTCGTCGAGACCTATTCCGACGGAACCCAGGCGACCACCAACCAGGTCCTGCTCCAGGGCTTCGCGAATCCCTCGCAGCTCACCAGCGAGGGCGAGAACCTCTTCGGCAGCCTGGTCGCCGCGGGCCCGCTCACGACCGCCCTCTCGGCGGCCAACGCGCCGGGGGCCTCGGGCCTGGGCACCGTCCAGGCGGGAATGCTGGAACAGTCGAACGTGAACCTGACCCAGGAATTTGCCGACATGATCACCATGCAGCGCGCCTTCGAGGCCAACTCCCGGCTCGTGACCGTCTCGGACACGATCCTCCAGGACGTCATCAGCCTCAAGCAACCCTAAGGAGCCCCGCCATGCCAGCCAAGGCCGACACCAAGGAAGCCGCCGCACCCGCAGCCCCGCCGGCGACGATCGAGAAGGGTGCCGCGGCCGACAAGGGGGCGCCCCCGGCGACTCCGCCGGCCTCCCCCAAGTCCAGCCCCCTCGGCTGGGTCGTGGCCGGCGCCGCCGTCGTGATCGCCCCCGCCCTGAGCTGGGGCGTCGCCAATTACCTCCTGCTCCCGCAGCTCGAGAAGAAGCTTTCCGCGCCGATCTCCGCCGCCGCGCCGGCCGCCGCCGAGAGCTCCCCGGTCGCGGACGGAAAAGTCAGGCCCGCGCCCCCCACCTACGAGTTCAGCAACGTCGTCGTGAACCTCGCGGGCACGATGGGGACCCGGTACCTGAAGACCTCCTTCGTGGTGACCGGCTCCGACGCGTCGCTCGCCGGAATCTTCGAGGGGGACAAGGCCCGGCTCATGGACGTGACGCTCAACGTGCTTTCGTCGCTCACCCTCGCCGATCTCGAGGAACCGGGCTCGAAGAACGTGCTCCGGGAGAAGCTGGTCGCAGCCTACAACCAGACGCTCGGCCGCAAGGTGGCCGACCAGGTCTATTTTTCGGACTTCGTGGTGCAGTGACCCGCAAGCAGGTCCCCCTCCATGGCCGACGAAGCTCCCAAGCCAGCGGGCGATTTTCTCGATCAAGCCGAGATCGACAGGCTGCTCGCCCAGGCCGCCGAGCAGCCGGCCGGGGGTCACCTCGTGCTCCAGCCGGGCACCCGCAGGACGGGCCCGGGCGGGGCCGCGCGCAAGATCGCGAACTATGACTTCCGGAATCCGGCCTTCCTTTCCGAGATCGAGCTGCGCCACTTGCGCGTTCTCCACGAGGACTTCATCCGTTACCTGAGCGCCCGCCTCGCCCTGTTCCTGCGCATGGAATTCGGGATCAAGCTGGGGCAGCTCTCGGCCATCAACTACGCCAAGTTCACCCTTTCGCTCCAGCGCCCGACCCATATCTGCCTCTTCAAGGCCGAGCCCCTGCCGGGGGTGGGCCTGATGGACATCAATCCGCGCCTCGCGCTCACGATCGTGGACCGCCTGCTCGGCGGTCGCGGCCACTCCGTCAAGGCGGAGAGGCACCTCACCGAGATCGAGATCGCTCTCCTCGAGGATGTCATCCTCATCATCGCGGAGGAGTGGTGCGGGCAGTGGCGGCACGAGCAGGAGATGCATCCGCTCATCATCGGCCACGAGAATGACGGCCGCTTTCTCCAGACCTCGCCCAAGGACGCGATCATGCTTGTCCTGACCCTGGATGTGAGCTTCGGCGACTGCGCGGAGCAGATCCAGATCGGAATCCCGTACTACACGATCGAGCCGATCGTGAAGAAGATGCAGGCGCGCCGCCAGAAGGACGCGGCGGTTGCGCCGGCCCAGAAGGCCGCCGCCTGGATCGGGGCCTACGACAGGATCGGCATGCCCGTCCGCGCCGAGTGGGAGGCCTTTGAGGCGAGCCTGAGGGAGATCTCCTCGCTGCGCGTCGGCGATGTCATCGAGCTTCCCGCGCCCCTGCTGGAGCAGACGAAGGTGCTGCTCAACGGCACGCCAAAATTCATCGGGACGGTCGGCCTGGATGGCGACCGCACCGCCGTGCAAATCAACCGCAAACTGCCCCGCCTCGAGGCGGAAGCCCCCTCCGAACATGCCCATGGAAGAAAAAACCCTTGATATCGTGCTCGACGTGAAGGTGAAGGTCACCGTCCAGCTCGGCTCCTGCCTGCTGCCCATGCGGGACGTGCTCGAGCTTGCGCCCGGCTCCATCGTCCAGCTGAACCAGAACGCGAGCGACCCGGTGGGCCTCTACGTGAACGACAAGCTCATCGCCTACGGCGAGGTCGTCGTGGTCGAGGACAACTTCGGGATCAAGATCACGGAGCTGGTCGGCAGCCTGCCGGTGCAATCGTGAGAGCCGCCGTCGCCTTCCTGGCGGTCCTTTCCGCGGTGAGCCTGCGGCTTCCCGCCGAGACCGCGTCCGCGGCGAACCCCGTCATCTACCCCGGCACTCCCCCGGCCGAGCCGGTGCGCGGCGCCGGAGCGGGAATCAGCGTGACGGCCACGGTCTTCCTCGTCGCCTGCGCGGGAGCGGGGGCCTGGCTGTGGTGGCGGGGACGGCGCGGAACCCCCATTTCCGGCCTCCGGACCGAACGCAAGCTTGCCATCGCCGAGACGCGTCCCCTTGGGAGCCGCCAGTACCTGGTCGTCGCCGACTACGACGGGAGGAAATTCCTCCTCAGCGTGTGCCCAGGACGGATCGAGCTGCTCGCCCCCCTGGATCCCGGCGCGCCCCCGTCCCGATGAAGCGGCTCCGGCGCACCCTCCTGCTCCTCCTCGGCGGCCTGGCCCTGTTTGCCACCGCCCCCATCCTCTCCGGCGCCCCGGCCGGTTCCGCCCAGCCCGACCCGCTCCGCCTGACCATCAATCTGGAAGGCACGGAGGGCCCGGCCCAGATGAGCGTTGCGGTCCAGATCGTGATCGTCATGACGCTGCTGACCGTGGCGCCGTCGCTCGTGCTCCTGATGACGAGCTTCACGAGGATCGTCATCGTCCTCGGATTCGTGCGCACCGCGCTCGGGGTCCCCAACGCGCCCTCGAACCAGATCATCCTCGGGCTGGCGCTGTTCCTGACGTTTTTCATCATGGGCCCGGTCTTCGACCGGGTCCAGAAGGAGGCACTCCAGCCGTACATGGACGGCCGCATCACCTCGGCGGTGGCGCTCGACCGGGCCACGGTGCCGATCAAGGACTTCATGCTCAAGCAGACGAGGACCCGCGACCTTGAGTACTTCCTGGAACTGGGCGGGTTTGGGCCGACCGCGATCAAGGACCTGCCGGTGCGGGTGGTGATCCCGGCCTTCGTCATCAGCGAGCTCCAGACCGCGTTCCAGATGGGCTTCCTGCTCTTCCTTCCGTTTCTCGTGATCGATTTCCTGGTCGCCTCGGTCCTGATGTCGCTCGGCATGATGATGATGCCGCCCAACGTCGTCTCCCTTCCCTTCAAGCTCCTCCTCTTTGTCCTCGTGGACGGCTGGCACCTGGTCGTCCGCTCGCTCGTGCAGAGCTTCATCAGTTGATCCCGCCATGAACCCGGAAGTCGCCATCGACATCTTCAAGACCACGGTCGTCTTCGCCCTTTCGGTGACGGCCCCGTTCCTGATCGCCATGCTCCTCGTCGGGCTGATGACCAGCCTCTTCCAGTCGGTGACGAGCCTGCAGGAGCCGACCCTCACGTTCGCACCGAAGCTCATCACCTTCGCCCTGCTCGGCATCGTGCTCGGGCCGTGGCTGCTGCGCATGCTGGGCGAATTCACGGTCGGCGTGATCGGCCGGATGGCCACCCTGGCGCACTGACGCCGCCGGCCATGAGCCTGGGATACCTGCTGACCTGGCTGATGGTCTTTCTGCGGGGCGTGGGCATTGTCGTGCTCCTGCCCCAGATGGCGGGGCGCCAGGCACCCATCCAGGTGCGGCTGGCGCTGGCGATGTGCATGGCGACCCTGCTGGTCGGCGTCCTGCCGCCCGCCGACGTTCCCGCCGACCTCTGGCACCTGATCTTCGCCTCCGCGGGCGAGGTGGTCCTCGGGCTTGCGATGGGCTTTGTCGGCCAGATGGCGTTCGCGTCGATCGAGCTCGCCGGCCGCATCATGTCGTCCGAGGTCGGGCTCTCCGTCGCACCCGGGATGGCGGGCCCCGACCTGGCGTCCGCGCCCCTTTCGTCGTTCGTATCGGCGTTTGCCGTGGTGATGTTCTTCGCCCTCGACGGCCACCTGGCCGTGCTCGGCGCGTTCGCCCGGAGCTTTGCGCTGGCCGCGCCGGGCCACCCGCTGCTCGGTTCCGGGGCCGCCGACCTTGTGATCAACGAGACCAGCCACGTGATCGAGCTCGGCCTTCGGATCGCGGCGCCCTTCGTGGCGCTCAATTTCCTGGTCACCCTTTCCTTCGCCGTGCTGGGCCGCGCGGTTCCGCGCATGAACGTGTTCATCCTGAGCGCGTCGATCCGCGCCCTGGCGGGGATGGCGCTGCTCAGCGGCGCCGGCGCGCTGCTCGCCCGCTACCTCTACGTCGAGTTCGACCGGATGCCCCTGCGGATGCTCGAGATGCTTGCCAAGCGGTGACCGGCGGCTCGATTCACGGCAATTTTTGCCTTTTTTCCGGGCCGGCCCCGGGCCCATCTCCGGCGCAGATCGGGAGCCCGGATCATCCAAGTTTAATTCATTGGATGCCAATGAGTAAAAAAACACGAGGACCCGTTGGCATCGCCATTGCTCATGCGTGACAGATGGCCGATCAAGAGAAGGACCAGAAAACCGAGCAGCCGACGGGAAAGCGTCTCGGCGAGGCTATCGACCGCGGTCAGTTCGCGCGGGTCCCGGAGATCCAGATCGTCTTCACGCTTGCGGCGGCGCTCGCCGTGGTGAGCCTGGTCGGCAATCTCTGCGTCCAGCGCCTGGGCGAGTACTGGATCGGGATCTTCACAAAATGCGGGAGGACGGAGGTCCGGGCCGACACGGCGGTGACCCTTTTCGGGGAGATCGTTGTCGTCCTCGCGCCGATCGTCCTCCCCGTCCTGTTCGCGAGCGCCGGCGCGGCCATGCTGGCCGGCGGGCTCCAGAGCGGCTTCAACCTGACCCCCAAGGCCCTCGGGTTCAAGTGGGAGAGGCTCAACCTCGTCCAGGGCTACGAGAGGATCTTCTCGAAGCAGGTGTTTGTCCACGCGGGGATCGAGTCCCTCAAGATGGTCGCGATCGGCGGGATGCTCTGGGTGGGCGCCCGCAAGCTTCTTCTCGACCCCCTCTTCACCGCCCCGGTCGAGGCCTCGTACCTCGGAAAGTTCATCAGCCAGGCCTCGATCGAGCTGTTCTCCCGCCTGCTGGTCGCCATGGGCCTCGTGGCCGCGATCAGTTACGGGTACGAGAAATTCAAGGTTTCCCGCGACCTGATGATGACCCGCGAGGAAGTGAAGGAGGAGATGAGGAGCACCGAGATGGACTCCCGCGTCAAGGGGTTCCGACGGCGCCTGGCGCGCCGGCTCCTGCAGAAGCAGATGCTTTCGGCCGTACCCACGGCCGACGTCATCATCACGAACCCCACCCATTACGCGGTGGCTTTGAAGTACGAGCGGACCAAGGACCATGCGCCGATCGTCCTCGCCAAGGGCGAGAACCGATTCGCCCAGAGGATCAAGGCGATCGCCGCGGAGAACGGCGTGCCCATGGTGGAGAACAAGCCCGTGGCCCGCCTGCTGTTCGCGATGGGGCGGGTGGGCGAAAGCATCCCGCCCGAGCTGTACCAGGCCGTGGCCGAGATCCTCGCCCTGGTCTACCGCACCCACCGGTACTATTTCCACCGGCTCAAGTCCCGCCGGCTCGAACTCGAGGCCTGACCATGCCGACCAGCTCCAGCCACTTCATCGTCCGGCTCCTGCAGCGCGCGGACCTTCTGTTCACCTTCGGGCTCTTCGGCACGGTGCTGCTCCTCGTGCTGCCGGTGCCGCCGTTCATGCTGGACCTGCTGTTGTCGCTCAACATCGGGCTGTCGCTGATGGTCCTCCTGGCGATCATCTACGTGAAGGACCCGCCGGAGTTCTCGGGCTTCCCGACGGTCCTGCTCACGCTGACGCTGTTCCGCCTGGCCCTGAACATCAGCTCGACCCGCCAGATCCTGGTCAACGGGTACGCGGGGGAGATCATCAACGGGTTCGGCCACATCGTCATCCGGGGCAACTACATCGTCGGGGCGGTGGTGTTCGTGATCCTGGTCGTCATCAACTTCGTCGTCATCACCAAGGGTGCCGGCCGCATCGCCGAGGTCACCGCCAGGTTCACCCTCGACGCGATGCCGGGCAAGCAGATGGCCATCGATGCCGAGCTGAACGCAGGGATCATCGACGAGGCCACCGCCACCAGCCGGCGCGTGAAGATCCAGAAGGAGGCGGACTTCTACGGTGCGATGGACGGAGCCTCGAAGTTTGTGCGGGGGGACGCCATCGCGGGCATCCTCATCACCCTGGTCAACGTGACGGGCGGCTTTGCGATCGGCGTGTTCCAGATGGACCTCTCGCTGACCGAGTCGCTGCAGAAATTCACGGTCCTCTCGATCGGAGACGGCCTGGTCTCGCAGATCCCGGCCCTGATCATCTCGATCGGCGCGGGGCTGCTGGTCACCCGTGCGTCCGAGAACTCGAACCTCGGCGCCCAGATCGCGGGCCAGCTTTTCCGCTACCCGCGCGCGCTGACCATCGCCTCGGCGATGCTCGCCATCTTCGGGCTCATGCCGGGCATGCCGGTGGTGCCCTTCTTCCTCCTTGCGGGCGTTGCGCTATTCATGGCGCGCAACCTCAAGGCCCCCGAGGCCGCACCGGAGGGGGCGGGCGCCGCAGGCGCCCAAGCCTCCTCCGGGCGCGGCAGGCAGGGGAAAAACGCGGCGAAGGGCGGCTCCGCGCCGGCCGGCGCCCCCGGGCCGTCCGACGACGTCAGGAAGCTCACGGAGCTGGATGTGTTTGCGATCGAGGTCGGGATGGGCCTGCTCGGCCTCGCCGACGCGAAGAGGGGCGGCGACCTGCTTGCGCGCGTCACCGGCGTCCGCAAGAACCTGGCCCGGGAACGGGGCATTGTGGTGCCGCCCGTCTCGGTCCGCGACAACCTGGAACTGGCCCAGAACGAGTACCGCTTTCTCATCCGCGGCAGGATGGTCGCCCGCGGCGAGCTGATGCCGAACCGCTGGCTCGCGATGAACGTCGGCGGCAGCACGGTCCGCCTGCGGGGGGCGCCGACGCGCGAGCCCGTCTTCAAGCTTGAGGCGACCTGGATCGAGGAAAACGAGAAGAAGGCGGCCGAGCTCAACGGGTTCACGGTCGTCGATCCGTCGTCCGTGCTGATCACCCACCTGGCCGAGACGCTCAAGGCGAACGCGCACCTGCTGCTCGGGCGGCAGGAGACCCAGGCGCTCACCGACCACCTCAAGCAGTCGCACCCCGCGCTCATCGCCGAGCTGCTGCCCGACCTGGTCAACATCGGCATCATCCAGAGGGTCCTCCAGAACCTGCTGCGCGAGGGCCTGGCGATCCTCAACCTGCCGATCATCCTCGAGGCCATCGCGGACTTCGCCTCGCTGTCCAAGAACCCGGACGAGCTGTCGGAGCTCGTGCGCCGCCGCCTGGGCATTTATTTTGTTCCCGACTACGAATGCCGCCCGGGGTTCCTCCGGGCGATCACGCTGGACCCGCGCCTGGAGCAGGCGCTGGCCGGGAAGATCCACCGGTCGCCGACCGAGGTGGGGCTGGCGCTCGACCCCGCCACGGGCAGGCACCTGCTCGACGAGGTCAACCGGCGGTCGGCCGAGTTCGCCGCCAAGAACCTCACCGCCGCGCTCGTCGTTTCCACCGAGACCCGGCTCGCCCTGCGCCGCTTCCTCGAGCCGTCGTTCCCGCGCCTCCTCGTGCTCGCCTTCCAGGAGCTCCCCGCCGCGACCGAGATCGAGAACGCGGGCATCATCCCGATCCCCCCCCACCTGGTCCGCGCCGACGCGGCCCTGAAGGCCGCGGCCTGAACCGCCGGCCCAGACCCATTCCGTCATGCCAACCTCCGCCCCACCCACCGCCCCGGGAACCCGCTTCAAGTTCGTCGTGGCGTCGGCCGAGGAGGCCGCCAGCCTCATCCGCGAGCGGCTCGGACCGGACGCACGCGTCCTTTCCGTGCGCTCCCTGCCCGCCCCGGGCGTCCAGCGCCTCTGGTCGGCTCCCCGCCTCGAGGTGATCGCGCAGATCGACCCCGAAGCGTCCGAGGCGCCGGCCGCGATGCCCGGGCCCTCCGGGCATGCCGCGGGCCGGAAGGTCCCGCGCGAACGTACTCTCCGGGACCTGCTTCGGCGGTCCGGCCTGTCGGAGGTGGCCCTGGGCCGCCTCCAGGCGGCTCCGTTCTGGGCAGAATCCGCTTCCTGGCCCCTGCATCGGGCCCTCGCGGAGGCGGGCGAACACCTTCGCCGCGATGCCGAGCAGCGCTGGAGGCGCACTCCGCTCACCCGTGCGGCGTTCCTCGGGGGACCCGGGGTGGGGCGCACCACGGCTCTCTGCAAATGGCTCGGGACGGAGGTGTTCCGGCGGTCCCGTCTCGGCCACGTGGTGACCGTGGAGTTTGACCGTCCCAACCCGACCGGGCCGCTGCCCGTGTTCGGCGAGGCGCTGGGCGTGCCGGTTGCGCGCTATCCGGCCGCCACCGAGGCGGCCGTCCCCGGTGGGTTTGTCTATTTTGACCTGCCCTCGTTCTCTGTGGGCGAGCCGTCGGAGAACACCGCGCTCGCAGGGTTTCTCGATCGCGAGCGCATCGCCCAGAGGGTGCTGGTTTTGAACGCGGCGTACGACCACGCGGCCCTGCGGGCAGCGTACTCGGCAGGCCGGTCGCTGGGGGCGACCCACCTTGTTTTCACCCACCTCGACGAGGTTCCGCACTGGGGCCGCCTCTGGGACTACCTTCTCGACGGGGCGCTCGAGCCGCTCTTTCTCGCCACCGGAGCTTCGCTGACCGGCGATTGCAAGGAGGATGTCTACCGGGAACTGGTGGGCAGGACCCTCGCAGGCGCCTCGGTCGAGCCGGGCGTCCCGGACGAGGTCGACGAGGGAATCGCAGCCTCCGATCTCCCATGAAATTCATCTTCCTCTCCGGCGGTGTCCTGGGATTCCTCGCTGCTGCGCTCGGCGGCATTTCCGCCGGACGTTCGGCCGACCGCGTGCTCCTCGACGGGACCCTCGGCTGCCTGGCTGGGGCGCTCGTCTTCCGGTGGTTCTGGTCCGTGCTCCAGCACGGCTTCCGGGAAACCTATGTCGCCAAGCAACGCGCCGCCGTCGCGCCAACCAAGAATGCAAGAACCTGAGCCATGTCGGATTTAACCTCCCAAACCATGAATAATGTCGCCGTTCCACCCAACGGCATGGATGCCTCCCCCGTGGCCGCCGCCTGGCGCGCCTACCAGGGTGTCTCGTCGGGCGCTGTCGATGAAAAGGATTTGATCGAGCGCTTTCTCCCGTTGGTCCGCAACGTCGTGGACCGAATCAAGCTCGTGCTCCCGTCGCACATCGACGCCGAGGACCTCTACAGCGTGGGGATCACGGGTCTCCTCGCGGCCGTGCGCAAGTACGACCCTGACCAAGGCAATACGTTTGCCAGCTACGCGGCCATGCGCATCCGGGGAGCCATCCTCGACGAATTGCGGCGCATGGACTGGTGCCCGCGGAGGGCCCGGGCCAGGGCGCGAAAGCTGAAGCAGGCGATCGGAGCCCTCGAACAGAGGATGGGAAGGGCGGTGACCGAGGAGGAGATCTGCACCGAGCTGGGCCTGAGCCCCAAGGAATACGCCAAATGGCTGGAGGAATCGCGCCCCGTCATCTTTGTCGCCATCGACCAGCAGGCCGAGAAAGAGAACTCGGACGGCGTCTCGCTGCACGAACTGCTTGCCGACGAGACCGACGAGACGGGCCGGGAAAAGATGGAAAAGCAGGAACTTCGCGAACTTTTGGTTCAGCGAATCAAGGAATTGCCCGATATCCCTAGGAAGGTACTGGCAATGTATTACTTCGAGAACATGCGCCTGGCAGAAATTGCTGCGGTGTTTGGTCTTACGGAGTCGCGCATCTGCCAGATCCACTCACAAACCATCATCAGTCTTCGGGCTTACCTCGGACGCGCGCGCAATCGTTAGCTTCCGAGGCCGGCACCCGTTCGCATGCTTGTCCTCATCGGAGCACTTATCGTCATCGCGTCCACCCTTGGCGGCTTCATGCTGGGGGGTGGCAAGCCATTGGTGCTTCTACACTTGTCGGAGTTTGTGGTGATCCTCGGGATCGCCTTCGGGCTTCTGATCATCGCCAGCCCCGCCCACATTCTCAAGGAAGTGGCCCAAAAGATCAAAGCGGCCATCCTGAACAAGACGGTCGGCAGGGCAGAGTGCATGGATCTGCTCAAGCTCCTGTACGAGCTCTTCATGGTGGGCCGCCGCAATGGGCTGATCGCGCTTGAGGAGCACGTGATGGAGCCGACCCAAAGCTCGATCTTCTCAAAATACCCTTCGCTCCTTCAGAATGAGGAGCGGGTGCAGTTCCTCTGCAACGGGCTCAAGCCGGTCATCGACGGCAAGATCAAGCCGGACCAGCTCGAGTCCCTGATGCATGCCGAGCTGGAGGCGAAGTCCGAGGAGGCCGACCAGCCGGTCCATATGCTGCAGCTGATCGGCGACTCGCTGCCCGGGATCGGAATCGTGGCCGCCGTCCTGGGCATCATCACGACCATGGCGTCCATCGCGGATGGCCCGGCAGCCGTCGGCGAGCACGTGGCGGCCGCCCTCACCGGGACGCTGCTCGGCATCTTCGTGGCGTACGGCTTTGTAAATCCGATCGCAAACAGGATCCGGCTCAACAACGCCTCCGACGCGCAGTACCTGCGCTGCATCAAGCAGGCGGTCTCGGGATTTGCCAAGGGCCTGGCGCCGTTTACTGCGGTCGAGATCGCGCGAAGGTCCCTGGAGAGCGCGGTCCAGCCCGACGGCGAGGACTTCCAGGCGGCAACCAAGGAGCTTGGAACGGCCAAGTAGCCCCGCGCGAACCATGGCCAAAAAGGAGGCACATCACGGGGGCGCTTGGAAGGTGGCCTACGCGGACTTTGTGACCGCCATGATGGCTCTCTTCATGGTGCTCTGGATCTCCGCGCAGGACCAGAAGATCCTGATCGCGACTTCGCAGTACTTCCAGCAGCCGTTCAAGAGCCCGATGGTGGACCATTCGGGCGTCATGCCCTTCAACAAGCCGGCGAGCTCGGGGCACGACCCCAAGGACACCGATGCCGACATGAAGGCCGCCAACGGCCACATGATCGACACGAGCTTCCTCAACTCGGTGGCAGCCGACTTCTTCCGGCTGCTCCATATCGACCAGGACGAGCGCCAGAAGCCCATCGACATCGAGATCACCAGCGACGGCCTGCGCGTCACCCTCTTCGACCGGGCGCGGAGCCCCATCTTTTCAGACCGTGGCGCGGACCTCACCCCCTGGGGCAAGTTCCTCCTCCAGAACCTCGCGTGGCTGGTGGAGCGCCACCGCTTTCATGTCGCCATCGACGGGCACACGCGGTCCAACCTCGACCTCAGGAAGGACGACTACTCGGCCTGGGAGCTTTCCGCCGACCGGGCAAACACCGCCAGGCGCGTCCTCGTCTATTATGCCGTCGATCCGCGTCTCATCGAGCGTGTGACCGGGTTTGCCGACACCCGACCGGTCGCGGGCGAGCGCCCGGACTCGGAGACGAACCAGCGCATCACGATCAGCCTGAGCCTGGCCGCCGATCGCGGCAACGAGCCGCCCCACAGGAACGCCCTGAGGGACGGAAAAGTGAATCCAACCATTTCCTCCATTCCATGAAGCCGTATCTCCAGGGCCGAAAGGCAAACTCCACCCATTCCCTGTCCATGGGCCCGTCCAGGACCGTCACGCCGCTCGCCGGGCTCGTCCATCCGGCCCCGGCCAACGCCCGGCCCAACATCGAGGCGATCAAGGAGGGGGACAAAGTGGTCCGGTTGGTGATCACCTGCGCCTGCGGGGAGCGCATGGAGGTGGAGTGCCTGTACGGGACGAGGTGATTTGGGGACGGGACGGGAGAACTGCCGCGCTGCGAAAGGTCGGCAGATTCTGCCCACAAGGCGGACAAAGGATTCCAGGGGGAATTTCGGTATAGTAACATACTATACAACAACTAGTTGTGATCTTGGCATCGCTGGTGCTACAAGGGCACCCGGATGAACATCGGACTTTACCAAAGTGCCTCTGCGCTCTCTGCGCTCGAGCGTTGGCAGGACGTTGTGGCGCAGAATATCACCTCGGGCGGGGTGAGCGGGTATCGGAAGCGCACCGTTGAATTTTCCACGCAGGCGGCGGGCGGCTGGCAGCTGGACCCTTCGGCCCAGGCGGGCGCCGATCCGAGCCAGCAGGCGCTGTTTCCCAAGGCGAGCAACGGGATCAACTTCACGCCGGGGGAGGCGCAGCCGACCGGACGCGACCTCGACGTCTCCATCCAGGGCGAGGGCTTCTTCCAGATCCAGCAGCCCGACGGAACCGTCACCTACACCCGTGCCGGCGAGTTCACCACAAGGCCCGACCGCACGCTCGCGTCCGGCGCGGGCGTCGTGCTCAGCGATTCCTCCTCGCCGATCGTCCTCCAGTCCGACGTGAGCAAGGTCACGATCAACCCGAACGGGAGCATCGTTCAGAACGGCGCGACCATCGGCCACCTTGGCATCGTGAAGTTCGCGGACCCGAGCGCCCTGATCCCGGTCGCGGGCGGCATGTTCCTGGCAAATCCCGACACGGTCCCCGAAGCCGTCGCGAAGCCGGTGGTGACCCAGGGATCCCTCGAGGGGTCCAATGTGCAGCCGCTCCGCGAGATGGTGAACCTCGTCCTCATTTCCCGCGCCTACGACGCAAACCAGCGCGTCATCACCAACGCCGACGACCAGATGCAGAAGGAGCTCGACGCCCTTGGCTGAGGCACCCGCGCGATGAATTCCCCAGACAGACAACCGCAATCACGACTGCACGGCCGAGCGCGCGATGGGGGCGCGCCGGCCCCAGTCGCGGCGGGTTTTTCCGACCCAGTCCATCCATGAACCTATCGCTCTACTCGGCGGCCACCGGCATGGAGGCCCAGGAACTCAACCTGAACACCATCGCCAACAACCTGGCGAACGTGAACACGCCCGGCTTCAAGCGCAGCAAGATCGAATTCCAGGACATGCTCTACCAGAAGCCCCGCTCCGCCGGCTCGGACACGGGCAACGGGAACGTGGTCCCCACGGGAGTCGAGGTGGGCAACGGCACCAAGGTGGCCGCGACCTCCAAGGTGTTCACCCAGGGGCAGGTCTCGCAGACGGGCCAGCAGCTCGACCTCGCCATCCAGGGCGACGGATTCTTCGAGGTCCAGCAGCCCGACGGCACGATCGCCTACACCCGGGACGGTTCCTTCAAGCTCAACGCGGAGAGCCAGGTCGTGACGGCCGACGGAATGCCCGTCCTCAGCGGCTTCCAGACCATCCAGTCGGGCGCCACCACCATCACGATTTCGCAGACTGGAAGCGTCTCGGTGCAGGGCCCCAACGGCGTGCAGACCTTCCAGCTCTCCCTGGCCCGCTTCCCGAACCCATCGGGGCTGGACAGCCTTGGCGGAAACCTTGACGGCGAGACGCCCGCGAGCGGGGCGCCCCAGGTGGGGCAGGCGGGCCAGGCCGGCTTCGGCACCACTCTCCAGGGCTACCTCGAGTCCTCGAACGTGAGCATCGTAGAGGAGATGGTGAACCTCATCACCGCCCAGCGCGCCTACGAGATCAATTCCAAGTCCGTCCAGGCCTCCGACGAGATGCTCCAGAACGTGGCCAATCTCAAGAAATGACCCTGCGCCTCCTACCGTGCCTTCTCCTCGCCCTGGGCGTTCCCGTCGCCGCCCCGGCCGCGCAGCCGGCGGCCTTCACCGGCGACCAGCTCTCCGCCGCGCTCGCACGGGACCTGTCCGCCCACTTCCAGCTCGACGGGGACCTGGAGCTCGAGATGCTGCGGCCCTGGGCCGCCCCGGAGGCCACTTCCGCGAACTGGACCGTGTCCGTGACGGAGTATCCCCCGGCGCCTTCCTCCACCATGTCGGTGCGCTGCCGCGTCCTTGCCGACGGGGCGCAGGTCGATGAGGCCACCCTTGTCTTCCGCGCGGCCCTCTGGCGCGATGCATGGTACGCCCGCCAGCCGCTCTCCGCAGGGGGCATGTTCGACCCGTCCGTGCTCGAGACGCGCCGGGTGGACTGGTTTCGGGAACGGAACGCCCTGCCGGCATCGGCGGGCGACTCCTCCTTCATCTTTTCCCGGCAGGTGCCGGCCGACCGCCTCCTGAGCTGGAGCGACATCGCCCGCCGCCCGCTCGTGCGCAAGGGGGAGATGGTGAACGTCGTCGCGTCCGAGGGGATGCTGTACGTCACCCTGAGGGCCGTCGCCCTCGAGAACGGCGCGCAGGGGCAGATGGTCGTCGTGCGCAACGTGGAGTCGCACAGGGACATCACCGCGGTGGTCGTCGCCGACGACCGGGTCGAGGTCAGCTTCTAGAGTTTCCCTCCATGAACCCCCGCACACTCTCCACGATCCTCCTGGTCCCGCTTGCCGCCGCCGCGCTCCGCGCCGACTCGCTCTGGACCGCGGGCGGGGTCGAGGGCCGCAGCATCTATGCCGACCACAAGGCGGGGATGGCGGGCGACATTGTCACCGTCATCGTCCAGGAGTCGGTGGCCGCGCAGAGCACGCAGAACAAGGAATCCACGCGCCAGTCCACGCTCAACGACGCCGTGAGCCAGTTCATCTTTCCGGCCGCGGTGAGCGGGACGGGAACACACGCCGGCCAGCTTCCCGGCGTCTCCGTGTCCGGCAAGTCCGACTATACCGGCGGGGGCCAGATCAGCAATTCGCAGTCGGCCACAAGCACGGCCGCGGTCCTCGTGACCGACGTGCTTCCCAACGGAAACCTGGTGATCGAGGGCGTGCGCCTCGTCACCTTCTCCGGCGAGACCCAGTACGTGGTCCTGCACGGGATCATCCGGCCCGACGACATCGCGAGCAACAACACGGTGCTTTCCAGCAACATCGCCGAGGCCAAGGTTGAGTTCATCAGCCAGGGCAACCTGACGGACGCCGAAAAGCTCGGCTGGTTCAGCAAACTGTACGAGATGCTGCGTCCCTTCTGACGAGATCTGCAGCCCAGGAAAGGATTCCAACCATGCAGCCCTCCCAACAGGCCCCGGAACCCGTTTCAAGCCTTGCCCGGTTTTTCAGGGTCCTGCAGGCCCTCGTCCTGGCGTCGGCGGCCCTCGCGCCCGGGGCGCGCGCCTCGCGCATCAAGGACATCACCCTTGTCGAGGGCGGCCGCGACAACCAGCTGGTCGGGTACGGGCTCGTGGCGGGCCTCGCCGGGGACGGCGACAGCAACTCGATCGCGATGCTGCACGCCGTGGTCAACCTGCTCCAGCGGTACGGGATCACGGAGAATGTCCAGGACCTCAGCTCGAAGAACCTGGCCGCCGTCATGGTGACGACGGACATAGCGGCCTTTCTCAAGCCGGGCGCGCGCATTGATGCGACCGTCGCCTCCATGGGGGATGCCAAGTCCCTGCAGGGTGGGGTGCTGCTCCAGACGCCGCTTCTCGGGGCGGACGGCAGGACCTACGCCGTGGCCCAGGGTCCCGTCGCGATCGGCGGATTCGTGGGCGGGGCGGGCGGGGCGGGCGGCGCCACCGTCCAGAAGAATCATCCGACGGTCGGGGTGATCAGCAGCGGGGCGATCGTGGAACGCGCGATTCCGGCCGTGTTTGTGCACGACGAGATGGTCCGGCTCCTGTTGCAGAACCCGGATTTCAACTCCGCCGCGCGGATGGCGGACGCGATCAACGGCCAGTGGCCCTCGGCCGCGAGCGCCGTGGACGCGGCAACGGTCCAGGTCCACCTGCCCGCATCGTACCGGGGCCGCGACGTCCCGTTTGTCGCGGACCTTGGGCTCATCGACGTCGTGCCCGACACCCTTGCGCGCATCGTGATCAACGAGCGCACCGGCACGATCGTCGCGACCTCGACCGTCCGGATCTCGCAGGTCGCGATCGCGCACGGCTCCCTGACGATCACAGTCACCTCCAACGTGGGCGTGAGCCAGCCCAACAGCTTCAGCGGCGGGACGACCCAGAAGACCCAGAGCACCCAGACCAGCGTCAACGAGGGCCAGGGGGGCTTCACCGTGCTCGAGGAGCCTCCGACCATCGAGCGGCTCGCCGCCGCGCTGGACGCCCTGGGCGTCTCGACGCGCGACATGATGGCGATTTTCCAGACCCTCAAGCGGTCCGGAGCCCTCCAGGCCGAGCTCATCATCAACTGACCATGGACATTTCCTCCATCAGCCCCTCCCTGACCGGCCTCCCGGCCGGCGTCGACCTTCGGACGCTTCCCGGCCAGCCGCCCGCGGTCCAGCGCAAGGTCGTCGCGGGGCAGTTCGAGGCCATCCTTCTGCGCCAATTCCTGAGCCAGAGCGTCGGCTCCATGATGGGCGGCGAAGACTCCGCCCAAAGCAGCGTCTACGGCTACATGCTCACGGACGCCCTTTCCCAGAAGCTCGCGGCCGCGGGAGGCATGGGGCTTGCAAAAGTCATCGCGCAGCAACTCGAGCCGGTCGGGGAGAGGACGCCCCCGCCGAAGGAAGCGAAAGGAACCTTATGAACAGCCTTTGGAAAAATGTCGCCGAGTGCCTCCGGGCCGAGGTGGCCGAATACGGCCGGCTGCTCCACCTGATGGAGGAGCAGCGGGACCTGATCTTCAAGAGGGACCCTGCGGCCATCCTCATCGCAAACACGTCGATCCAGGAGCAGGTGGACGTGCTGCACGAGTGCCGGCGCCGCCGCGAGGAGGTCGCCGCGCAGCTCGCCCAGGAGCACGCCCGGCCGCCCAACGCGACGCTCCGGTCCCTGGTGCCCCTGATCGCGCCCGAGGGCCGCCCACTGCTCGAGGCCCTGATTTCGGAGGTGAACCGGCTCGTCCACCGCGTCCGGCGGATCATGCGCCTGAACGAGCGGCTGCTCGCGACCGCGGTGGACTGCCAGCAGGAGCTCCTCCGGAGGCTCTGGCCCTCGGCCTTCACGAAGACCTACGCCGCGGACGGCCGGGTCACCGTCTCCACGCCCCGGTTCGCCCCCTCCCTGCAAAACGCGGGCTGACCCGGCTTCCAACCTTCCTCGCCATGTCCGGCCTCCTGGCTTCCCTCAGCACTGCGGCGACCTCGCTCAACGCGCAGAGCGAGGCGATCGCCGTGATCAGCAACAATATCTCCAACGTCAACAATCCCGAGTACTCGGAGGAGAAGGCCCAGTTCAATAATCTGGGAATGGTGGAGACCGAGGAGGGTCCGACCAGCATGGGACTCACGGTGAGCGTCACCCAGGACCGCAGCCCGGTGCTCGACAGGATGGTGCAGGAACAGGACTCCCTGGTCTCCGGCTTCACCGCCCAGCAGGGGATCCTCCAGCAGGCCCAGGCCGCGCTCGGCGAGAGCATCACCAGTTCCTCGTCCACCCCCGGCACCGCCTCCACGGTGAACAACAGCGGCCTCGGCTCGTCGATCGACGCCTTCTTCAATTCCTTCGAGAACCTTGCGGCCAATCCCACCGACGCCGGCGCCAAGGAGACGGTGGTCGCGCAGGCGGGGGTTCTCACCGACCGGTTCCGGGAGGTCGATGCAAACCTTGCGCAGGCCCAGAGCGACGCCGCCGCCCAGGTCACCACCGGGGTCGCCACCGCCAACAACCTCCTGCAGCAGGTGGCGACGCTCAACACGCAGATCGCCGGCGTGGACGCGAGCGACCCGGGCTCGGCGGTCGACCTGATCGACCAGCGGCAGGGGGCGCTCGAGAAGCTCGCGGCGCTCCTCCCCGTTTCCGTCCAGGAGGACGCCCAGGGGGAGGACACGGTCACCGCCGCCGCGTCCGGCGGCGGAAACGTCACCCTCGTGAGCCAGGGGACCGTGTCGAACGCCCTGACGTACTCGGGCGGCACAATTTCCGCGGGTTCCTCCGCGCTCGATCCCGCCTCGGGCTCCCTTGCCGGCGCGATCACCGCCAGCACCGGGCCGGTGCAGACGCTCAGGAACAACCTGGACTCGCTCGCCTCCCAGATCGTCACCGCGGTCAACGGCGCCTACAACCCCTCCGGCGCGACCGGAGGCAACTTCTTCGGCAGCTCGGGCACGACGGCGGGCGGCATTGCGCTCGACCCCAGCCTGACCAGCGCAAGCCTTGCGGCCGGCACGGGGGCCGCCGGGGACAACTCCATCGCCACCGCGGTGGCGAACCTTGCCAACCAAAAGTTCTCGACCTCCGGGGGCGACTCCATCGACGGGACCATCGATGGCTTCTACAGCAACACGGCAAGCGGCATCGGCCAGGCCGTGGACACCGCCAACACCCAGGTGACCGACCAGACCAACGTCCAGACGATCGTGAACAACCAGCGCAGCAGCTACAGCGGCGTGTCGCTCAACGACGAGATGTCGAACCTGATGACCTACCAGACGGCCTACCAGGCATCCTCGGAGCTTTTTGCCACCATCAACAACATGCTCAGCGCGATCATCACCGACCTTACGAGCACGGGCTGACCCAACCCACCCCAACGATGCGCATCACAAACAACATGGTGACGAACAGCGTCCTGTCCGAGCTCCAGCAGCTCGACACGCAGCAGTCCACCCTCCAGGCCGAGGTTTCGAGCGGGCTCTCGGTGACCCAACCCTCGGACAATCCTGCCGTCTTCGGGCAGGTGATCCAGGAGGAGGGACAGGGCAGCCAGATCGCGCAGTTCGGCGAGAACGCAACCCAGGCGCTCAACGTGGCCCAGTCCACGTATGCGGGACTTACGTCGCTCACGCAGATCTACGACAGCGCGACCCAGCTCGCCACCCAGGGCACGGGCACCCTGGGCGCCGATGCCAACGCCGGGTATGCCGACGAGCTCAACCAGCTGATCGCGGAGGCGGTCACCGCGGCCAACAGCCAGTACAACGGCAACTATCTCTTCGCGGGAACGGCGGTGGACGCGCCCCCCTTCACGACAACGACCGACGGGAGCGGCAACATCACCGCCGTCGCGTACGCCGGGAACTCCGGGCAGGCGGCGATCCCGCTGTCGCCGACCAGCTCCGTCGCGCCGACCACCTCCGGGGCCACGAATTCCGGGCTGGCCGACATGATCAACAACATGATTGCGGTGCGCGATGCGCTGACGAGCGGCGACCCGGCGGCGCTGGCCTCGGCCGCGACCAGCCTCAACAACTCCGAGGAGGTCCTCTCGACAGCCTCGGCGGACAACGGCGCGGTGCAGCTGAGCATCCAGTCGGAGCAGACCCAGGAGAAGACGAATGCGACGGAGCTCTCCTCGCTGGTTTCGTCGCAGACCAACGCCGACCTTCCGACAACCATCACCCAGCTCGACCAGACGCAGCTTGCCTACCAGGCCGCCATGGAGACCGCAGCCAAGGTCCTTCAACTCTCGATCACCCAATACATCACCTGACCACTCCCATCCCCCGGCTTTCCAACCATGAAATTCCTCCCTGAACTCTATCCCCAGGACGTCGATGCCGTCCCGACGAACGCCTTCACCCTGACCGACGGGCTGCTGGGGTTTGCGGGCTACGTCCACGCCGAACTTCTCTACAACGCCGAGCAGCTTCCCTTCCTCTGGATGAAGCTGTCCGGGCCCGCCGGCACCGTCAATTTCGTGGTCCTCGAGCCGGGCATGGTCCTGCCGGGCTATGAGATCGAGCTCTTTGACGGGGACGCGGGGAGCCTCGGCCTGACGGACCCGACCGACGCGCTGGTGCTCAACATCGTGACCCTCAACCCCCGCTTTCCGCAGGCCGCCACGGTCAACCTGATCGGGCCCATCGTCGTAAACCGGCGCACCCGAGTCGGACGCCAGGTCGTGATCGAAAACCACGCCCGGTACAGCGCCCGCCACCCGATTGTCGAGGAGACCCTCGCAGCACAGGCAACCGCCTAGGCAGCCCCAGGAGACCCACCCATGCTTGTCCTTTCCCGCAAAGCGAACGAAGCGATCATCATCGGCGACTCGATCGAGATCCGCATCAACCGCATCGACGGCGACGTGGTCAAGATCGGGATCCAGGCGCCCCGCGAGATCCCGATCTTCCGCAAGGAAGTCCAGACCGACATTGCAACCAACAACAAGGCCGCCGCCTGGCAGAACCAGGCGGCCCTGAACGGGGGCGGGTTTCCGTCCCTGGTCCGCGCCCGGGAGAAAGCCAGGCCCGCCGCAGGAATCATTTCCACCGCCCCCGAATCGACAGCCGCATCCAGCACCACCCTCCGCCCATGAACGCAATCCACTCCAGCCTCCCGCTGTACGACGCAACCCAAAGCCAGTCCCCGCTCAGCCGCCCGCTGCGCGCCGTCTCGGAGCGGGCCAGGCCCGCCTCCCCTCAGCCCGGATCCACTTCGGACGCAGACGCGGGATCCACCGCAGCCGGCGCGGCGGAAGTGCGCGCCGCGGTCGCGCTCCAGAACAGGTTCGCGGCGCTCGCCGATCCCGCCGAGGCGGCCGCCGAGAACGCGCGCGCGGCCTCGGCCATCGGGTCCGCCCCCGCTGCGGCTGTCGCGGTCCAGGCGCAGCAGGATGCCGGCGCCGTGCGCCAGCTGGTCTCCGGGGAATGATCGCTGGCAGGGTGTCCCCAACACCCTGTCAGGCCTGGTCGGCGGACGCCGCATGCCGGTGCGGATGCAGCGCCCGGTGGATGACTCCGACCAGGTCTCCCATCGAGAACGGCTTGGCGAGAAGGGCGATGTGCCCGATGTCCTCCAGGGCGCGCGGCGATATCCTCGAGAAGTAGCCCGACATGATGACGATCGGGAGGCTGGGCGCGAATGTCCGTACCTGGGTCGACAGCTCCATGCCGGTCATTCCGGGCATGGTGTGGTCGGTGAGGAGGATCGAGAAGCCCGAGGGATCCTTCTTGAGCGCCTCCAGGCACGCCTCCGGCGCATTGAAGACGACCGTGCGATAGCCGTAGCGTTCCAGGCTGAGCCGGGCGACCTGCGCGACGATCTGCTCGTCGTCGAGGATGCACACCAGCTCCCCGTTCCCGGACGGGACCGCCTCGGTCGGGGACTGGGCCGAGTCATCCACCTCGTCGGTCATGGCCGGCAGGTAGACATTGAAGATCGCTCCTTCGCCCGGGGCCGTGATGACCTCGATCGTGCCGCCGTGGGCGTGCACAATGCCGTGGACCACGGCAAGGCCGAGGCCGGTGCCCTCGCCAACCTCCTTGGTCGTGAAAAAGGGGTCGAAGATGCGCTTTTGCGTGTCTGAATCCATGCCGTGGCCGTTGTCGGCCACGCTCAGGCACAGGTACACGCCCCCAGGCACGTTGCCGCTGGCCGACTTGCTCGGGTTGAGCCTCACCCGGGAGAGGCCGATCCTGAGAACGCCGCCGCCCGCACGCATCGCGTGGGAGGCGTTCGTGCCCAGGTTGAGCAGCACCTGGTGAATCTGGCTCGAGTCGGCCAGCACGCGCCCGCAGTTCGGCGCCACGTTGACCTCGATCTGGATCGTCGAGGGGACGGTCGCCCGCAGGAATCGGCGGGTCTCCTCGATGATGGCGGGCAGGTCCACGGGCACCGGCTTGCCGCCGCTGGTCTGCCGGCTGAAGGTGAGAATCTGCTCGACCAGCTCATGGGCGCGCGCGCACGCGTTGCGGGACTCGGTCAGGCATTCCCGGGAGGGATGGCCCGCCGGAAGCGTGTCGAGGGCCAGCTCCTGGTACCCCAGGATTCCCGTGAGCAGGTTGTTGAAATCGTGGGCGATTCCCCCGGCAAGGGTCCCCAGGGTCTCCATCTTCTGGACCTGGAAGAGCTGGGACTCGAGCTTGCGTTGGGCGGCCTCCGCATCCCGCTGGGTGGTGATGTTCTGGATCGCCCCGAAGAGGCGGACCCCACGGCCTTCCTTGAATTCCATCCGACCGATCACGCGCACCCAGAGCACGCGGCCTCCGAGGGTCGTCATCGGGGATTCAAAGTCGAAGCCCCTCCCATCCCCGGCGCCGATCTCCATCGCCCGGGTGAAGACGTCGCGGTTCTCGGCAGGGAAGAGGCCCTGGAGGTCGGCGAGCGTGGGCGTGTAGCCGAGCTCGGCGTCGCAGATGCGGTACAACTCGGGCGACCAGGTGAGGATCCGCGTCTCCAGCGACCACTCCCACGCTCCGATCTGGGCAAGTCGGCCCAGCTGGATCGAGATTTCCTCGCTGTGGCGCAGGCGCTCGTCGAATTTCTTGCGCGCGGTGATGTCGCCCTGGGTGCCCACCATGCGGAGGGGCTTTCCGTCGCGGTCCCTCTGGACCACCTTGCCCCGGTCGAGGGTCCAGATCCAGTGCCCGGACTTCGAGCGGAGCCTGTATTCGGCCATGTACACGGCGGTCTTGCCGTGCAGGTGTGCGTCGAGGGCAGCCTGGGCGGAGGCCAGGTCGTCCGGATGGACGCTGCTTGCCCATGCCGACTGGTCGGCGAGGCTTTCCTGGGCCTCGTGTCCGAGCAGCTCGGCCCACCGCTGGTCCCGGTAAATCGTGCCCAATTTCAAGTTCCAATCCCAGACGCTCTCGTTGGTCGCGAGGAGCGCGAGGCCCAGGCGCTCCTCGGCCACGCGCAGCGTGTCCCGCATCTCGATGTCGGCGGTGATGTCACGGTTGAGCCCCACCAGCCGATCGGCGGCGCCGGCCGGATCGCGGACCAGGAACCCATGGGCCTCGACGAAGCGGACGGCGCCGTCGGGCCGGAGGATCCGGAAGTTGATGTCAAAGTGCCCCACCTTTCCCGTGAGGAACTGCTCGCGATGGGCGAGGACCCCGTCGCGGTCCTCGGGGTGGATGAGTCGGACCCAGTCGGACAGCGTCGATCCGAAGTGCCTGGGGTCGATGCCGTAGATCTCAGCCATCCGCTCGTCCCATTCGATCCGGTTGCCGCTGATCTGGGTCTGCCAGATGCCGTACCCTGACGAATGGAGGGCGAATTGAAGCCGGTCGTTTGCCGCCTGGAGCCGCCGGTCGGCCTCCCGGTAGGCCGTGAAGTCGTCGAAGATGATGATGAAATGGGTGATCTGGTCGTCCTGGGCCTTGTCGCGCACCGGCTGGACCGTGATTCGAACCCACTGCCTCTGGCCGTCGGCCCCGGTCCGGCTCACCTCGAACATGTCGGGCTGGCCGGCCTTGAATATCGCCCCGACCCGGGCCAGGGCCGTTTCTCCCCACACGGCCCCCAGCATCCGGTCGGCCGGGTGCCCCAGCGACTTCGACTGGTCCCATCCGCTCAAGCGCTCCCACACCGGGTTGATCCACAGGACGCTGCGGTGGGCGTCGGCGATCACCACGCCATTCGGCGTGTGCTGCGTGGTAAGTGCGAGGAGGGAGTTCACCTGGGCGACCACCCGAAGGTTGGAGTTGGCCATCTCCAGTTCGCGGGTGCGGCGGGCCACCTCCTGCTGGAGGACGGCCGCCTGGGCCATCACGCGGTCGCGCACAACCTCGGCCTGTTCCAGGTTTTGCACCTGCGCGTCCCCCGTTCGCGCGACGAGCATCATCAGGAGCATCAGGAACACCATTTCGAAGGCGACCGTGACGGCGATGCCCGAGGCGAGGCTCATGCTGCTCTGGCGCACGATCGCCAGCCTCAGGAACTCAAAGATGGGGGGGGCGAGGAGGATGAGCAGGAGCAACTGCCTCGCCCTCCGGTGGGCCGAACGGTTGCCGAGGAAGATACGGATGAAGTAGAGCTCGGGCTGTGCCACCGCCAGGCCGGCGCTCACGGCAAGGATGGCCGCCGTGGCCGGAAACATCGCGAGGATGGAGGAGCGGCTCGCCACGCCGCCCGCGCCCAGCTGGAATTCGATCAGGCGCTTGAGGGTGACGGCAAGGGCGATGTAGGCCGCCCCAAGGACGACCCAGGCGGAGAGGCCGACGGCCCTGCGCCAGGGCAGGTCGCTTGCGAGCAACCCCACTCCGAGAAGGGCCAGGGCGTCCGGGATCCCCCGGCGAAGGCCGCCATCGCCGAGGGAATACAACGAAAGGGCCAGCACGCAGCCCGCGGCAATCCGGCTCGCCAGCCGGGAGCGCCGGAGCAGCCACAGGGCGGCGCCGGCGGCCAGCAACGCGAGGGCCGTGGAGAAGGAAGTCGCGTCGAGCGCAGCGGGATCGCCGGGGGCGACAACCCCGAGGCGCCGGACAAGGATGTCCAGCATACCCATAAGAAGCGTGACCCCGGCCGCGATGGCGACCCGGGTTTGCGGCGATCTCAGTGGCGACATGGCGGGAAAAAGGGTCAGGATACTGCCGTTCCGACGCAGCGCGACACAACTCTGACGGCGCTTTGTGGTAAAACTTTAGGGCGGAATTGTCCAGAAGCTGGGCTAACGGCGCCCGTCGGGCGGATTCCGCTCAATTCGCGCCCCCCGGGGTCGAAGTAGCACCTGTGTGAGCAGGATTCGAAAAGCAGCTCTTGCCGCGGCATTGGTGATCCTCGCCTTGCCGACCATGGCGCTTGCCGACGGCCGGTTCGAGCCTCCGGTGCCGGTGAGGACCGTCTCGCCCAATTTTCCCAACGATCTCCATGACAAGGGGATCTCCGGGGTTGTGATGGTGAACGTCCTCATCGACCGGCAGGGCAATCCCCAGGACCTGAAGGTGGCACGATCGAGCAACTCCGAGTTCGAGGAGCCGGCCCTGGAGGCCCTCCGGAAGTGGAAGTTCAAGCCCGCCGAGCGGGACGGTTCCGTGGTGGCGCTCCGCGTGGTCATCCCGATCCGGTTCTCCGCCGAAGATTGACGGCCGCCGCCGATCCCGTCGCAGCCAAGGAACGCAACCCATGAACATCGCAAAGTTAACCATCAGCCGAAAGATCGCGCTCGGCTTCGGCCTCGTCTTTGCGGTCATGACCGCCGTGACGCTCGTCGCCTGCCTGGCGCTGGGCGCCGCCGGGCGAAAGCTCGCCCTCTATGCCGACAGCGCCGAGGAGACCAATGCCGCCGCGAGCGTCGAGGCCTCCATGCTCGCCCTCAAGATGCAGGTGAACGAGTTCCTTGCAACGGGATCGGACGCCAGCGTCCAGAGCTACAACCGGGCCAAGAGCGCCCTCGATTCAGGCTTTGGGATGGCCGAGATGCGCATGGTTGATCCGGGCCGCGCCGCCCAGCTCGCCTCCGCGAAGCGCCTTCTGGCCGACTACGACGGGGCCTTCCGGCACCTGGTGGACAACGCGGGCCAGCTGGCGGGCGTGGACAAGGAGGTGCTGCAGCCGGCCGCCGCCGAAATCGCGAGCGACCTCCAGAAGATGCTCACGTCCGCGCGCGACCAGGGCGACATGAATTCCGCGTTCAAGCTCTCGAGCGCGCTCAAGGCCTTCTTCGAGTGCACGAGCGACGTGAACGCCTTCCTCCTGACCTCGCGACCCGAGGCGTCGGACGCGGCGCGCGCCGCACTGGGCGTGACGGTCACCCAGATCAACCGGATCGAGAAGGACCAGGCGGAGATGGAAAGGATGGATGCCACGCTCAAGGACGAGTCCAAGGAGTCCCTGATCCAGGGTCTCAAGGCGTCGGCTGCGTCCTACGCCCAGGGCCTCGACCGCACGGTGGCGCTCAAGAACGAGCGCGACGACATCGCGAACGCGCAGCTCTCCAGGATCGGGTCGCAGTTCAGCGCGACGCTCGCGGGCGTGCGGCAGGCCGTCCGCGAGTTCCAAAACAACCTCGAGGCCCGGATGCACTCCGAGCAGCTGAGAAACGAGGTGCTTGTCACGTGGGGCACGGTCGCCGGCTGCCTTCTTGGGCTGGGAGTCTCCATCTTTGTCGCGCGGGCCATCAACCGCCCCATCAAGGCGATTGCCGCGCGGCTGGCCAGCGAGTCCGGCAAGACCAACGTCGCCGCCCGCCAGGTGGCCCAGGTGAGCCAGTCCATCGCGGACGGCGCCTCCCAGCAGGCCTCGGCCATCGAGGAGAGCAGCTCCGCGCTCCACGAGATGGCGAGCATGACGAGCCGCAATTCCGAAAATGCCCGCGCCGCAAAGATCCTCGCGACCGAGGCCCGCGAGACCGCCGATGTCGGCGCCCGCGACATGGTGGAGATGAAGGCCGCCATGTCGGCGATCAAGGCCTCGAGTGCGGAAATTTCCAAGATCATCAAGACGATCGACGAGATCGCATTCCAGACCAACATCCTCGCGCTCAACGCCGCCGTCGAGGCCGCCAGGGCCGGGGAGGCCGGCATGGGATTCGGAGTGGTGGCCGACGAGGTGCGCACGCTGGCGCAGCGCTGCGCCCAGGCAGCCCACGAGACCTCGGAGAAGATCTCGGGGTCGGCCGCCAAGAGCGAGCAGGGGGTGGCGATCGGCGCCAAGATGGCCGAAAACCTCGGGGCCATCGTGGAGAGGATCCGAAAGCTCGACGAGATGCTCGCCGGGATTGCCCAGGCCTCGCACGAGCAGAGCGACGGGATCAACCAGCTGAATTCCACCGTGGCGGGCATGGACAGGGTCACCCAGTCGAACGCCGCTCTCGGCCAGCAGTCCGCCGCGTCCAGCGATGAATTGAAGACCCAGGCCGACCAGGTGCAGGCGGCGGTGGGCGACCTCATGAAGATGGTGGACGGGGGAAAGTCCGACGGCCGCAGTCCGGCGTTGGTCGCGCCTGTCCTGCGCGTCTCCCGGGGCTATTCCCAAAACGGGCGCGGTCCCGCCGAAGCCCGACGGAACGGCCAGCGCCACCTCCCCGGGCAGTCGCGGAACGGGAACGGAAATGGGTCCAAACCCTTCCTGAGCCCCCAGCCTTCCCGTTTCGCCGCATCGTCCCCGGACGACGCGAACTTCATCGACCAGGCGTGAGGGAAAGGGAGGCCGCCCGCCAGTTGTGCAGGCCGGGCACCCCGTCGAACCGGGCGGGCCGGCCCGGCGGCAGATCCGGCGCCCGAAAGATCGGGCGCCCCCAGGTGACGTCCTGGGAATGCCAGCAGCGGCTCCTTCCGGCTTCGGAGGGAACGGGCGGGCTCGCAAGGGACTTTTCCTCGCTTGGCATGGGGTAGGCGCTGGTACAATCGGTCCCGCCGGGCGGGACTTTAGCGCCAACCTGGCGCGCATCCAGGACCCGCCAAAGGCCCGCGTGCGCTGGCACGGAAGGGCAAGCGGAGCTGGCGCGCAGAGTGCAGCATGCAGTGCATGGACACGGCAAAGTTCACCCAGATGTCCCGCCAGGCAATCGAGGACGCCCAGGGCATCGCCCGGCGCCTCAACCACCATGAGGTGGACACCTGGCACCTGCTTTCGGCCCTGCTCTCCCAGGAAGGCGGAGTCGTGCCCGGTCTTGCCGAGAAACTCGGCGTCTCCGCCGGCGCGCTTCAACTGGCGGCCGGGCGGGAACTCGAGCGCATCCCCAAGGTGACCGGTAGCGTGGATGCATCCAAGGTGTATGTCACCCAGGCGATGAACGATGCGCTCACCCGGGCCGAGGCCGAGGCGGCCGGGCTCAAGGACGAGTTTGTGAGCGCAGAGCACCTCCTGCTGGGCCTCCTCGATGTTGGGCGGCCCGACTCCCTTAAAAAGTATTTCAAGAGCTTCGGCCTGGACCGCGCCAGGGTCCTCAAGGCCCTTGGCGAGGTCCGCGGGAACCAGCGGGTGACCACCGACAATCCCGAGTCCACCTACCAGGCCCTGGAAAAGTACGGCATCGATCTCGTCGCCCAGGCGAAGAAGGGGAAGCTCGACCCGGTCATCGGCCGGGACGAGGAGATCCGGAGGACGATCCGGATCCTTTCGCGCCGCACCAAGAACAACCCGGTGCTGATCGGGGAGCCCGGCGTCGGAAAGACGGCGATCGTCGAGGGCCTCGCGCAGCGCATCGTGCGAGGAGACGTGCCCGAGGGCCTGCGGGACTGCACGCTCTTCGCCCTGGACATGGGGTCGCTCGTGGCGGGAGCCAAGTACCGCGGGGAATTCGAGGAGCGCCTGAAGGCGGTCCTGAACGAGATCCGGAAGTCCGAGGGCCGCATCATCCTCTTCATCGACGAGCTCCACCTGATCGTCGGCGCCGGCAAGGTGGACGGCGCGATGGACGCGGGAAACCTGCTCAAGCCCATGCTGGCCCGCGGGGAGCTGCATTGCATCGGGGCGACGACCCTGGACGAATACCGGAAGCACATCGAGAAGGACGCAGCCCTCGAGCGGCGATTCCAGCCTGTGATCGTGGACCAGCCGAGCGCGGAGGACGCGATCTCGATCCTGCGCGGGCTCCGGGAGCGTTTTGAGCTGCACCACGGAGTCCGCATCCAGGACAACGCGCTCGTGAGCGCGGTCATGCTCTCGCAGAGGTACATTTCCGACCGCTTCCTTCCCGACAAGGCCATCGACCTGGTGGACGAGGCGTGCGCCATGATCCGCACCGAGATGGACTCCATGCCGCAGGAGCTCGACGAGCTCACGCGCCGGGCTCTCCGGCTTGAGATCGAGGAGACGGCGCTGGCGAAGGAGAAGGACAATGCAAGCAAGCGGAGGCTCGAGGCCCTGCGCGCCGAGCTCGCCGAGGCCCGGGAGCGCGCCAAGGGGCTGCGCCTCCAGTGGGACCGGGAAAAGGCCTCGGTGCAGCATATGCGCAACCTGCGCAAGGACCTGGAGACGGCGCGCCTGGAGATGGAGCGTGCCGAGCGGGCCTACGACCTGAACAAGGTTGCGGAGCTCCGCCACGGGAGGATTCCCCAGATCGAGGCCGAACTCCGGGCGCTGGAGAAGGCGGGCAAGACCACGACCCTCTTCAAGGAGGAGGTTTCCACGGAGGAGATCGCGGAGATCGTCGCCAAGTGGACGGGCGTTCCCGTCAGCCGCCTGGTGGAGGGCGAGAAGGAAAAACTCCTCCGGCTCGAGGAGGTGCTGCATCGCCGCGTGATCGGCCAGGACGAGGCCGTGACGCTGGTAACCGAGGCCATCCTCCGCGCACGAAGCGGGATCAAGGATCCCAGGCGCCCGGTGGGGAGCTTCCTTTTCCTGGGCCCGACCGGCGTGGGCAAGACCGAGCTGGCGAAGACGCTGGCGGAGACCCTGTTCGACACCGAGGCCGCCCTGGTGAGGATCGACATGTCGGAGTACATGGAGAAGCACAGCGTGTCGCGCCTTCTCGGGGCGCCCCCCGGCTACGTCGGTTACGACGAGGGCGGCCAGCTGAGCGAGGCGGTCCGGCGCAAGCCTTATGCGGTCGTGCTCTTTGACGAGGTCGAGAAGGCCCATCCGGACGTCTTCAATGTGCTGCTTCAGGTCCTTGACGATGGCCGGATCACCGACGCCCAGGGGAGAACGGTGGATTTCAAGAACACGATCATCATCATGACCTCGAATCTCGGCTCGCGCCATCTCCTGGAGGGTGTCACGGGGGACACGATCCCGGAGAGCGTCCGCGAGAGCGTCTTCGCCGACCTCCGGCAGGCCCTTCGCCCCGAGTTTCTCAACCGCATCGACGAGACGATCCTGTTCAAGCCGCTCACGCTCGAGGAGATCGGGCAGATCGTGGACCTGCTGGTGGCCGACCTGAACCGTCGGCTGGCCGAGCGGCGCGTGACGGTGACCCTCGACGCAAAGGCGAAGCAATGGGCCGCCGAGAAGGGCTACGACCCCGTGTACGGGGCACGCCCGCTCCGGCGGTTCCTCCAGCGCCAGGTCGAAACCCGGCTGGCCCGCGCGCTGGTCTCCGATGAAATCGCGGAGGGCTCCGCGGTGACCTTCACCGTGAAGGGCGAGGAGCTGGCGATGGTGAAGCACACCCGCGCCACCTGAAGGGCAATGCTCGCCGAGCATTGCACCGGCCGCCCCGCTTTGCTCGCGGCCAAAATAGTTTATTGCGCTGGCGATCATAGTCTTTCAACACCCTGCTAAACGCGACGACAAATTGATTTGCTAATTCCGACATCGTCGTCCCTCTGAGCTCAGCGCGAACATGAGCATATATTTATGACGCTGTGTTTAGAGCCCGCTTCGGTGAGCTTGAACGCTTACGATTTCCCCAAAGTATTCGCATGGGTCGGTTGTAAGAGTTAAAGGATAAATTGAAATACCCCCCGACGAAAGGCTTGTTAGCAGTGTTGTTTTGCACCGCGGACAACTTGGTCTTTCGATCCGTTGAGCGCGTCTTCCGAGTTGGTCCCGGGCTCTGGGCGGCTTTCTTGGCAGTCCACGTCTGTGCTCAAAGCGATTATGCCACTCCGTACACCTTTACAACTCTTGCCGGCACGGCGGGTCAACTTGGCAGCATCGACGGCACCGGCAGCGCCGCCCAGTTTAATAATCCCTATGGCGTAGCGGTGGATATCTCGGGCAATGTTTATGTGGCGGACACCATTAACAGTACGATCCGCGAGATCACGCCTACCGGGGTCGTGACCACGATTGCCGGCACGGCGGGTCAATTTGGCAGCAAGGACGACACCGGCAGCGCCGCACGATTTAATGGCCCCGAAGGCGTTGCGGTGGATAGCGCGTTCAATGTCTATGTGGCGGATTCGGGCAGCAACACGATCCGCATGATTACGCCTACGGTAGTGAGCGGAGTAACGACCTGGGTTGTGACCACGA
>Ga0302319_10002600_pt1 | contig 38615 bp, 35 predicted proteins | sample Bog_T0_2_FD_203319 | JGI IMG/M metagenome (GOLD analysis project Ga0302319, IMG submission 203319) | Peat permafrost microbial communities from Stordalen Mire near Abisko, Sweden - Bog_T0_2 | ecosystem: Environmental > Terrestrial > Soil > Wetlands > Peat | place: Sweden: Abisko, Stordalen Mire... | reverse complement strand
ATTTCGCGAACCGGTTGCTCAACCAGCCGGAGGAGCAGCTTGGCGGCGTCCGGGAAACGACCGCCAATTATCTGCAATACTTTCTCACCCCGGAAATCGCCGAGGTGTTCTGTTCCGAAATGAACACCTTTGACCTCACTGAAATCGACAAGGGCAAAATCATCTGTGTCACCATGCCGCAGAAATTCCAGACCGAACGCCGCTATATCAACACCTTTCTAAAACTGCTCTTCTATAATCACACCTTGCGCCGGTTCGACCAGTCCAAAGCCGAACGCGCCGGGCATAACCTGCTCATCTTGTGGGCGGACGAGGCGCAACGATTCATGACGGCCAGCGAGGACGGCACCAGCGATTACAACTGCGTGGACGTGATCCGCGAGGCGGGGGCCACCATTGTGGCTGCCGCACAAAGCACCACGTCGCTGATTCCGCCCCTGGGCAATGATAAATCCAGGGTGCTGACCTTGAATCTCCGCAACCGGATGATTTTCCGATCCGCCGATGAGGCCGACGCCGTGCAAGCCGCCGACTTTTTGGGCAAAAAGCTGGTGATGAAACGTTCGTGGGGTTCCAGTGCCGGAAAACGCAATGTGAACTACTCTGAGACCGAGGAGCATAAAATCAAATCCCACAAGCTGCGCAAACTCCGCGATCACGAATGCGTGCTGGTCCATTGCGAAAAGGGATTCCGCCAGGTCACGCTGCCTCCCTTGGAACCCGACGGAACCGTGGCCAAATGGTTTCCGTGGTGGCGAAAACTGTTTTGAACACATTGATTAAAAACTATGCATTCTCAAGTCTGTCTTAATCTCCGCAAACAACGTCGGCTGTGTCGCCAGACTCAGCACGTTCTGGCAAGGGGTTGTCAGCGGTATGGACCACATCGGTCAGCTTCTCCAGAAATTTCGGATCGCGTGAAAGTTTGAAAGTCCGGCTCCGGTGCGGCTTGAGGTTATGTTCCTGCCAGATGCGGTTGACGGTATTTTTGCTGACCTGCTGGCTCCGCGCCATCGTCCGGCAACTCCAGTGGGTGGCCCCTTTGGGTTTGGTCTGCAAGGTCGCCGCGATGATCGCGGCCACCTTCTCCGGTTGGTAATGAGGTTTGCGGCCTCGGCCGGCTTGAATCTCCCAGACCGCATCCAAACCTTCGTCGTGGTACCGTTGTCGCCAAAGCGCGGGGGTGTGCCGGTTGACCTTCAATTCCGCAGCGATCTCCAAGTTCGCCTTGCCCTCCGCAGCCAGCAGCAGGATGCGCGAGCGCAAGGCCACTTGTTGCGGCGTGAATTGCGCGCGGACCCACTGTTGAAGTCGAGCACGATCGGGATCCGAGAGCGTGACGGCAGGAGCGAATTTCGCCATGACCACAATTTTAGCGGCAAATCCCGATATGTATAGCTATTTCCGGGACACTACACTAGGGTGAACCGGCCGTAGTCACGGGACTGGTTGATGGCCCGTTTTGCCAGCCGCCGCCGAGCGCCTTGTAAAGCTGCACGAGGTTCAGCGCAATCGTTTGAGCGCTTTGCACCAGCGCATCTTGCGCCGCGTAAAGGGACCGTTCGGAATCCAGCACATGCAGAAAATCCGTCAACCCGCTGATGTAAAGCTCGTTCGACAAATCAAGCGCTTGCTGATCCGCCTGCGCCGAACGGACCAACGCCGAGCGGCGGATTTGTTCCTTGGCGTAGGCGGTCAGCGCATTTTCGGTGTCTTCCAAAGCCGTTAGCACCGTCTTTTGATAGGCGTCCAAAGTCTGCTCCTGCCGGGCGTTTTGCACCCGGATGTTGGAGCGGATGCTGCCGGCTCGAAACAGATTCCATTGCAAGGTGGGACCGGCAGACCAATAGCGGCTCGCATAATCGAACCAGTTTCCCGTGGCCTCGCTCCCCAGCCCCAGCGTGCCGGTCAACGAAAATTTCGGAAACAAATCCGCCGTGGCCACGCCGATCTGCGCGGTGGCGGCAGCCAATTTGCGTTCCGCGCTCTGAACGTCGGGGCGGCGCAGCAATAAATCAGACGGCAATCCGGCAGGGACGACCGGCGGCACCGAAGAAAGGGGTTGGACAGCGGACATTTCGGCCAGTAACGCGCCCGGTGGCTGGCCGAGCAGCACGGAGAGATGATGCACGGATTGCTGGAAACCGGTTTCGAGCAGGGGCACCTGTGACTCGGTGGCCGCCAGCAGCGCCGTGGCCTGCTGGACATCAAGATCGCTGCCGAGGCCGTTGTGATAACGACTACGGGTCAGGTCCAGAATGTCCTTTTGCACGCTGATATTTTCGTGCGTGATGGTAAGGCGCTGCTGGTAGCCGCGCGCCGTGAGGTAATTCCGCGCGACTTCCGCGAGCAGCGAGACCAGCACGGCCCGTTGATCATACTGCGCTACGCCAATTCCTGCGGTGGTGGATTCCACCGCCCGCCGGGTGCCACCAAACAAATCCAGTTCCCACGCAGCATCGAAACCGGCATTGTAAAGATTGTAGTCCAGCGGAATGCCGGCCGGCACCGGCGGAAAACTGTTCGCGCCCCAGCGGTTTCGCGAATAAGCGGCGGTGCCATCAGCGGAGGGCCACCAACTGCCGGTTGCGACGTCGTGTTCGGCGCGGGCTTCGCGCACATGCGCTTCGGCGATGCGCAGATCAATATTGGAACGGACTGCCAGCGTCATTAAGGAATCCAGTTTGGTGTCGCCAAAACTTTTCCACCAATCCGCCAGGCCGGCTGGCGTGTTGGTTTCGCCCCCGGCGAGCAGGGAACTCCATTGCTCAGGCGCGGCGGTTTTGGGCGGCTGATAGTTTGGTCCCACGGCGCAACCGACAACGAGCGCGAGACATATCAGACTGGCAAAAAGAAACGATTTCACAACCTTCCTGCTTCCCCGCCTTGATTGACGGCGTTCAGCAGATTCAAAATCGTCTCCACGGTGACTTCGTCGCCGAGGGTGGTGTTGAGCATGGCGTGAAAGAAATGGCGGTTGGGCCATTCATGGCCGAATTGGTGTTTGATAAACTTCCGACGTTCCTCATCCATGTTGTCCACCAGTTCGACGGCCTCCTGTTCGTTGCCGACGCGTTGGAGCACACGGCGGAAGCGGAGTTCGCGCGGGGCATACAGAAACACGCAAAACGTGTCGGTGCGTTCGCGGAGAAAATACGGAGCACCCCGCCCCACAATCACACACGGGCTGTCTGCGATCGCGTGCTTGACCACCAGCTGCACCAGGGAAACCAGCCGGTTCGTATCCAGCACGGCCATGTCGGCCGGCGGCAGGTTGCGCTCAAAGCTGCCGCGCCAGATGAGGTTGGTCAGGCGTTGCAGCCAGGGATCCACGCGCTCCTCGCGGCGCTCGCAGACTTCGGGCGGGACGTTGGCCAACCGCGCGATTTCCCGTGTGAGGTCCTGGTCGAGCAGTTTCCAGCCCAGACGCGTGGCCAGTTTGCCGGCGATGGTGCTGCCGCCGGCCCCAAATTCACGGTCAATCACAAGAATTGTTTTCATTGGGTGGTTGGGTTATTCGCCCGCCGCCGCAGCGTGAAAGACCTTCGGTTTTCCAAACAGGAACGAGCCCAGCACGCACAGCGCGCAGAGCCAGGCGATCAGATAAAAGACGCTCATGTAGGACCAATAATCGGCCTGCTGGATGAGGGTGCTGTAAGTCAGGGCGTGCGCCCGGTCCAGGGCGTCGGGCGCACTGAAGCGCGTTGCGAACAGGTTTTGGGCGGTGGCGAGCCGCTGCTGGTATTCTGGATTCAGCGGGGAGAGTTGGCCCACCATCATCGCCTGATGTTCCTGGGCGGAGCGCACCAGCTTGGTCGCGACGAAGGACAGGCCGATGCTGCCGCCGATGTTGCGCAGGAGATTTTGGATGCCGGTGGCGTTGCCGATTTCCTCGTTGCGCAACGTGCCAACCGCCAGCGTCGCCAGTGGGACAAAGATGAAGCCCGAGCCGAAGCCGTTGATGACATTGGCGGGAACGATGTTGCTCATGCTGACCTGGAGGTTCAATCGGCTCAACAGCAGACTGGAGAAGCCGACGGCCACGAAGCCGAAGCCGACCAGCAGACGCGCATCCACCCGGTTGACCAGCGCGCCAACGATGAACAACGCGGCGAACAGCCCGAGGCCGCGCGGCGTGATGGTCAGTCCGGCGTTCAGCGCGTCGTAACCGAGCAACGATTGCAGGAACAATGGCTGGAGCGTGATCAGCGCATACAACACCGTGCCGAACAGCGCGAACATCCCCGCGCTCACGGCGAAGTTGCGGTTCTTAAAAATGCGCAGGTCGGTGATCGGATGATCCGTGCACAATTCGCGGATGATGAACCCCGCCATCGCCACGGTGGAAATACCCAAACACCAGCGCAGCCAGACCGCGGAAAACCAGTTCACTTCCTGGCCTTTGTCGAGACTGATCTGGAGGGTCGCCAGCCAGACTGCCAGCAGGCCAAAACCGATGCCGTCAATCCGTTTGGGCCGGGCAGCGCGGATGTAATCCGGGTCACGCACCAGCCGGGAAATTAAATAAACCGCCAGAATGCCGACCGGCAAATTGATGTAAAACACCCAGCGCCACGAGTAGGTGTCCGTCAGCCACCCGCCCAGCGTCGGGCCGATGGTCGGCGCGACCACCGTGCCGATGCCGAATATGGCCATGGCCACTCCGCGTTTGGCCGGCGGAAAACTTTCCAGCAGGATGGCCTGCGACAGTGGTTGCATCGCGCCGCCGCCTGCGCCCTGCAACACGCGGGCGATCACCAGCATCATCATGCTGGTCGCCGAACCACACACGAGCGACGCCAGCGTGAACAGGATGATGCAGCCGATCAAAAACCGTTTGCGTCCGAAAAAACTGGCAAACCACGCGCTGGCCGGCAGGATAATCGCATTGGCCACAAGGTAGCTGGTCAGCACCCAGGTCGCCTGGTCTGACGTGGCCCCAAGATTGCCGGCGATATACGGCAGCGCCACCGTGGCGATGGCCGTGTCCAGCACCACCATGAACGTCGCCAGCATCACCGCCAGCGCCACGAGCCACGGGTTGGTGTTCGTGGAGGCTTCGGATCTTACGGTCGCGGTGAGAGCAGCGGCGATCATTTTCCTTATTTGACAGTGACGGTTGGCACGACCGACATGCCTGGCGCGATGTCCAGATCCGCCGGCAACGGTTCGTCGAAATCAATTTTCACCGGCACGCGCTGCACCACCTTGACGTAGTTGCCCACGGCGTTTTCCGGCGGCAACAGGCTGAACCGCGCGCCGGTCCCACGCTGAAAGCTGTCCACCCGGCCTTTGAACTTCCAGTCCGGATAGGCGTCCACGCGCAGCTCCACCGACTGGCCCGGACGCAGATCATTCAACTCAGTCTCTTTAAAATTGGCAACCACCCACATGTTCGTCGGCACCAGCGTCAGCAGCATCTGGCCGGGCTGAACATTGTTGCCCAGTTGCACGGTGCGTGCAGTGACGCGGCCGTCGCGCGGGGCGACGACTTTGGTGTAGGACAGGTTCAGCTCGGCCTGTGCCAGCCGGGCTTTGGCCTGCTGCACACCGGCGGCGGCGGTCTCGACGCCCGCCTGGCTCAAGCCGACGCCTGCTTCGGCGGCCTGCACCTGGCTGCGCGCCGCCGCCAGCTCGGCCGTGGCCGACCGCGCCCCGGCTTGGGCCTGGTCAATCGCGCTTTGCGACACCGCCCGGCTTGCCACGGCTTCATAGCGCTGGAGATCGTTGGTCGCCCGCTGGTTTTCCGCCCCGGCGGCGACCACCGCCGCCTGGGCCTGTGCGACCTTGGCCTCGCCAACTCTGACTTGCGCTTTCGCTTCTTCCAACTGGCTGCAGGCCGCTGTCAGATCGGCCCGGGCGACGTTCAGGCTCGTGGCATAATCACTTGGATCCAGTTCCACCAGCACATCGCCCGCTTTGACCTGCTGATTGTCCGTCACCACCAGCTTCAAGACCTGCCCCGGCACACGCGGGCTGATCATGGCGACATAACCGTCAATGAACGCGTCATCCGTGGAAACGTAAGGCGCGAGAAAAAAGTGATAATAAACCACAGTGGTGAGGAGCAGCACCACCACGACCGCCGTGCCTATCAGAATATTCCGGCGTCGTTTCGAGGCTGGCGGCGGCGGCACACCTATTTCCCGGTGCGGGGATTCGGAGGCTGAGGGAGCTTTTTCTTCCATAACAGTGAACGACTAACCATTTAGCACCATCCAGTAGCTGTCATCAGCAGGATAAATAAAATTTCACCTCACCAGCAGCTTGCGGATGGAGTTCAATTCCCGCCTCCGTTTTGCGGTGGTGGTGGGATACCCCATCTTAAATTCATGGAGCGCATCAAGGACTATTTGCTGGATGGCTCGGGCAAAAGAAAATGCCAGCTCCCATGGCAATTGCGACTTGAAGCGAGGATTCGTTAAGTTCATACATGATTGATCTGCTTTTAAAATCATATCCTTGGAACACCGAAAATTGAATGGGGTAAACACCCCGCGGGACACAATCAAGGTTGCGGGAACCAAATAAACTGGTGCCTGCCACAAAAGTATCCGCGACAGCACGCGCACAGGCAGGGCAGCCCCTGGCTCATCATTAATGCCGCCATCCACGCTCATGCGGTACGTCAAATTCATTTCGCGCCGCCAAGTCGCCGCCTACTGAATTTCGGGCAAACCTTCACGGATCAAATCCTGGCCACCGAAGCCGGAGGTGACGGTCATCACCAGCAGCAAGCAAGTCATCTGGTCGAGATATGCTCCACGGCAGCAATCGCCGTGGGCGGATTAGGCGTTGATCTTTTGGAGCAAAACCGGGGTAAGGGAGTTCCTTTTCACATATTAAAGTCGATGAGTGTCTCGCCTTTCGCCTTTCGCACGAGGGGCGAGGTAAATTTATTGCAAGTCGTCCTCGTCGGGTTTCAATCGCTCAAATGTCACTTGTTTGCCAATTCGTCCACCCAATATCCTCTGCGATTGTAGTGCCCATAAAGATTCGTCTCGTAATCACGGGTGAGGAGCGACTCGTCGGTGAACTCCGGGGATAGCTTGATGGTTTCGCGGGTCAGATTAATGAAGACTTTGCGTTCACTCCAACTCACGCGCTCAATCCAAAGTGGTGAAATCAGAACCTTCTTGCAAGCCCACCAGTTGCTGGTGTTGACGATGAGATAACGAATCTGCCAGGTTTCATCATCGATGACAAAATCTTCGACATGGCCAATCTCGCCATCTTCGGCCTGAATGTGGTAGCCTGTGACTTCATGGCTGCTCCGCAGATGATGATCCCAGGCTTTCTCGCCCGGTTTGCGTTGTCCCCGTTTGGCGCGATCACGCTCCAGGTAGGGATAATATCCCCAACTGTAGGGACCATACCAATAGGCCGGCCAGCCATAATACCCATAGTAATCTGATTCGAATTGCCGTGAAACCGGCTTGTCGCTGTCCAGGGTGGGGCTGTCCTCAATTTGTTTCTTGGTCAGATCTGCAACCACATTCTGATGGTCAGCGTTCACTGCCACGAGCGCATACGGGGAGACCAATACCTGCCGGCCCGTGAGCCAGTTGCCAGTGTTTGCCACCAGATAGCGGACCGTCCAATGCCGGTCATCGAAATAAATATCTTTGACCTTCCCGATGGTTTCATCGCTTGGGTTCTGGATGGAATAGCCGTCCAGCGTTTTGACTTTTGTTAACATAATTTTTTTGTTTTGGTTGAAATATGATTGCTTTCGTCGGCATAACTCCCAGCTTTAAGAATGTATGCGTTGGGTTTGTTTTGCCATGGGGTAAAACCCGACTATGCCTTCATCGCCACGGTGGAACGGCTTTCAGAAAACAGGCTGATCATGGCGCGGTTGAACGCCGGCAAGTCCTCGGGTTTCCGGCTGGTGACCCAGTTCCCATCCGCGACCACTTCCTTGTCCAGCCAATTACCGCCTGCGTTGCGGATGTCGTCCTGGATGCTGTGACAACTGGTCAAGGTCCTCCCGCGCACCAACCCGGCCGATACCAGTTCCCACGGCGCGTGACAGATCGCGGAGATGGGCTTGCCAGCTGCCTGCGTTGCGCATAAAAAGGCTTTTACTTCCGGCGCCATGCGCAGTTTGTCGGCGTTCACGGTGCCGCCGGGAAGGTGAACGGCATCAAATACCGTCGCGCTGACATCCCGAATCAAGCGATCCACCTCGATCTCCACCGCGTTATCGAGTTCATGACGAAACCCGCGAATCTTGTCACCCTTGAGTGACAGGATGCTCACCTGAGCGCCAGCAGCCTTAAGTGCTGCCACCGGCTCGGTCAATTCAGTCACTTCGAAACCGTCGGTGGCGAGCACCGCCACGTGGAAGTTGGGCAGTTGAGACATATTGATTTTGTTTATTGATTGATTGTTATTGATCACAGAAAACTCTTTTTGCGATTAACCCATGGTGCAGGTTTTAATTATCGTGCTTTTCTTTTGGCCAGGAATGCTGCAATTCCCTTGCGTGTGAGCGGCGCCCATTTCTGCTTCAACTCACCCGTGGTGTTACCCTGCCGGCGAATGGCCAATGCAAACCGGCCGGGCGGGCCAGCTTCATCGCGGTTTCAGACCCTCCGGCGGCGGTAATCTCAAGTAATGCGCACCCGACTCTGCGAAAAATGGCTGTGCCGGGCGATTTCCCGACCGCCTGGCCAGCAGCGCCGCCAGGGAAAATAACCCGGAGTCAATTGCAAGATTGACCAGGCCGACATGATTACCGCCCAGGGTCCCAAAGCAGCCGCATTCGATGTTCAATCCGCGCGCGAGCGCCGAGACGATGATGCCAAAAAACATCGCCGTCAGGTTGGTGACAACGAGCGCGGCGGCCCGCAACCAGATTCCCGCCAGCACCAACGCGCCGGTCGTGAACTCGATCCACGGAACCAGGATCGCCACCAAATTGAGCATTGCGGGCGGCACCAACCGGTAATGACTCACATCCATGGCGAACTTCGCGGGGTCGGCGATCTTAAGTGCCGCGGCAACGACAAAAGCCGTCCCCACGATCAGACGTAACATCCAATCGAAACGCTTATGGGATAGTTGACCCGGCGCTTTCATTGCTTGTCCGTCATTGTCGCGGGGAGCCCCGCCTGCCGCCAGGCGGACCAGCCGTTGAAGAGCAAATATGTGTTCGTGTAACCAAGCGGGCGCAGGCTTTCACGCAAACGATGACTCAATTCGCATTCGTTGCCGTCGCAATAGAGCACCAGCACCGAGGCGGGGGTCAGCAGCGGGGCAATTTCTCCGAAGTGCTGGGCAAACGATTGGGCGGGAAGGTTCAGCGCGTTGCCAATGTGGCCAGCGGCATAATCCTCGGGTTCGCGCGCGTCCAAAAACAGCGTCCGGCCGTCGTGCCACAGTTCTTTCGCGCGCTTGAGCGGTATGAATTCCTCCGGGGCGGCGGCCGGTTCGGGCGCGAGCAGCGGCAAACCCCGGGGCGAAACGGCATTGGCCGCCAGGCCCAGGGCCGCCCCCACCAAAAGGATCACGAGGGCCTGCAGCAGGGTATTAAGCCGGGGATTCATGGCTTGAACACATTGACGATGACCGGCACTTCCATCCTGGGCTGCGTCGCCACCGAGGTTTCAAACGTCACCTTGCCACTGACGGTGCTCGCGGGAACATCATCCAACCGCGCGATTAATTCATACGCCTTGCCTTCCTCCCGGGGGACGATTTCCATGGATATGCCCTTGATGGTGCTTTGCGGGTTTTTGATTGCCAGTGGCTGGCCATCGGCCGCGCGGATGATCACATGTTGCGCGATGGGCACCGCCGGATTGGCCGCCGCCGTGATGCTCCAATACAGCGCTTCCGGGGTCAGCGAAACCTCGCCCATCACCTCGCCATAGAGGTACAGGCTGGCAGCCGGGGAGTTGGATTGATCCGCTGTGTACACCCTCACATATTCGTTGAAATGGCGCGCCACACCATCGCGTTTAATGGTTACGCGAATTCGGGCGTTGGTCTCATTTCCCTGGCGGTCCGGCTCCACCGTGGCCGTGATCCAGGGCTGCGATCCTTCCAAGCGGACAATTTGCAGCGGTTTGCCATCCGTTCGCTTTAACGAGGTGAATTGGTTCGTTTCCTCCATCCCGAACGCCAGATTGGGCGAGACGGTCATCGGGGTTAGTTCAAACAAGGGAGTGTAATCAACCCGGATGGTCAGCGACACCTCGGGAGTCAGCGGATCGTTTGACCGCACGGAAATGTGCTTCTCGATGTTGCCCCGGTAAAAACCGAGATTCAAGGTGAAGGGGATTTCGCCGGCCGTTCCCGGTGGCAGCGTGTCAGGCTTTACTTCCGCTGCCGTGCAGCCGCAGGAGGGCTTGGGAGCTTCCATTTTAAGGACGGCGTCGCCGATATTTTTGAACTTGAAAATGCCGGAGACGGTGCTGACTTGGGAGGTTTTGCCAAAGTCATAAACTGTTTGGTCAAATTGGATGTGGGGCGTGGCCTGGACCGGAATGGCCGAGCAGGTCGAAATCATGCCCAAGGCGGAGGCCAATAGTATTGATATTGTTTTCATGCGTGAGGAAATTGGCTAAATGTAAATTAAATTAATTGATATTGCAGGGATTCCCAAAAGCCCGGCCGAAGAAACTTTCTCCCGGCCGGGCAGATGGAACTCAGCCGTATTCAGGTTATGGCGCGACCAGAATCCGATAGTACCGGCTAGGCTGACCGACCGCCGTCGGATCCGTGATGGTCAGGCTGCCGCCCGTTCCAGGGACAGCCTGCAAACTGGTCCAGGTTGAATCGCTCAGTTTGTTCTTGTATTCCAGGGTGTACGTTTCCCCAATCTGAGATTGGAAGTTCAGACTGAAGGAGCCGTTGACCTTCGCGGGCTTGCTGATCAGCGGCGAGGATGTGATCGGGCCGAGACAATTGGCGGCCGCACCAACGGTCCGACCCTGACAAACATCCACGCCCGTGGCGGTCACCGTGTTGGTGGAGGTGAAGGTGACGAGCATATTCGTCGTATAAGTGATCACCGTGTTGGTGGTTACGGTCGCCACCATATTGGTGGTGAAGGAAGTGGCTATGTTGGTCAGCAGCCCAGCACTTGTCTGGCCCGAGTAGTATAACAAGTTGGCCCCGTAACCCACGTCGGTGGCCGCAAAGGTCAGGCCACTGAGCAGGTTGGTGCCGAGACTCAGGCGATCAGTGACCACCTGCGTCACGGGGTTGATTGTGCCGATGATGGAGCCAGTGTTGTTATGGCGGAGATAAACGAACACCGACGATCCCCAGGTGGACACGGCGCCTGACACATAGACCAAGGCATCGAAGTTGGTGCCAACCGGATACAGATCCGTTGCCACCCCACCCGGAGTGGGATTGATGGTTCCGAAGGTGGACAGGCCGGTAACGTCGGTGCGAAGGAAGTAGAACAGATTCGCCCCATAGCCCAGGTTCGCGGCCGCAAAGGTCAGGCCATTGTAGCCGGATTTGGCGAGCACCCAGAGATCCGCCGAGGAAGAGGCGCCTTGTGCAATAATCTCCCCGAACGTGGTGACCCCACCGCTGTTGTGGCGGACGTAATAGAAGTTATTCACCCCATAGCCGACATCGGGAGCCGCCAGGGTCAGGGCATCGTAGTTAGTCGAGGTGAGGTTAAACCGGCTGGTGACTCCGCCCGCCGGTGCGATGGTGTCAAACGTGTCTACTCCGATGACCGGTTGGCTGACGGCGTAGAACAGCGTGTCGCCCCAGTTTTCATTCTGGTCCGCATACATCAAACCATGCAAGGTGCTGGTAACGCTGAAACGCGGGGTGACGGACAGGGCCACCGGATCAATGGTGCCGAAGGCCGGCAGCCCGGAGTTGGTGGTGACGGTGATCACCTTGTTGGTGACGATGGCACTAACCAAGTTGGTGCGGGTGCTGCCAATGCCATTGGTGATAATCATCCAGTTGGTGGCCGGATTGGAACCGCCCGTGACCAGATAACTGCTCATGAACGAGGCTGAGGCTCCGGGGGCAAGGGTGATCGGGCCCAGCACTGGGGTGCTGTTGCTCGACTGGCCGCTAAACACCAGGACATTGACCAGGGTGATGTTGCCAACGTTGGTGACCGACCCGCCAATCAGCACATTGCTGCCGGCGGACACTGGGCCGGGCGGGCAATTTTCGGTGATGGCGATGGCCGGCAGGCTGGCGACCGGGCAACTGGCCGTGTTCGTGGCATAAGTGCCGCCGCACGTTTCCTGACCCAGCGCTGTGACCGAGACCGAGCAGGTGTTGAACGGCACCGTGTAAGCGCCGCTGTAGGGCTCTGCCTGACCCGGAGCCAGGTCAACCGGGCCGAGCACCACGTTGGTTCCCTGCGGACCGAACACCCAGACGTTGGTCAGGACGACCATGCCCGTGTTGGTGACGTAACCGCTGAACTGATACAGGCTGCCCATGGGTATCGCGTTCGCCGGGCAATTCGGCACCACGGTGAGGCTGGGGATGGTGAGCATGGGACAGACGGCCGTGGCTGTGTCGGTCACATTGCTGCCGGAGCAATGATCCTGACCGCGGACGGTCAGGGTGTCAATGATGAGACAGCAGCACATCGGCGCGACGTAGCTGTTGGTAAAATTGACCGCCAGGCCCGGGGCCACGGTGATGGGGCCGATGACCGGCGTATTGTTGGTCGGTTGATCATCGGTCACATAGACATTGACCAGCGAGACATTCCCGGCATTGCTGACCGAGCCGGAGTAGGTGTACAGGCCGCCGCGCGGGGTCGGCAGGAGCGGGCAGTGCTTGGTCACGGTAATCCGCGGCGTCGTGGTGATCGGACAGGTCGTCGTCACGCTATCCTCCACCAGGAGGTAGTTGCAGACATCCAGAGCGCTGGCGGTGAGCGTGTCGCTGCCGCAAGAATCCGGCGGCACGACGTAGGAGCCGTTAAAGCTGACCGACTCGCCCGGGGCCAGATCAATGTAACCCGGCAACGGCGAGTTGGCCGGGGAGGCGCTGTCCGCCACGGCGACATCAAACAGCGTGATGTTGCCGGCATTGCTGACCGAACCGCTGTAGGTCAGGAGGTCGCCCGGATGCAGGATTCCAGAATTGCAGACTTTGGTGATCACAATCTGCGGGGTGGTGGCGATGAGGCAGGCGGTGGTTTCCTCGTCCGTGACGGTGACGCCGGAACAGCCCTGGCCGCTGGCTATGACGTCGCTCCACACCACGCAGCAATCGGGCGGGGTCACATAACTTCCGGAGAAGTTGGCGGAGGCACCGGGGGCCAGCGTGGAACGGAAGCATATCATCGTGTTGGCCGCCGGCCGGTTGTTGACCACGGTGATGTTGGTCAGTGTGAAGTTACCCGAATTACTGACCGAACCCGTGTAGGTCAGGAGGCCACCGGGGTAAACCAGGTTCGTGGGGCAAGCCAGGGTCACCACGATGGCCGGCGTCGTCAGGATGGCACAGGTGGTTGTCACCCAATTGGTGACGGCGAGGCCGCAAATACTCGTGCCGATGGCGATGGAGGTGCTCGTCGTGGAGCAATTGGTCGGGGCCAGATAACTGCCGGTGAAGTTCGTGGTCTGCGTGGGCAGCAGGGTGACGGCGGTTAAGATGACGCCGCTGAGGCTGTTCTGGACCACTACATTGGTGAGGGTGATGCTGCCCGCGTTGCTCACGGAACCTGTGTAAGTGAATAGACCGCCGGCAAATACCGGGTTGGTCGGGCAAGCCTGGACAATGACCAGCGCCGGCGTCACGTTGATTTCGCAGGTCGCACTGGCGGTGCTCTCCACAGGAATACCGCAGAGACTCTCGCCAGAGGCTGTTGAGACGCTGGTGGTGGAACAATTGGTCGGAGTTAAATAACTGCCCGTGAAACTGGCACCCGCGCCCGGTGCGAGGGTCGCGACGGTATAAATCGGCGTGGCGCCGCTGAGGTTGTTCACGACCACCACATTGGTGATGATAATGTTGCCCAGATTGGTCACTGTGCCGGTATAGATCAGCAACGCGCCGGGCACCGGCGGGATGGCCGGGCAGTTTAGGGTGAGGCCGAGGACCGGCGTCGTGGAAATCGCACAGGTTGCGCTGACGGTATTGGTGATGGCGGTGCCACAGAGACTCCGCCCACTCGCGGTCGAGATGCTCGTGGTGAAACAGTTCGTCGGCGTCAAATAGCTGCCGGTGAAACTGAAGCCCGTGCCGGCGGCCAGCGTGGCGGCTGTGAAGACCGGGGTGGACCCGCTGAGGTTGTTCAGGACCACCACATTGGTGATCGTGATATTACCCACATTGGTCACTGTGCCGCTGTAGGTCAGCAACGCGCCGGGCACCGTCGGGATCGCCGGGCAATTTTGCATGATTACGAGCTGGCCTGACGTGGCGATTTCGCAAGTGGAACTCGCCGAATTCGTCACGGCCACACCACAAACACTCGCGCCGGTCGCGGTCGAAATGCTGGTGGTCGAACAATTGGTCGGCGTCAAATAACTGCCGCTGAAACTCGCCCCGGCACCGGACGCCAGGGTGGTCGCCGTGAAGACCGGGGTGGACCCGCTCTGGTTGTTCACGACGATGATGTTGGTTAGCGTGATATTACCCGTGTTGGTCACCGTGCCGGTGTAGGTCAACAGCGCGCCGGGAACCGGCGGAATGGCCGGGCAACTTTGCGTCATGGCCAGGGCCGGGGCCGTTGCGACGGCACACGTTGAGCTGGCCGAATTGACGACGGCCACACCGCAAACACTGGTGCCGGTGGCGGTCGAGGTGCTGGTGGTGGAGCAATTGGTCGGCGTCAAATAGCTGCCGGTGAAGCTGGCACCCACACCGGGAGCCAGGCTGGCCGCCGTATAGACCGGGGTGGCCCCGCTCAGATTATTCAGGATCACCACATTGGTGATGGTGATGTTGCCCGCGTTGGTCACCGTGCCGCTGTAAGTCAGCAGCATGCCGGGAGCCGTCGGGGTGGCCGGGCAGTTTTGGGTCATCACCAAAGCCGTTGTGGTGGCGATGGCGCAGGTGGAACTCGCCGAGTTGGTGACGGCCATGCCGCAAACACTCGCGCCGGTGGCGGTCGAGGTGCTGGTGGTGGAGCAATTGGCTGGCGTCAAATAACTGCCGCTAAAACTCGCGCCCGCACCGGGGGCCAGGGTGGCCACCGTGAGGACCGGGGTGGCCCCGCTCTGGTTGTTCAAGACCACGATGTTGGTCAGCGTGATGTTACCGGTATTGGTCACCGTGCCGGTGTAGGTCAACAGCGCGCCGGGAACCGGCGGAATGGCCGGGCAGGTTTGGGTGATGGCCAAAGCCGGGGCCGTGACGATGGCACAAGTTGAGCTGGCCGAGTTCGCTACGACCACCCCGCAGACACTTTTGCCGGTGGCGGTCGAGGTGCTCGTCGTCGAGCAGTTCGTCGGCGTTGAATAACTGCCAGTGAAGCTGGCGCCCGCACCGGGAGCCAGGGTGGCGGCCGTATAGATCGGCGTGGAGCCGCTCTGGTTATTCAGCACCACCACATTGGTGATGGTGATATTACCTGCATTGGTCACCGTGCCGCTGTAAGTCAGCAGCATGCCGGGAATCGTCGGGCTGGCCGGGCAGGTTTGGGTCACCGCCAGCACCGGCGTCGTGGTGATGGCACACGTGGAACTGGCCGAGTTTGCCACAGCCACACCGCAAACACTCGCGCCGGTGGCGATCGAAGTGCTGGTGGTGGAGCAATTGGTCGGGGTCAGATAACTGCCGGTGAAACTGGCACCCACGCCGGGGGCCAGACTGGCCGCCGTAAAGACCGGGGTGGACCCGCTCAGATTGTTCAGGATCATCACATTGGTAATGGTGATATTACCCGCATTGGTCACCGTGCCGCTGTACGTCAGCAGCGCGCCGGGAACCGTCGCGATGGCCGGGCAGGTTTGGGTGATCAGCAGCACTGGCATCGTGGAAATCGCACAGGTGGAACTGGCCGAATTGGTGACCGGCACACCGCAAACACTCGCCCCGGTGGCGGTCGAGGTGCTGGTGGTCGAACAGTTCGTCGGCGTCAGATAGCTGCCGGTGAAACTCGCGCCGGTGCCGGACGCCAGCGTGGCTGCGGTAAAGATCGGGGTGGACCCGCTCAGATTGTTCACAACGATGACGTTGGTCAGTGTGATATTACCCGTATTGGTCACCGTGCCGGTGTAGGTCAACAGTGCGCCAGGAATCGGGGCAATGGCCGGGCAGCTTTGGGTGATGGCCAATGCCGGGACCGTCGCCAGGGAACACGTCGCGCTGGCGGTGTTGGTGACGGGAATCCCGCAGGTACTGGCCGCAGTCGCGATCAAGGTGTCGGAAATCGAGCAAGCGGCCGGGGCCAGGTAGCTGGCGGTAAAATTGGTGATCGCGCCAGGGGCGAGTGAGGCGGCGGCAAAAACGGTGGTGTTGGGAACGGGCTGATTGTTGACCACGAGGATGCTGTTCAGGGTCACGTTGCCCGAGTTGCTGACACTGCCGGAAAAAGTGAGCAACTGGCCGGGTGCAACCGGTTGGGCTGGACACGTTTTGGTGACGACGATACCCGGCGTTAACACATCCGAGCAGGTGGTGTTGGTGGAACTGGTCACGGTCCGGGGATGGGTCGTGAATTGGTCCGTGCCCGACGCCACCACCGTGGCTGTGCTGGGACTGCACGGAGACAACGGAACCCAACTGCCGCTAAACGGGGCGGACTGGCCGACGAGGATGTTGGTGATGAATGCGACCGGAAACTGGCCGCCATTAACCAGGTTGGTGATGGTGACGCTCACCAGCGTATCATTGCCACAGTTGGTGACAAAGCCGTTAAAAGTAATCGCGCCGTTCTGCCCAACACTGCCGGCGCATTGCACGGTTAGCCCGATGCAGGGCTGACTCACTTCGGTGTTTACGCCCTGGTTGGCACCGCCCTGGCTGGGTTTGTCGTTCTGGTAAATTGTAGCGGTGTCGCTGGCTGTGGCGCGTACGATGCTGCCGCCGATGCCATCCGAGACAATATCTTGCTGGCGGACAACATAGCAGACATTACTGGGATAATAATCAGATTGTCCGTTGACCATGTAGGTATGCACCAATGTGACCGGGTGCGAGACCCCGTCTGGTGTGACAATGAACGCCACAATATTGCTGGCGTCGCAGACTAGCGGGCCGACCACCCCTCCGTTGAAGACGAGCACGCCATAACAGATCGTGTCGCCGACATGAACGTCCGGTGCGGAGGTGTACAGCGTGATGCCAATGCCGCTGCCAGTGCATCCCGGCGGCACTCCCTGGGCGCGGGCCGCTGGCAGGCTGAATAAGAGCAATAGCAGTCCCGCAAGCAACGTGACCCAACTCAAGGGTCCGTTGGGATTGCGCCAGCGGGGGGGCGTCGTCCGGCTGGGGTGGGGTTTGCCGGGCGTTTTAACGAGGTCGTTTGGCCCGTTCGATAAGGTTGCTTTAGTCATAACTGTGGTTTTTGGTTGTTTTTTGGTGTGAAACGATGGTTGACCCCGCTAGCTCAAGGATGGAATTCCCTGTTGAAAATGCTTTGTTCGTTTTTCACGGCACGACAATAAGTAAAACGGCCCGGCCTTTCCATGGGGTGCTTCCCCCTCAGGAGTTCACCCCATATCCATGCTTATTGCCTGCGACACGCCTGAGGCAAGAGTGGAAGTGGGCGGCTGTGGCTGACACGGTCGGTCGTGTCCAGAACATGTTTCACGGTAGCCAACAATTTCTGGAACGAATAGGGTTTAAGCAACATCTTCACTGGTTGCAGCCAGATGTGTAGGGCGAATCCCCAAGTGGGTAAAAATCCGGTGGCCATGATGACCGGCAAGGTCATGTGCGCGGCGTGAATCTTCTTGAGCAACTCGACGCCGGATACTTTCGGCAGGAATTGATCCGTAATTAACAGATCATATTGGGAAAGTTGCAGCGCGGACCAGGCCGTGGCCCCATTTTCCGCGACCTCCACTTGGTAACCAGCGTCAACCAAGACCTCAGCCGTAAGCTGGCGGAGGTCTTGCTCGCCCTGCACCACCAGAATGCGGAGGCGAGAATTGGGTTGGTTCTGAGTTGATTCCATTAGGGTATCATCAGCGTGGGTGGAAAATTTGGCAGTCATCCCCAGCAATCTAGCCGGATACTCGACGGATGCCATAGGGTGTTCACCTCAAGCCCGGTTCAAATTGGGGCATTTTCGCATTTTCGCATTGCGCGGGTTGGACGCAGCAAACTTTCGCTGGTTGCGTGGGGATTTGATGGCGAATGTCAAATTGATGTTCCCACGAATTCCCTGCGTTTTGTTTCAATTACGGTCGGGGCGGATCACAACCTGGCCATTGCCGAAGATGGATCAGTGGTCGCTTGGGGTCGAAATGACTTTGCGCAGACTGTTTGATGGTTTCGCGATCAAGATTGACGAAGACTTTCCTCTCGCCCCAACTGACGCGCTCAATCCATTGCGGTGCAACCAGGACTTTTTTCCCCGGCCACCAGTTGTGGGTGTCAACAATGAGATAACGAATCGCCCAAGTATCGTCGTCAATGATGAAATCCTCAATGTGGCCAAGCTCGCCGTCCACAGTTTGGATATGATGACCGCTCACACTGTAAGTGCTGCGCAAATTGGGGTCCCATCCTATAACGCCCGGTGTGGAAGCCGCCTTTTGCCCATGGTCTCGCGGTGCGCGGTCACGGACAAAATATGGAAAGGCACCCCAACTGTAGGGACCGCCCCAATAGGTCGGATAATCATAATGCCGATAATAGGCCTGTTCAAATTGGTGCGAGACCGGTTTGTCGGTGTCCAGGGAAGGGCTTTCTTCGATCTGCTTTTTGGTCAAATTCACGCCGATGTTTTGTTTTTCTTGATTTACCGCCTGGCAGTGCGTATCAAGCGCAGAATGTTGGAACCTGAATGCAGGCCCCTTGGGCAATCGCCTGCTCAAATGGGGATAACACCCCATAGACCCTGCCGCTAGTTGGGGTTTAATGTTTCAAGGTGACCCGCGTCTCAAACGGAGATAAAAATCCTCCTGAGCGGTCAACAACAATAACGAACCATATACCATGACAACGAAAATCCAAGAACAGCACACCAAGGCGGCGGAATGTTGCAAAACGGCTGCATCGCATCATGAAAAGGCGGCGGTGCATGTGGCCGCCGGGGAGCACGAGGCGGCCGCCCACCACGCCCAGTGTGCCCAGGGCCATCAGACCAGCGCGCGGCATCACGCGGACGAAGTGGCCACGTTGCACGGCACTGCGCACGGACAAAAGTAACCGGAAACACGCCGGTCCAGTGAAACGCCCTGGAAGCGATTGCTTACAGGGCTGTTTCATTTCTTGCACGAGGCTGCCACTGGTGAAGCTAAGCTGGGAAATATGGGGTCATTCCGCCTCCTTCAATTTCCGATAACGACTGATCAAGTTGTTCGTTGAACTGTCGTGTTGGAGATGCGGCGGTGTTTTGCATTCCAATTCGGGGATAATTCGTTGCGCGAGCACCTTGCCCAACTCGACACCCCATTGGTCAAACGAATCAATGTTCCAAATCGCGCCCTGCGTGAAAACGCTATGTTCGTAAAGCCCGACGAGTTGGCCGAGAACCTCCGGCGTGAGTCGGTCAGCGAGGATGACGTTGGACGGACGGTTGCCCTCAAAAACGCGATGCGGCACCAGCCAGTCCGGTGTGCTTTCGGCTTTGACCTCGGCGGCAGTTTTGCCAAAGGCCAGCGCCTCGGCCTGCGCAAAAACATTCGCCAGTAAAATGTCGTGGTGACGGCCCAATGGCATGAGGGCGTGGCCGAACGCAATAAAGTCGCAGGGGATTAACCGCGTGCCCTGGTGAATCAATTGATAAAACGAGTGCTGGCCGTTCGTGCCGGGTTCGCCCCAATAAACCGGCCCGGTCTGGTAATTCACTTTTTTGCCATCCAGCGTGACGTGTTTGCCGTTGCTCTCCATCGTCAATTGCTGAAGATACGCGGGGAACCGTTTCAAATATTGTTCGTAGGGGAGCACCGCCACGGTTTGCGCGCCTAGAAAATCGTTGTTCCAAACCGACAGGAGTCCCATGAGCACCGGGAGGTTTTTTTCAAACGGCGCGGTGCGGAAATGTTCGTCCATTGCGTGAAAGCCGGCGAGCATTGCGCGAAAATGGTCCGGGCCAACTGCCAGCATCGTCGAAAGGCCGATGGCCGAATCCATTGAGTAGCGTCCGCCAACCCAGTCCCAGAAACCGAACATGTTCGCCGTATCAATGCCGAACGCGGAAACTTTTTCGGCATTAGCTGAGACCGCCACAAAATGTTTCGCCACGGCTTTGACCTCGCCGCCAAGTCCGGCCAACAACCAGTCGCGCGCGCTTTGCGCGTTCGTCATGGTTTCCAGTGTCGTGAAGGTTTTGGAGGAGATGATAAAGAGCGTTTCCGCCGGGTCGAGATCACGGACGGCTTCCAAAAAATCTGTCCCATCCACATTCGAGATGAAGCGGAAGGTCAGGCTGCGCTCGCTATAATGTTTAAGCGCCTCGTAAGCCATGACCGGGCCAAGATCGGAACCGCCAATGCCGATGTTGATGACGTTCTTGATGCGTTTGCCAGTATGGCCTTTCCATTCGCCGTTGCGGACGTAATTGGAAAACTCCGCCATCCTGTCGAGCACGGCGTGGACTTCCGGCACAACATCTTTTCCACCCACGGGAAGGTTTTCATCTTTCGGCGCGCGCAAAGCGACGTGCAGGACAGCGCGGTTTTCCGTGATGTTGATTTTTGCGCCACTGAACATCGCGTCCATTTTCCCGCGCAGGCCGGATTCTCCGGCCAGTTGCAGGAGCAACTTGACCGTCTGGTCGGTGATGCAATTCTTGGAGAAGTCCAGAAACAGTCTGCCAGCTTCAGCGGTGAATCTCCGGCCGCGTTTGGCGTCTTCAGCGAACAGTTTTCGCAAGGGTAGCTTTTCGATTTGTTTGTGATGCGCGGCGAGAGCTTTCCAAGCTGGACGTTGGGTGAGGGGTTTGATTGTTGCTTTCATTTATCAGAAGTTGGTTGCTTGAGCGCGGCGCTTTTGGACGCGATGACCGCCAGCAATTCGTTCCATGATTTTACAAATGATGTTGCGCCCTCATCCTGAAGCTGCCCGGCCAAACTGTCCACGTTGATGCCGCTCTTCGCAAACTCGGCCAGGACTTTTTCGCAATCGCCACCGTCGGCGGCCATGACCGGGCCAATTTCACCGTGATCAGCGAGGGCTTTCAACGTCGCCTCGGGCATCGTGTTCACCGTGAACGGCGAGGCCAGCGCCTTGATATAGAGGATATCCGGGGCTTTGGGATCCTTGGTGCCGGTGCTGGCCCACAACAGGCGTTGCGGCCGGGCGCCGGAATTATACGCCCGCTGTGAGCGTGGAGTATTTAACAGTTCGAGATATGCCTGATAAATGCGACCGGCAATGGCGATGCCGAGTTGGTTGTTCAACCTCTCCGGAACCTTGCCTGCCACGGCGGCGTCCCACCGGCTGATGAACATTGAGGCCACGGAACCAACCTGCGGATTCAGCCCGGCGGCGATGCGCCGTTCGATGCCTCGCAAATACGCCTCGGCTGCGGCAACGTATTGTTGTGGTGAAAACAGCAGCGTCACGTTGACCGGCACGCCGGCAAAAACAGCCTCCTCGATGGCTGGCAAGCCTTCCTTGGTGCCCGGAATCTTGATGAACAAGTTGGGCCGTCCCGCACTCGCGGAAAGTTTTTTGGCGGCGGCAATGGTGCTGGCCGTGTCATGCGCCAGCAGTGGCGACACCTCCAGCGACACCCAACCATCCACACCATTCGTGCGGTCGTGAATTGGCCGGAAAAGATCGGCGGAGCGCGTTAGATCCTCCAATGCCAGGTCGAAAAAGAGTCCCTCGCCAGATTTTCCCTGTTCCAAACCCTCGCGGATGGCCGAGTCGTAGGCGGCACTTTTGATGGCGTGATCAAAGATGGTTGGGTTTGAGGTCAACCCGGTCACCGACAACTCGGCAAGATAGTGTTTGAGGGTGCCGTCGTTGAGCAGATCGCGGGTGATGTTGTCAAGCCAGAGGCTCTGGCCCAGATTGTGTAGCTTTTGGGTGGCTTTCATGGAATATCAAGAACGGTTTGTTCGCGTGAGAAATCAGGCGAACAAACCTGTCTGCGCCCACTCTCTTTGTTCAGCGACTGATGGCCGCCTGAGCCGGCGTTTTACACTCCTCTTCAGCTTGCAGCCAATCCTGAAGGTCACAACCGGGGGTGCTGCCGCGCTCCACGAACAGCTCATAAGCGCGGTGCTCAATCTTGCTGGAATCAATTACGGTTTTCCCGGGGGGACTTTGCTGGTTTTGATGTATGTGATGTTTCATGTTTTTTGCGTTTAATTGTTCATTGGCGACCGGTTCATCGGCCCAGTATGCTTGACTATTGGCTAAAAGCTTTGACCGGCGACTTCTATGAAGGAGTTGTGTTTCCGGTGCTATTTTCCACTTCCGAAGGCGGCATGGACGGTGGCGGATGGCCTGCTTCCATCGGGCTCGGATTGGCGTCCTGTTCGCCGTTGGCTGTGAGCCATAAGCTTAATTCTTCCAGCTTTGTCATGTCGGATGGTTTGATGTTTTGCATTGGCACCATCCTAAAGAGTGAAACCGATTCTTGCCATTAGGTGAACACCCTACCCCGGTGTAGTAGGCCGTGATGAGCAACGGCACGTTGACGAGGATTGCAAGTGGTGCCGGTTTTCCGGCCAGGGGACTTATTTTCATTCTGGATCCTTGGATGTATTGCTTTCGAGGTCCGCCACTTTCGCCAAGCGGCGACGAAAGCGTTCTGCATTTTTGAATCGGGCGGTTAGAAATGTCTGCGCCAATTCCCAGGCAAGCGCGTGACCAACCACAAGGCCGCCAAAACAGATCAGGTTCAAATCATCATCCTCGACGCCTTGATGTGCCGAAAAGTTTTCGTGAATCAAGCAGGCCCGAACCCCCGCCACTTTGTTCGCGCAGACCGATGCCCCGACACCGCTGCCGCAAATGCCCACGCCGCGCTGAACTTTCCCGGCGGCATCCGCGCGTGCCAGCGGCACGATAAAATCAGGATAGTTATCGTGCTCTTGCGGCCGGCCGTCACCAAAGTCCACGACTTCATGGCCGGCTTCGCGCAATTTCCCGGCCAGATATTCCTTCAACTCGTAGCCGCCATGATCAGCGGCGATGCCGATGCGTTGACGCTTTCCTGGCAATTCTGCCAGCTCATGTCTCCGGTCCAGTGCGATTGCGGTTTTCTTTGGCATATTCGGCAAGGATTTGATCAGGGATGGGTTGGATCAACCAATCTGCCGAGAAAGAGGACGCTGCCAGAATGGTTGTCGCGGATCAGGAAGATGAATGGGTGGTCAGCGCGGAAAATGGGCGTTGGTCGTGGCATCATGACGGCATTGCTCCTCATAACCGCTCCTGTTGCCGCCGCCGCCTCTGTGCCTTCCTCGTTGACATCCACGAACGCCTTGTGAACCACGGCCGATATGAAAAGATCACGCTCGCCGTCCATGCCGGAAAAATTCGCATTGGGCGAAAAGGCATCGGACATTCCCATTTCTGCCAGTGGCTTGGCCAGGCTGAATTGCGCAGACAGCTTGAATTTCGGCAGAAAGACCGCGACTTTCTGTTCGCGGGCCAGCGCCAGCCAACGGTCAAGCGTTTGTGTTTTGAGCAGATTTTCCATGCCTTTCAAACCATTCGGTTCGGTCGGGAGCAAAACAACCATGCCAAGTTCGTCGCCGGCATAAGGAAGTTCCAACAGTTGCAAACCATCAACCTCGGCATACTTGAAGTCAGCGGTCAGGTTCATCAGAGGCACTTCAGGTTTTTGATTCGGAGCAACCGTGAAGGGCGCTTGGGTGGTGGAATGTTTGTTAAATTCCCTCGCCCAGCTCCCCTTGAAATAGATCGCATTGACCAGCACCAGCCGCGTTGCCGGGCCGAGCGCTCCCGGTTGGATGAGACCGGTGATTTTACCTTTGGTTTTATGATCCACCCAATCATTGATTTCCGTCCGGGTGGCATCCGCCTGGGTGCGAAAATCAACCTGTTTCAAATTAGCCTCATAGCTTTGTTTCGCAATTTCCAAAAAGGCGGGCAGAAAAAGATGCTCTTTCCGCCCCCACAACCCGTTCGCGACGTTCAACTCAATCCCCTTTGTCTCCTGTTCATTGTTTAATTGCTTTTGCAGTTCGCCGAATGATGCTGCGAGCTGCGGCTGGTTCGTTTCGAAACGAAGCGTCCGGGCCATCTGCGCGGCAGTGTCTCCTCGCGCGCCAGCATAAGTCATGGCCAGGCATGTCGAGATGCTGTATGGCGAAAAGAACAGATTGCCGTCCGCACTTTTCAGCCGGGCATAGAGATCCAACGCGAAGGCCGTGTTGTCCCCGGCAAGGTCCTCGACTTCGTTGGCGGCCTTTGAGTCGGTAGGGCAAACGATCAGGGCGGTCATAAATACTGTGCCAAATACTAAACGTGATAGAAGGCCCATCATCATGCATGATCCCATGCTTGCACCTGGCCATTTCCTGCATCGGTTCTTGCCGCATGCACCCGGGACCATGTTTGCAGTTGTCCTAGGCGCGCTTTGAACGGGAAACATGGTAGATTTCATAAATCGTGTTTAGCTGCGCGCCGGATTCAGTCATTGATCCCGAAGTGATTCCATCCCGGATCTGGCATTCTTTTTAGAACAGCAGTCAACTTGGTGGCGTGGATCGAAAAAAGTGGTTCCGCTTTGCTTTCCGATAAGCCGGCTTCAACCGTGGCCGTTGATTTCTCGGTTAGCAGTAATTGCGACGAAAACACTAGTGCCACGGGCAACGATTGCAGGATCGTACCGAGAGTATGCGGAATGGCGGAAGTCATAAACATTTACGGCAGCAAACTATGTTCCCACCGCCCAACATTAGTGTCGGTGCTTTCAGGGTGATGCTCTGCCAACGACTCCGGCCCGGTGTGGCAGAGGGTGTTCCTGACGCGAGCCGTTTCATCGGCGGAGCCCTGGGCAATCACCATAAAATGCCCGCGTTTTAAAGCTGCCTCATAATCTGCAATACTGTCCTTATGAATGCCAAGACTATGGATTCCCTCGCCCAGCGCACCCAAACCACCCACCACCGCGCCCCCCTCCAGTGCGCCCATGATCAGGCCGGCGAGTGGCCCCGCCACGATCAGCGGCCCAATGCCCGGAATAAAAAAGAACCCCGTGCCGATCAGCAACCCCCACATGCCACCCCAGACTGCCCCAACCTCCCCCCAAAGTTTCAGACGGTCACCGGTATGGGAAAACCCCACCATGCCTGCTTCGGTATGGTGGCTGCATTCGACCAGCGAAAGCTGCTTCATTTCAAAACCGGATTGCTGGAGTGCCTTGAGGGCCGCCGCCGCCTCGTCGTGCGATTTGTAGATCGCCACGACGAAGCGCGTACTTGTCATACCGGTTCCCTTTTTCAATCTGGCTGTGCTTTGGCACATAAACTAATCCACAATCACCGTATCCAGCACGAAACTGGCACCGCCCTTGTGAGCATCCTTTTCAGCCTCGCCCCAACCGACCCAGGTGCCGATTCTTCCGGTCAAGGTGGCCACCCCGCCAAGGACCGTCACTTTAATGTCATCCCGGTCCACAAACGGACTCCAGAAGAAGCGGTCCTCAATGCTTTTCTTGATCTTGGCATCACTCTTGTAAGGCTGCGGCCCGGAAAGGTCGGCAACGTAATAGGGTGACTGGTTGTAATACGGCCAGCTAAAATAACCATAGTCATAGTCGGAATAGTAATCGTAGTCTGAATAGTAGTCCGAGAATGAATAATACGGTTGAATCTTCAGATGATTGCGAATCTCCAACACGCCGGCGGTCCGCGAAGCCACATCCTGCGCCTCGGCTTTTTGAAAGCTTGATTCCACGCCGCCGGACAGGTAAGCGACATGATTGATGACGGCTACATCAATGGTCGAACTGTCCAACCACGGGTCCCAGGCCAGAGCAGCTTTTAGTTGTTCCCCCGTGGCCGCCGCCGCCGGGGATTCCACGCCGTAGGCTGCAACGTTCATGGCGCGCACTTTCATATGAGTCTCAACCTCGCGGACTCCCACGATATTTTTGGCGTCTTGTTCGGCCGATGTTTCTGCTTTCGCATTACCCACAGTGCCACCCAGGGTGGCCACTCCGTCGGCAACGGTGACGTCCGGTGAGAATGCCGAAACCCGCGGATCTGCACGCAACGCCGCCAGAACCGCTTTTTGGATTCCACTATCAGTGAGATTGGCACTTTTGACATTGTGAGTTGTGCCATTGTGCGTCCACGGGTCTATCTTCAAACCGATGTCGTCAACGGACCTCACGCCGTTCACCCAGGCATCATCAAATACGCGCGATTTGCTGATGGCGCTGCCAATGGTTCCCGTGAGCGTCACCTTGCCGTCTTTCACCACCGTGGTAACCAAGTCGCCATTGACCCAGATGTCCCATTCCAAACGGGCTTTCACAGCCGTTTTAATTTCGTCATCCGTGCGGGTGGCCTGGTAATTAATCGTGACCTGATTATGAACCGCGTTGACGCCCTTGACCCCGCTGGCAATCCGGGTGGCTAATTGCTGTTCGGCATAGGTGCCAACCGTGCCGGTCAAGGTGGCGACAGCGTCCTGAACGGCGACAGTGGTTTGATAGGATTGTGCAGCGGGATCCTGCTTCAATGCGGACTGGATGTCTGCGCGAATGTCTTTATCTGGGCGGGACACCGCATTCACGGTAATCTGATCCGTCACTTCAGTCACCCCCCGGACGCTTTTGGCCGTCTTGATCGCCCGCTCTTTGTCGAGCAGGTTGTCCACGGAACCCGTCAGTGTGACGATGCCGGCGCTGGTGGCGACATCCACATTGTTCGGCAACACGCCTTTTGCGCGTGCTAATCCGTCCTCCACGGCAGTGGTGATGCCGCTGTCGGTGATTTCAGTCTTCGTTGAGGCCGCTTGTAACGAGGGCAGAACCATCGTTTGTACTCCCGCCGCGATCAGCAGGCTGGCAGACCATCTGCCAATCGCTGCGCGGTTGGCCCGTTTCTTCAATTTTAAAGTTTGCATAGTTTTCGTATACCGTCTTTTGATGCTTTGGCTAATTTCAATTACCATCCTCAGATGGTTTCTTTCGTGTCGATACAGTCAATCGGTTGTGCGTTTACTCTTGGCGCTCCAATATTTCCGGTTTGGCGCTGTTGAGAATTTCTCTGACTGGGGGTGTTTCCACTGCTGGTTGCTTCTTGGGTTCGCCGTCCTGATGCCCGTTGGCGCGTTCCTTGCCCAAACCCATGGTCAACGCCGTCATTCCGGCCAACCCACCCAGTTGCATGGATTCCACAGCGGTGCTGGGAACAATGACAATCGTGGAATTGGCTTTTAAACCTTCATATAGCATGTTCATGGCCCGCAAATGAAAGGCAATGGGATTGTTTTCATAGCGTTTACCCGCCTCGGTGAATTTCTCCGCGATCTGCCGCTCGGCATCACCCAGGATTACTCGAGCCTGGCGCTCCCTTTCCGCCTGGGCCTGCATGGACATCGCATCCTCCAGACCCGGTGGGATTAAAACATCCTTCACCTCCACGGAAATGACATTGATGCCCCACGGTTCGGTCCGCTTATCAATAATCGTCTGCAGCACCGCGCTGATTTTATCCCGGCCTTCCAGCATGTCTGAAAGCATGGTTTTGCCGATCACATCCCGCAGGGCGGTTTGGCAGGCCCAACTGATGGCGCTTTGATAGTCGGCCACGTCCAGCGCCGCTTTCTTGGGGTCCAACACTTTCCAAAACAACACGGCATCCACATCCACCGGCACCGTGTCTTTGGTCAGGGTTTTTTCCGCCTTGAAACCAGTCGTGATGACGCGGGTGTCAATCCAGTAGGGAATCGCATCAATGACCGGGACAATGAAAAACAGCCCCGGACCTTTCAAAGCCCGGAATTTTCCCAGACGCAATATCACCGCCCGATCCCACTGGTCGGCCACCTGAATGGCAGAAGCCACGAATGATGCCAGGATAAAGGCGGCCAAGCCAATCACGCCGGCTTCCAAATTGGCCCCCGCTTGATATTGCGTATAGGCGATGGCAGCGCCAGCTGCTAATATAATCAGGAATAACAGGGCGGCAAAGGCACGATTTTGCTTCATGATAAAATCTTTGATGTGGTTGTTGTCTTAATAATTACGGTGATGAAAACTGCGAACGCGGACGAGGTTGTGCTCCGCGATCAATTTGGCCTCGGCAGCCAGCCAGTGCTGCACTTCACGTAAGGGCTGCAATGCATGATTCACGAAACTGAGACCAACCTTGCGGGCCACGTCGTCAGCTGTCGGCGCAAATATGGTTTCATTCTGCAACCTCCACAACGCCGTAAAGGAAGGGCCGGGGCCGGGCGAATTCTGTTTTTTGTTTGGGATTGATTTGGATTGTTTCATGACGAAAGTATGGTGGCTCAACCGAATCCCAGCCATGGGGTGTTCACCCGATGACCTTCGCCGTTAAACAATGGTCAACTGGACCCGACTTTCAATGATACCTGCCCTGATGGCATGGCTGGTAAGTCCGGCGATATCGTGGAGATTAAGCTTCTCCATGAGATGCTCTCGATGGGTTTCGACAGTCTTCATCCCGACGCCCAGCTCGGACGCGATTTCTTTGTTGGCTTTGCCTTCGGCAATCATTTGGAACACTTCCATCTCGCGCGAGGTCAGGCGGTCATTGCGCTGCTTGGTCCGTCCGGCTTGATCCAACGACTTTCGCTCGCGTTCGGGAATCAGCTTCGTGATGAACGGCCCGAAAAATGTATGCCCCTTGTTGACTTCGCGAATCCCCTCGAACAGAACGTGGGCGGAGGCTTGTTTGAGCAGAAACCCCACGGCACCGGACTCCGTTGCGCTTTTGACATACGCGTCGTCATTGTGCGCGGTGAGAATGAGTATTCTCGTACAGGAGACCGCTTTAAGAATCTGCCGAGTCGCTTCCAAACCATTGAGCACCGGCATCGCGATGTCCATGACGACCACTGCGGGGCGGAGTCTTTTGACCATGGCGACCGCCTGGCGTCCGTCTTTCGCTTCGTTGACCACTTCAAAATCGGCTTCCATTTCCAGCATTTCGCGAAAGCCTTCGCGCACGACTGTATGATCATCCGCCAGTAAAACAGTAATTTTTTTCATGCCCTTTCAAGTTTGATTTCCACAGGCGGCATCAACAAGTTTTCCGTCCTTGCCAAAGGGCATTTCGGCGGTAACGGTGGTGCCTTGGCCCGGGGCAGATTTAATATCGAAACGTCCGTCGACCATCTCGAGCCTTTCCCTCATGCCGAGCAGGCCGAGACGTTTCCTGCCATTGACATTCAAAACGCGGTCCACGCTGAATGTTTTGCCGTTGTCGTTTATTTTCATACAAATTCCGGCCGCCAGTTTTTGGATGGTCACTTCCACGCGGCTGGCTTTGGCATGACGTGACACATTGGTGAGCGCTTCCTGGGCCACGCGATAGAGAATGGTGCGCCGCGGCGTGTCCAATTCTTCCAACCCGGTGAAGGCCGTCAAATGTGTGTGGACCCCGGTTTCGGTGGTGAAATTTTTCAAGAACGCATGGAGCGCGGGGATCAGTCCGAGATCATCCAACACCGCCGGGCGCAATTCGCGGGCAAACTGATGCACGATGTTGACGGAGTTTTCCACTAGCTTTTGCGTGCGTTCGATGTCGCGGTCAAAGATCTTGGGATTGAGTCCGGCACCCTTTTTCAGGGTGGCCAAACGGATATTGATGCCCGTCAAAGTCTGGGCGATGACATCGTGCAGCTCGCGGCTGATGCGTTTGCGCTCGTCTTCCTGAGCTTGCAGAACCTTACGCGACAGATCCCGTAACTGCACCTGCATGGAACGCGATTGTTCCAAAAGCAAGGTCTGTTGCCGCTCACTTTGCTTGAGCGATGCCTCCACCACTTGCCGCCGGGCGATTTCCGCTTCCAGCTTCTGGTTCGAAGCGGCCAGCACCTCGAGGTGTCGTTCGGCCACCTCGACCGCTTTGCGTTCCGTGATGTCGTAGAAGCAATTGATCGCCCCCGTAACCTCCCCGCACTCGTTCTTCAAGGGACGAATATTCACGACGCAACTGAGCCGCGAGGCGTCGGGCCGCTCGATAATCACTTCCTGATCCCGCGCTTCTGATATTTTACTTTCCAACACTTGCGCCATGGGACAATCGGCAGGGCGAATGGGACTGCCATCGGGACGGAACAACTTGAACGATCCGCAATAGCGCGCGTTGGTTTCTCCCAGCACTGGCCGGCGACCCCACAGTTCGGCGGCGCGGTCATTGAAATTTTGAATCATGCCGGCAGCGTCACACGAATAGACGGCCACCGGCCCCAGTTCAAACAAGATGCGATAACGTTCTTCGCTCGCACGCAACGTCTGCTCCGCCAGCTTGCGCCGCGTGATGTCGCGGATGTTGCATTGGATGACGTTGTGGCCATTCTCTGAATACAGGTTGGCTACCACTTCGACCTCCTGATGCCGGCCGGCCTCGCTCTCCAGCGGCAAATCTTCGTAGCGGACTTCGTGCTTCCGTTTCAATTTCTCGAACATTTCCTGGCTGGCGGATTCATCCTTGAGCAGACCGATTTCAAAAAGTTCCTTGCCGACGAACTGGGTGCGCGGATAGCCCAGCAATTCCGTCATGAACGGATTGGCGTCGGTGATTTTGCGGGTGACCGGGTCAAGTAGAAGAACGCCGTCGTGCGCCGTTTCAAAGAGCCGGCGGTAGCGGATTTCCGAAACGCGCACTTTATCCTCTTCCTGTTTAAGCTCGGTGATGTCCTCCACCACGAGCCGACAATCCAGCCCGGTGGGCGAGCGTTTGGCTCGAACCCGGACGACTAGGAGCGGCAGGCCTTTGACCGGCAGTTCAACTTCCAGGGAGAGTTTGTCCTGACCGCCAAACACTTGTTTGAGAAACAAATTGAATGCAGGACGCTGGGCGGCGAGGATGAGTTGCGCAAAAGCACTTCCTACCAGGCGTGAACGCTCGATGCCCACCAACTGCGCACCCGTCAGATTAACTTGGCGAATGATGCCGGTGGCGGCGAGGGTAAAGTAGCCTGCCGGCGCAAAATCGTAGAGGTCGGTGTAATTTTCCAACGCCACTTCCAACTCATCCCGGGCCTGCCGCAGTTCGGCATTTTGCAATTCCAACTCAATCTGGTGAACCTCCAATTCGTGAAGCAGCCGCGCGGGATCGGACTCGGTTTGCGGTGCCACGGCCTTTGACGGTTGACTCTTCTTTTGGCTGCGCAGGCGGGCTTCGGCTTTGCGGTAGAGATCAGCCAGCATGGGCTGATGTTTCTTGCGGTCATCAAATTCTCGTTGTTCGGGCGCGGACCGGCGGTTTCGCGTGGCGGGAATTCCTGAACTTTGTGGCTTGCTATTCATGGTGCGGTTTTGCTGACCTTTGAACTATACATGACCTGATCAAGATTCTTTTGCAGTTTTCCCATATCAAAGGGCTTCGTCAGCACGCCCTTGAATCCATGGCGTTCCGGTTCAAGAATCACTGGGTCGAGCGCGTAGCCGCTCATGGCAATGGCCTTCACGCGCGGGTCAAGCTTCAGCAATTCTTGCAGGGTTTCGCGCCCGCCCATTCCCTCGCGGACCGTCAGATCCAGGATCACCACGTCAAAGCCGCGACCCTGCAGCTTCGCGGTTTTGTAAACCTCAATGACTGCCTGCCCGTCTTCCGCCAACTCCACGGTGTGGCCCATCTCAGAGAGGGTCAGCCCAACAATTTCCCGCACGCCCGCCTCGTCATCCATCACTAGCACCCGCCCGTGCTGCAACGCGCTGCATGGGGGAGGCATTTTTTCCTCTTCAGCAATTTTCAGGATGGCAGGCAGATAGATGTCGAACGTCGTGCCAACCCTGACGGCGGATTCCACAGTTATCGCGCCTTCGTGTTTGTGAACGATGGAATGGCAGATGGTCAGACCCAGCCCCATGCCTTTGCGATCGCCCCGCTGCTTCGTCGAAAAATAAGGATCGAAGATTTTCGGCAGCACGTCTTTCGGAATACCGATCCCCTGGTCTGCGATGCTGACCTGAACATAATCTCCCGCCGGCAAGGGCGGCTGTTCGGTGCCGCTCAAAACCACATTTTCCGCCCGGACACTCACCACTCCTCCATTCGGCATCGCTTCGCGCGCATTCAAGACCATGCTGCGGATGACCTGTCCCAACTGCGCCTCATCCACATCGGCTGGCCACAGATCCTCAGCCAGGGAGAATTCGCCCCGCACCTTGGAACCGCTCAAAGCGATTCGGACGGATTCCTGGATCAATCCCGAAATCTTCATTGCCTTTCGGATCGGCGCGCCGCCTTCGGCAAACGTGAGCAGTTGCGCGGTCAGGCTTTTGCTCATTAGCGCGGATATCTTTGCATCCGTCAGATATTGGGCCAGCTCAGCATTGGGTAAATTGAGCATCTGCGCCAGTTCCAGGTTAAGGAGATTAACCGTGAGCAGATTATTAAAATCATGGGCGATGCCGCCGGCCAAAATCCCTGTGGACTCCAGCTTGTTCAAAATGAGCCGATCCGCTTCAGCTTGTTTTCGATCGGTGATGTCCGTTAGCGTCACCCGACACGCCTGGCCCGACTCAAACACAATGCCCTCCAAGTCCAACGCGCGCGGCGGTCGGCCTGCGACGTTAAGCGTCACTTCGCAGCTCTGCCGGGCTTTGCTGGCAAAAGCCTGCTGTAGAAAATCACTAAAAACACGCAGATCAGTGGCGGAAAGGAATGATCCGAAGCGCCGCTTTACCAAGTTGGACCGGGCCACTTCCAGCAAGTTGGAAGCGGCCAAGTTGGCCTCAATGATGTCTCCCGCCGGACTGAATGTGAGGTAACCCGTCGGCGCAAAATCGTAGAGATCAGTGTATTTTTCCAACAGCCCCTCCATTTTATCCCTGGCTTCCGAGAGTTCTTCGATCTGCATCTCCAATTCAATCTGGTGAACCTCCAGTTCATGTAGCAGTCGCTGGGTGTCAGCTTCTGACTGCTGATATCGGGCCTTTGACCCTTGGTGGTCTTGCTGGGCACGCAGTCGGTCCTCGGCACGGCTGCGCAGTTGGGCGGGATCTTCAGCGATGTTGCGCTTTCTTGGCACGGCAGGTTTTATGTTTTGCCCGGTGCCGCCGTCATTTCAGCCCGCTTCTTGGCTTCTTTGTGTCCGACGGTTTTCACCGTCGCCTTGTCGCCGGCTGGCTCGCTTTCAGAAGACTGCTTCGTGACAAGTTTTTCCAGCACGGCGTGTTTTTCCCGCAACTGCGCCTCCAGCGTCTTGGCGACGGTGATGTCCGCGAACGTGATTACCACGCCATCAATGCGGTCCTCGAGCGTCCGGTAAGGCATGATGCGCACCGTGAACCACCGGCCGTCGCGCGCGGCGATAGGTTTTTCCGCGAATCCAAGTTTCAGCAAAACTTCGCGCGCATCGGTCACCAGCTCCGGGTAGAGCAGATCGGACGCAAGATCGGTGATTGGACGGCCCACATCGCTTGGAATGAGCTTGATGATCTTCGTCGCCTGGGTGGTGAACCGCCGCACTTTAAGGTCGTTGTCCAAAAACAGCGTCGCAATGTCCGTGCTGTTAAGCAGGTTCTTCATGTCATTGTTGGACCGGGACAATTCGTCCACCCGCGACTGCAATTCCGTGTTGACCGTCTGCAGCTCTTCGTTCAGCGATTGCATTTCCTCTTTGGACGTGGTGAGTTCCTCGTTGGTGGACTGCAACTCTTCATTCGTGGACTGCATCTCCTCGTTAGTCGAGCGGAGTTCTTCCTGCGAACTCTGCATTTCTTCGCGCGTGGTCTGTAACTCCATGCATACCTGCTGGTGTTTCCTTTCCAATTCCGCCAACTGAGGACTGCGGCTCGACGCTTTCCGGGAGTGACCTTCGGTTTTCAGCTCCAGCGGCGCGGGCGCATCGGCAAACACGATCATCACCAATCCCCGCAGCGGTTCCGGTTCTTCCAATCGTTGCACCGTGAGATTTACGAAATGTTCTCCTTGATTGGTTTCAATTCTTAGTCCCTTGATCACCAAGGAACCCTTTTGCCGAAGCACTTTCTGAAAGGCTTCGGTCAGTTCATAGCGCAGACCCTCGCGGGCCATGACAAAAATATTCCAATTCGCTTTGCCCGCGGCCGGCTCCAGGTAATTTCCCGTCCGTCCGCTGACATAAAGAATGTTGCCCTTGTCGTTGACCAACACGGCGGGTGAAGAATAATGATCCAGCACCAACTTATCTGCGAGTGACTGGAGGCTGCTTGGTGTTTTCGTCTCCAATGCTGTCTCTGTTCCGGCGGGCAGACGGCATGTGAAGGCCGAGGGAAAATCAATTGGTTCAGCCCGCAACACTGACTCGGTTCGGCGATAAATCCGGGTTTTTCGACCGAGAGATTCAAACAGATCAGTGAAGTTGCCGATGGTTTCCGCGCTGCCGAGGAACAGGATGCCGCCGGGACGCAGGCTGTAGTGAAACAGCGGAATGAGCTTCTTCTGCATTTCCGTCGTCAGGTAAATCATCAGGTTCCGGCAGCTCAGAAAATCCAGCTTGGTGAACGGCGGATCCATGATGAGGCTCTGCGGCGCAAAGACCACCATTTCCCGGATTTCAGTGGCCACTCGATAGCCGTGTTCAGCTCTTGCGAAGAACCGGTTCAGCCGTTCCGGCGATACGTCGGCGGTGATGTTCGCGGGATAAATGCCGGTCCGGGCCTTGTCGATCGCGTCTTTGTCCAAATCGGTGGCAAAGACGTTCAACGTAAAATTCTTCGCCGGCTTGACCTTGCCCATCGCCTCCTTGAACACCATCGCCAGAGAATATGCTTCTTCCCCAGTGGAGCAACCAGGCACCCACGCCCGCAGGGCCTGCCCGCTTGGCCGGCTGGCCAGGAGCGCCGGAATGATTTTTTCCCGCAGCTCCTCCCACGCCTCCGTATCCCGGAAAAAGCTCGTCACGCCAATCAACAGTTCCTTGAACAACAGGTCCAGCTCCTGCGAGTTCTCCTGCAGATACCGGATATAGTCGGCGATCTTGTCAATCTGGTGGATGCCCATGCGCCGTTCGATGCGGCGGTAAAAAGTGTTTTTCTTGTAGAGCGAAAAGTCGTGGCCATTATGAGCGCGCAAGAGAACAATTGCTTTCTCCAAGGCGCTTTGCGTCTTGTCTTCCAGCGGCAGTTCGGCGGCATGAACCAGCGGCGTGCGTTTGAGATAGGCCAGAATCCTGCCGGGCAGCTCCTCCACCGGCGCCACAATGTCCGCCAGCCCCGCATCAATCGCGCTGCGCGGCATGCCGTTGAATTTGGCCGTCGCGGGATCTTGCACCAGCACCACGCCCGCTTTTTCCTTGATGGCCCGCAACCCGAGCGTGCCGTCGGAACCCATGCCTGAAAGAATGACGCCGATGCTGTGTTCCTGCCGATCCTGCGCCAGCGAGCGCAGGAAAAAATCAATCGGCAGCCGCAAACCGCGCGGCGTCACCGGTTCCAGCAAATGCAGGACGCCGTGCAGGATGGACATGTCTTTGTTCGGCGGAATCACATAAACGCAATCCGGCTGGACTTTGGTCCGATCTTTGACTTGGACCACGGTCATGCCGGTGGCGCGCTGCAGCAGCTCGGGCATGATGCCTTGGCGCGTCGGATCCAAATGCTGGACGATGACAAAAGCCATGCCGCTGTTTTTCGGCACGCGCGCCAGAAAAAGTTCCAACGCCTCCAACCCTCCGGCCGAAGCGCCGATGCCAACAATGGGAAAAGACACACTTGCGGCCAGCACGGGTATCTGGGGGACAGCAACTTTCGCCGGCTTGTTCGGTCGGCGGACCGGTGAAGATTTCTTTTTCATGATTACCCCGTCAGTGCCCGCAGAATTGGAGAATTCGATGCCACATCACCTCAAATGGCTGCTACCGTCTGTTCGTTCAACGTCGGCCGGTGATTGTCTAATGCGCGGGCAAGCCGCCGCACGAACGTCGCCGATTTTACCACCAGACGCTGGGCGCTGGCAATTTCATTCTTGAGGCCGCCGGCTTTGTTCCGGGCGGTTTGCTTCAATAACAGCAGCCGGACATTGAGGGCCAAAAGAGTTTGGGCGATTTCATCCCGCAGCTCATGGCTGAGTTTCTCGCGCTCATTCTCCTGCGCCACCAGCACGCTGTGGGTCAACTGCCGCAACTGTTTCTGAAGTTGGAGCGATTCCTTCAGGACTTTGGCCTGCGGGTTGCCGTGCTTGACATCGGAATCGGGTTGATTGGTATTGGCCGATTTCCTTGTTTGTTTGCCAGAATTTTTCTTATGTTTCATGACCATGCGTGGCGGGATTTATGATGATTTCTTCGCTGCCGCCGTTTAAAGCTTCAACCGTCGGTCGATTTGTTTTACAAACGCGTCCGCGCAAAACCCGCTCGGCCCGATGCCCAAGGTGATGAGCAGAACGGAGATGATCGTTTTGGTGTTCATGCTTCTTTCCTCCCGGAAATAACGCGGAGCAACACCATCACGATGGCGACGACCAGCAGGACATGAATAAAGCCGCCTATCAAGGCCCCAGTGGCCAGCCCAGGCAGCCAGAAAACCAGCAGCACCATGGCAATTGTGTATAACATGATTTTTACGGGTTTGCCGGCGGAAGCGCTCTCGCCACCGCCGCCGATGAATCACCGGATTACTTGTCGGCCAACGGCGCGGCGACGATAATGCTCATATTGTTGATCACGCTGATCACGCCGTTGATGTCGGTCGCCAGTTTGGTGACGAGGCTTTTCTCCGCGTCATTTTTCGCCGCGCCGGTCAAGGTGACGACGCCGTCCGTCGTCGAAACTCCCATATGCAGGGCGCTGGTTGAACGGTGCGACAGCAGCGCCGACTTGACCTGTGCGGTGATGGACGCGTCATCAATCTTGTCGCCGGTCGTCTCCCCGGCAACTGCCGGAGTCGCAGCAATGGTCATCTCGTTATTCCCGGATTTCACGTTGTCTACGTCCTTGGCGTATTCGGTCGTGAGCTCCCTTTGCGCCAAGCTGGAGGCCACGCCTTGCAGGGTGACGACTCCGTCTTTGGTATAAATGGTGGTGCCGCTGGCGCTCACGTTGCGATGGAAAAGCAGTGCGGTTTTAACTTTGGTGGTGATCCAAGTGTCGGAATGTTCCGCCGGTTGTTCGCCACTGACCACAAGTTGATTGTCCACGCTCTTGACGCCGGGCAGGCTGCCACGGTGTCTTCTGCCAAGGATTTGTGAGATGTTTCGGCAACCGTGCCGGTGAGGGTGACGACGCCATCTTTGGATTCCGTCTTGATGGAATCGTCCTTGAGCGTGGTTTTGAACGTATAAGACCTGGCTGCGGATGATTCGATGCGGCTGTCCGTGCTGGCACCACGCAACGGCGAACTGGTGATTAACAGGGTGCTCACCACGGCGGCGAGCGTTAAGGAGAACATTGATTTCATATATTTTTCCCGTTTGTTTGTTTGTTTGTTTTTAACACTGTAGAAATCCTGCCGTGTCCAGCTGTCTTTCGATATGGGGTCTAACCCTGCCTCGAATTGCGTGTCGCTGGCATCAAAATGCACCTTTCCCTTGTTGATGTGCCGCTGGATTTTATTATCTCGAAGGCAGTTTAATTGCAGTCGCAGGTTCAATAGAATTCTTATCGGATCGCCATGATGACGGGCAGCGTCATGCGGGCGACGTGAATTTTCTTCAGCAACTCCACCCCAGATACCTTCGGCAGAAACTGGTCGGTGATCAGCAGATCGTAGTTGTGGCGTTGCAGGGCACCCCCGGCAGACGCCCCATCTTCGGCGACATCCACTTGGTAGCCGGCGTCAATCAACACCTCCGCATTGAGCTGGCGGATGTCGCCTGCCTCCTCCACTACCAGAATGCGCTGGCCGCACGTTGGCTGGCAGGGAGAAACCTCATGCGTCGGTTTTCGATTTGAAGCGCTGTTGTGGTTAAAAAGTTCTGGTTTCGCCGCTGTGGATCGAGCGCGTTAGCTGGGCCGATGCGAAAATCTTTATCAATCTTTCCCGCCAGACGATCAAGGAATCCCCGGAATACACGGATGACTCGCTGGTGACGCGAGATTATGAAATCGGTTTGCACGGCCACTACAATCGTAAAGGCTACTGGATCGACGAACTGGTGAATAGCTAGCCTTCCAATATTATCAATGCCGGCCCTGATTCAATCCGGTGCCGGCCATTTGATTGTATTTATAAAATAAATTGGCTTGGAACTCGCCGCTACAGCTTCGCCTCCCGCAAGGCATCCGCGACTAGCTTGGGTCGGCTGCGGGCGCTGTGTTTTACTGATCAGTCAGCGGCATAGGCTACTGTTTTCGCGCTGAAGAAGGATCGCACCAATGGTCGGTTATCATGAATTTTGACCAAGTCCTCTTCCACCCGCTGGCGCAAAGATTCGTTTTGCTTCAATGGTTTCTTCGATACCCCATTGGTTTTCATGTGACTCCAC
>Ga0302319_10002597_pt1 | contig 38647 bp, 33 predicted proteins | sample Bog_T0_2_FD_203319 | JGI IMG/M metagenome (GOLD analysis project Ga0302319, IMG submission 203319) | Peat permafrost microbial communities from Stordalen Mire near Abisko, Sweden - Bog_T0_2 | ecosystem: Environmental > Terrestrial > Soil > Wetlands > Peat | place: Sweden: Abisko, Stordalen Mire... | reverse complement strand
GGGCTTTAGCCCCTGAGGGATGGTTTTGAAACCCACACGCGAGCATGCAACGAATAACTCGCAGACCTACTTCGTCACTTCGGACACGTGGGAACGCCGCACGCTTTTCAATGTCGAATCGTGGGCGCGCCTGTTCTTCAAAACATTGCTATCTCACCGCGGCGAATCGTATCTCCTGCATGAATTCGTTCTGATGCCTGACCATTTTCATCTGTTGATTTCGCCCTTGATTGCGCTGGAACGTGCTGTTCAACTAATCAAGGGCGGATTCTCTTTTCGGGCCAAGAAAGAACTTCAATCCAACCTGGAGATCTGGCGTCGCGGCTTCGCCGACCACAGAGTTCGAGATTTCGAGGATTTTGACAAGCATGTGCACTACATCCATCTCAATCCGGTCAAGAAACATTTGTGTGCAACTCAAGAAGAATACCGGTATTCCTCGGCATATCCGGGCTGGAAGCTTGACCCCGTCCCTCAGGGGCTAAAGCCCATCGACAATTGGGAGCCTGGTTGCGGCACGACTGAAGTCGTGCCCTTTCAAAGCTTGAATAGCAAAAGCAAAGACAAAGAGCAGGCACATGCCACGCAGAAATGACATACAAAAGATCCTGGTGATCGGCTCCGGCCCGATCGTGATCGGCCAATCCGCCGAGTTCGACTACTCCGGCACGCAGGCCTGCAAGGCTCTCCGCCAGGAGGGCTACGAAGTGGTGCTGGTGAACTCCAACCCGGCCACCATCATGACCGACCCCGAGCTTGCCGACCGCACCTACATCGAGCCGCTCACCCGCGAGTACGTCGAAGAAATCATCCGCATTGAGTCGCAGATGCTCGCCGCCAAGCCCGGTTCCGGCATCTTCGCCTTGCTTCCCACCGTCGGCGGCCAGACGGCCCTCAACCTCGCCGTCGATCTCGCAGACGCCGGCATCCTCGACAAGCACAACGTCGAGCTGATCGGCGCCAAACTCGAAGCCATTAAAAAGGCTGAGGACCGCCTGCTCTTCAAAGACGCCATGATCCGCATCGGCCTCGAAGTCTCGAAGTCCGCGCTGGTAAACAACCTCCGCGATGGCCTCGACTTCGCCGGCAAGCTTGGCTTTCCCGTCCTCATCCGCCCCAGCTTCACCCTTGGTGGTTCTGGCGGCGGCATTGCCTACAACCGCGAAGAGCTGATGGAAATCCTCGCCCGCGGTCTCGACCTTTCTCCAGTCCACGAGTGCCTCATCGAGGAATCCGTCCTCGGATGGAAAGAGTACGAGCTCGAGGTCATGCGCGACCTCGCCGACAACGTCATCATCATCTGCTCCATTGAAAACTTCGATCCCATGGGCGTCCACACCGGCGACTCCATCACCGTCGCCCCTGCTCAAACCCTCACCGACCGTGAGTACCAGAAGATGCGCGACGCAGCCATCGCCGTCATGCGCGAGATCGGCGTCGAAACCGGCGGGTCCAACGTGCAGTTTGCCGTCAATCCCATCGACGGCCGCATGACGGTCATCGAGATGAATCCCCGCGTCTCGCGTTCTTCGGCACTGGCCTCCAAGGCCACCGGATTCCCCATTGCCAAGATCGCCGCCAAGCTCGCCGTCGGCTACACGCTCGACGAAATTCCCAACGACATCACCCGCAAGACGCCCGCCTGCTTCGAGCCGACCATCGACTACGTCGTCGTCAAGATTCCCAAGTGGCAGTTCGAAAAATTCCCCGGCTCCGATGACACCCTCGGCCCCCAGATGAAGTCCGTCGGCGAAGTCATGGCCATGGGCCGCACCTTCAAGGAAGCGCTCATGAAAGCCTGGCGCGCCCTTGAGACCGGCAAGAAGACCGGCGCCGAAATCAACCTCGAGCCGCGCCGCCTCACCCAGCGCCTGGTCACACCCCAGCCCGAGCGCCTCGGCTACATCCGGTTCGCCTTTGAGCGCGGCATGAGCGTCCGCGAAGTCGCCCGTCTCACCACCATGGATCCATGGTTCCTGCACCAGATTCGCGAGATCACCCTGGAACAGGCCAAGATCAGTGCAACCACCCCCGAGACCATCACCTATGAGCACCTTCGCCAGTTGAAGCGCCTCGGCCTGAGCGACGAACGCATCGCGGCCGAGTGGCATCTTGAGGGCCACGCCGGCGTCCAGCAGGTGAGGGAACTGCGCGAGAGCAAAGGAATCAAGCCGGTCTTCAAACTCGTCGACACCTGCGCCGCCGAATTCGAGTCCATGACACCCTACCTCTACTCCACCTTCGACGAAGAGGACGAAGCGCCGCCAACCGACAAGCCAAAGATCATCATCCTCGGCTCGGGGCCAAACCGCATCGGGCAGGGAATTGAGTTCGACTATTGCTGCTGCCATGCCGCCTTCGCACTCAAAGACGATGGCTACGAGACCATCATGGTCAATTGCAACCCTGAGACCGTCTCCACCGATTACGACACCAGCGACCGCCTCTATTTCGAGCCGCTCACCCTTGAAGATGTCCTCGCCGTCTACAATCACGAAGCCCAATCCGGCGCACCCATCGGCATGATCGTCCAATTCGGCGGCCAGACGCCGCTCAACCTTGCCCAGCGGCTGCGCGCAGCCGGCGTCCCCATCATCGGCACCTCGCCCGAGTCCATCGATCTAGCGGAGGACCGCAAACGCTTCGGCAAGCTGCTGGAAGAGTTGGAGATTCCGCAGCCCCCGGGAGGAACCGCCACCAGCGTCGAAGAAGCCCTGGCCATCGGCGACCGCATCGGCTACCCCGTGCTCGTCCGCCCAAGCTATGTACTCGGCGGCCGGGCCATGGTCATCTGCTACGACGGCGATGAGGTTCAGCAGTACATGAAGCAGGCCGTCGAATACTCCCAGGAACGTCCCGTGTTGGTCGACCACTTCCTGATGGACGCGACCGAAGTCGACGTCGATGCGCTCTGCGACTCGGAGGACGTCATTATCGCCGGCATCATGCAGCATATTGAAGAAGCCGGCATCCACTCCGGCGACTCATCCTGTGTACTGCCCGCCGTCAACATCCGCCCGGAGACGCTCGAAACCCTGCGTACCTACGCCCGCAAACTTGCCCTGGCCCTCAAGGTAGTCGGCCTGGTCAACCTGCAGTTCGCCATCCAGCGCGATCCAGCCGGTGTGGACCATGTGTTCGTCATCGAAGTCAACCCACGCGCATCCCGCACCGTCCCCTATGTGTCGAAGGCCACCGGCATCCCGCTGGCCAAGATCGCTGCCCGCCTCATGACCGGACGCAAGCTGCGAGAGCTCCTGCCTCGCCAACTTGCCGGCGGGAAGGATCTCGAAACCGGAGCCTTCTACTACGTCAAATCTCCCGTTTTCCCATGGAACAAGTTCGCCGGCGTAGATACGGTTCTAGGCCCGGAGATGCGCTCAACGGGCGAGGTCATGGGAGTCGCAGCCACCTTTGGCGAAGCCTTTGCCAAAGCCCAGCTTTCCGCCGGCCAGGTGCTCCCGAGCGGCGGAACCGTGTTCTTCAGCGTCAACGATCACGACAAGGATTCGGCAACTGACCTGGCCCGCCGCTATGTCCACCTCGGCTTCAAGATCGTGGCTACAGAGGGCACGGCAAATGTCCTTGAAAGCGCGGGCCTGAGCGTCGAGCGGGTCTTCAAAGTCAAGGAAGGCCGTCCGAATGTCGTCGATCTGATCAAGGGCGACCGAATCCAGCTCATCATCAATACGCCGCGCGGCCAGGACACATTCTTTGACGAGAAAGCCATTCGCCGGGCCGCTGTGCTGGCGCGCATTCCCACCATCACCACCATCGCCGCCGCGCAAGCAGCAGCCGAGGGCATTGCCGCCATGCAACGGCAGCAAACCACCGTCTACGCCCTGCAGCAGCTGCACGCTGACACCGGGGCTTAACAGGCTGCGAAAAAACTCAATCGCAGCACCTGCTTTGAAAGGGCACGACTTCAGTCGTGCCGCAAGTAATTGAAAAGAAAGATGGGCTTTAGCCCCCGAGGGACGTTTCCACCGAATCTGGACCTTCAGTCCAGTCTGTTAATGAAACCTTTACCGCGCCCTCCTTTAAACTGGACCTATGCCGATTCTTAAAGTAATCATCCTGGCCATCGTTCAGGGTCTTGCCGAACTGTTGCCCGTTTCCAGCTCAGCCCATGTTGTCGTTGCAGAAAGGCTGATGGGGCTCGACCCCTCAGCACCGCAGATGACCCTTCTCCTGGTCATGCTCCATACCGGAACCATGTTCGCCGTGATCGTCTACTTCTGGAAGACCTGGAAAGACGCCTATTTTTCCAGTCGACAAGCCTTCCGGCGGTTCGCGGTTCTGCTAATCCTGGCGACTGTGATCACCGGCATCGTGGGCGAAGCCCTCAAGGTCATCCTTGAAAAGACGCTCTTTCGCGGCGCTCAAAAGGCTGAGATCGAGCAGCTCTTCAGCCACCTTGAACTCATCGCGCCCGCCCTTGCGGCTGCCGGCTTGCTGATTCTCATTGCGGGTCTCCTGGAACGTCGCCAAATGAAGGACCCCACGCTTGTCTTCACTCCAGGAACTGATCCCGTTTACGCCGAGGGCCTCTTAACCGGGACCCAGGCCGCGTGGATGGGGTTCGTTCAGGGCCTTGCGCTGCCATTCCGAGGGTTTTCGCGTTCCGGTTCCACAATCTCCGCAGGCCTGCTCGCCGGCGCAGCCAAACAGGCAGCCGAGCGGTTCAGCTTTGCTTTGGCAGTGGTGCTCACTCCGCCGGTCGTGGCAATGGAAGCGGTGCGGCTCTTGAAAGCTGCTCACAGCGCGTCCCAAGCCGGGTCGCCAATCGACCTTCACGGCGCACTCGTATCGAGCCTGCTTGGAATGGTCTTTTCATTCTTTGCCGGCCTGCTTGCGCTCAAGTGGCTCAGCAGCTGGCTGGAAGCCGGGCGCTGGTACCTGTTCGGAATCTACTGCCTGCTGGCTTCCGCGGTCGTTTTCTCGCTGCACACGCGCGGGTTCTAATGCGGCCGCTCACGAATCGGGATAATCCTTACGCCAAGCATCCTTGAAGACCATCGTGCATTGTGGCCCTGACTTTTTACCCATGCTAGCTCTTGAAAACGCCGAGAGGCGGCCGTTGGCCACAATTTGCCCTTGGTCAGGTAGGACTCAGCACGAGATAAAGGACATTTCGCCTGGAACGAGGCGCCGACAGGCCTGTTTACCGAGCAGGAACTGACGGGTGGCCGGTGACTCAGGCGCAACGGTCAACTCTCAAAGAAGTGAGCTTTTCGTGTGCGAATGAATACGTCTAGCGCGGTGACTCAACTGCCTTCGAATCGCCCGTTCGGTGATCGTCGATTTGGAAGTTGAGAAACTGGTGGATTGCCTCTAGCGCATCCTTGTCAGCGGTCGCGATGCGGACTCGCCCACCCGTCTGCGTCGGCTCAAATGTGTAGGTGATTGCGCTTCGCTTGGATTCCATCACGGAGACCCCTGGCGGCACAGTGTCATGAATGAACATCGGCACTTGGAAGTTGCCATCCGTGAACATCTGTGCAATGTGGGACAGATGCATTCGTATCTCGTCCCGAGTGACCTTGTCGGCCTGATCTTTCGCGCCCACCTCTATTGCGCCACCATCTGTAAGGAGCAAGAAATGGTGGGCGGACGCCTCATGTGAGAAGCCCATCGCGTGGTCTCCCCGGGCGTCAACGCCCATAGCACGGTCATCAGCCACCCCTTGCTGTTTGTGCATTGGGCACGATGTTGCGCTTTGACCGCAGGCCAAAGCCGGAAGTGCGAGTGACACGGCTAATACCAGTACTTTCATCTTCTCCCCCATTTGAGTCGTCAGCGTGTTGTGTCGCTGTGCAAGACAGCGATTCCAGAAGGTGTGCTCGGTCATGCTTAGGTGTTTTTTCCAGACGACGGTCCCACTCGTCCACTGTGCGCTTCAGGGAGTCTCTCAGGCGGACTAGATGTGCAATCTGGGCGCTCAATGTGTTCACTTTCTCGCGGGCAAGTGACGCTACGTTTCGACATGGGGAACCGCCCCCGTCTCTCACCCGCAGAACGGTTGCCAGTTCCTTGAGCGTGAATCCACAAGCCAGAGCATTGCGAATGAGAAGAACCCGGTCTAGCGATTCGGGCGGGTAAGCGCGGTAGCCGCCCTGCGTTCTGGGAGGCTTCTTGAGCAGACCAAGCCTCTCATAGTGCCTCAGGGTATCTGTGCTTACACCCGCTGCGTCGCTGAGGGTGCCAGCACGAAAGCATTGCTTTGGGTTCTCCCCAGCACTCATACGACAAGTATCAACTCCGGAATGCATTCCAGGGTCAAGCATATTCTTTTGGCCAAGTTCGTTTTTCGGGCGGTTGGTCGCTAGCCTACATCGGAACCGACTCGCGCACGGCACAGCGGGGTGACCACGATCCTGGGTCGAGTCGGTTTCGATTAGGAGACAAGAAGGAAGCCGCAGGCGCCGTGGACGCGGTGATCAGCCTGGGATCTATGGAGATTGAATAAGCTTCTGGGAGCCGTTGCGGTGCTCCGCGGTGATGAATCGGCGTCGATGGCGATGGAAGCAGGTCGGCATGCAGGTCATTGCACGCTTGTCGAGCCTGGAATATGGATGGAAAAGTGCGATGAGAGGGCGGTCTGGTGTGGCTTGAAGACACGTATGCGCAGGCGTGCTTGAAGCAAGTCGAGGGACCGGCGTTGAACGCGGCATCATGACGAGTCGAACCCCGTGACCCAAGCCAGTTCAGTAGCTGTGAGTCTTTGCGCTACGCGCATGCTGCCACCGCATCTGGGGCAGTGCCAGAGTGGAGCGTTATCGGCGGCGGGCCTGGCTGTGGGCAGTGGATCGCGGCCCTCAAGCGCCAGTAACCGTCGCGCCAGCGTCAGACTCTGAGAGCGGAAGCGATTGGAGAGCAGTCCGTAGCGGCGGATGCGCACGAATCGTAGGGGGAGCACGTGCAGGAAGAAGCGGCGCAGGAACTCTAGAGCGTCGAGGGTCATGAGGCGCTGCTTGTTGCCGTGGGCATAATCGCGCCATCGGAAGGTGACCTTCCCGCCGTCGAAGCAAGTGAGGCGATGGTTGGAGACGGCCATGCGGTGGGTGTAGCGGCCGAGATAGCGCAGCACATGGGCCGGTCCGCCGAAGGGCGGCTTGGCATAGACGAACCATTTCTTTTTACTCAACTCAGCGGCCATCTGCTCGAACCATGCAGGGTCGTGGAAATCGGTTGCGGGACCTCGGCAATCAAGCAAGCCCTTGCCGTAGAGTAGCCGAAGTCCGTCGAGGAACTTTTTGCGGAACACGGTGCGCAGGACCGGAATGGGCAGCAGGAACAGCGGGTGGCTGGTGTGAATCCAGCGCTGACGATCAGGCGAAAGTCCGCCGGCGGGAACGACGCAATGGATATGGTAATGGGGCAGCAGGTTCGAACCCCAGGTGTGCAGGATGGCGAGGAATCCGATCTCGGCTCCGAGCCGTTTCGGATCGGCGGCAACTTCGATCAGAGTCTCGGAGCTTGCCTCGAACAGCAGATCGAAGAAACGCCTTGGCGTGGTGAGCGCCAGCGGGTTTAGTTCGTGGGGTACGGTAAAGACGACATGGAAATAGTTGGTGTTGAGCAAGTCGCGTTGCTGCGCCTCGATCCAACGCCGGCGGGCCTGCGCCTGGCACTTGGGGCAGCAACGCGATCGGCATGAGTTATAAGAGATGGGTGCTTGGTACTGGCAGTCGACACACTTGTCCTTATGTCCGCCCAGAGCCCGGGTACGGCAACGCTCGACGGCCCGAAATGCCTTCAGCATCTGAAAGCTGAGTATGGCCTTGAAGCGTTCCAGAAACTGCCTGCCCCTGGCGCGGACGATGTCGGCCACTTCGATGGCCGGGCGCATCACGGGCGGAGTGGCCGATGATAAGCGCGACTACACTGGTCCACGCTGGCCAGCTTCAGTTCTTCAATCGGGTTGGCGACCTGCTGCAGGTGGTGCTGGGAAAGATGCAGATACCGGGCTGTCACCTCCAGATCTTCGTGGCCAAGCAGAAGCTGGATGGTGCGCAGATCCGTGCCGGCTTCAAGTAAATGTGTCGCCCAACTATGTCGAATCAGGTGTGGCGTGACTCTCTTGCGGATGCCGGCCCTCTTGGCAGCTTCAGTGCAAGCACGGTATACGATCTTGTCAGTAATCGGCTGTTCGCGGTCGCGATGCATGCGCGAGGGGAACAGGTAGACCTGCGGCTTGAGCCAGCGCCAGTGAGCAAGCAGAGTCTCCAGAAGCGCCGGGCTCAGAGGCAGATCACGATCCTTGCCGCCCTTGCCGTTGACGACGTGGAGGACCATACGCGGGCTGTCGATGTCGGCCAGCTTCAGCCGGGCGACTTCGGAGCGGCGCATCCCCGTGCCGTAGAGAACCATCAGCAGAGTGCGCTCGAACAGGCTGCTACTGGCATCGATCAGACGTGTAACTTCTTCCCGGCTCAGGATCTTGGGCAGTTTCCTGCGCGTCTTGGGATAGGGCAGGAACTGACGGAACTCATGCCGGCCGAGAGTGTGTACGAAGAAGAACCGCAGCGCGGCCACATGGTTCTCGACTGAACCCGGTTCCAGCTTCCTTACCTTGAGCAGGTAAGCCTGGTAAGTGCGGATATGATCCGGGCTGAGCTTGTCGGGTGACTTGCCGAAGTGTTGGGCGAACCGCTCGACGTAGCGCAGATAGCGCCGCGTCGTGGCCTGGGAGTAGTTGCGACGCTCGAGTTCTTCGAGCATCATTTTACGAAGATGGGTCACAGTTGGTACCTCCTGTGACTCACACTATCCCGGCCTTAAAACTACTCGTAAGCCAACACTGCAGCGACCGCGGCGCCTGCGGCTTCGTTCTTGTCGGCAATCCGGACAGAACTCGATTTTGAGTCACTTTTGTGAGGACCTTGGTATGGGAGGGCTGCATGCGGGTTCCTCCCATCTGTGACCCGTCACGCGTCGTATTTCGCCCTTCGACCCTGGCAGCATGAGCGCGATCACGTGGGGGACCAGCTGAATTCTCTCACGCTTGGTATGCGCAGGAATCTTGCGATTAGAAGGCCACCCCGGAGTTCTTGTCGGCCAACCGTCAGTTACCCTTCAGCACCCCACAATCGACAACGAGCACCATCCTTCAAAGCCGGCGCTCTGAATTGCCACGAGATCGAGGGACAGGGAATTGCCCAAAATCCGGATCGGTTCTAAGCCTGAGTTTTCTTCTTCATCGCAAACCGCGCGCCAATCGCATACCCGATCAATGCGGCTGCGGGCCAGGTCCCCAGGAACGGGCCATCGTTGTCGATCAATCCGCTCGGCTTGGGAAGGCTGAAGAACGTACGCGCCAGCTTTTCCGTCGCATCGCATTGGAAGCAGGCATTGGGTCCGGTCGGCATGTCCAGCACCCAGAGGCTGACGATCAGAATCCAGACCAGCCCAATCAGCCAAACCGCGGTTGCAATCTCGTCCTGGCGTTTGCTGTTCACAGCAAAGCCCACAGCGAATGGCACAAACGTGGACAAGAGCAAGATGAAGAACTGGGGGACGCCGGAGGGATTGACCACACTGCCCACGATCATCAGGGCCAGCCAGGATCCCACCGCCAGCACCAGGTGTGCAAAGAACCAGACAGCTTGATTCGATTGCCTGGCGGGATTTTCCTGTTCCTCATTCCCCTGTAACAAATGCTCCATCCACACCGCTCCTCGAACTGATCTCAGACTATAGTCTATTCATCATAGGCTTGGGAGGATCACTCATCAATTCCACTTTTGTTCGTGACCTGTCCCGGCGGGTGGTTACCTGCGCCCCTGGCACTACAATAGGAACATGCTGATTGAGGGCATTTTTGCCGCGGTTCCTACCCCGTTCTATCCGAACGAACAGATCTATTTTCGCAAACTGGAAGCCAACGTGACGCGCTACTCGCGCAGCCTGCTCTCCGGGCTTTTGCTTCTCGGGTCCACGGGCGAGGCTGTAGCGCTGGACGAGGCCGAATCGCGCGAAGTGCTACGCGTGGCAGCGGAATCGGCGGCGCCTGAAAAGGTCCTGATCGCCGGAGTCGGCCGGGAAAGCGTGAAAAACACCGTTGACTTGGCGGAAGCGGCGGCGCAGTTTCGTTACGACGCCGTGCTGGTCAGGACCCCCACCTACTACGCCAGCCAAATGTCCACCGCCGCGGTTCTGCTTTATTTTCGCAGCGTTGCCGACCGCTCGCCGCTGCCCGTAATGCTCTACAACATCCCGCGTTGCGTTCCGTACAGCATTCCCATCGAGGTAATCGCGGAACTATCCCAGCACCCGAACATCATCGGCATCAAGGACTCAAGCGGAGATCTGGCGCGGATTGGCGCTTCGGTTGAGGCAGCACGCACCACGCCGCGGCGCACTGTCACCGTCACGCCGATCTTCGAAGCTGTCACAGCGCGCATGCTTGCCGCAAAGCCTCAGCCACAGGGAAACTCATTTGTCTCCGCGGGTGAGTTGGCTGGGGGCGCAGCCGTGGCAACGGCTTCCCCCGCAGCCGCCCTCAAGACACGCAGCAGGGAGGTCGGCTTCCAGGTTTTGACCGGCTCGTCCTCTATTTTGCTCGACGCTCTCCAAGCCGGCGCTTCCGGGGCAATCCTCGGTTTTGCCGCCTGCGCTCCACAGGCCTGCCAGGAGGTCTACCTCGCCTGGAAGGATCATGACCTGAAGCTTGCCGCGGAGAAACAGGCGCGCATCGCCCGTCCCGGCCAGCGAATCGGCGGCGAACTCGGGATCAGCGGCGTGAAGCACGCCTGCGACTTCAACGGCTACTACGGCGGCAGAGCGCGTTCACCGCTGCTCCCAGTTACCGCCGCTGAAAAGGCTGAAATTGAAGGGCTTCTGGCGGGAATCCGCAACTAGGTCGCGGATTCGTGTTTGCATAGGCAATTCACAGCGGATGGCGCCGCCAATTCGCCGCAATCCGTGCTATCGTCAAATACCGGAAAGGGGTCAAATGTCCGGTTCTGCAAAGATAGAAGGAATTGATTGGTTCGTGTCGAACGCTGGCAAATTTCGTCTTGCCGGGCCGTTGGCGGTGCTTGGTCTCGCCGTTGCGACTTTGCCCGCGGCGCTTGGGCAGGTGCAGCATCCAGTTCGTTCGCATGTTGAGGGCGGACTTGCTCTTGCCGCGGAGACAACAGTTCGAGACGGCTTGCACGCAAAGTTGCCGCCGCATTTGTCCACATTGCTTGGCCTTTCCAAGGAACAAGAGTGTCAAGTTCTGCAGAACGTGGTGCGCACCGAGGCAGGTGTGCGAGGGTTTGACGTCTCCGTCGCGAACAAAAAGGACATTGTCCTTTTTGCCGTTGATGAAGCCGCAAAAAACCAAAGCCTCTATTTGACATCGCCGACGGGCACGTTGCGGAAGGTCGTTTCTGTGAAGGCGGGTGTGGGTGAAGTGACCCAGATTAAGGACAAAGATCGCGAAGAATTCCAAAAGGAAAAGCAGTTTTGGCTGGATCGCATGGCCCCGTCAGCCGCGGCGCGATGACGGATTCCCACACATTCCCATCGACAATCGAAGGATCGCAGCCGGCAAATGCTGGCGATAATGCCTAACCAGACAGTTTGCGTTAAGCATGCAACATGTCTGATAACGGATATTCTGTATACTGAACAGCTATAATTCCAAACTATCTGCTTATCAACTTGTTATCTGCCAATACTCCAACCGATACCTTAGATTCTGTTCCAAAATGCAGTCCGCTTCCCTCCGCGTCAATTCCCCACATCTCCAAGACCTGTCTCGTAGGATTCCGCCATCCGCACCGCCGATGAGTTGGCTCATATCCCGAAGGTTACTAAGCTCATTTAACGCATCGCCCTCCGACTGACTCAGATTTGCACTCCTGTGATACCCCACCTTCAATCCGCCGATAGATCAACCAATTCCATGCTCGATCTGGAGACCTCATGAAGCCCCCTGTCAGACTCATCCCCAACCTTCTGGGTATTTCCGCATTCCGCGGCTGGATGCTGAGTGCAGCCATTTTGTTACCCGGCCATTGGGGCGCTCTGGGCCAGTCCGTCTTCTCCACACCCCAAACCGTCAACACCACCGCTCCCGCACAAGCCGTGACAGTCACCGCTCAGGTTGCTGGAACGGTCAACACCGTGGATGTCCTCACCCTCGGTGTCGGAGGCGTCGAATTCGCCAAGGGTTCCGGCCCATTGAACTGCGAGTCGGCCACCCTCGCCGTCGGTGCAACCTGCCAGGAATCCGTCGCCTTCACCCCTGCATCCCCCGGCCTCCGCCTCGGCGCAGTAGTCCTGAAGGACAGCAACAACAACGTCCTAGGTACATCTTTCCTCAGCGGTACCGGCCTGGGCGGCCTGGGCGTCTTCGTCCCCGGCAACATCCTCACCGTCGCCGGAGTCTATCGCGACTGGTCTTCCACCCAGGATGGAATTCCCGCCATCGAAGCGAACCTCGAGCAACCCTCCAGCATCGCTTCCGATGGCGCAGGCAACCTGTACATCGCCGACAGCGGTTCAACCCACAATCAGATTCGCATGGTCTGCGCCAGCGCCACCAGTGCCACAATCTACGGCACCAGCTGTCCCGGCCCTGGCATCCTCGTCAGAATCGCAGGCACCGGCGGTCCCGGCTACTCAGGCGACGGAGGCCCGGCCTCCGCTGCCACCCTAAACGGTCCCTCCGGCATTGCCGTCGATGGCGCCGGTAATCTCTACATCGCCGACACTGGAAACAACGTCATCCGCAAGATTGACGCGACCACCGGCCTCATTACCACGGTCGCCGGCAGTCCCACCGGGTTGGCAGGCTTCGCCGGCGACGGAGGCCTGGCCACGTCGGCCGAACTCGATTCCCCTGAGGGCGTAACCGTCGATGGCGGTGGCAACCTATTCATTGCCGATACCGCCAACCAGCGTATCAGGAAGGTCGCCATTCCCCTTCCCAATGCGGCTGCAGGCATCATCACCACGGTCGCCGGTAACGGAGATCCAAGCGGAAACGGTGACGGCAAAGGCACATTCTCCGGAGACGGACAGCCGGCCATCAACGCGGGCCTCAGCCTTCCTTATGCGGTCGCATTCGATACGTCCGGCAATATGTACATTCCCGACTCAGCCAACAACCGAATCCGCATGGTCACCCCCACTGGCGTAATCAGCACCGTCGTCGGAACCGGCGGCGCGGGAGAATCCTGCGGCAACGGCCTAACCAGCGCCGTCCTGCTAAACCGGCCATCGGGCGTTGCCGTCGATGCCGCCGGGGACCTTTACATCGCGGACACGCAAGACTCCTGTATTCGCGAAACAAACCGGGCCGCCGGAACAATCTCGGCGATCGCGTGGAACGACGGAACCACCATGAATTCGAATGGATCTCTATCGGTGGTCCAGGTCTACGCACCCGTCGGGCTTTATCTCGATGGCTACGGCAACCTCTATTTCGCCGACTTCTACGACATGCTGGTCGAGGAGGTTCAGCGCAACCTCGCCATTCTGAACTATACGACCACCCCGATTCGCCAAGGCAGCGAGTCCGCACCCCAGTACGAGATGGTCGAGAATGACGGCAACAGCGCGCTCGACCTGACCGCGATCACCCATGACGAGAATGCCGCGGTCAATAATGCCTGGATCACAAACCCATGCACCGCCGGCGTCCCCTATCTGGCCGTCGATGGCGACTGCCTGGTCGGCGCTGTCTTTGCCCCATCGGCCTCCTTGGTCTTCCCGCCATCTGTCACCTCCCAGCAGATTCTTGCCAACATCGAGGTTGGCAAGCCGGGAGACACCGCCAACTCGCCCCTCTCCATCGAATTGATCGGCGAAGCGGCGGCCGTAAACTCGACCAACGTCACCGTCACCTCCAACATCAATCCATCCGCCTTCGGACAGGCAGCCACCTTCACCGCAACAGTGGTCACCGGCGCCGGAACCGGCAACCTGACCGGCTCCGTCAGCTTCTTCGATGGCTCAACGACCCTCAAAGCGAATGTCGCCCTCAATGCCCCTCCCGGCACAACGGTGACGGCCACCTATACCACCGCTTCCCTCACCGTCGGGTCGCACACCATCACCGCCGCGTACAACGACGGCTACGACCTGAACCACTTTTCCAGCACCTCGGGACCATTGACGCAGTTCGTCGACGAAGCCACAGCAACCAGCCTCAACTCCAGCATGAATCCATCGGCCGTCGGCCAGAGTGTCACCTTCACAGCCACAGTTTCCATAGCAGGCGGAGGAGGCGTTGTCCCGGACGGAACAGTCGGCTTTTACGACGGCGCCACAATTCTGCAAACCGTCCCCATCAATGCCGGTGGCGTTGCAACCTGGTCCACAGCGGCGCTCGTGCAGGGCACCCATGCCATGACGGCGGTCTACAGCGGAGATGGCTCGAAGGACATCAAGCCGAGCACTTCCAACGTCGTCACCCAGGACGTGCAGACATCCACAACCACCCTCGTCAGTTCCTCACCTAACCCATCTAGTTTTGGATCCCAAGCTACATTCATAGCTATGGTTACACCAAACTCAAGCGCGGCTGCCACGGGAGTGGTTGCCTTTCTCGACGGTGGACGCCAGATCGGAACTGCAAATCTGGCGGGTTCCACCAACCAGGCCACATTCTCAACCACCACTCTCATCGTGGGTGCGCACAGCATCACCGCAGCTTACGCAGGCGACGCGAACTACTCCGCCAGCACCGCCCCAGCCATTACGCAGACCGTCAACAAAGTGACGCCCGCCCTGACCTGGGCAACTCCGGCAGCCATTTCTTACGGCACTGCGCTCAGCGCAATCCAGCTCAACGCCTCGTCGAATGGAGTGCCCGGCACATTCATCTACACGCCGCCTTCGGGCACGCTGCTGGCACCAGGCGCGCAATCGCTCTCAGTGAATTTCACCCCCACCGATTCAGCCGACCTCAGCTCTGCCACGGCCACCGTTCCGTTGACCGTCAACCAGGCAGTACCGACGCTGACGGTGAGCAGTTCTTCCCCGTCCGCGTACTACAGCGCCTCGGTCACCTTCACCGCAACCATATCCACCGGACCAACCGGCGTCATTACCTTCTACGACGGCAGCAAATCTCTAGGCGCAGCCACGCTCCAGGGCGCCAAAGCTTACCTCTCAGCCAATTCACTTAGCGTTGGCACCCACACCATCACCGCGTCCTGGGCAGGCAGCGGCAACTACACCGCGGTCACCTCTGGACCGACCGCGCAAATCATCAATATCGCCACTCCCGCCATTACCTGGCCTCGTCCGTCGCCGATTACCTATGGCGCCGCGCTCACCACCGCACAACTGGATGCTTCCACAACGGTCGCCGGTTCTTTCAGCTACTCCCCTGCATTGGGGACAGTGCTGAGCGCGGGATCGAGGACTCTGTCGGCGACATTTACCCCAACCGACACCACGGACTACAGTTCCACCACGGCCACGGTCAATCTGCAGGTGAACCAGATCACCCCAACCATTACCTGGGCCGCGCCGGCCGCCATCCCATACGCCACTCCCCTCTCAGCAACGCAACTCAGCGCCTCCTCCGGTGGAGTGGCCGGCCAGTTCTACTACACTCCCGCCTCCGGTTCGGTGCTTCCTGCCGGGCTCAATACGCTCTCGGCAACCTTCCTCCCGTCCGACACCACCGACTACTCCAGCCCCACAGCCACCGTTCCGCTCACAGTAAACAAGGCGACGCCCACCATTGCACTGGGCAGTTCTGCCACACCTTCCAACTATGGCGCAGCCGTTTCCTTCACGGCCACACTTTCCAGCGGGCCGACAGGCACCGTGAGTTTTTACGACAGCGGCAAATCGATCGGCACAGGCACCCTCCAGGGCCCCATCGCGACCTTCACCACCACTTCGCTTGCGCTCGGCACACACACCATCACCGCGTCCTGGCCCGGCAACAGCAACTTCAATGCTGCTACCTCCGCCGCCATTCCACAATCCGTCAATCAAGCCCAGACAGCAACAACAGTAACGGCAGTTCCGAACCCCGGAATTGCCGGTCTTCCCACTGCCCTCACTGTGACGATAAAACTGACCGCAGGCTCGGCAACTCTGACCGGCACAGTTACCTTAACTGATACATTCAACTCAGCCGTCATCTCACTCGGAAATATGCAGCTTCCAGCATCGGGTATCGCCACATTCAGTCCCATGCTCGCCCCCGGAATTCACTCGATTGTCGCAACATATTCCGGAGACGCGGACTCGAACGGCAGCACCTCCAGTCCCTTCGCCCTCCAGGTCCACCAGGCCACCACCGTGGTGACCTTAACGGCTGCTCCCAATCCAGCCGTTGTGCTGGCAATCATCAACTTTACGGCAACGGTGACCGGCAATGGCGGACGGCCAACCGGAACCGTGAGCCTCTACGCCAACGGAGCCAGGCTGCTGGCCACCGGGACCCTTTCGCCGGACGGAACGGCCTCAATTCCTTATGCGGCTCCAGCCGTGGGAAGCTACTTAATCACTGCAGTCTATGCGGGCGATACCAACGACGCAGGCTCAACATCTGGAACTGTCACCGAGGTGGTTGGTCCCATCTCCACAGCAGCCGGATTGGGATATTCCTCCACCGCCGGCGCATCACCACAAGTAATTCTGGCTTCCACGGTCATCGGGGTCAGCGGTCCAATACCCACAGGCACGGTAAAATTCACCAGCGGGTCCGCCACCCTGGGCTCGGCGACCCTCGATTCGACCGGAGTTGCAACTCTCAACCCCAACCTTACCCCGGGAGTTGCCTACACGATCATCGCTGCCTACGCCGGAGACGCGCTTCACAGTCCATCCGCCTCCGTGCCCCTCAATCTGAACGGAACGCCCACGGACTACGCTGTCATCGTCACCCCGCCATCCCTCACTCTGGCGCAATCCCAAAATGCGACGGTCAGCGTAGCCATATCCTCCTACAGCAGCTTTTCTGACACCATCGGCATGGGCTGCGCATCCCTTCCGGCTGCAGTAACCTGCCACTTTTCCAATCTCAATATCCCGCTCGGGGCAAACGCAATTCAGACTGTCCAGCTCACCATCGACACCAACAACCCCCTTGGCGGAGGCGCATCCGCCAGCCTCGCCCATCCCGACAAACAGCACATCTCGCTCGCCGGGCTTCTGCTTCCCTTCTGCATCTTCTTCGGTTTCGTGGGCCGCCAGTTCCGCCGCCGGCATTCCTCCCTTTTCGGCGCAAGCCTCCTTATTGCTTTCGGCGTTGTCTCCATCACAGGGTGCTCCGGGATCACGCAAATCACCGCAGCCCCAGGCACTTACGTGATCCAGGTCTTCGGCGCGGGCGTCAACAGCAACATCACCCATTTCCAGAACGTGACGCTGACCATCACGCAATAGGACAGATCGCCGCAACTTGCGACGGGAGAGCAACGATGAGTTCCGGGAGCTTAATTCGGCTTGGTTGCGGAGTTCTCATTCTCTGCCTGGCTGTAGCGCAAAAGACACGAGGCCAGGTGGTTCCCGCCGGCGATCAAGGCGGCCTGATGCTGTCGGTGGGAGTTGCAGCCTCCGGATACACCCTCAGCTATGGCGAGCAAGAGCTGCTGGGGTACTCAGCATTCTTCGATGCCGACACCCGCCGTCACCTCGGCCTCGAAGCAGAGGCGCGGCGTCTGGAGTTTCACAACACCGACGACATCACCGCGACCACCTGGCTGGGCGGCGTCCGGTACTTCCGCAACGTAGGAAGATTCCAGATCTATGGCAAAGGGCTGGTCGGATTTGCCCACGCAAATTTGGAGTTTGGCCTTGGCCACGCCAATTCGCTGGCAATTGCCCCCGGCGGCGGTGTCGATTTCATCCTTAAGCGCCGTACTCATTTGCGCTTGGCCGACTTTGAGTACCAGGTCTGGCCCCAGGCCGTCTACGGCTCCGCTCCCGCGTTCAAATCCATCGGCATCAGTTCTGGCATTCGTTTTCGCGTCTTCTAACCATCATGCAATTAGAGAAAAGGAACCGTCATCCTGAACGAACGGGGCCCCAAACGTTTTTCAGTTTGGGGGTGGTGAGTCGAAGGATCTGCATTTGTTTCCTGCATGAAAATCGGAGACACTACACCGGTTTGAGGGCCGGAAACCGGCCTCTTTACCAACTCCTGAATTGGGAGATGTCTGAATCCGGTCACAGCCCGGACTGCACAACAATTCTCGCGGCTGATGCGATCGCCCGCTCCCGCTGCTCTCTGGTCGCGTTTCCCCCCATCACGTAAGCCGCAATCAGGATCGGTGCCTTCTTCGGCGGCCAGAAAATTCCAACATCTCCAATGGCGCCGTTTTCTCCCGTCCCCGTCTTATCCCCGGCACGCCAGCCTTTCGGAACGCCCGCACGCAACCGGTTTCCGCCAGTCGTGCACCGTTCCAGCCAAGAAATCAAAAGCTCCCGGCTCTTCCCAGACAAACCGTTGCCAGTGAGCAAGACCTGCGTCGAGTCCACCATGGCGGCAGGGCTCGTTGTGTCCCGCGGATCGCCGGGCAGCGCGCTGTTCAACTCCGGCTCGGTGCGATCAAGTCGAGTCACCTGGTTGCCCAGTGATCGAATGAACTGAGTGACCCCGGCAGGTCCACCGACCTGCGCCAGCAGCAGGTTCGCCGCAGTATTGTCGCTCAGCTCTACTGCCGCTTCGCAAAGCTCCGACACCATGAGCGACCCGTCCTTCACGTGATCGCGTGTCACCGGCGCGTACTCCAGTAAATCCCTGTCGGTGTAAGAGATAGCCCGGCCCAGCTGTTCGCTTCCGGCGTCCACCCTGCTCAGTACACATGCCGCGAGAAGGAACTTGAAGGTGCTGCACATGGGAAAAAGCTCGTCGCCGCGGTGGCTCAGCGTCCGCCCGGTACCGGTGTCGAGCGACGCGACGCCCAGGCGGAAACCGATTCCCTGCTCAATCTTGCCAAACTCATCTTCCGGCGTGGCAGCGAGCGCGCGCAAAGGATGCCCCAACGCAAGCACAGGCAGCATTCGCAGAAGCCCGCGTCGCGACAAAGTCAATGAAGTCATAAACATCGACACCATCCAAACGCCGCTGCATGCGATGCCTACATCTTGTAACGGCCCAGATCCTCGTCGTTCAGCCCCTCGAGCCAGCCGCGCAGCTGTTCAGCCGAAGGTCCCTCCGGAGATCCTGAGGCATTTAGCCTGGCAGCCTTCAGCACATGCTCCGAGACGTAAATCGGGCAATCGGCACGCAAGGCCAAGGCAATCGCGTCCGAGGGCCGGGCGTCGATTGTGACCGCCTCATCACCCTGCATCAGGAACAGCACAGCAAGAAACGTATCGTCCTTAAGTTCCGTAATGACAACTCGTTCCAGGCGAGCGTTCAAGTTGTGGATGATGTTCCGCGTTAGATCGTGCGTCATCGGGCGAAGGGAAGCAGTCTTCTCAATCTCGTCGGAGATTGCCTTCACCTCAAAGAACCCCACCCAGATCGGCATCACCGAATCCGAACCAACATCCTTCAGCACAATGATCGGCATATTGGTCGCAGGGTCCATCATCAACCCGCGTATGCGCACTTCCACCAGGCCGGTGTCCAGTTGTGCGCGGGTTCGGTCTGCCTTCAACTTCTCGCTCTCCATCGCTCACCCTTCCCGCACAAGCTGCCGACAATGTCCTTCCAATATTAGACCGCTTCGCCCACCAAACTGTTCGGATGCGTCGCCGTTATTTTCACCTGGGCGTAGCTCCCCGGCGCCGGAGCGATGGGGTGCCCACAAGTGAAGTTCACCGGCTTGTTCTGGCTGCTGCGCCCCGTCACCTGTCCCCGTGCCGGGTTTGCTCCTTCAACCATCACTTGCATCACTTCGCCTAAATGCCTGGCGTAGTTGATTCTCTGGATCTCTCTCTGGCGATCAAGCAGCACTTGAAGCCGCTGCGACTTCTCGCTGTCCGGAGTCGAATCGATCATGGTCAGCGCTGGCGTATTCGGCCGCCCAGAGTACTTGAACCCGAAGACGCAATCGTATTCCACTTCCGCCAGCAGGTCCATCGTCTGGATAAAGTCTTCCGCCGTCTCGCCAGGAAACCCCACAATAATGTCCGTCGAAATCGAAATTCGCCGCCGCGCCGCCTTGATCCAGCTGATGCGTTCCAGGTACCACTCCGGCGTGTATTCCCGCGCCATCATCTTCAGTACCCGCGTTGACCCGGACTGCACCGGCAGGTGTACATGGTCGCAAAGCGTCGGGTAAGCGTCGATCGCCTCCACGATATCCCGCGTAAAGTCCCTCGGATGGCTGGTCGTAAAGCGAACGCGCCTAACTCCCGGCACCTGCCCAACCGCCGCCAGAAGCTCAGCGAACGTCAACTTCCCTTCCGGATCCTTGTAGCTGTTCACATTCTGCCCAAGCAGCTGGATTTCCGAGTAGCCCAGATCGACAATCCGCCCCGCCTCTTCCAGCACCGAAGTCGACGTCCGGCTGCGCTCCTTGCCCCGCGTGTACGGCACCACGCAATAGGCGCAAAACTTGTCGCACCCCTCAATAATGGTGATGTAGCCGCGGTAGGGGTTCTTGCGCGCCGTGAACTCGGTCTCGAACGTCTCGTCGGTCTGCCGGTCGTCCAGCCCCGTAATCCGCGTCTCCCCAGCCTCAAGCCGTGCCAGCATCTCCGGCAGCTTCCGATACGAAGCCGATCCGGAGACCAGCGAAACGTACGGAGCGCGATCGAAAATCTTCTCGCCCTCTTGCTGCGCCACGCACCCCAGCACGCCAAAGCGTTTCCCGGCTTTGTGCAGCTTCTTATAGTCGTTCAGGCGGTTGAAGACCTTTTGCTCAGCTTTATCGCGGATGGAGCAGGTGTTATAGAGGATCAGCCCGGCGTCTTCTTCGGCCTCGACCTGCCGGTAGCCCTGCTGCTCCAATGTGCCAATCACCTTTTCGGAGTCATGAGCATTCATCTGGCAGCCGAATGTCTCAAGGTAGAAGGTTTTTTCGGTAGCCATAGCAATCCCGAGTATATCCTGCTTCGGATCGCGCCCGTTGTCCATTTCCGAACATGCACCAGCCGGAAACGGACACTCGAATCCCCTTCTGATCGCTGCTCTCTTTTGTAATCAGGAACTTAACGTCCTTAGCGCTTGGCGTCAGGCGTGCAACTGCAAGTCGTAGCCAGTTCCTCAGGGCGGCTCAAGAGCACAATCGACCTCGACGGCAGTGGGGGCACAAAAATGCAATCTCTGTTTCAGGACATCCGTTACGGCGTCCGGCAGCTCATCCGGATTCCCGGCTTCACGCTCACCGCGGTGCTTTCCCTAGCCCTGGGCATCGGCGCCACCACCGCCGTCTTTAGCGTCGTCTGGGGATTCCTGGTAGACACCTACCCCTACGCCCACTCCGAGCGCATGGTCCATATGCGCACCGACACCGGCAAAGGCCAGCCAAATGGCATGAGCCTCACCGCCGGCCAATGGCAGGAGATTCGTAAATCACCAGTCGTCGAAGACGCCTTCCTCGCCGACGAGTGGAATCTGACCGTCACTGGCGCCGATTTGCCTGAAGACGTTGCGGCCGACTTCTTCAGCTCTAATGGCTTTGACTACTTCGGCGTCCCTGCCGCGCTCGGCCGCGGCCTGCAACCTTCTGATTCAATTGATGGCCAGGATCCGCAGCCGGTAGTCGTCCTGGGCTACAAGTTCTGGCAGCGGCACTATGGATCCGACCCCACGGTGGTGGGCAAGACCATCCAGCTTGTCCACAAAAACTACACCATCGTCGGTGTGGCAGCCAAGCGCTTTACCTGGGACGACGCGGACATGTACTTGCCCAAGAAGATCACCCAGGACATCGTCCCCGCCTACTATGTCGGCATCCGCTTGAAGCCCGGCGTGACCAAAGCAGCCGCTCAGTCCGCCCTCGATCCGCTCATCCACCAGTTCGCCCTGGAGACCCCCAAGCACTTCCCGACCACCCCCTTCCACCTCAAGCTCCGCGGATTCAACGACGACTTCCTCGAGCGCCTCGGCGGAATCCCCTACATGCTCTTCGGCGCCGTCTCCATGCTGCTACTGATTGGATGCGGTAATGTGTCCATCCTGTTGCTGGCCCGCGCCACCGCCCGCAACCAGGAGTTCGCGGTTCGCTCCGCCATTGGCGCCAGTCGCATGCGCATCGTCCGCCAGTTGCTCACCGAGTCGCTCCTTATCTCCCTCACTGGCGCCGCCATCGGCGTCGCCATTGCCTACAAAACGCTCGACTTCATCGTCGCTAATCTTCCCCAGAATTCCATTCCCCACGAAGCTACCTATCAGATCAACATGCCCGTCCTGCTCTTCTCCATTGCCGTTGCCATCGCCACCGGCATCCTGTTCGGTCTCTGGCCGGCCCTTCAGGTTTCGCGCCCGGACTTCAGCCACATCATGAAATCGGCGTCGCGCAAGGTCGCCGGTAGCGTCTCCGGACGTCGCTTCCATGGCTCACTCATTGCTGGACAACTGGCCCTCACGCTCCTCATGCTCGCCGCCGCCGGAGCAGCCATTCAAGGCTTCCTGCACATGCTGCACATGAACCTCGGCTATGACCCGCACGGTGTCATGTCTGTCGGTATTCCAGTTCATGAAGGCACTTACAAGACCTGGGCCGAGCGCTCCGCTTATTTTGACCAACTCCGCTCCGCTGTCGCTGGAGTTCCCGGCGTCACCATGGCCGCCATCTCCACCAACGCCACGCCGCCCTCCAACGGAATGAACTCCAATGTTCAAATTGTCGGAAAGCCCTCCGGTACCGACCAGCCGTCGCGCTTGAACTTCGTCAGCTCCGGCTACTTTCCCGTTCTGCGCATCGTCATGGCGCAGGGCCGCATCTGGGATGCAACCCAGGAGCACAACGCGGCGCCGGTTGCCGTCGTAAATCAATCCTTCGCAAAACGCTACTTCCCCGCCGGTGACGCCATCGGCCAATCTATCCACTTTCCGGATCTGCGCGACGCTCCGCCATTCGTCCTCATGCCGCCCGCCGGCAACGGCAATCTACTGATCGTTGGCGTTATAGAGGACAAGCTCGACGACGGCCTCGCCAACCCAATTCTTCCCGAAGCCTTCGTCCCCTATACCTACGGTATGCGCATGGGCACGCAGATTCTCGTCAAAAGCGATGGATCTCCGCTGCGCCTTTTGCATGCAGTGGGCGCTAAGGTAAATTCTCTGGACCACGACCAGCAGATCCAGGGCAACGTCGAAGACCTGGAGCACTGGATCTCGGACGAGCCGGAATGGGCACGGGGCAAACTGCTTACCTGGCTCTTCGGAGCATTTGCCGCACTGGCCCTCGTCATGTCCGCCGTGGGCCTGTACAGTGTGGTTTCGTACTCTGTCGTCCAGCGCACCAGCGAATTCGGTATCCGCATGGCACTTGGCGCACCCAAGACCCACGTGCTCAGAATGGTTTTTCGATCTGTCCTGGTCAGCGTCGGCAGCGGCCTCCTGGCCGGCGCACTTCTCACATCCGTACTCGGCCGCGTGATCGCCCATTGGGCGGCAGACCAGCACTTCAGCCTCGGCAGCCCGCTGCTTCTTGCCGCTTCCGCCGCGACACTGGCCCTCGTTGCCGCGGTTGCCTGCTTGATCCCCGCCCGCCGCGCCGCCGCCGTCCAGCCCATCACCGCGATCCGCTACGAATAATTTGGTCCCGAACAGTCTCCGGGGCGGAAGGTCGTGGTCTGGCGGTCTTTCCGCTTGTATTGTCGCTTTGGAAAGACGCCATGGTGCACACGTCATCGTGTACACTATGGCCATGAAGAATGTAACCCTCAGCGCCGATGAAACCCTGATCGAGCGCGCAAGAATGGTTGCGCGCAGTCGGCAGACCACGCTGAACGACGAGTTCCGCCTCTGGCTCGCCAGCTACGCCGAGGCTGGCCATGGCGCGGAAGGCTTCGATGCGTTGATGCAGCGGTTAAGCTACGTAAACGCCGGCAGGCGCTTCAGCCGGGACGAGATGAATGAGCGCTAAGTTTTTTCTCGACACCAACATCTTCGTCTATTCGCTCGACCAGACCGCAGCCTTCAAGCGCGCAAGGGCACAAGAGCTGATTCGCGATGGAAGCTCAACACGGATGGCGGTCGTCAGTTACCAGGTGGTCCAGGAGTTCTTCAACGTCGCTTTGCGCAAGATGACGGTTCCGATGCAACTGCAGGACGCCGACCTCTATTTGCGTCAGGTCTTCACGCCTCTTCTGCGGGTAACGTTCACCCCGGAGCTTTGCGCGGAGGCGTTCCGACTCTTCAGCCGCTTCAGCCTCTCCTGGTACGACTCGCTGATCGTCGCTGCGGCCCAACAAGCGCAATGCGAGGTCCTTTACACCGAAGACCTGCAACACGGCCAGGCTTTCGGCAGCCTGCGCGTCGTCAATCCTTTTCTTTGATCGTTGCGGCTGTCATCGCATCCCCGTATGCAAATAAGCCAGTAACGCCGTCATTTGCTCCTGATCGAACCGGCCTGCAAACGCTGGCATCATCCCCCGCCCTGTGTTCACATTCGCCGCCACGGCCGCATCCGTTAATGGAATCCCGCTGGGCAGCTTCGCGTGGTCAAACAACCCATGCAGATTCGGCGGAACCTTCTTCAGTGCCAGGTCGTTGTCCTCATGGCAATGCGCGCACCGCACATCGTACAAATGCTTGCCCTCCGCCTCCTGCTCAGTCAGTTGGCGTGCGCCATGACATCCAGACAAGGCGAGAGCAAAAGCACCGCAAAAGAACACCCCAACGTAATCTGATTTCATCCGGTGTCCAGTCTCTTTCCTTCCTGGCGATAAAGAGACTGTCATTCTGAGCAGCCGACTTGCTTTCAGCAAGTTACAGAAGAAATGAACTGTCATCCTGAGCGAACGGGGCCCCAAGCGCTTTTCAGCTTGGGGGTGGTGAGTCGAAGGACCTGCATTTGTTCTTCGGTGCGTCCTACCAAGGATTTCTTCGACCATGCATAAGCCTGCCAGCTACCCCTTCGCCGCAAACTGCCCGCTCACATAGTCCCAGTTCAGCACATTGAAGTACGCCTTCACATAGTCCGCGCGCACGTTCTTGTACTTCAGATAGTAGGCATGCTCCCACACATCAATCCCGAGCACCGGCTTGTGTCCCGCCGTGAGCGGACTGTCCTGGTTCGGAGTGCTCTCAATCGCCACCGTCCCATCTGGCATTTTCACGAGCCACGCCCAGCCGCTGCCAAACACGTGCATCGCCGCGTCCGTCAGCTTGTCCTGGAATGCGGAGACCGTGCCGAACTTCGCATCAATGGCCTTTGCCAATTCGCCCGTCGGAGCAGTGCCGCCCTTGCCCAGAGTCGGCCACCAGAAAGAGTGGTTCGCGTGCCCTCCGCCATTGTTCCGAACCGCCGTCCGCGCCGCTTCCGGCAGTGTCGCCCAGTTGATCACCAAATCGTCCAGCGACTTCCCCGCCAACTCCGGATGCGCCGCAACCGCAGCGTTCAGGTTGTTCACATACGCCTGGTGGTGCTTGTCGTGGTGCAGGTGCATCGTCTCGGCATCGAAGCTGGGTTCCAGCGCGTCATAGCCGTAGGGCAGCGCGGGAAGCGAAAACGGCCCGGTTGGAATCGCCGCTGGATGCGCAACAGCCGGAGTCTGGGCGCCTGGCGCGCCTTCGGCTAGCAGGGTTTCGGTCATAAGCAAAGCGCTGGCAGCGCCGCCAAGGTGCTTGATCGCAGTTCGCCGGTCCATCATGATCAGGGAAACCTCCATTTTCTATTCGATGCGTTCGGTTCGATGCTCAGATTCAGCTAAAGTCTGCGCGGATTGGCCAGCCCGCGTCAATGCGCATCCTTTTCCACAACCACTGTCATCCTGAGCGAACGGGGCCCCAAACGCTCTTCCGTTTGGGGGTGGTGAGTCGAAGGACCTGCATTTTCCTTCTGGCATTCTACGAGGAACTTAGGCTCTGGACGCTAGCCCACCCAAGACAAACATCAGAGAGGTCCGCTCCTCCAATTTCAATCCTCTTCTGCGAAACCTGCACCGCCCCAAGACCCTTGTAGAATGCAACCGCCGGCCGATTTTCCTCAAGCACCCAGACCACCATGCTCTTGAATCCCCGTCCGCGTAATGCTTCCGCAAGAGTGCAGGCAAGTTGACGGCCGGCGCCCCGGCGCTGCCGGTCTTTCAATAAATAAATCGCGTAGAGCTCCGCGTCGTAGCCCCCGATCTCCTCACGAGTTTTGCCGCCGCACACAAAGCCGAACATCCCTGCGGCATCTTCGGCAACCAAGGCGATAACCTCACTGGATTGAAGCGATTCTTGCCAGCCTTTCACCTGAGACTCGGCATCCATCGCGGCCAGATATGCATCCGGCACAATCCCCCCATAAGTTGTGCGCCAGCTTTCCACCTTGATAAACACAATGGCCCTTGCATCCTCCACTCCCGCTTTGCGAATGCTGAAGTCCATGACGCTGAATCTACCACGAGACCGCTGCGACCGCATGAATCTTGTCTCAGTGTTCGCCGCCTCAGTATCCGTTCGCTATGCTGGAACCATGCAACTCCCCTCTCTCTCCCAGATCCGCGAAGCACAGACTGTGGTCTATCGCCACATGCCGCCCACGCCACAGTACACCTGGCCGCTGCTCAACCAGCGCGCCGGCACAGAAGTCTGGGTCAAGCATGAGAACCACACTCCGGTCGGCGCCTTTAAGCTTCGCGGCGCCCTCGTCTACATGGAATGGCTCAGACGGCAAACGAACATCGCCGGCGTAGTCGCGGCAACCCGCGGCAATCACGGCCAGGGAGTGGGCATGGCAGCCCGCCTCGCCGGCCTCAAGGCAGTCATCGTAGTCCCCTTCGGCAACTCTCGCGAGAAGAACCGCGCCATGCTCGCCCAGGGCGTAGAACTTGTGGAGCATGGCCAGGACTTTCAGGAGTCCCTCGAATTCGCCCGCCAACTCGCCTCAGATCGCGGCTTCACCATGGTCGATTCCTTCCATGAGCGCCTGGTCATGGGAACCGCGACCTATACACTCGAATTCTTTGAAGGTGCCCCGGCGTTGGAGACCATCTACGTCCCCATCGGCCTCGGCTCGTCGATCTGTGGTGTAGCCGCAGCGCGCAACGCTCTGGGTCTCAGCACACAAATCGTCGGGGTCGTAGCGTCCCAATCCCCCTCTTACTCTCTCAGCTTCCAGCAGCGCAAAATAGTCGCGGCCCCGTCACAGACGGCCATCGCCGACGGCCTCGCCTGCCGCATGCCCAACGCCCAGGCCATGGAAGCCATCTGGGAAAACGCCGCCCGCATCCTCGAAGTCACCGACGACGAAATCAAAAACGCCATGCGCGCCATCTATCAGGACACCCACAACCTCGCCGAAGGTGCAGGAGCAGCCGCGCTCGCCGGCGCTCTCAAAGACAAAGAACCACAGCACCCAGGCAGCCGGATCGGCATCGTGCTCACCGGCGGCAATGTGGACCTCGACGCCTACGCCGCGGTACTCGCCGGTTAAACTAGGACCACAATGACCGTGAACTCCGAAAACCTCACCCCGCTGGCTCATTCCGCGCAAAACCGCTGCTTCGGCTGCGGTCCGGCAAACCCCGGCGGCCTTCATCTGGAGTTCTTTCTGGCCGAAGACCATTCGGTCGTTTCCCTGCCCGTTATCTCCAACGAATACGAGGGACCCCAGGGCTACGTCCATGGCGGAGTCATCGCCACCCTGCTCGACGAGACCATGAGCAAGGCCATCCGAGCCCGTGGATACATCGCCATGACCCGCCATCTGGAGATCGATTACCTCCGCCCCGTGCCATCCGGAGCTGCTCTGCGACTTGAGGGCCGGCTCACGCGCAACGAAGGCCGCAAGCTCTGGGCCGAGGCCAGAATCCTGAACGCCGAGGGAAAGACGCTCGCTGAGGGCAAGGGCCTGTTCATCGAAATCAAGCAAATCGAAATCAAGCCCAGCGAGGCCTGACCTGAAATGATTCAGACCTGTCGAGGAGAGACACGTGCACCGCTATAGTTCAATCCCTCAGAGTCCCCGAGTCACCGCCTTCGTGTCGCTGCTCTTCCTCGTCATCTCCGCAACCGTCTTCGCGCAAAACATCCCGGCGCCGCAGGTCGCTCCGGCTATTCCAAAGTTCGAGCGTTTCGATGTCACCGATCCGGAAACGGGAGTCCACTCGGTGCGCCTGCTGCTGACCTTGCCCGTCACCGGAAATGTCGCGCAGACAGAGGGCCCGCGCTTCACCATCGAGTGTCTCGACAACAAGGGCAAGCACGACATGATCTGGTCCGTCAGCTTTGGCGGCGTGCCGAATCCGGGCTACGTGCCTAAGTTCCGAGCCACGCAGTACAACCTGTATCCGCCCACCTATCCCGAAGCCAAACTCCGCTTGATCTTTGAGGGATACATCAAGTCCAAGCCCTTTGTTCAGTCCTGGTCGGAACTGCCATCAGGAGAGTTGCGCTATCGCAACCCCGGTATGGGAAGTCCCAATATGGACTCGGCACGGTGGTACCTGGGCTTTCTCAATTCTCTGCCCGGCCTTCGCATCGGCTACGCCAAAAAGGGTCCGGCAGATCCCGGCGAACTCTTCTTTCCTACCCAGGCTCTGCTCACCGAATTGAACAAGACGCCGGCCTGTTCTCAATAGCCTCGTGCAATACAAGGCCCATGGTGTCTCAGTTTCTGTTGTTATGCTGCGACAGAAAGCACGTTTGAAACCGAATCGGCTGTGAACCCGTCGTGTATCGCAATGGAGCAGGAATGGTCTTCGCCAAGCGCCTCCGCGAAGGAGTTATCCGTGGAGAAATCACATCGAGCATCCGCATCTGGACCAGTCCCCATGTGAAGGTGGGCAACAGCTACAAAATGGCCGACGGACATATCGAGATCGAATCCATAACGCCCATAGGCCTGCCCGACATTACCCATGCAATGGCCGTTGCATCCGGCTTCCACGGCGTGATCGATCTGCTGAAAGTTGCCAAACACGGCCCCGGCAGCAACGTCTATCTCATCCGCTTCCATTACCTCCCGCCCCACGCCCGGCGGCCGGCCCAGGCAAAGAAGACGACACCCCTCAGCCCCGCCAGCTAGCGTGCGGCCAGTTGACCATACGCATCTTTCCCCCGCATTTGTCGGCGCGCGCAACAACACCCTCTTCCACGTTGCACTCCATCCCGCTCATCCATGCATCTCATTGATGCATACAGGCAGAGCCGCAAAGCTCTCGCCGTCGCCTCCAGATCGCGTCCACTCTACATCTGGATTCCATCAGCCGGAACAGCATCAACCAAGGAGATAGACAAATGACCGACAATCGTGTCCGCGCAGGCGAAAGACAGGAAGATCAGTTCACCGCAATGCTGGAGTCTCAAACCTCTGCGCTGCCCACCAGCTTGTTTCTGGGAGCGGCTATCGCCTCCATTGTTGGCTCGCTCACGCTGCAACTCACAGGACACAAGGAGAGGGCTCTCTTTGTCGGCCAATGGGCTGCTCCGTTCCTGCTTCTCGGCATCTACAACAAGTTGATCAAGCAACATGGCTCCGATGCCGCGCCACAGCCCATCAAAGAGGCGTAACGCCCCCGCCCGGCCCCAGCCATCCCATGAGGTCTTCTGCACGTTGTACCATTCACTCACAGGAGATCTCATGCCACCCAAGCCCCTGCTTGCACTCGCCGCATTCACGGCCATCTGTACCTTGAGTCTGCCCGCGCAGCAGCCCGCTCCGCTTCCGCTTCCCTCCATGCCCTACTCGCCTTCGCTCGATGTCACCAGCCTCGACCGCACTGTCGACCCCTGCGTCGACTTCTACAAGTTCAGCTGCGGCGGCTGGCAGGCCAACAACCCCATCCCCTCCGACCAGGCCTCATGGAGCGTCTACGCCAAGCTCGGCAATGAGAACCAGCAGTTTCTCTGGGGCATTCTGGAAGACGACGCCAAGGCGACCAATCGCACACCCATTCAGCAAAAGGTCGGCGATTACTTTGCCGCCTGCATGAACACTTCGGCCATTGATGCGCTCGGCGAAAAGCCATTGCAGCCCGCGCTCGCCGAAATCGATTCCCTCAAGACCCGCGCCGAGCTTATTGCCGCCTTGACTCGCCTGCATCATCAGTATCCCGGCAGCTTCTTCTTCGGCTCTCGCACCGGCCAGGATGCCATCGATTCGTCGCTCATCATTGTCGAAATCGGCGCAGGCGGCCTGGGACTTCCTGACCGCGACTACTACACCAAAACCGACCCCAAGAGCATCAAAATCCGCGAGCAATACGTAGCCTACATTCAGCAGTTGCTCGCCCTCACCGGCGAAAGCGCCGACCAGGCCAAGGCCGACGCCGACGCTACACTCAAAATCGAGACCGCTCTCGCCATCGCTTCTCTCACCCGCGTCCAGCGCCGCGATCCGCACAACACCTACCACATGCAGTCCATAGAAGACCTGGCCAAACTCGCGCCCTCTCTCGACTGGCCCCTCTACTTCAAGATTCAAGGCGCACCCGGCATCAGCAAACTCAACGTCTCGCAGCCCGAGTTCATCAAGGCCGTGGAAGCGGAACTCGCCACTGAAGATGTCGCCGCCCTGCGCGGATATTTACGCTTCCACCTGGTCACCGCTGCCGCACCCAACTTGGCCCACCCATTTGAGCAGGCGAACTTCGACTTCTTCTCCAAGACCCTTCGCGGTATTCCTGCGATGCCCCCGCGTTGGAAGACCTGCACCCGCGCCGTCGACCGCAGTCTGGGCGAAGCACTCGGCCAGGAGTTCGTGCGCCGCACATTCTCCGCGGACACCAGGGCCAAGACCCAGCTGATGACCGAACAAATTGAGACCGCTATGCAGCACGAGATTGAAAACCTCGACTGGATGAGCCCCGCCACCAAGACAGAAGCACTGCGCAAGCTGCACGCCATCCGCAACAAGATCGGCTACCCGGACAAATGGCGCGACTACTCAGCGCTCACCGTCAAGCCAGACGATTACTTCGGCAACGTGCAGCGCTCGTACGCCTTTCAAAATGCACGCGAATGGCACAAACTCGGCAAGCCCGTGGATCGCGACGAATGGGGCATGACTCCGCCAACCGTCAACGCCTACTTCAGCCCACAGATGAACGACATCAACTTCCCCGCCGGTGTTTTACAGCCTCCGCTCTATGACCCCAAAGAAGACGACGCTCCCAACTACGGCAACACCGGCGCAACCATCGGCCACGAGCTCACGCACGCCTTCGACGATGAAGGCCGCCAGTTCGACTCAAAGGGCAACCTCCGCGACTGGTGGACGCCGGAAGACGCCAAGGGCTTCGAAGACCGCATCAATTGCGTGCGCGACCAGTATGCGGGCTACGTAATCGTCGACGACATCCACATCAACTCAAAGCTCACCAGTGGCGAAGACGTAGCCGACATCGGTGGCACCCTGTTGGCATACATCGCCTGGAAGAAACAGACCGAAGGCGTCACGCTCGCCCCAGCCGACGGCTTCACGCCGGACCAGCGCTTCTTTGTCGGCATGGCGCAATGGGCCTGCGAAAACGACCGCGCCGAAAACCTGCGCGTCAGCGCCATCACCAATCCTCACTCCCCCGGATTCGCGCGCATCAACGGCGTAGTCTCCAACATGCCCGAGTTCCAGAAAGCCTTCAACTGCAAGCCCGGCCAGCCCATGATCCACACCCCAACCTGCCGCGTCTGGTAAGCAAAGCCAAAGCGGGGTCGCCAATGCTCGATCTGCCGACCCCGCTCACTGATAACTGACCACTGATCCCTGACCACTTCTTTACTGTTGCGTGAGCACCACCTGGTCGCCTTCTTTCAGGCCGCTGACAATTTCCGTAATGCTGCCGTTTGACAAGCCAACCGTCACCGCAACCTTGCGTGTGCCTTCTTTCTGGCTCTTGTCCGGAACCTCTACCGTCGCCTTCTTCTGATTGTCGTAAGTCACCGCGTTCTCCGGAACTTCCAGCACGCCCTTGTGCTCATCCAGCAGAATCTCCGCATTGGCCGTCATCAGCGCCTTCAATTCTCCACCCGGGTTGTTGATCGAAACCCGCACCTCAAACGTGGTCACGTTGTCTTTCTCCACGCCCATCGGAGAAATCTTCGTCACCTTGCCATTGAATGTTCGGTCGCGAAAGCTCTCCACCTTGATGCGCGCAGGCTGTCCCATGTAGACGTGTGCGATATCCGCCTCATCCACCTTGCCGTCCACATACACCTCGTTCACATCGCCCTCGGTCATCACCAGCGTAGCCGTCGAACCCAGCACAAGGATGGAACTGACGGCATCGCCAATCTCCACATCGCGGGAAAGAATCACGCCATCCATCGGCGCAACAATCGTGGTGTATCCCAACTGCTCCTCGAGCTGTTTCAAGCTCGCCTCGGCCTGCTGCACCTGCGCCTTCGCCTGCTTCAGCTTGGCGTTGTCCACGCCGATCTGCGCCTTTGAGCTATCGCGCCGCGTTAACGCAGCAAGGTAATCCTTGTTCGCATCGTCCAGCGTCTGGCGGCTCACAATGCCGTCTTTCTGCATCTCCGTGTTCCGATCAAGCGTGGCCTTGTACATGGGCAGGTCCGGAGCCGCGGCATTTACCTTGTCCTGCTCCACGTTGGCTTCGTACGTCCCGACATTGGCCTCCGCGCTCGCCAGTTGTGCGCGCTGCGCCTCCACCTGCGCCACAATCTCCTGCTGATCCAGCTGCGCCAGTTGCTGACCTTTTGTTACGCGATTATTAATATCCACGTAAAGTTTTTCCACAATTCCTGAGGCCTTGCTCTTGACCTCGACCTTGGTAATCGGCTGAATCTTTCCAGTTGCCACCACACTTCGCGCCACATCGCCGCGTGTTACCTTGGCCATCCGGTTCGGATCGATCGTCGCACCCTTGGCCATGCGCACCGCCACAACAACGCCCACCAGCAGCACTAAAAACCCCACCACTGACAGCCCGATCCATAGCCCTTTTCCTTTACGCGACGCAGCCACTTAACCCTCCATCTATCAAACGGCCCGGTTTCTCCGGGGTGTGTAAAAAACAGATTTAACCCGACAGCGCAGGAACATTGAGCCTGGTTCATTCCTTCAGACGGCATCCCGCTGCCGCCGTTACCCGCTGCTGAGCCTTACGCATTCCGGCGCGCATCGGTTCCATGCCATCGACCACACCGGAACACGACGCGCCCCCGGAACCAAACCACGCTCCGCTGCGTATCAATGACAGGACGGCGCACTCGCCGTCAAATCTTCATGCAGACGTTTTCCGACACTCTCGGCCAGGTCTTCCGCGCCATCTTGGCCAACAAGCTGCGCACCTTCCTGACAATGTTCGGAATTGCCTGGGGTGTTGGTTCGCTGTTGGTGCTTGTCGGCCTTGGCGAGGGCTTCCGCTCCGGCCAGCACCGCAACCTCGCCAGCTTTGGGAACGACATCGTAATGATGTGGGACTCCACCATACCGGCCGTCGCCAACCAGCACACCGGTATGAGGCCTTACCAATTCACCCTAGCCGATGAAGCCGCCATCGGTGCTCTCCCTCAGATCAAAGATGTCACTGGCTTTCTAAGCCGTGGGGACATGTACGAAGTCAGCGCTTTCTCCAACACCAGCGGCCAGGTCTTTGGAGTCGAGCCCAACTTTGCGGAGATGCGGTTTGTCCCTCTCGCCGAAGGCCGCTTCATTGATGCCACCGATGTCGCCGACCGCCGCCGCGTAGTCGTCCTCGGATCAAAGAGTGCTGCCCTGCTGTTCCCCGGCCATCCCGTCATCGGCGACAGCATCATCATCAACGACGTCTCTTTCCAGGTCGTTGGCCGCGTAGGCCCCATCAGCCACGGAAACAACGACAGCGACAATCAAAAGCTCTACATCCCTCTCTCCATCATGCAGGAGATGTTCGCCTACAAGGGCGACAACGTGGCCCGCGACGCGCTCACCGGCATCGCCTATCACCCCGCAATCAAGGGCGACAGCACCAAAGCAGTCCCCGCCGTACATCAAGTCATCGGTCAGCGGCACAACTTCGACCCCAGCTTGAAAGACGCCTTTGACGAGTGGGACACGATTCGTCAGGAAAAACTCGTCGGCACAATCTTCGACGCGATGGACATCTTCCTCGGTGGTGTCGGCGTCGTCACCCTCGGCCTCGGCGCGGTGGGCATCATCAACATCATGCTCGTCAGCGTTACCGAGCGCACACGCGAAATCGGTGTACTAAAAGCCATCGGCGCAACCCGGCGTGCCATTCTCGCCCAGTTCTTCTGGGAAGGCCTGCTGCTCACCGGCATCAGCGGATTGCTCGGAATAGGACTCTCCGCCGGCCTCATGGGCCTGCTCGACCATTTCTTCACCGGAAAGGTCCCTGGTTTCGATCCGCCGCGGCTGGTTCCCTGGTCCGCAGCGCTCGCTATTGGTTCACTTGCCTTGTCCGGAATTGCCGCCGGACTCTACCCCGCCAGCAAAGCCGCCGCGCTGGACCCGATCGAAGCCCTGCGTCGAGAGTGAGAAAGCAGCTTTCAGCTATTAGCTCTTAGCTTTTAGCTTCAGCCTTAACGATTCGATCATCCTCGGCTTTTAGCTAAAAGCTAAGAGCTAAGAGCTAGGGGCTTTCCTCATGATCAAAGACATTCTCGCCCAAGCCTGGGAAGCAATGGTCTACAACCGCAGCCGCACCGCCATCACCATGATCGGTATGGCCTGGGGCATCGCGACCGTTGTGCTTCTGCTCGCATACGGAGCAGGCTTCTCCCGCGCCATCCATGCCATCTTTGCCCAATGGGGCGTCAACCACATGGAAGTCTACAGCGGCCGTACCTCAGAGCAGGCCGGCGGAGACAAGGCAGGCGTCAAGGTCCGCTTCAACCTCGACGATGTAGACCGCATCTGGAACACCGTCCCCGACGTCGCATCCATCACCCCCGTCATGTTTCAAGACGTGGTCATCAAGAACGACCTCCACACTTACACCTGGTCCGTCAACGCCATGCGTCCTCAGGGTCTCGAGATGCTCTCGATGACCGTGGCCGAAGGACGCGCATTCAACGGCCAGGAAGAACAGCAGCGCGCCCATGTCTGCGTCATCGGATCCGACGCAAAGACCAAGCTCTTCTCCGGCGGTTATGCCGTAGGGGAGTCCATCCGCCTTAACGGCGTCCTGTTCAACATCGTCGGCGTTTTGGAGCCCAAGATGGTGGAAGGCGAAAATAACATCAACACCGCCATCTGGATTCCCTTCTCCACCATGAGCGATCTCAAAGACACCACCTGGATCGATGGCATCTGGTTCAACTACACCGGCGATAACGAAATCGTTGAAAAGAACCTCCGCAACACCCTGGCCGCCGCGCATCATTTCGTCCCTTCCGACCACCGCGCCATCTTTGTCGCCAATCTTCAAACCCAGCTCCACCAGTTCGCGATCGTTTCCATCGCCCTCCAGGTCCTGCTGTCGCTGGTCGGCGCGCTCACCCTGGGCATTGCCGGAATCGGCCTGATGAACATCATGCTCGTTGCCGTGCAGCAGCGCACCCGCGAAATCGGCATCGAGAAAGCCCTCGGCGCGCGCCGCCATCACATCCTCATCCAGTTCCTCGCGGAAGCCCTGGCCATTACCGGCGTGGGTGGCCTGGCAGGCATTGCGCTAGCCTACATTGTCTCTGCCCTCGTGGGCCGAATCACCCTCTACAGCGCCATCGCAAAAAATGCAGAGAACGCCGACATCCACCTGCTCATCTCGCCAACGTCGGTCATCATTGCCACAGTCATCCTGGCTGTCACCGGCCTGGTCAGCGGCATGATTCCCGCCATCCGCGCCGCCAACCTCGACCCCATCGAAGCGCTTCGCTACGAATAGCCTTCAGGGCGCGGGAGGGCCTACTCATCCAATGTGGAGGGAGAAACGCCGGAGCGCTAGTTTCCTGTCCCAGAAGTTCATAACAAAAAGGGGGACTGTCATCCTGAGCGAACGGGGCCCCAGGCGCTGTTCAGCTTGGGGGTGGTGAGTCGAAGGATCTGCATTTGTTTTTCCGGGCTATTGCCAAGAACTTCCGGGATAGGACGCTAGAGAATCCGCGATCCCGTAGGCGGGAAGAAACAATGGAATGAAAATCCAAGTTGATTTGATTTGCGATGAATTGACGTGCGGTTTCAGGTCCTTTCGATGGCTCGCAAGCGAACGGAAAATGGTGCCGGGGCGCAGCCGGGGTAGCAGTGGCCCAAATCAAGGGAAGCGTTCTCGCTACGCAGTGTAGCTGCCAAGCGTGCTGCTGAGCCCCTGAAATGCCGTGGTCAATCCCACAGCCAGGAACTTCGTGCACGCAGTTGCGCCAAAGCAGATGAGGCCGCCGACCAGGGCATATTCCACCATGTCCTGACCTTCCTCACGGGTCGTCAGTTCCTGAAACCTCAAGTAAAGCCTGAGCAGCAGTGTGTTCACTTCGTTCTTCCTCCACGAGTTTTTCGTCCGTGCCTGGCCCGGAGTACCACTTTTGTAGCAATTACCGTGCCGATCCGCAATATGCCGCTATCTCTAAGCAAACACAAACTATTCGATGTAAAATCTTCTCCAGCCGGAAAAGCACTTGTAAACAGCCGTATACAACTTCAAGTGTATAGACCTGTTGGGTTTACGGCTCTCCAGTGTCCTGTCCCAGAAGTTCATAACGAAAAAGGGACTGCCATCCTGAGCGAACGGGGCCCCAAACGTTTTTCAGTTTGGGAGTGGTGAGTCGAAGGATCTGCATTTGTTGTTCCGGGTTATTGCCAAGAACTTGTGGGACAGGACAATAGATCTCCCAGGGCAATTTGCCGGCCTCCGCAACAAGGTAATCGACTGACAGGTTCACCCCTCTTTTTTGGGGGGGAAGGATCACAAACCCTTTGATCGTTGAACTTGAATGTGTGACACCTATCACACTTGCCAGCCCAATCACGGTGCAACCATACCCTTCAGACCATGAAAGCTCATCTTGCTCCACTTTTTCCCCAAAGCGCTTCACAAGATGTACGGAGGCCATTCGTGAACCTCGACCCATCCGCATTTGTCGCCGATCCTGCACTGATCGCCAGCCTGGAAAAGGGCTCAACTTCTATTCCGTGCAGCGAAGATCGATTGCTCTTCCGCCAGGGTGATGCGCCAACAGGCCTCTACATCCTCAAATCCGGCCATGCCGTACTCACGATGAGCTCAACGCTCGGCGAAGAGATCATCTCGGGAACCGCCGGCGACGGCTCCCTCCTCGGACTGCCCGGCCTTGTTGGCAATCAGGCCTATACTCTCACCGCAATTGCTGAAGCCGGCGCCGAGATCAGCTTTGTCACGCGAGAGAGTTTCACCGCGCTCATGGGCTCAGATCCCACGCTTGCCTTCAAAGTCCTCACTGTTCTGGCCGCCGAGGTTCGCTCCGCGCGCAGCGTCATTCTGCAACGCTGAAGCCCCCTTCAGATGACAGGTGACAGTTAAGCGCCCGAGGCAGGCAGGGCCGGATCTGTTGGAGAGCGCTGAACTGTCATCCGTCACCTGCTTCTGACTGTCATCTGTAACCTGTCATCTGCCACCTGCTTCTGTAACCTGTCATCTGCCATCTGCTTCCTGTAATCTGTAATAAACTCAAGTCAATGCAATATCGCGGAAAAGTAGAGCTTGCCGAACTACGGGAGATCCGGGATCACAACACCCCCATCTACCGGCTTTGCCATTGGCCCATCTGGATCTGGGTCTTCTTTCTTGCCCCTGGCCCCCTGACATTCTCGTTGTTTGCCCACGGCTTCAGCCTCTATAACGGCCTGTGGCTGGGTGCTGTGCTCATCGGCACCGGCATTGCGCTGCTCCGCGGCCAATTGCCCGGCGGCGAACCCCGCCCCTACATCCTTCGCTTCGATGAAGACCGCCCCAACCCCCTCTATCGCCGCGTCTGCTACACCTTCGCCTGGAGCGCCGCAATTACCTTCGCCTCGCTGAACCTGGCCGGCCTGGTCGGCTCCGCCATCACCGGCGTCTGGTACATGAAGCAGATCTACTCCTACGCCTACTTCCCCCTCTGCATCCTCGTCCTCCTGCTCGGCGCAATGGGTAAGTTACCCCGCGTCGGTCCCTCCACTAGGGGCGAAGGCATGGAGCGCCGCTACTTCTACGGAACCGTCTGGGCCGTCACCGCCGCACAGACCCTGCTCCTTGTCCTGTGGAAAGCCCTCCCGCACAACCACACCGCCGACCTCATCAAGCTCTTCGCCTACATCGCTGCGTTGCTCTTCATGGGGTACCTCTCCGCGCAGGGCAAGCTCCACCGCACCCGCCCCATCCTCCCCGGCGAGGTCATGGTGGAGTAGTTTTTGCTCGCAAAGGCGCCGCCAACACCATGCCCGGCGAAAAAACAGCTTATGTGCCAGGCAGGGGATTGATCCCCAGCGCGAAATCAATCAAATCGACGTGGGCCTCACAGGCTGCGGAAAAACTCATTCGGGCGGTAGGCCGGGGATTTATCCCCGGCACAAAATCAATGGAATCGACGTCGGCTTTAGCCGCTGAGGTTAGCTTTCTGCATGTTTCTCCGCAAATTCCGGGTTTTTCCGCAGCCTCCCAAGGCCCACCCTTCGTTGTGCTGTCGATTCAATGAGTTGAAAATCGTGTGGTCTTCGCTGGAAAGTCTGTTTGAACGAAGTCGCTGACGCGACGGACTGAGAGTTGTGACTAGCTC